>Ga0206939_10098_pt1 | contig 25418 bp, 18 predicted proteins | sample Alteio_BWOrgHeat_10_FD_152921 | JGI IMG/M metagenome (GOLD analysis project Ga0206939, IMG submission 152921) | Enriched cells from forest soil in Barre Woods Harvard Forest LTER site, Petersham, Massachusetts, United States -... | ecosystem: Environmental > Terrestrial > Soil > Temperate forest >... | reverse complement strand
TCACGAGCGCAAAGACGCTATCGCTCTTCGGGCTGATTTTGCTGTGTCTTTTCGTTGCGCGAAACCACACGGCGATTGCCGACAACTTCGGGCATTTCTGGACGGTGCGGGACGCGCAGGCGATCGAACCGGGCGCGGGCTTTCTGCGGTCGTTCGTTCCGACGGTGACTGCTGCGAGCGGGATTTTCGGTTTATTCGTGGCGCTTTGCGTGTCGCAGGTCGGTTCGCTGTTTTCCGCTGACGCCTGGAACAACATCGGCTTCACAGCGGCGGAAGTAAAGAATCCGAAGCGCGACGTAGCGCTGTCGATGGCGTTCGGCACGATCATCGTCATCACGCTGTATTGCCTCGCGAATCTCGCGTATTTGTGCGCGCTGCCACTAAACCAGATTCAGAATGCGCCCGATGATCGCGTTGCTTCGGCGGCGTTGTCAGCGGTGTTCGGTCCCGTCGGTGCGGCGATCATGGCTGTCGCGATCATCATTTCTACCTTCGGTTGCAACAATGGGCTCATTCTCGCGGGTGCGCGAGTTTCGTATGCCATGGCGAAGGACAGGTTATTTTTCCGTTCAACGGGTACTCTGAACAAGAAGGGCGTTCCGGCAATCGCGCTCATTTATCAATGCGTGTGGATCGTGATTCTGATTCTGCTGCGCACGCGCCACGTTTCTGCGACCGGGGCCGTGACTTACGGCAATCTTTACAGCGATCTGCTCGACTACGTTGTTTTCAGCGTGCTGATTTTCTATGCGCTGACGATTGCAGGCATCTTTGTACTGCGGTCCAAGCGTCCTGATCTAGAGCGGCCGTATCGAGCTTTCGGCTACCCCTTTGTGCCGGCTCTGTATATAGTGTCGGCACTCGCGATCATGTTCGTGCTGCTGCTGTACAAGACGCAAACGGCGTGGCCCGGGCTTGTGATCGTACTGCTAGGGGTTCCGGTGTACCTGCTGTGGTCTCGCGCGGGCAAGCCGGAAAGAGCATAAGGCTTTCTTTCTTCAATGATTTGCCCGCGTCCGAGCGTACGAAGGGCATCGATGTGGTAGCGATGTAGAAATGTCGTTGAAACGGGGGACCTCGCATGGCCGGTAGTTTATTTGCCAAGAAGCCAATCAGCGTGCTGTTGGCGGAGGCGAAAGAAACAGGCGAACACAGCCTGAAGCGGACTCTTGGACCGTTTCAACTCACAGCATTGGGTGTCGGAGCGGTCATCGGCGCCGGCATCTTTGTGTTGGCGGGTCTTGGCGCTCACTACGCCGGTCCGGGCCTGATGCTCTCTTTCGTCGTTTCCGGTCTGGGTTGCGCGTTTGCCGCGCTATGCTACGCCGAATTTGCGGCGATGATTCCGCTGGCGGGTAGCGCGTACACATATGCGTACGCGACGCTGGGCGAAATTTTCGCCTGGATCATCGGCTGGGATCTCACGCTCGAATACGCGATGGGCGCAAGCACCGTTTCTTCCGGCTGGTCCAACCATTTCATCGAGTTTTTGAAAATCTTCAATATCAAGATGCCGTTGTGGCTGGCATACGATCACTGGACGGCGTTGCGCACGGCGGAGAATATCGTCGCCCGTCAGATGGCGCAGGCGTCCGACGCGTCGCTCGTACCGGGGACGCAAGCGTTCATCGACAAGGTAATGGCGCTCACGGCGGCCCACTCTCCCGAACTGGTCGCGCGCGCTCACGAGTTGATGAACGCGCCCTCGATCTTCGGTGTGGAGATTGGTTTCAATCTTCCGGCGTTCGTGATCGCCCTACTCATCACCTTCATCCTCGCAATCGGTATCAAAGAAAGCGCCAGGTTCAACGCCGGCATCGTCGTCGTCAAAGTCGCCGTCGTTCTTTTCGTGATCGGTCTTGGCTCTCGATACATCTCGACCGCGCATTGGGGAACGGATTGGCACAGCTTCGCGCCCATGGGCTTTTCCGGCATCGGGGCCGGAGCAGCCTACATATTTTTTGCGTACATCGGCTTCGACGCTGTTTCCACCACGGCGCAGGAAGCGAAGAATCCGCAGCGCGACTTGCCCATCGGCATCATCGTTTCACTGTTGGTTTGCACGGTTCTGTACATCCTGGTTGCCGGCGTTCTGACCGGAATGGTGCCTTGGCAGGAAGTGAATATCGAAGCGCCGATTGCTCGCGCATTCCTTGATCGAGGGCTGACCGGCGCCTCGCACATCATTACGTTTGGCGCGTTAGCCGGGCTGACCAGCGTCATGCTCGTGATGTTGCTGGGGCAAACGCGCGTGCTGTATTCCATGGCGAACGATGGATTGCTGCCGAAGAAGTTTTTTGCGGAGATCCATCCGAAATATCGCACACCGTTTAAGAACACCATTGCCGTCGGACTCCTGGCCGCGATCGTCGGCAGCGTCACGCCGATCGACGATATCGGAAAGATGGTGAACATCGGCACGCTGCTGGCGTTCATTATCGTGTGCATCGCCGTGATGGTTTTGCGCAACACCAATCCTGGACAGGCGCGGCCTTTCCGCACGCCCTGGGTGCCCGTCATTCCGATTCTAGGAATCCTCTTCAACGGCTACATGATGTACAAGCTGGGCTGGATCAACTGGGCCCGGCTGATTATCTGGCTCGTGATCGGGCTGGTGGTCTATTACACGTACAGCGTGAAGCACAGCAAGGTTCGCAATCCACAGTTAAGCGAGTAGAGCCTTAGGCAAACCGCCGAGCGTTCCGTTTTGGGACGGTGGGGGTGTACCCCGGGTTGTTTTTGAAAGAGTGTGTAAGATGCTCTTAATAAAGGGCTTGCGGACATCAACTTTTCAAGAGTGTGCATTTTATTCATTCTGCAAGACTTAGACACGGCTAGGTGTTCGCTTTAGTTTCGCATTTGGTTATAGAAAAGTAACCCCTAGCTTTCGTTCCTTCGTGCGTAGGAGCGAAGCGGGCGCAGAGCACAGACAAGAGTGTCTGTGCCACAGAGGCTCTTCGAGGGACGGTTGGGTTTTTTGTAAGGATAGTGCGCCTGTTTTGGTCGCGGGGCAAATTTGAAGTTGTTATGGAAATGGGCGTCTCAGGTGCGTTCGAATTTATATAAGTTCCGTATCTGTGTATTCGGTTCGGAGGTTAGGCGGCGTGGCGCGGCTGACGGGCACGGCACTGCCGTGCCCCTACGGGTGGATGATTTTGGATGGACGAGACTCATTCGGAGAGGTGGGGGAGTTCGGGTAGAGTAGGGTGTTGGCTCGTGGCCGGTTAGGGTTGCCGGAGAGCTCTTAAAGATGAGTGGTGTGCGTCCCCATTTTCAGGATTTTTGGCGCCGGCTGTCGCGGCTGGATATGGTCGCGCTGGTGGTTTTCGTTGCGGGCACGCTGGTGTCGGTAACGGCATTCAGCGGCGGCGCGGTCAGCTTCGTGAAGTACCTGGCGGTGCTGGCTGGGATTTACCTCATCGTGCGCGTGATTGCGTGGGGCCGGAATCGGCTGCTGTGGAGCCTGCGCAACCGGCTGATTGTTGCCTACCTGTTTATCGCGGTTGTTCCCATTCTGCTGATCATGACGTTCGTGGTGCTGGCGGGGAATTTTCTGTACTCCCAGCTCGGCGCCTATCTGCTTTACGAGGATTTGCACCGGCGCATCGAGATGATGACGGATATCGGGCAGCACATCGCGGCGGCGCATGGATTTCTGCCGAAGGGAGTCTCTGAGGCGGAGTCGGAGCGGATTCTTGCGGCGCAGTCACACACGGTGCACGACGGCGAACTGCCGGGACTGACGATTGATTTCTCGAATGACGTGAGCGAACTCCAGACATTGCTGAAGGAATCGAAGGCGCCCGGACGAGCGTATTACTCGGGGCTGTTGCAGCAGGACGGCACGCTATCCATGGTCAGCATGCGGTTGTTGGGAGACACCGACAATCGGCGGATGGTACGACTGCGTGTCCTGATGACGCCAGCGCTTTTGGCGACGGTGGCGCCCGACCTCGGGGCGATCCAACTCAATCTAACCGAGCCATACACGGGCGGTCGGCCGACCGGCGTAATTTATCTGACAGGCGGGGCACAGTATCAGACGGCGCGACCGATCGTCGCGAAGGACCGAACACTACAGCCAGCAGGGATTCCATTTGAGCCGTCGGTGAATGTCGTGTCGCGGCTCGAGGATGCGGCGTCGATCGCGCCGGACGGGAAAGTGGGGAAGCCGAACCCGGTGTTCGCGGTGTTCAGCGCGCGGCCGACGCGATTGAACGGGCGGATGTTTTCGACGCTCGGCGAGCTGCGCGATTTCTATTTGCTGCTGTTTGGCGTCTTCGCGGTGGTGTTTTTGTTGATCTGGATTGCGGCCTTTATCACGGGGGTCGTGCTGACGCGGCAGATTACGAAGGCAATCGCGGATTTGTATCATGCGACGCAGTACGTGCAGAGCGGGGATTTGACGCATCGCGTGCGGATCGAGCGGCGCGATCAACTTGGCGTGCTGGCGGAGTCGTTCAATTTGATGACCGGCTCGATCAGCGGGCTGATCGAAGAGCAGAAGAAGCGGCAGCGGCTGGAGAACGAGATTTCGATCGCGCGCGAAGTGCAGAGCCAGTTGTTTCCGCGCGTGCTGCCGAAGGTGCCGGGAGTCGACATTCAGGCGATTTGCAAGGCGGCGCGGTCGGTCAGCGGGGATTACTACGACTTTATCCAGTTGAGTCCGACACATATCGCGATCGCACTGGCGGATATTTCGGGGAAGGGAATTTCGGCGGCGTTGCTGATGGCGAGTTTGCAAGCGGCGTTGCGCAGCCAGCTGCTGACAGCGGGGAGCGAGACGACGAGCACGGCGGAACTGGTAGCGAGGTTGAACCGGCATCTGGTGCGCAACACGGGCGACGATCGCTTTGCGACGTTTTTTATCGCGGTGTATGACAGCGCGACGCGGACACTGCGGTATACGAATGCGGGGCATCTGCCGTCGTTTTTGATTTCGCGCGACGGGGCTGTGCAACTGAGCAAGGGCGGGATGGTGCTGGGCGTGATGGAAGACTGCTGCTACGACGAAGAGATGGTGCACGTGGCGGACAATTCGATTCTGGTGTTGTACAGCGACGGATTGGTTGAGCCGGAAAATGTGTACGGCGAGGAATTCGGGATCAAGCGGCTGCAACAGGCTGCGGTGTATGTACAGGCGTCGCCGCCGAAGGTTGTGGCGGAGGCGTTGATGACAGCGGCGGAGGAGTGGGCGGGGACGCCGGAGCAGGCGGACGATATGACGGTGATTGTGGCGAGGCTGAATTAGAAGAGGAAGAAGTTGACAGGGGGCAGTTGAGAGTTGAAAGGGAAGGCGAAGAGGGAAGCGGGGTTGGCGGATCGAGTGAGGTTGGGTTTACGTTGAGATCCTTCGGCCCCTGCGGGCGCCTCAGGATGACAGCAAAAACCAAAAGGCGCCTCGGGATGATGACGAAAAAGCAAAAGGCGCCTCGAGATGACAACGCGGTGGGTGCGACGCGTCAGAGTGTGCCGGTGTTTACGTCTGAGATCCTTCGCTTCGCTCAGGATGACATGCGTTCGTTTTGTGGTCGGGTCAGAGTGCTTCGCACCACGTCGATGAATTAGCGGCGGTCACAGTGCCGACGGCTATTGAGGCAGGCGGTTGCCGATGAAATCGGCGGGGCGGCTGGCGGCGGGTGGGTCGAGGTTGGCGAGGACGACGATTACGTAACCTGAGGCGGGGTAGATGCGGAGGTCGCCGTTCATGCCGGGGGCGCCGCCGCCGTGGCCGAAGGAACGGACGCCGGCTTCGGTTTTGTCCATGAAGCCGTAGGCGTATTTTTCACCTTCGACAATTTGAGTATGGCCCGTGGTGAGCAGCTCGGTGTGTTTGTCGTCGAGCAGCTTGTGATTTTGGACGGCCGTTGCGAACGCGAGCAGATCGCCGACGGTGGAGTAGCCGCCGCCTGCGGAGGTGCCGCGATAGGGAAGTGTGTCGGTGTTGGGCTTCCACGTCGGGCTGCCGGCGAATTTTGTGTAGCCGATGCTGCGATCAGGAACGTCGCGATCTTCGGGCATCGAATCGGTGGAAGTCATGCCGGCTGGTTTGTAAATATGTTCGCGGACGTAGGAGTAGTAGTCTTCGCCGGAAGCTTTTTCGACGACGAGGCCGAGCAGGAGGAAGCCGTAGTTGCTGTATTCCCAGCGGGAGCCGGGTTCGAATTGCGGTTCGCGCGCGCCGTAAAGTTTTACGTAGTCTTCGAGAGTTTTGAGTTCGAGGCGGTGCTTGTCGAATTCGGGGCCGAAGAAATCGCCGGTGCCTCCGGTGTGAGAAAGAAGCTGCTCGATGGTGACTTTTGTGGCGATGTTTTTGTTGGGATAGTCGGTGAGATATTTGCCGAGAGGGTCGGTGAGTTTGAGTTTGCCGGCCTGGGCAAGTTGGAGGACGGCGGTGGCGGTGAACATTTTGTTCATCGAGCCGATACGGAATTTTGTGTTGGTGGTGTTGGGAATTTTTTTGTCGCGGTCGGCCATGCCGTAGGCGGAGGTGAAGATGGGCGTGCCGTTTTTGGCGACGAGTGCTGCGCCGGAGAATCGATCGGCGGCGGCTTCCTGTTTTAATTTATCGCGTAGGGCCGCGAGCGCGTCGCGCTCGGTCATGCGCGGGATCGCGAATTTGGCGGGGCGGGGAATGATGTTCAGGGACAGGCTGGTGACGGTCTTTTCGTCGTTGGGGCTCACTTCCATGACGAAGCGGGCGAATTGATCCGAGCCGCGCTCCTGGACGATGCCGACGAATTTGGTAGTTTTCGATTCAGAGCGGTCGAAGTCTCTGAACTCGAAGCCGCCGGTTTGCTCGCGAAATTGCATCTCCCTGTCGACGTCCCCGGCACGCGCCGGGTAGTGTTCTTTGAGGAATTGTTCGAGCTTGGCTTTGTCGCCGCTGTCGAACGCGTCGAGCCATGCGAAGAACTGATGTCCCGCGGGAGTGTCGGGAATTCGAGGTGGGCGGCCGTCGTCGGGCGGAGTGGATTGCTGCTGCTGTTGGTCGCCGGGAACTGCGGCGGCGGAGTTTGTGAGCGGTTCGCGGCCGTCGTAGTCGCTGCCGGTGCCGCCGGACACGTTTGGGCCGGAGGCGGGCGGTGCGCCGCTGAAGCCGGAGCCGCTGGGGGAAATAGACGCGCCATGAAACGAATGCGCCTGTTGGAACGCGGCGAACGTGATGCAGGTGAAGAACACGAATGCCACGATACCCCCTTGAATCACACGCGGCGGCGGCAGCGGGCGGTCGTCGAACTCGATGCGCTCCCAGGAAAACTGGCCCGAGCCCGTGGCCGGAAGCGGCCCGAAGCGCAATTCTCCAATAAGTAGTTTCTGAATCGCCTCGCGCACAATCCATTGGCGGGCGAGAGACATTAGTGCGTCGGTGAAAAGCTCGACGCGGGCGTCATGGTCGGCGATTTCGTCGAAAATCCAGAACATCTCGGGCGCGAAACGGCGGCGGAAAGCGGGGGGATGCAACTGCACGAGACACCGGTAGAGCGACCGCGACAGGTTTGTCATCAGGCTCTCCTTGGTTTCAGTGCGTGGAGATGTGTTTTTGCCTCGCGGACCACTTCTTCGAGACGTGTGACTTCGGCGGCGAGGACGCCGCGGCCGACCGTGGTGAGCCGATAGTAGCGGCGGCGAGAATCGCGATCGTCGGTGGAGGCGGATGCGGTCTTGGCGGACTCATCGACAAGGCGATGGTTCATCAATTTTTTGAGATTGTCGTAGAGCGTGCCGGGGCCGAGCTTGTATTTGCCCTGCGATTGACGGGTGACCTCCTGCATGATGCCGTAGCCGTGAAGGTCTTCGGGTGCGAGGGCGAGGAGAATGTGGAGCTCGGCTGGGGATAACGGGAGAAAGGCGTGAAGGTCGTGTTTCATGGTCGGGAACCGATATATCGGAATCCGAGTGTCGTTGTCAAGAGCCGGGACGGTTAGTACTGGAAGAAAGTTGACAGTTGATAGTTGAAAGGGAAGAGGCGCGAAGAGCAAGAAAAGGCGAACGCAGAGGCGCTGAGGGCGCTGAGGAGGAGATTTGTTGTGGCTGGATTGGGTGGGTGAGGGATTCGCACGGTGCTCTGCTTGAGTGATGGGGCGTACGCTATACTCGTAGCGATCTGTGGATGTTGCTTGCGTGGTGAGTTGGGCGGCGTTGGTGTGTCGTTTGGCGTTCGGTGAGGGACGAGGATGGGGCTGCAGAATCGAGTGGCGCTGGTGACCGGGGGGAGCCGCGGGATTGGGCGCGGGATCGCGGTGAAGCTGGCGCAGGATGGCGCGCGGATCGCGATTGCGTATCGTTCGAATAAGACGGCGGCGCAGCAGACGTTACGGCTGTTGCAGTCTTCGGGGACGGATTGCGTCGCGGTGGAGATCGATATCAACGATCCGGCGCGGGCGGAGCAGTTGGTGCGCACGGTGGTCGATCGGTTTGGGCGGCTGGATATTTTGGTGAACAACGTGGGGGATTTTCGCTGGGGGACGCTGGCGGAATCGCCGATCGAGGATTGGCAGAATATTATTTCGTCGAATTTGATGACGGTGTTGTATGCGAGCCGCGCGGCGTTGCCGCATATGCGGCGCGGGCGGTGGGGACGGATTATCAATTTGGGCGCGGTGGGTGCGGAACGCGCGTTTGGTCAGGCAAAGATTTCTGCTTATGCGGCGGCGAAGGCTGCGGTGGTGGCGTTGTCGCGATCGCTGGCGCTGGAAGAGGCGAAGAACGGAATTACGGTGAATGTGGTGAATCCGTCGAGCATCGATGAGAACGAATTGACGTTGAGCGAGGCGCGGAAGATTCGCGATGCGCGCTTTCCGATCGGGCGGCCGCCGACGGTGGAGGATGTGGCGCATTCGGTGGCGTATTTCGCTTCGGAAGAGGCGGAGTATGTGACCGGGCAGGTGGTGAATGTGAGCGGCGGGTGGATGCTGTAGGAAAGCGGAAGTAAAGAAGCGATGAAGTAAAGACGTCACGACTAAAGCTGGGATTGAGCATCCAAGTTACGTAGAGATGATTTCGCGGATGGCGGATTTGAGTGGCGCGGCGGTTCTCTCCCTCGGTCGATATTTTCCCGATCGATACATTGCAAAGGCGGCGCTGAAGCGCCGCACTCCATAGAGGCTTATGAAAGCGTTGACGGCGGCGGAGATGCGTGAGGTCGATCGGCTGACGATCGAGCGGCATGGCATTTCTGGGCTGCAATTGATGGAGACGGCGGGGACGCTGGCGGCGAATGCGTTTGCGGGATTCATTCGCGACGCTGGGTCGGCGGGGCCGCCTCCGGTTATTTGTGTCTTGTGCGGCAAGGGCAATAACGGCGGAGATGGGTTCGTTGTGGCGCGGCAGTTGCGGTCGGCGGCTTCTGTCATTTTTGTCGTGTTATTCGCGCGAGAGGAGGAGTTGCGAGGGGACGCGGCAACGAATTTCGGTCGCTGGCGCGAGTTGGGCGGTGAAGTTCTGTTTGTGACGGACGACGCGGCGTATGACAAGGCGTCCCCACGGATATTGGGAGCGCATGTCATCGTCGACGCGATGTTTGGGACGGGATTTCGCGGAGTGGCGAGTGGGGCGATCGGGCGGGCTATTCATGACATCAATTGGCTGTCGAAAGACGCGACGGCGGTGTTGCCGGCGCTGATTTTGGCGGTGGATACGCCTTCGGGATTGCCGTCGGATGGGGAGGCGGGGGAAGAGCCGATTTTGAAGGCGCATCATACGGTGACGTTTACGGCGCCGAAAGTGGGGCAACTGATTTCGCGGAATTCGGCGGCGGTGGGTTCGCTGCGCGTGGTGAATATTGGGTCGCCTGTGTCGCTGGTGGAAGAGATCGGGAAGAGCGCGGTGCGATGGAGCGATCCGAATGAGTTTGCCGACATGCCGCTGGTGCGGAAGAGTGATGGGCATAAGGGGCTGTACGGAAATATTTTGATTGTGGCTGGATCGCTTGGGAAAAGCGGCGCGGCGGTGATGTCGGGGAGTGCGGCGCTTTGGACCGGCGCGGGGTTGGTGACGATTGCGACGCCGGATGTGGTGTTGCCGATTGTGGCGGGGGCGCATCCGGAATATATGACGGAATCGCTGGCAGCGACGAAAGATGGAGGGATTGCGCGTTCGAACTTGGGTAGAAAGTTTGCGGCAATTGCGAAGGGGCGATCGGTGCTGGCGATCGGGCCAGGCCTTGGACAGAACAAGGGAACGCAGGATTTTATCCGGTCGATCGTGACGACGACGGAATTGCCGACGATCTTGGATGCGGATGGGCTCAATGCCTTCGCGGGCCGCGCGGATAAGTTGTGTAAGAGGAAAAGTAAGTTTTTGGCGATTACGCCGCATCCGGGAGAGATGGCGCGGCTGCTGGGCTCGTCGGTGAAGGATGTTGAAGCGGACCGGGTGAAGACGGCGACGGAAACGGCGAAGCGATGGAATGCTCACGTGATCTTGAAGGGATCGCACACGATTGTGGCGGCGCCGGATGGGCGGATGCTGGTGAATACGACGGGGAATGCGGGATTGTCGAAGGGCGGATCGGGCGACGTTTTGACGGGAGTGCTTGCGGCGATGACGGGGCAGTTTAAGACGGAGGATTGGTTGCAGACGCTGGCGCTGGGCGTGTATCTGCATGGTGCGGCGGCGGACGTTGCGGCGCGCGGGATGGATTTGTCGGGGATGGTGGCGAGCGATGTGGCGCGGAACGTGCGGCAGGCGCGGCTGGAACTTTTGCGGGAGATGCAACGGCGTGGGTGAACAGGCGACAGCGAGCGAGGCGAAGAGCGTGGTGACGCGCTCGGCAGAAGAGACCATCGCGTGGGGGAAGGAATTCGCTCGTGGGCTGCAGGCGCCGCTGCTGGTGCTGCTGACGGGGGATCTGGGTAGCGGGAAGACGACGCTGACGAAGGGGATTGTGGCGGGGCTGGGGGCGGCGGACGAGGAGGACGTAACGAGTCCGACGTTTACGCTGGTGCATGTGTATGGGGAAGACGCCGGCCGCGCAACGGGTCCAAAGGGCGTGGTTTACCACGGCGATCTTTACCGGATTGAGAGCTTTCACGACTTCGAAACGCTGGGGCTGGAGGATGCGTTCGCCAAGCCGGCGGTGATGATTCTGGAGTGGTCGGAGAAGTTTCCGCTGCAGGCGCCTTGGCCGCAGGTACGGCTGAAATTGGAGCATATGGGCGGGGATTCGCGGCGGATTACCGTTGGATAGAAGGCCAGGCTGATTTCACGTAAGCCAAGCATAGTCAATGGATTAGGTGGATATTATAGGACGCTCCGGAACGAGCGATACGCGATTGGTGCGCTTACTTTCTCGCCAACGATAGTACCCGCGGCTATTGCCCAGTCCTAGGACCGCTGCTAGTTTGGGAGGGCCGCGTGCGACGCGACGACATGGCTCCCGAACTCCTTACCCTCAATCCGACCGAAGAAGCGCGCGTTGAGCTCAAGAGCTACAACGAAACGATCCCGATGGGGTCGCTGGCGATTGGCGTCGATAACATTCATCACGACGTTTTTCTCAGCCCGAAATTCGTGCAGAGCGCGCGGGACTATCTGTTTGATCTGATCAAGCAGGGTACGAAGGCCAAATATTTTCCCGGCATCGAATTGCGTACAGTGAAGGCGCCGGACAACGCGGCGTTCCGGAAGATTCTCACCGATTTGCTGCAGAGCTCGCTGACGCAGGCGAAATTTCACAAGAACATCGAAATCGATTTGCTGTTTCGGCTGGCGTTGCTGAAATTTTTGACGCAGGAGATCGGAAATCAGTTTGCCGACCTGATTCAAGAGGGCAAGGAGTGGATTCGGCAGCGCGGCGAACATTTTGAACGGAGCCAGCAGGCGCACGTCATCAAGTCGCGGTTGTCGGAGTTGCAGTCGGCGCGGCGTGGAGTCATGCGCGTTGTCGGGCAGCAGATTGCGCATCTGCTCACGGAGATTGAGGAAAACGTAGTTTCGAAAGCGCGGCGGGCGTTGTTTGGCGACGACTTCGCTCCGCTTTACGATTTGCTGAAGAATCGGCTCGTGTTTCTGGACGGCGGGAAGGACGACGTTTTCTTTCTCGAGCACTACGTGCTGCTCGGAAATTATGCGCGCGATCCGGATCGCTTTGAGGCGATGGATGAGTTGTTTCAGGACTTTCTGCGCGATTCCGGACTGGGGATGGCGGCAGAGCCGGCTTACGTCGAGGCGCGGCAGGCGCATCAGAATTTGCTCGACCTGGCGCAGGCGATGCGAAATGAGATCGCGAACCTGGAAGAGCAGCGGGAGAGTCTGCGGAAACGGCTTGATCGCGGAGAGAGTTTTCTGAATAAGTTTTTGAGTTCGGCAGATCCTGCGGATATGAAGGCGTCTCTGAATGATGTTGAGGCGCGGCTGAAACATCAGGAAACGAAGCTGGAAGAGACAGGTCCGCAGATTGAGGCGGCGCGCCAGAAGCTGGAATTTTTCACGAAGGATTACAAGGGCAAGCTTGGCGATTTTCTGAACGATCCGGAAAACGCGAAACGGCTGTTTGATCAGACGTCGGTCGCGGCGAACGGCGATTCCGAGCGAGGGAAGTTGCTCGCGGAACTGCTCGAGCGGCTGGAGCAGCAGGAAATCATCTATCACGTGATGTCGAGCTACGAGATTCGGCCAATCATCGAGACGTACTGTCCGCCGGTGCACTTGCAGCAGCTGCGGAAGGCGCTCGTTTCGAAGGAAGAGATGAAGCGCGTCGAGGGCATTCTGAAGCAGGTGCCGGCGCGGCAGCTGGCGCTGAAGCCGATCGAGGATTTGTCGAAAAAGCTGCGGCGGTATTCGCGGGAAGAGAAGTTGAGCTTCGTGGTGCGATTTACGGGCGATTTTTTGAGGCTGCGGCGCGATTTGCGGAATGCGGAGCATCTCACGACGTGCATGGAGCGCGTCAGTTTGATCACGACGGAGCAAGCCCGCGAGCTATCGCGGATAAACAATAAGCTTTATGAGTGCGTGCTACAGGAAGAAGCGAAACCGCAACAGGATCACGTGGTGTCGCACGTAATTATCAAGGCGGACGTGCGCGGATCGACCAAGATGACGCAGGATTTGCTGGCGCGAGGGCTCAGCCCGGCGTCGCACTTCAGTTTGAATTTGCATGAGCCGGTGAAGAAGCTGCTCGATCGTTATTCGGCGAAGAAGGTTTTCATCGAAGGCGATGCGATTATTTTGGCGATTTTCGAGACGGAGTCGAACCAGTCGTACGCGCGGGCGGTCGCGAAGGCGTGCATTCTGTCGCGGCAGATTCTGTCGGTGTGCAACTCATACAACGACCGGGCGGCCAGTACGGATCTCCCGGGGCTGGAGCTGGGACTGGGTGTCGCGTTTCAAGGTTCGGCGCCATCGTATTGGGTCGACGGCGATTCGCGCATCATGATTTCGAAGGCGCTGAATTTGTCGGATCGGCTATCGGGCTGCGCGAAGATCGCGAAGCGGTTATTGACCCAGCAGAAAACGCACTTCTCCGTGTTCCAATTCCTGACGGCGATGGAAGGCGCGTCAGCCGAAGAACTCGACGAATTTCTCGTGCGCTTCAATATGAATGGAATCGAGCTGAATGAAGAGGGTTTTCAGAAATTGTCGGAAGAGATTTCGCTCGATTCGATCGAGACCAAGCTCGATATGCCCTGGGGCAAAGAGAACGTGACGCTGCACTTCGGCGAAGTGCCGATGGGCGATTCGGTTGAGCTGCTCGTGTTGCGCAAAGCCCTGGCGCGCGAACTACGCCCCGACGGAACGATTGGCGTCGAGTCAACGCATCCTTACTACGAAGTGTGCACGAGTTCGGCGCTCTATGATTTGGTTGCCGCGCTGATTCGGACCCAGACTGCCGCGGTCTAGCGCGTTAACGCGAACGCAGCGGACGGAACGAACCCGCCTGTTAAAAAATCGAAGAGTCTAAAATCAGCGACTAGACGACGGCGTTGCGTTTGATGACTTCGCGGTACCACTCCGCGCTTTGCTTCGGCGTGCGCTTTTGTGTTTTGAAATCGACGTAGCAAATGCCGAAGCGCTTGCTGTAGCCGTCGGCCCATTCGAAATTATCCAGCAGGCTCCAAAGGAAATACCCTTTGATCGGGTAACCTTCCGTCGCGGCGCGATGCATTTGCGTGACGTGGTTGCGGAGATACATCACGCGGTCGGTGTCTTCGACATGGCCCGCGGCGTTGATCACATCGTCGGACGAGCAACCGTTTTCCGTGATGAACATCTCCTTAGGTTTCCACAGATCGCCAGGATTGCGGATCGCCCAGTAGAGCGATTCGGGAGCGATGTTGATCCATGGAGACGCCATGTGTGGATACGATGTCGGCCGTTGCTCGACCTCATATCCGAGCGGAGTCGAGGCATCCGCGCGCACGTAGTCAGCCGTGTAAACGTTGAGCCCGAGAAAGTCGAGCGGGCTGCCGATCGCCTTCATATCGCCTGGTTCGACCTTCGGAGCGTTGGCGCCTTCTTTCTGCAAATATTCGTCGGGATATTTTCCTTCCATCACTGGCGTGAGAAACGGCGCGTTCATGATGCGCGTGGCTTTGCGCGTCGCCTCGATGTGCTCTTTCGTTTCGATGATCGGGATGTAGACGTTCGCGTTTTCGGCGAGGCCGACTTTCGTGCCGCTTTTCGCGTTCGCGCGGACCGCCTGGACGCCGAGTCCATGCGCGAGGATGCCGTGGTGACGCACTTGATTCACTCCGGCGTCGTCGAGTTTCAGTCCTGGCGCGAATTGCCCGATCTTGTAGCTAAGATCGGTGAAGCACACGAATTCGTTCGTGGTGAAGAAATAATTCACGCGATCGGAGAGATGCTTCGCGACATAGCCGGCATAGTCGGCGAATGCTTTCGGCGTATCGCGCGATTGCCAACCGTTCGGAAGGGCTTGCGGCAAATCCCAGTGGAATAGCGTTACGTATGGCTCGATCCCGTTCGCGCGCAATTCATCGACGACGCGATTGTAGAAATCGAGTCCCTTTGGATTGGGCTGGCCGGTGCCGTCGGGAAAAACGCGCGACCAAGCGACCGAGAGACGAAAGCCCTTACAGCCGAGACCCTTCAGCGTCTGAATGTCCTCCTTATAGCGGTGATAGAAATCGTCGGCGACGTCGCCGGTGTCGCCGTCGTGCGTCTTGCCCGGCGTGTGAGAGAACGTGTCCCAGATCGACGGCTTGCGGCCGTCTTCGTTGACGGCGCCTTCGACCTGGTATGACGCGGTGGCGCAGCCCCACAGAAATCCAGATGGAAATTTCAGTTCGGCGGGCTTGCCGATCTGCGCGAGCGCGAGTTCAGGAAGGGAAGCGGTGGCGATTGCAGTGGCGGCGGTTGCCGCTGCGGACTGGGCGAAACGGCGACGCGTGAGCTTGATCATGGATGAATACTTTAAATGAATCGAATCCGTTTCGCAGTAAGAAGAGGATGGATGGTGCGAAGGCGTTACACAGCCGCAGGCGCGAGTGCTTTGCGGACCATCGGCGCGAGTTGGGTGCCTAGAATCTCGATGGCACGCATCATTTTCGGATGTGGCAGCGTCGAGACGCCCATCTGAAACGTGAGCCGCGAGATTCCGCCCAGCGCTTCGTTCACGTAGAGAATTTTCTCGGCGACGTTTTTTGCGTCGCCGATCAGCAGCGCGCCCGTCGGCCCGCGCGTCGCGTCGAATTGTGCTCGAGTCGTGCGCGGCCAGCCGCGCTCTTTGCCGATCTCGGTGAACGTGTGCGCATAGCCGGGATAGAAATCGTCGGCGGCCTGCTCGGTCGTGTCGGCAAGAAAACCGATCGAGTGCAGACCGACGATCAGCTTCTCGGGCGCGTGGCCTGCGCGCGCCCCGGCTTTGCGATAGAGATCGATCAACGGACGGAAGCGATGAGGCTCGCCGCCGATGATCGCGACCATGAGAGGCAACCCGAGTAGTCCCGCGCGGACGAACGACTCAGGCGTTCCGCCGACGCCGACCCAGATCGGCAGCGGATTTTGCAACGGTCGCGGATAGATTCCCTGGCCGGTCAGCGCGGGCCGATGCTTGCCGGACCATGTCACATGCGTGTTGTCGCGGATTTTCAGCAGTAGCTCAAGCTTTTCCTGGAAAAGGGAATCGTAGTCTTCGAGCTGCAGGCCGAACAGCGGGTAGGACTCGACGAACGAGCCGCGGCCGGCGACGATTTCGGCGCGACCGTTGGAAATCAGGTCGAGCGTCGCGAATTCCTGGAAGACGCGGACAGGATCGGCGGCGCTGAGCACGGTTACGGCGCTCGTGAGCCGAATGTTCTTGGTGCGAGCCGCTGCGGCGGCCAGAATGATCGGTGGCGCAGAGTCGAGAAATTCAGGCCGATGATGCTCGCCAATGCCGAAGACGTCGAGCCCAACTTTGTCGGCGAGCTCGATTTCGTCGAGCAGGCGGCGCAGGCGCTCCGAAGGAGTGAGCGTTTCGCCGGTGACCGGGTCAGAGATGGCTGCGGCGAAGCTGTCGATGCCAATTTGCATAAGTGTGAAGTGCGTTCCTGAGTCTCGCTGCTGCGGTCATTGGATGCACAGAGACGCGCGCGGTCACAGGCCGAATTTAGACTAAAATAGCGCTGGAGGCGAAAAGGGTCCGGTGATCTTCACGGCCTTCAAAGCCGTCGATTCGGTCCTTCGCGGTCCGAATGGTGGGTTCGACTCCCACACGCTTCCGCCAACATGATCCACGTCTGCTGATCTTCGCAGCCTTCAAAGCCGTTGACTCGGTCCCACGCGGATCAAATGGTGGGTTCGACCTCAACGTCATTCCGCCAACCGCGTCCCCAGTCGGACATCGTAACTTTTATTGGTACGCATCATCCGCTAAGATTCCGTAGTCCCGCCCATTTGTTCTTTGATTTGTACACAGCCCGTACATACAGCGATTCTTATAAGCAGCGGAGATTCGTTTTGAAGTAGGATGCTGCTCTGGAAAAAGTGGCGGCTTGCCCGTTCCGGGCCGCCGGTTTCTCGTAACGGTTACGGGCCGCAGAAAAATCAGCCTCGGCCGTCGCGACAGGGGATCGGAACTTTTTTGCTGATCTGAGGGAACTACCGAACAGGTCATTTGTGACTTCCGGTGTGGGTGTGTTCTTTATTTCATATCTTGGCCCGTTCTGCGAACAGGTCAAGGTGCGCTTAAATCGAATTGGGGGTGTCAACGTTGCAGATGGGCCGACGATCAATCCACTTCCTGAGCTGTTGTTTGCTTCTCCTTTCTATAGCCGGGTGCAATAGCGGCAGTATCACCAGAGAACCAGTTACGACCATAACCCCCGCAACGGCAGTTCTTTTACCCGCCCAGACGGTGCAGTTCAACGCGACGTCCAATGGGAGCATTTCTGGAAGTACTGTTTGGATGGTGAACAATGTGGCCGGGGGCACGGCGGCAACTGGAACGATAAGTTCCTCAGGCTTGTACACTGCGCCGAAAACGTCATTGCCGGCATCCGCTCAAATTAGTCTGTCAAGCTCAACGAAGAAATCGGAGCCCTTGGCGTTGGCGCAGGTTACTTTCTTTCAGGCGAACCAGTTCACGCCGGGCGTAGTGACCGGATCGAACAACCCATTGGTGGCGTCCTACAATTTCACGGCCCCACAAGGTGCGACCGTCGAGGTGCAATTTGGGACGACCACTAGTTATGGCCTGAATACGTGGTCGCAGCCGGCTCCGGCAGCAGGTGGAAACGTTCAAATCCTCGTGGCGGGGATGCGGGCCAACACGACGTATCACATGCAAGCCATAGCTCATCTACCTACCGGGAATGATGTAGTTGATGCGGATAACATATTCATAACGCCACCGATATCATCCGACATCGTGCCGATCATAACTGTCGAGCAAACCGCCGGTTCGAGTCTAGGCTCCGGCGTCGAACTGCTGAACCTGATTCAGGAGGCACCAACGAACAAGCTCACCGCGGTAGCCACTGATATGCAGGGCAACCTCATTTGGTATTACCCGATGCAGCCAAACGGGCCTACTCCGATCAAGCTCTTGCCAAATGGCCACATGCTGCTGGTTATCGACACGGTGAGTGCATCCGAGGTCCAGGAGATCGATCTAGCGGGCAATATCATCTACGACCTTACGCAGGCACAGATCCAAGCCGGATTAGCGGCGATTAACTCGCCATTTCAAACGCTGCAGGATTTGCACCACGATATCCAAAAACTGCCCAATGGGCACCTCATGCTGCTCGCCAACTACAACAAGCCATATCCGAACCAGCCTAATTCTCCCGCGGCGTTGGGCGACGTGTTGATCGAATGGGACCCGGTGAAAGGAGTACCGGTATGGACCTGGGATACTTTCGACCATATTCCGCTGAGTCATGCTCCCGTAAGTGCTTCGGACTGGACCCACTCGAACGCCGTTGTCTATTCACCGGATGACGGGAATCTAATCCTTTCGATGCGGGATCAAAACTGGATCATCAAAATCGACTACCAAGACGGAAAGGGCAGCGGAGATATTCTGTGGCATCTGGGACCGGGAGGGGACTTCACTCTGGCGAACGGCGAATCCCCGAGCGAATGGAACACTGGCCAGCACTATCCGGTCTTCCTCAGTCCAAACACCGCCGGAATTATCTCCCTGCTATTTTTCAACAACGGAAATTGGCGCATAACGGGCGCGAATAGCGAACTTTGCGGAACTACCGGGCAACCTGCGTGCTACAGCAGCGTGCCCGTATTTCAGCTCAATGAGTACACGAAGACCGCCCAAGTGCTATCCGAGCATGTCCTGTCGCCGGCGTTCTCCCAGTGCTGCGGGAGCACAAACATTCTGTCGAACGGCGACCTGGAATACGATGTGGCTTTCGACATAAATACGCCGGGCAAGTCTTACATCCAGGAAGTGACAGAGGGCGCGAGTCCAGAGCTCATCTGGCAAATGAATATCTTCGGAGAACTGGCTTACCGAGGGTTCCGCATACCGAGCCTCTATCCGGGCGTTGAGTGGACCCAAGAAGCCATCGCCACGGCTAACGCGGCGGTAAAGCCCGCTACGAAAGCGGCGAAGAAGTAGAGCGTGATCCAAGGTTCGAACAACGTTCCTCTAAATTCTTGAGTGCAGGTGGATCGCCACGCCGCGCTTGTTTCCGGGCAGTTGGTCTACCCGCACTACTTCAGCGATCCATTCCGTGCTCATCGGGTCGCTCATCGATGTGAATGGATACGTGACAAATAGGCGCAGAGCCACCCGGTAGCTTTGCAATTCGGTATGGAAATAGATTCCTCGCTTGGAAACGTTAGCGCTGGTGGCGACCTCTTCGAAATCGTCTTCGTACGCGTCCGACGGGCGCACGCGCAGCTTTCGCGCCAGTTTCGCTCTGGGGTTGATACGCTTCTCGATGCTGTCAACAGGCACCGCGAGCCTCCCGAGACATGTCCTCGATGGTAGGAGCGTTTCGAAGGGCGTTCAAATACAGCTGGTTTCCATCTCAGTAACCAATCCTCCGTCCGCATTTCGCGGCCGATTCAAGGTCAATCCACTCCGTTGAGCCGTGCTATGCTCCATTTCCTCTTTTCTTGAGGGATGCTCAAATCCGAGCTGTGAAGCCCGATTTGCGATGAAATCATCTGAGGGGGTGTCGGTGGACGCGAAACCGAAGTCGGGAGTTGGCAAGTGGTCCAGACGAAAATTTCTCACCGAAGTCGGCGGTGGGATTGCCGCGGCGAATCTTGCGGGAGCGCTGGCGAGCGACAGCGCGGTGGCATCCGACAACACGTCGACGACAGCCGGAACGGACTCGGTGTCGCCGCAACTGAAAGTTCCCGACGCGCCGGGGAAGAAAACCGGCTGGGCTGTCGTCGGCCTGGGGTACCTGGCGATTAATGAGATCTTGCCGGCATTTGCCAAGTGCGAGAAATCTCGCGTGGTCGCGTTGGTGAGCGGGCATCCGGACAAAGCGAACAAGCTGGCGCTGCGCTACGGCGTTAATCCGAAGAATATCTACAACTATCAGAATTACGATTCGATTCGCGACAATCCGGACGTCGATGTGATTTACATCGTGCTCCCGAACGGAATGCACGCGGAATACACCGTGCGTGGCCTGCAGGCAGGGAAGCACGTCCTGAGCGAAAAGCCGATGGCGCGAAATCCGGGCGAATGCCAGCAGATGATCGACGCGGGGAAAAAAGCGAATCGAAAGCTGATGATCGCGTATCGCTGCCGCTATGAGCCTTACAACCGGGAAGCAATTCGCATGGCGCAGTCCGGCGAGCTGGGCAAAACGAAGGTCATTGTCTCGGAGCACGGTTTTAACATCGGCGATCCAAAGCAGTGGCGGCTCAATCGTGAACTCGCCGGGGGTGGTTCGCTAATGGACATCGGAATCTACGCGCTGAACGCGGCCCGCTATCTGACTGGAGAAGAACCGACGGAACTGACCGCGATGAGTTTCACCACGCCTGGAGACGTACGCTTCAAGGAAGTGGAAGAAACGATCAACTTCCAGCTTCGCTTTCCGAGTGGAATCCTGGCGAATTGTTCGTCGAGTTATGGCTACGATTCACAGAATCGCTATCGCGTGGTGGGAACCGACGGATGGGTGGAACTGGAGCCGGCCACGATTTACAGCGGTCTGCGGATGCGCGTGCACAAGAATAATTTGTTGGAAGAGGTGACGCTGCCGGTGAAGGATCACTTCGCGCTCGAAATGGATCACATGTCGGAGTGCGTGATGGAAAACAAGGAGCCGCTCACGCCCGGCGAAGAAGGGCTCCGCGACTTGACGATCATGATGAAGATTTACGAAGCGGCGAAAACCGGTGGAACGGTGAAGCTGTAGCGAAGATTCAAATCAGGATTTCATCGCGCGGGCAATCGTAGGAGTCCGCGTCATCGCCTTCGATTTGATCGATCGAAACGTGGATCGTCTTGGTGGAATCCATGGCCGGGGCGTCCGTCGGACGCACGGTGATCCGAAACTCACCGAAAACAGTGCGCCATTGAGACTGTTTTTTGTCCCAGGTTCTGATGCCTTTAATTTCGGACTTCAGTTGTTCGCGATTTTCCGCAAGCCATCCCATAGGATTCGATCTTAGCAGGTCTGCGCCGCCCGCTAAAAACGGAGCTACTGTTGTTTTGTTACGTCGGCTGCGGCTGGTTTGAGGGTGACTTGCGCGGGCGTCGGCAAATCCGAAGATTCCCATCCGCCTCCAAGCGCGATGATGAGCTGAACTTCCGATGTCATGCGCTGTGTTTGCAGATTGACCAGCGTTTGCTGGTCGCCGAGCAGCGTGTTTTGCGCGGTCAGCACGTCGATGTAGGGATCGATGCCGGTCTGGTAGCGATCGAATTCCAGATCGAAAAACTGCTGCGCCGAACCGACCGCCTGCTTCTGCTTTTCGGTTTCTTCAGAAAGGATGCGCTCGGCGGCAAGTTCGTCTTCGACTTGCTGAAATGCCGTGAGCACGGTTTGGCGGTAGCCCGCGACGTCGGCGTTGTATATCGCGATGAATTGGCGCACGGTGGCGCGGCGCAGCCCGGCGTCGAAGATCGTCTCCGACAGCGACGCGCCGATTGACCAGAACCGGCTCGGCCAATTGAACCAGCTTGTGATACTCGATGATTCGAATCCACCGCCCGCCGACAAGGTCACGTTCGGATAATAAGCGGCGTACGCGATGCCAATCTGTGCGTTCGCTTCGGCCATCGTTCGTTCCGAGGCGGCGATGTCAGGGCGGCGTTCCAGCAAGTGCGACGGCATGCCGACCGGAACCGGCGGCGGCACCGAGTCCAGAATTTTCACCGGGATGGAAACTTCGGCTGGAGGTTTGCCGATGAGCACGGCGACGGCGTGTTCGAATTGCGCGCGGCTCAGGCGCACGGCAATGGCGGAAGCCTCGGCACTCTGAAGAGCGGTTAGCGCTTCAACGAGCGAGATCTTGTCGCCGACACCAGTGTCGTATTGCGCTTGCGCGTAATCGACGGTTTTGCGGTCAGCCGTAACGGTATCGTCGAACAATTTTTGCAGCGCGTCCTGGCCGCGAATCTCAAAGAGCAACTGCGCGAGACTGGACTCTTCCGACAGCTTCGTATTCGCGAGGTCGGCTGCGCTGACTTGCGCCGCGTACGCCTCCTCGGCGACCGTGTTGCGCACTTTGCCCCACAGGTCGGGTTCCCACGAAACGTTTCCTGGCATCTCGAAAAGATTTGTCGGCGAAACGTTGGCGCTTCCAGTCCCCGTGCCCCCGCCACCGCTCACTCCGGCGCCCAGGGTTGCGGATGCGCGTTGCCTGCTGATCGCGGGCGAAGCCGAGATCGTCGGAAAGAATTGCGAACGCGCCTGCTGCACGATTTCGCGCGCTGCGATGTAGTTGTAATAAGCCTGCGCGACGCTCTGGTTGCTCTTATCGAGCTGTTCTTCGAGTGTGTTCAGTTCGGAATCGTTGAAAATTTCCCACCACTTACCTCGCAACATCGCTGCGTTCGAATCAGCGACCTTCCAGACTTGCTGCGCTTCCGGGAAATTAGTGGGATCTTCCTTGTACGTCGTAGCAGCCGGAACGGGCGCGGTCGGTTTGTGATATTTCGGGCCGACCGTGCAGCCCGAGAGGAGGAGCGCGGCGAGCGGCGCCCACATCGCGGAATAGGCCGCGACTTGGTAAAAGCGCAGCAGCCTCGGAGATTGGGTCGTTCGAATTTCAGACGGTCGCATAGGCAAGCGGTCGGGCTGCTGTGTCCTTTCAATCAGCGGGATGCGGTGTTGCTCCGGGCACATCGTCAAATTCCTTGCCCGCAAGCCGCAAGCGCAGCCGGTCCATAAAGAGATAAACCACCGGAGTCGTGTAGAGCGTGAGCACCTGGCTGACGATCAGCCCGCCGACAATCGTGATGCCGAGGGGGCGTCGCAGTTCCGACCCTGTGCCGGTGCCGAACGCCAGCGGCAGCGCGCCAAACAGCGCCGCCATGGTCGTCATCAAAATTGGCCTGAAGCGCAGCATGCACGCCTCGAAAATCGAGTCGCGCGTCGATTTGTGTTCTTGCCGCTCGGCCATCAACGCGAAGTCGATCATCATGATCGCGTTCTTTTTCACGATGCCGATAAGCAGGATGATTCCGATGATCGAAATGACATTGAGATCGACCTTGAACAACATCAAAGCGAGCATCGCGCCGACGCTGGCCGACGGCAGCGTCGAAATAATCGTGATCGGGTGCGCAAGACTTTCGTAGAGAATTCCCAAAACAATGTAAACCGCAAGAAGCGCGGTCAGCACCAGGATCGGCTCCGTGCTCAACGACGCCTGATACGCCGCAGCCGTGCCCGAAAACGAACCACGCACCGTACTCGGCGCGCCTAACCGCGCTTTCATCTGCTCGATCTCAGTCGTGGCCTGGCTCAGCGAAACACCCGGCGCCAAATTGAAAGACACTGTCACCGAAGGGAACAACCCGGAGTGATTCACCGCAAGCGCCGTGGTGCTTGGCCGGCTCGTCGCCACTGCGGCCAACGGCACATTGCCCGCCTTCTGCGTATTCAAATAAACGTCGCGCAAACCTTCGGGGCTCTGCCAAAACTGCGGCGCGACCTCGAGCACGACGTAATACTGATTGAGCTGCGTATAAATGATCGAGACTTCCGACTGCCCAAATGCCGCGTACAGTGTTGAATTCAGAGTTTGCGGCGTGACCCCGAGCCGCGCCGCCGTCACGCGATCGTAATTCAGAACCTCATCCAGCCCTCCGTTCTGCTGATCCGAGTTCACGTCCTGCATTCCCGGTAATTTTCGAATTTCGCCGAGCAGCTTCGGACCCCATTGCACCAACTCTTCTACCGTGTCCGACTGAATCGTGTACTGATACTGCGCGTTGCTTCCCCGTCCACCGATGCGCAGATCCTGCGCCGCCTGGAGAAATGCCGATGCTACGGGCAGCGCATTCATCTTCGGCCGCAGCCGGTTGATTACGTCAGTCGCGCTTACTCCCTTTCGTTGATTCAGCGGCTTCAGCGCCGCGTACAAGAACCCTGTGTTCGTCGCGCCGTTTCCGCCCGTGAAGCCGATGATGTTTTGCACCGCCGGGTCGGCTTTCATCACAGCCACCAGCTTCTGCACCGAATTGTTCATCACCGCAAAGGAAGCGTCCTGCGGACCCTGCATTCCTCCGACAACGGCTCCGGTGTCCTGCTGAGGAAAAAATCCCTTCGGGATGCGCACGATCAGCAGCACGTTCATCCCGACGAGGATGATCAGCACCACCAGTGTCAGCCCCGGATTATCGAGCACCCACGTGAGTGTCCGCTCATAGAACGAGAGCATCGCCGCAAAAAATCTTTCGCTCCACTCATAGAGCTTTCCGTGCTTTTCCCCTTTATGTTCCTTCATGAGGTGCGCACACATCGTCGGCGTCGTCGTCAGCGAAATCACCATCGACACCGCGATCGCGGTCGACAGCGTCACCGCAAATTCGCGGAACAACCGCCCGACGATGCCACCCATCATCAAAATCGGTATAAACACCGCGATCAGCGACACGCTGATCGAAAACACCGTGAACCCAATTTCCTGAGCGCCTTTGAGCGCCGCAGCCATCGGCTTCATCCCGTTCTCGAGATGCCGCGTGATGTTCTCCATCACCACGATCGCGTCATCGACGACGAATCCCGTCGAAATCGTCAGCGCCATCAGCGACAAGTTGTCGAGGCTGTACCCGCACAGGTACATAATCGCGAACGTCCCGATCAGCGACACCGGCACAGCCACGCTGGGAATCAGCGTCGCTCGCCAGTTCCGCAAAAACACGAACACAACCAAAATGACCAGGATCACCGACAAAATCAGCGATCGCTCCACGTCGTTCACCGACGCGCGAATCGTCGTCGTGCGATCCAGCACGATTTCCGAATCGATGCCTTGCGGAATCGTCGCTTTGATATAAGGCAGCGCCTCGCGAATCCGGTTCACCGTCGCGATGATGTTCGCGCCCGGCTGCCGCGAAATAATGATCGGTATCGACCGCTTCCCATTCAAATATCCCGCCGCGCGAATGTTCTGCACCGAATTCGTTACATCCGCCACATCGGCCAACCGCACCGCCGCGCCCTTGTTGTAGCCGATGATCAGATCCTTATAGTCGTCCGCATTCGAAATCTGTCCGTTCGTGACGATGTCCGCCGTCACAAACCCGTTCGCGATCTGCCCGCGCGGCCGATCCGAGTTCTGCAACCCAAGCGCCGACTGCACCGCCGGCAGCGTCAGCCCATACGAGTTCAGCTGCGACGGAATCACATCCACGCGCACCGATGGCAGCGCCCCGCCGCCCACCGACACCTGCCCGACGCCCTGGATCTGCGACAGCTTCTGCTCGATCACCGTAGACGCCACGTCGTACAACTTCCCCGGATCGTAAATATTCGACGTCAGCGCCAAAATCATGATCGGCGCATCCGCAGGATTCACCTTGCGATACG
>Ga0206939_10101_pt1 | contig 25835 bp, 19 predicted proteins | sample Alteio_BWOrgHeat_10_FD_152921 | JGI IMG/M metagenome (GOLD analysis project Ga0206939, IMG submission 152921) | Enriched cells from forest soil in Barre Woods Harvard Forest LTER site, Petersham, Massachusetts, United States -... | ecosystem: Environmental > Terrestrial > Soil > Temperate forest >... | reverse complement strand
TGGTGAAATCGGCCTGTGCCAGATCGGCGCCCTGAAACTTTCCTTCCATGATGCGCGCACCGGCAAAGACAACCTGACGCAGCAGTGCCTTTTCAAAATTGCACGGAACGTTGAACTCGACACCGTCCGGCTTCTTGAAGCTCAGCGGGTTGAGGTTGGCTTTTGACAGGTTCGCGCGCTGCAGGAGAGCTTCGCTGAAGTTTGAACCGCGCATATCGGCGTTCTGCAGCTGGCATTTGCGAAAATCCGCTTTCTCCAGATGCGCGCCCTGGATCTCGATGCCGCGCATATCCATCTCGGCAAACGTGGCCCCCTGCGCTTTTATGGCGGTGAGCTTTCTGGCGGCGAGAGAGGGGCCTTTTCGCATGTCCGTACCGGCGAGATCAAGCTGCTTCCCCTGACGCCCGCCGGAAGCAACCCAGGTTGTATGCCTGAGCAAGAGCTCGTCCAGCGATAGTTCAACCTCCGCAAAATCCTTGCCCGCCGTCTCCGCCGTCAGCGTCAGGGCAAAGGTCGTTCCGTTCTTCTCCGCCCCCGCCGTCGTGGCGCCAACCATAGTGGCGTATGAGAAATTGGCGTTTCTGAGATCAGCCGATGAAAGGTCGGCGCGGCTCAGGTCGGTGCCATGCAGACAGGCGCCCTGCAGGTTGGTTCCCTGCAGTTTCGTATCCTGCATATTGGCATCGGTGAAATTGGCGGCGATGGCGGTAGCGTTGTTGAGGGTGGCGTTGCTGAGGTTGCTGCCGCCGAACTGCGCGGCCGTTGCCTCGGGTCCGCCGAACTGGTCTTCCACGCTCTTTGATTTTTTCTTCATGATCGTCTTGCCTTCGCGCAGGTCGGCGCCGGTCATGTCGGCTTTGCTGAGGTCGGCCTTGCTGACTTCCGCGCCGCGCATGTCGGCCCTGACCATGCGGGCATTGGCCATCTTGGCATTGGTAAAGTCGCAGCCGAACAATGTCGCGCTCTCGAAGTTGGTATTGGAGAGGTCTGCGCCCGCGAGGACACAGCCGGTGAGATCGGATTGCGAGAGGTTTTGTCCCATGAAAGTGAGGCCGGTGAGGTCTTTGTCCTTGATAACCGCCCGTCTGCCGCCCGGCTTGGCGGTCAGAAACATATTATGCTTGCGGATGATTTCATTCAGTTCCGCCTGGCTGACCTTTGCGCGTTCCGAGCCGTCTTCTGACGCCTGTACCATTTTGTTCCCTTGGGAGCAGGATGTCCCAACACTATGATATTACAATGACTCTTAATAAAACAGTAACGATTGACCGGGGTATTCATAAGGGTGCATGGGTAATAAGCTTGCAGAGAATCGCTTTTTTTGTAAAATAGTAAGGGGTAGTGGAGAAAAATGGAAAACGCGCTTTTTGACCGTATACGTCAGGATATAGCTCAAAACGACATAGTCCTCTATATGAAGGGCACGCCGTCTTTTCCGCAGTGCGGCTATTCTGCTGTCATAGTGCAGGTGCTTAGCAGTTTTGGCGTCCCGTATGTCAGTTTTGACGTTCTGGAAGACCGTGAGCTGTATCAGGCGGTCAAGGAATTCACCAACTGGCCGAGTGTGCCCCAGCTCTATATCAAGGGCGAATTCATCGGCGGCAGTGATATCGTCAAGGAGCTGAGCGCGTCAGGCGAGCTGCGTGCGCTGCTGGAGCGGAACGACCTGCTGCCCTGAATTTATTCCACCGTGACGGATTTAGCGAGGTTGCGCGGCTGGTCGACGTCCGTGCCCTTGATGACGGCGGTATGATAGGCGAGCAGCTGCACCGGCAGGGTATAGAGGATCGGCGCGACGAACGGGTCTACTTCCGGCACTTCAATCGTCCAGGTGGCGATGCCTTTCAGCTTTTCAACACCTGGCTTGTCGGAGACCAGGAGAACTTTTCCGCCGCGCGCGACGATTTCCTGCGCGTTGGAGGCGGTTTTCTCGAACAGGCTGTCAAAGGGCGCGATGACGATCACGGGAACATCTTCATCAATCAGTGCGATCGGGCCGTGTTTCATTTCGCCGGAGGCGTAACCCTCGGCATGGATGTAGGATATTTCCTTCAGCTTCAGCGCGCCTTCTAACGCAATCGGATAAGCCGTGCCGCGCCCGAGATAGAGCACATCCCGCGCCTCGCTGATTTCATGGGCCACCGCCTGAATTTTCTCGTCGTGGTTCAGCAGCTCGGCAAAGCGGGACGGCAGTTCACGCAGGGCTGTCGTTAGTTGTTTCTCGCGTGCAGGCGTGATGCTGCCCTTTTTGCAGGCCAGCGCGATGGAGAGGCAGGCGAGCGTTGTAAGCTGTGTCGTGAAAGCCTTGGTCGAGGCGACGCCGATCTCCGGTCCCGCCAGTGTGCGCAGAACATGGTGCGATTCACGCTCGATGGTGCTTTCAACCGTGTTGAGCAGGGAGATGATCTGCTGCCCCTGCCGCTTGGCGTAGCGCAGCGCCTCCAGCGTATCCAGCGTCTCTCCGGACTGGGAGATAAACAGGGCAGCACCGTCTTTCGGCATCGGCGCTTCGCGGTAGCGGAATTCGGAGGCGATATCTGTTTCAACGGGAATGCGGGCCGTTTGCTCCAGCCAGTATTTCGCCACCATGCCAGCATAAAATGCCGTGCCGCAGGCGGAAATGGTGATGCGTGAAGCCTCGGCGAGCCCAAGGATTTCCGGCGGCAATGTGATATGTCCCGTGGCCGGATTGATGAAGGAATTAAGCGTGTCGGCAATGACAGCGGGCTGCTCGTAAATTTCCTTGAGCATGAAGTGGCGGTATTTACCCTTGCCCATGATAGCGCCGGATTGAGCGGTAGTGCGGATTTCGCGTTCCGCCTTTTTGCCGTGGATGTCGCGGATAGTCACGCCCGCACGGCTCATATGGACGCAGTCACCGTCCTCGAGAAAGCTGATCTTGCTGGTCAGCGGGGCGAGGGCGTAAGAGTCGGAAGCGAGAAACATTTCGTCATTGCCGTAGCCGATCGCCAACGGCGTGCCGAAGCGCGCGCCGATCATGAGGTTTTCTTCGCCGGTAAAAATCATGGCGATGGAGAAGGCGCCCTTGAGGCGGACGAGCGCGGCGTCAACCGCCTGCGCCGGCTTCATGCCCTGACGTATATAATGCGTGACGAGGTGGGCGATCACTTCAGTATCCGTATCCGTTTCAAAACGGCATTGGGATTTCTGCAGCTCTTCTTTCAGTTCCTGATAATTCTCGATGATGCCGTTATGCACGACGGCAACCTGATCCGTCGCATGCGGGTGCGCGTTCCGTTCCGTCGGGTTGCCGTGCGTCGCCCAGCGCGTATGGCCGATGCCGATGGTGCCGCCGAGGGGCTCTTTTTTCAGCCTGTCGGAGAGGTTGACAAGCTTGCCTTCGGCGCGACGACGCTCGATCTTGCCGTTCACCAGCGTGGCAACGCCCGCGCTGTCATAGCCGCGATATTCGAGGCGTTTCAGGCCTTCAACGAGTTGAGGGGCCGCGTCTTTTTTACCGAGAATGCCAACGATACCGCACATGCTACTTGTCGTCCTTCCGCGCTTTTTCCTTGATTTTTTTCTGCCTGAATTCAGGCGCCCAGCCTTCCTTGTTTATTTGCGGCGCGCGGGTGATCCCCAGCGCGTTATCCGGCACATCCTGCCCGATCGTGCTGCCCGCACCGACGAAAGCGCCGTTGCCTATCGTCACCGGGGCGATAAGAGCGCTGTTGGAGCCGATAAAGGCCTCCTTGCCGATTTTTGTTTTGTGCTTCAGGAAGCCGTCGTAGTTGCAGGTAATCGTGCCTGCGCCGATATTGGCTTTCTCGCCGACATCCGCATCGCCGAGATAACTGAGGTGACCGGCCTTTGCGCCCGCGCCGATGTGCGTATTTTTTGTTTCGACGAAGTTGCCGACCCGTGCGTCCTTGCCGATACGCGTGCCGGGGCGGAGACGCGCGAAGGGGCCGACATGCGCGCCTTCTTCTATCTCCGCGCCGACAATGTGGCTGTTGGCAAGGATATGAACGTTGTTGCGGATTTTAACGCCGTGGCCAAAGAAGACATTCGGCTCGATGGTCACGTCCTGCCCGACAAGGGTGTCGTAACAGAAAGTGACGGTATCCGGGTCAATCAGCGTTACGCCGTTCAGCATATGCTCGGCGCGGAGTTTTTTCTGCAACAGCTTTTCGATGTTGGCGAGATCGACGCGCGAATTGATGCCCTCCATTTCCTCCGCCGGAACCTCGACCACATGGGTCTGGCGGTTATCCTTGCGGGCGATGGCGGGGAGGTCGGTCAGGTAGTATTCGTTTTGTGAATTATTGTTCCCGACCTGCGCGAGCCACTGGAACAGCTTCGTGCCGTCCGCGCAGACGATTCCGCCGTTGCAGAGCGTGATATTTTTTTCTTCGGCGGAGGCATCCTTGAACTCGACAATTTTCTGAAGCGTGCCATCGCCATCCATGACCATGCGGCCATAGGTGTTTGCCGTCGTCACGCGCATGCCGGCAAAAGTGAGGCCGATGGCCGGAAACTGGCGGCGGATGTCGGTCATCTTCTGCAGGGTTGCGGTGCTGACCAGCGGCGTATCGCCGTACATGATGAGAATATCGCCCTCAAAGCCCTTGAAATGCGCCGCTGCCGCGAGAGCCGCACCGCCTGTGCCGTTAACTGTTTGCTGAAGGGCCGTTGCATGCGGGCGCACGGCTTCCGCCATCTGCTCCATATCCGGGCCGATAACGACAACGACTTTATCGGGGTTGAGCGCCTCGGCAGCGGCGATGACGTGCTGCACCATGGCGCGGCCCGCGACTTCGTGCAGAGGTTTCGGCAACGCCGATTTCATACGCGTCCCCTTGCCTGCCGCAAGGATGATACAGCCGAGTTTCTTGGTCATGTGAGATATTCCCCGTTAATCGTGTCTTGTTTATTCATGCCGACAACAACGCTGTGCTTCAAGTCACAGTTTATTGCAGCAAATTACATTATTTCAATTATCCGTTCCACCGGAAAGGTGCGCCACGACAGAGCCGTAAGCGCTGGCGATTTCCATGCGTACCGGCACGACCTGTCCGCTGTCCTTCATGCGGGCGAGCCAGATTGTCGGCAGCTTGTGGCGTTCCTCGGTGTGGTTCTGCACGGCCATCCAGCCGCGTTTTTGATCTTTAGGCTGAAATCCTGCGACAGGCTCGACCGTGAGGGTGCAGCGCATGGCCTTGCCTTCGAATTTGGAGTAACTGGAAGGCGCGAGCACTTCCGTGCCATCGTCCTTGAGTGTGATGTTGAAACGGCGCTTGCCATCGAATACAGGAAACTTGCCCGTGCACTGGTTGGTGTTCTTGGCGCTCTGCAGCATGACCAGCGTGCCGGTCAGCAGGTCGAGTGTGTTATCCGTCAGCACCTTGTTGATATCGCGTTCAACTGTGGTTTTGTCGCCGTCTTGCGTGGTGGATTTGAGGACTTTGCCGTTGGGGCCGTAGTCCATCTCGGTAATTTTTTCGCTGCCGCGCCAGGTGCTGCGTTCCGTGTAAACCGTGGGGATCAACAGGCCTTTTTCAGCATGGCCGGAGGTATTGTAAGAGGCGTTCCATGGGAAGAGGGTGCCGATGAAGCCTTCGGTTTCCGCCTGCAGCTTCATGTCATAGGCTTTTTTGTCGAGATCCATCACCAGTTTGGCGTCCAGCGCCTTGAAGCCGCCGGCATAAACATCGTATTGCAGGGCCAGTTTATGCTTCTGGTCCACCGTATAGCGGAGACTGGTATCGTGCAGGTTCGGACTTTTCTCAAAGCTGGCATTTGCCGGGGTCGCGGCGACAGAGGCCACGGCGAGCAGCACGGCGAACAGGGCGTAACTACCTTGCTTCAGCTTTCTCTCCATATGTGACATTTTCTGTTTCATTATGCCTCTTAACACTCCCGCTCCATTATAATCTATGTCTGTAGTCAATTTATCAAACTTATGAAAACAATTCAATAAACAATTTAATACAGAGTGTTTCAGGGGTTTATACGGAATATAACACAGTTAAGTATATGATATTAATACATAAATATAATATATCGCAATTAATAATGCAATAACCCTGGGACAAACATAACTGGTTTTTTATTGAAACAGATCCTTCACCAGAATCGTATCTTCGCGCTGCGGGCTGGTCGAAATAGCCGCGGCGGGCGCGCCAATCAGGGCTTCGAGGCGGCGGATGTACTTCACGGCATTTTCCGGCAGGGCGTCGAATTTGCGTACGCCCTGTATGGAGGATTCCCAGCCGGGCAGGGTTTCGTAGACGGGTTTCACCTCGGCTTGCAGATCAGCGGAAGCGGGCAGGCAGTCGTATTTCCTGCCGCGGCATTCATAGGCGACACAAATTTTAATTTCCTTCAGCGTATCCATTACATCGAGCTTGGTCAGCACGATGCCATGGATGCCGCTGGTCCTGACGGCCTGGCGCATCTGCACCGCGTCGAACCAGCCGCAACGGCGCTTGCGCCCCGTGGTGGTGCCGAATTCGTTGCCGCGTTTACCGAGCGTCTCGCCGGTGTCATCCATCAGCTCCGTCGGGAAAGGCCCGGCGCCGACGCGCGTGGTATAGGCTTTGGTGATGCCGAGCACATAGCCGATCTGGTCCGCGCCCACGCCGGTGCCGATCGCGGCCTGCGCGGCGACAGTGTTGGAGGAGGTGACAAAAGGATAAGTGCCGTGGTCAACATCGAGCATGATGCCCTGCGCGCCCTCGAAGAGGATTTTTTTATTGTCGTTACGCGCCTTGTCCAGCGCCTGCCAGCTGGAGCTGACATGGGGCGTGATCAGCGGCGCGATTTCCTCGAGCGATTTCGCGCAGGCGACAATGTCGACGGGTTTCGCGCCGAGGCCCTGCAGCAGCGCGTTGTGATACATCAGCATGTTGGCGATTTTCTTGCGCAGCGTTTCCGGATGGGCGAGGTCGCAGATGCGCAGGCCTCGGCGGCCCACTTTGTCTTCATAAGCAGGACCGATACCGCGACCGGTGGTGCCGATCTTTTCAGCACGCGCTTCTTCCAGCGCGCGGTCGATCTCGCCATGCAGCGGCAGAATCAGCGGCGCGTTCTCGGAGACCAATAGGTTGGCGGGCGTGATTTCCACACCTTGCGCGCGCAGTTCGGCAATTTCTTTCAGCAGCGCCCATGGATCGATCACCACGCCGTTGCCGATGATGGAGAGCTTGCCTTTACGTACGATGCCGGAGGGGAGCAGATGCAGTTTGTAAACCTGATTGCCGATGACAAGCGTGTGGCCGGCGTTGTGCCCGCCCTGAAACCGTACGACAACATCAGCCTTGCTGGCCAGCCAGTCGACGATCTTGCCTTTGCCCTCGTCGCCCCATTGCGCGCCGATAACCGTTATATTTGCCATATCTTTTTCCTTGGTTTTGCTATTTTAAATAGCACTGCTTGGGGCATAACAACACAAAAAAATCAGCGGTTTTGATTTCTTTGTTTTCGCAAAATAGCTTCGGCCTGTTTTTCATGAAAAGCGGCCATCTGGCTATTGCCCTGATAATGGTAGATAACGGCCAGCGCCTGATGCGCCCAGTAAAAATCCGGATTGTCGAGCAGGACTTGCCCCAGCGCCGCGACGGCTTCAGGGATATGCCGGCACGACGGCAGGGCACGGTTGACGTCATTCAGTGTGGCGCCGCCTCTTTCATCCAGAGGAACCTGAAGCCACGCCATCGCCAGCCGCAAATGAGTTTCTTCCCTGATCTTGGGCCGTCCGACCGTATGCTGGAGCGCGGTCTGGAATTGTTCAACCGCCTTGTCGAATTCTCCCCGCTCCATATAGAACAGGCCGAGAGGGATGCTGAGCTGGTAGCTGCGCCCGCCGTTCTGGACGATGTTCTGATAGAGCGTTTCAGTATTGCGCCATACCTGATTTTGAAAGAACGTCGCGACGCCTAATGAAACAGCCAGCGCCGTTACCAGCAGCCTTGCCGCATTTTTTTTCTTTTCAAAAATGACAGCAGTAGTTTGCGCCACACCTAAAAAAAACCCCATGGTCGGCAGATACATCCAGCCTTCAGAGATCAGCGCATCCGTGGGAATGACTATGCTGGTATAGGGCGCCAGCGCTACGGCAAACCATAGCAGACCGAAACTCAGCGCCAGTCCTTGCTGCGCCCTGCCGCAGAAAATTTGCGCAAGACCAAGCCCCGCCATTAAAGCGCCGATCATCGGTTGCCATGCCAGCAGCGTGAAGAAAGGGGTGAAAGACCGCTCTATATGCATCCCTGCCGGCCAAATGATGAGCCGGGCGTAAACAGGCAGGGTGGCAAGGCACGTCAGGAGGCGGTTTATAAAGCTGGAGGTGTAATCTGCTGAATGCATGGGGCTTCCGCTCTTGTCCAGGTTGTAGCCTGAATTGTGTATGTACAGCAGCCAGACGATGATATAGCCCGCTGCCAGCAGCCATAAGGGCCAGATCCTGAAGTAAGCGGCGATTTTGGTGCGGTCTTTGCTGGTATAGAAAAAAGTTATCATCGTCAGTGCCGGAAAAACGACGGCGGATTCCTTGCAGCCCAGCGCCAGTATAAAGAAAATCAGACTCTTCCATACTTTCTGCGGCGCGAAGTCAGGAAGCAGCGCAATCAGGCCGAGAAGGCAAAAAGAGCCCCACAGCAGCTCCGCCGTGGAGGACATATAGGTGACATCGAGCGTATGAAGGGGATGAACCGCCCACAGCAGCGCGGCAGCAAAGGCCGCACCTTTTTTAAGTCCGGCACGAAGCCCGAAATGATGCAGCAGGCAGGCGTTCAGCGCCTGCAGGGAAACATTCAGCGCATGAAAGGCGATCGTCGACGCGCCAAACGCCTGATAAACGCAAAAATAGACCAGCATCTGGACAGGCCGGTAAAATCCACCCTGTATGCCGCCGCCCGCAAAGTTCTGGCTTGTCAGCAGTCTGGGAAACGTACTCCAGCTTTTTAAAAAACTGTTGAATACGATGAGATACTGGTCATCAAAAACAAACGCGTTTGGCCAGACGCTGGCGTAGGAAATAAAAACCGTCAGGCAGAGAAGAATGCGCGGCGGCCACGGAGAGTTCTCTGCAAGGTCTTTCATATCGTCAATGGCTTCCCTGCTTTTTTAAAATAGCATCGGCTTGCTTCGTGTGAAAGTCGGCCATCTGGCTGTTGTTCTGGTAGCGATAGAGGGCAGCCAGCGCCGTATGCGCCGGATAAAAGTCAGGGCTATCCTGCAGGGCTTGCCCCAGCTCCCTGATGGCTTCGGGAATATGCTGATCAGAGGGCAGACTATGTGTGTTCAATGTGAAGGTCATGCCGTTTCTGTCCGGGGGCACATGCAGCCATGCCATCGCCAGTTTCCAGTGAAGGTTCGCCTGCAAAATCAGAGGGAGCCGGTCATGATCTATTTCGTACTGCATGTGGTCGATCGCCCTGTCGAACTCTCCCTGCTGCATATAGAACGGTCCGAGAAAGAGGCTGAGCCTTGTCGAGTGTTCCTCGTCCGGCGGAATGTTCTGGTAGAGAGTTTCGGTGCTGCGCCAGACTTTGTTGTGAAAAAAGGTTGTAACCCCCAGCGAAAGCGCCAGTGCCAGCACAAGCAGTCGTGCCATACCCTTGCTTTTTTCTAAAACATCTGCCGCCGTCTGCGCTCCGCCGAGAAAAAGCCCCATGGTCGGCAGATACATCCAGCCCTCGGAAAACAGCGCATTGATGGGGACGACTATGCCTGTATAGGGCGCCAGCGCCGCGCCGCACCAGAGCAGTCCGAAACTGAGCGCCAGCCCGCGCTGGCCATGGCCCAGGAGAATTTGCACCAGACTCAGGCCTATCATCAGTGCGCCGGCCACCGGCTGCCACGCCATCATCGAAGAGAAAGCCGGAAAAACCCGCTCAAAGTGCAGGCCCGCCGGCCAGACGATCAGCCGGGCATATAAAGGCAATGTGGCAAGGCTTGTCAGGAGGCGGGTCAGAAGATCAGCCGGATTGCCATTGTCGGGGTTGTTGTGGGCAAACCACAGCCTGACACTGGTGTAACATATCGCCACCAGCCATAACGGCCACGTTTTCAAATAAGTGGAGAGCCGCAGGCGCCCCTTGCTGGTCAGGAAAAGCGTTGCCATTGCAAGAGCGGGGAAGACAACGGCGGATTCTTTGCAGCACATCGCCAGTATAAAAAAGATCAGGGCCTGCCATATTTTGCGTGACGTGAAATCAGGCAGCAGCATGATCAGGCCGATAAGGCAGAAAGAGCCCCACAGCAGCTCGGCTGTCGAAGCCATATAGGTAACATCTATCGAGTTGAGGGGGTGGACGGCCCACAAAAGAGCGGCAGCAAAAGCGGCGCTCTTTTTGAATCCGGCGCGCAGGCCGAAGTGATATAAAAGACAGGCGTTGAGCGCCTGCAACAAAAGATTCAGCATATGAAACGCCACCGTCGAGGGGCCGAAGGTCTGATAAATAAAAAAATAAATCAGCATCTGGACGGGACGGTAAAATCCGCCCGGTATGCCGCCGCCGGTAAAACTCAGGCTGGTCAGAAGCTTGGGGAGGTCGCTCCAGTGCTGCAGAAATTCGTTCCGCGCGATAAGCGGCAGATCGTCAAAAACAAATGTATTCGGCCAGATGCTCGCGTAGGAAATAAAAACCGCCAGGCAGAGAAGAATGCGCGCCGCCCACGCGGAACCTCCATATCTAAAGAGTCTGTGTGAAAGAGAAGCAATGTCTTTCATAGCGTCACTGGCCCCCCTGTTCCTGCAAAATACCCGCCGCCTGCTTCTCGTGAAAATCCGCCATGGTTTTGTTTCCCTGACAAAGGTAGATAAAGGTGAGCGCTTTATGCGCCGGAGAAAAGCCGGGGTCGGACTGAAGGGCTTTGCCAAGTTCTCCTATGGCTTCGGTAACATGCGGCGATGACCGCACGGAATCGCAAATGCTCTCCGGCGAGAAGCTGTCCCCGTCAACCATATGAAGCTGAAGCAGCGCCATGGCCAGCTGCAGGTGAGGCAAAGACTGGTTCGGGCCTCTTTTGGGGTTGTTGACTTCCATCTGGAACTGTCCGGCGGCTTTGTCGAACTCCTGCTGCTCCATATAATACATGCCCATATAGTCTTCCAGCCGGGAAGGTTCGCCGCCGTTCCGGAGCGCGTTCAGGTAGAGTGTTTCAGGATTGCGCCATATTTCGTTCTGAAAGAATGTCGTGATCCCCAGTGAAAGCGCCAGTGCCAGCACAAACAACCGCGCGGTGTCCGGTTTCTTTTTAAACAGCACATCCGCCGTCTGCGCTGCGCCCAGAAAAAGTCCCATCAATGGCATGTAAAGCCAGTGTTCGGAGATAAACGCGTCGACAGGAAAAGCGATGCCGGAGGCGGGAAACATGACTATCGCGAACCAGAGAAGCCCGAAGCATAAAGCCAGACGCCGCTTCCACAAGAGGAGCTGCGTACAGGCAAGCAGCGCCATCAGCCCCCCCACCGCCGGTTGCCAGGCCAGCAGTGTTGAGTAAACCGGGAAATTCCAGTCCATGTGCAATCCCGCAGGCCACACGACGAGCCTGGCATAAAAGGGCAGCGTCGCGAGGAACGTCAGGGCGCGGGTTATAATGTTGTTGTAGTAATCCGTGGAAGCCGTCATGCCGCCGACATGCTCCATCGTATAGCCCGTCTTGTGTATAAACAGCGCCCAGATGGCGGCATAGCCCGCCGCCAGCAGCCACAGCGGCCATGTTCTCAGATAGGTGGATATTTGCGCGCGGTCTTTACTGACAAAGAAAAGCGTTATGACGGCGAGAGCCGGAAAGACGACAGCAGTTTCCTTGCTGCCCAGCCCGAGCGTAAAATAAACCAGCGCCAGACATATTTTCTGCGGCGCGAAATCGGGCAGCAGCGTAATCAGCCCCAGAAGGCAGAAGGCGCCCCACAATAATTCCGGCGTGGAGGACATATAGGCGATGGCTTCGATATGGAGCGGATGCACCGCCCAAAGCAGAGCTGCAGCAAAGGCCGCGCCTTTTCTAAATCCGGCCCGAAGCCCGAAATGGTGCAACAGACAGGCGTTCAGCGCCTGCAGGATGATGTTGAGCGCATGAAAGGCCACCGTCGACGGCCCGAAAGCCTGATACACAAAAAAATGCAGCAGCATCGGGACAGGGCGGTAAAATAAGCCCGCCTGCCCGCCCCCCGCGAAGTTCTGGCTTGTGAGCAGTGCCGGGATGCTGCTCCAGTGCCGCAGAAAAACATTCCGCACAATAAGAAACGTATCATCAAAAACAAACGCATTCGGCCAGACGCTGGTGTAGGCTAAAAGAACCGCCAGACACAGAGCCGCGCGGGCTGGCCACGTGGAGTCTGTGGCAGAGAGATTTTTCATACATTTTTTTAGAGAAGCGGAATTCATAACCTCTGAATTTCCCATAACGTTAATGCTTCAGCCCAGAGATTTTAAATACTAGCGTTTAGGGGCCAAAAACATAGAAAATAAATCAGACGGGTGCAAAGAATCTTAGAAACTGGGGTTAAATCGGTGTAATCTAAGAGAAATCCTGTTCAAGAGGCAGCTTTACTTCGGCTTAAGCGGGGAAGACTATGGGCTTGTTAGTTTTGAAATTCGGCGGCACTTCCGTCGCGACCGTTCCGGCGATAGAGAATGTCGCCGATAAGGTGACGGCCGAGATCAAGAACGGTCACAAAATTGCGGTTGTGGTGTCCGCCATGTCGGGCGTGACCAATCAGCTTGTCGCCTATTGTACCGAGATCAGCCAGATATTCGATGCGCGGGAGTATGACGCCGTCGTGGCCTCGGGCGAACAGGTGACCTCCGGTCTTCTGGCTCTGGCCCTGCAGAAGCGTGGCGTTGCCGCCCGCTCGTGGCTGGGCTGGCAGGTGCCGATCGTGAGCGACAACGTGCACGGCAAAGCGCGCATTCAGGAGATCAGGGCGGACGCTCTCAGGGAGAGCGTGATGAAAGGCGATGTGGCCGTAATCGCCGGTTTTCAGGGCGTGACCGAGGGTGGACGCATCACGACACTCGGGCGCGGCGGTTCCGATACGTCGGCAGTGGCCGTTGCGGCGGCGCTGAAGGCGGATCGCTGCGATATCTATACCGATGTGGACGGTGTTTATACGGCTGACCCGCGCATCGTCAACCGCGCGCGCAAGATTAATAAAATAAGCTATGAGGAAATGCTGGAGCTGGCTTCTGTCGGCGCCAAGGTACTGCAGACCCGCTCTGTCGAGCTGGCAATGAAAGAAAGGGTTACTGTCCAGGTGCTTTCGAGCTTTGAAAGCGCCACGGGCAGCGATCTCCCGGGAACGCTTGTCGTAGATGAGGATAAAATCGTGGAACAGGAAGTTGTAAGCGGCGTGGCGCATAGCCGCGATGAAGCAAAGGTTACTCTGCGTCATTTGCCTGATGTGCCGGGGGTGGCGGCGCGTGTTTTCAGTCCGCTGGCGGACGCGGCGGTCAACGTCGACATGATCGTGCAGAACCTTTCGCCAGACCTTAAAAACACCGACCTGACGTTCACCGTGCCCCGCGCAGACCTGCCGAAGACGCTGGAAGTGCTGAAGGGTGTCAGTAAAGAGCTGACGGGCATGCGCGTTGAATCAAGCGCCGACGTCGCCAAGATTTCCATCGTCGGCATCGGTATGCGCAGCCATGTGGGCGTGGCGCAGAAGATGTTTACCGTGCTTGCCGAAAAGGGCATCAATATTCAGGTCATCACAACGTCCGAAATCAAGGTGAGCGTCCTGATTTCGGAGGAATATACTGAGCTGGCCGTGCGCTCGCTGCACACGGCTTACGGGCTTGACCACGGAAGCTAGCCCCCAAATTTTCCCTCCCGCAAAGGGAGGGGTATTAATGGAGAGACATGAAGTCAGTCAACGCAGAAGGCCAGCAGCGGACAACCGGCCCTTCCCCTGAAGGGCGCGAGAAAGTATCGCCGGAATTTGACCATCCTCTTCTGCCACTGGCCCCCGGCGCCGTCGAGGAGCGAAGACTTTCCGGCGTTTCCCTGAGCAAGGGGCTGGCGATCGGCCATGCCGTTTTATACGAACCTTGCCTGATAGGGGCCGAAGTCGCCTCCGGCAATGCGCAGACAGAATTGCAGCGCCTGCGGCAGGCGGTCGACAGCATGCATGAGACGATCAACCGCATGCTGCATCACAGCGCGACGCCGACGGTCGCCGAAACGCGTGATATTCTTGAGGCCTACCAGATGTTCGCGCGTGACCGCGGCTGGCTGATGCGTATCGAGGCGGCCATCATGAAGGGCCTGAGCGCGGAAGCGGCAGTGCAGCACATACTGGAAGAAACCCGTGCCCGCATGATGCAGGTCAGCGACGGCTATATCCGCGAAAGACTGCAGGACATGGAGGATTTAAGCAACCGTTTGCTTAGTCACCTGATACAGCATAACGAGGCGGTGCCGCCGGCGCCGTTGCCGGACGAGATTATTCTGGTAGCGCGGTCACTAGGGCCGGCGGCGCTCCTCGACTATGACCGTGACAAACTGAAGGGAGTCGTGCTTGAAAAGGGCGGTTATTCAAACCATGTGGCTATCGTAGCGCGGGCGCTGGGCATTCCGGTCGTCGGACAATGCGGGGATATACTGGGCACGGATCTGCTCGGCCATACTGCCGCCGGCGATCCTATCATCGTCGATGGCGATCGCGGTGTCGTTTATCTCCGCCCGTCGCAATATGACGTTGATCTTTATGCGCGCAGCCTCGAGGCGCGCGCCAAACGCACGCATATGTACCGGCGCCTGCAGCATCAGCCGTCCGCGACTAAAGACGGCGTGAAGGTCTCGGTGCAGATGAACGCGGGGCTTTTGTCGGAGGTCATTTCGGTGCAGAACACCGGCGCGGAAGGCATAGGCCTGTTCAGGACAGAGCTGTCTTTTATGGGCTGGAAGAAATATCCGCTGGTGGTGACGCAGGCGGAACTCTACGGCAAGGTCCTCGACCGCATGGGCGGCAAGCCCGTTGTGTTCCGTACGCTGGATGTCGGCGGCGACAAGCCTCTGCCGTACTTCAAGGCGCCGGCAGAGGAAAATCCGGCGCTGGGCTGGCGCGCCGTGCGCATCGGCATGGACAGGCCTGCCGTTCTGCGCACGCAGTTCCGCGCTTTCATCCGCGGTTCAAGAGGACGCGATATTAAAATCATGCTGCCGATGGTGACCGAGGTGGCGGAGTATGATCGCGCCCGCCAGCTGCTGGAGATGGAGAAAGTCCGCGCGCGGCGTAATAATATTCCGGTGCCGGAAAAAATCGAGCTTGGCGTGATGCTGGAGGTGCCGGCCCTGCTCTGGCAGCTGGATACCCTGCTGCAGACGGTTGACTTCGTTTCTGTCGGCACCAACGACCTGACGCAATACCTGTATGCGGCCGATCGGGGCAGTAGCGTTATGCGCAGCCGGTACGACACGCTTTCTCCCGCTATGCTATGTGTGCTAAAATCAATTGCCGACCAGTGCAAAAAAGCGGGGGTCCCGGTCAGTATTTGCGGCGAGATGGCGGGGCTGCCACTGGAGGCTATGGTATTGATTGTGCTGGGATATGAGGTTTTATCGGTACCAGCATCGGCGGTCGAGGCTATCAAAATAATGATACCAACCCTTGATACCCGCCTGCTTCTGCCGTATCTTGAGCAGCTTATGAAATCCCGCGAACATTCCTTAAGGGAGCGCCTGTTGTCTTTTGCGCGCGACCATCAGGTTAATCTCGCCCAGAACGTGTAATGTAATTAGGAACAAAAAATGGCCGAACGCAAAAAACCGAAACCCGTACCTGAAGCCGTCCGCCCGGAAAATTCTTCCGTGGGGGAAACGTTGCGGGCTGCACGGCTGTCGCGGGGGATAGAAATTGAGACTGTATCGCAGTCCATCCATATCAGGCCGGTACAGCTCAAGGCGATCGAGGAGAATGATATCGAGGCCCTGCCCGGCATGACGTATGCCGTGGGCTTCGTCCGCTCTTACGCGAATTTTCTGGGCCTGAACGGCGCCGAGATTGTGCACCGCTTCAAGGCGGAGCATGGGCACAGCCCCGCGCAGTCCAAGCTGTCCTTCCCCGAGCCGATCGCGGAGAGCCGCGTGCCGGACCCTATGATGGTCGGTGTCGGTGCTTTTCTTGCGCTGGTCATTCTGGTGCTGTGGACGGTTTACTCCAATACGCATAGCGGCAGCAAAGCCGCCGAACAAATACCGCCCGCACCGGTTGTGACGAGCGTGCCGGAATCATTGCCTCCTGCCGCGGTGACGGCATCAACAGCTACGCCGGTGCCGGCCCCGGCAGCAACGTCTACACCAGCATTGCCGCCGGCTGCTGTGACGCCTGTAGTTACACCCTCTCCTGAAGCAAAGCCGACAACGGCACTCGCGCCTGCGCCGTCAGACGCCAAGACGGAACAGCCTGCAGCCACTGTGCCAGCCGGAGATCAGGTAAAGACGGCTGATGCCGCCGCCGATCAGGCCAAGTCAGATCAGGCCAAGTCAGATGGCGATTCTTCTGAAGAAGATTCAGCTTCGCCGGAAGATGACGCTACGGCAGCCGCCAAGCCGGAAGCCAAAAAGCCGGATCAGGACGCTGTTATAAAGGTCAAGAAGGGTAAGAGCCGCATCACGCTGAAGGCCACACAGGCCAGCTGGGTGCAGGTGACGGACGGCAAGCAGAACGTTCTCTACAGAAAAGTGCTGCGCCCCGGCGAACAGTATTCCGTGCCGGACCAGCCGGGCCTGTCGCTTGATACGGCCAACGCGGGCGGACTGGATATCGTCGTTGATGGCAAACCGGTACGACCGGTCGGCAAGCCGGGCGAGATCGTGCGCGGCATTGTTCTTGATCCCAAGGAGCTGAAGCCCCTGAAGTCCGGGTCGCAGGATTAAAGATGTCTTACGCCCTGCGTCCATACCGGCACATACAGCGCCGCAAATCGCGACAGATCATGGTCGGCAATGTGCCCGTCGGCGGCGATGCGCCGATCACCGTGCAGTCGATGACCAACACGCTGACGTCAGATGTGGCGGCGACCGTGGCGCAAATCCATGCGCTTGAAAAAGCGGGCGCGGACATTGTTCGCGTATCCTGCCCTGATGAAGCCTCGACGGCGGCGCTGAAAGAAATAGTTAAGCAGGTTTCTGTGCCGGTGGTGGCGGATATTCATTTTCACTATAAACGCGCCATTGAGTCTGCCGAAGCGGGTGCGGCCTGTCTGCGGATCAATCCCGGCAACATCGGTTCTGACGAACGGGTGCGCGAGGTCATCAAGGCGGCGAAGGATCACAACTGCTCGATCCGCATCGGCGTGAATGCCGGATCGCTTGAAAAAGACCTGCTGGAGCGCTATGGCGAGCCGTGCCCTGAGGCGATGGTTGAATCCGCCCAGCGCCACATCAAAATTCTCGAAGATCACGATTTTTTCAATTTCAAAATCAGCTGCAAGGCGTCGGATGTGTTTCTGGCGGCGGCGGCCTATCAGCAGCTGGCGGAAGTCTGCGACTATCCTCTACACATCGGCGTGACTGAAGCAGGGGGCTTGCGCTCCGGTACGGTTAAATCCTCCATCGGTATGGGCAGCCTGCTCTGGGCGGGCATCGGCGACACGATCCGCGTTTCCCTTTCCGCCGATCCGGTGGAAGAAATCCGCGTCGGGTTCGATATGCTGAAAGCGCTGGGGCTGCGGCACCGCGGCGTCAGTGTTATTTCCTGCCCTTCCTGCGCCCGCCAGCAGTTTGATGTGATTGAAACGGTTAAAGTGCTGGAAGAGCGTCTCGCGCATATCACCACGCCGATGACAGTCTCGGTGATCGGCTGCGTGGTCAACGGCCCGGGCGAGGCGCTGATGACGGATATCGGCCTCACCGGCGGCGGACGCGGCACACACCAGATTTATATCAAGGGCGAGACAAGCCACCGCCTGCAGAACGAGGACATCGTCGCGCATCTTGTCAAGCTGGTCGAAGACAAAGCGGCTGAAATCGAAAAATCCAAATCGCAAGCCGCGGCTTAGCGACCATGAACGCGGACCACGGCACCATATCGTATGAGCAATTGTCATGGCTGGATGTGCCGAAATCCATCTGGCACTTTCTCGGCGCGGACAAATTCAAGTATGTCGCGCTGAATGTGGTGCTTTTCTGCGTGCTGTTTTTTGACCTGGTGCCGCCGTTCGCGGTGGGAAAAATCGTCGACTTCTTCACGCACTACCGCGCCGGGGATTCGCTGAAGATGTTTTACATTTATGCGATCGGCCTCGGCCTCGCCAGCATCTTCGTCGCCATCGTCCGCCTGACGAGCAAGGGCGTGCTGGCCCGCGTCAGCATCGCCGCGAAGACAGCGGCGCGCGTCGAGGGCTTCGAGCGGCTGATGGATTTCTCCCTGCAGTGGCATGCACGGGAAAGCAGCGGCAACAGGGTACAGCGGATCTTCACCGGCAGCCTCTCCATACCTGAGTGGGTGAACCTGACCAACAACTATATTTTCCCGGTGGCGACGGCGTTTATCGGCGTGCTGGCGATATTCCTTTTTCTGAGCCCGATATTCCTGCTGTTCCTGACGGCCTACACGACGCTGTTTTTCACGATCGAGTATATCTTCAACCGCAAGCTTAAAAAGCTCAGCAACGAGCTCAACAGCATGCGCGAAAGATCCGGCGGGAAGTATATCGAAGGCACTGGAAATATTCTGGCGATCAAGGCGCTGGGGGCGGAGAAGGATATCCACTCCAAGCTGAAGGGCAGCGAGGAGGATTCCAAGCAGATAGAAATCATCCTCTCCAACACCGGCATCAATAAATGGTATATATTTCAGGTGATCAACGGCGTGTCGCTGATCATCTTTCTTTTTCTGGTGGCGCACCAGTTTCTGGCAGGGGCCATTTCCGCCGGTTATATTCTGGTGTTCTTTACCTATTTTATCACCCTGCACGAATCCGCCAGTAAAACGACGGATATTTCCGGCAGGGTCATCCAGCTCAGGTCAGACCTGCTGCGGATGATGCCCATCTTCCTCGAGAAGCCGCGCGTTAAAACAGGAACTGAGAAGTTTCCTGAGCAGTGGGACAGGATCTCCATTCACAACGGCACTTTCAAATATCCTTCGGCCAGATATTGCCGCGCCTTTTCGTCCAGAACGATCTTTATATTGCGGTCGGACAGCATCTTCTGCAGGCCCAGCAGCTGGATATCAACGATATGCACCATCATGTCACGGCTGAGGCGGCGGAAGAGCAAGATCTCGTCAATACGGTTGAGGAACTCGGGCCGGAAAGCACGGCGCACGGCATCCATGACCTTGTCACGCACTTTCTCGACGCTCTCGCCTTCCTTCTGCTCGACCAGATAATCCGCGCCGAGGTTGGAGGTCATGATGATGACCGTATTGGAGAACCCGACCACACGTCCCTGCCCGTCTGTCAGGCGCCCGTCATCGAATACCTGCAGCAGGATGTTGAAAACATCCGGATGTGCTTTTTCGACTTCGTCGAACAGGATAACCTGATACGGACGGCGACGGACAGCCTCGGTCAGCGAGCCGCCTTCTTCATAGCCGACGTAACCGGGCGGCGCGCCGATCAATCGCGCGACGGAATGCTTCTCCATATATTCCGACATATCAACGCGCAGCATCGCCGTCTCGTCATCGAATAAAAACTCCGCCAGTGCTTTCGCCAGCTCCGTTTTACCAACGCCGGTCGGTCCCAGAAACAGGAACGTGCCCATCGGCTGGTTCTTGCGCTGCAATCCGGCGCGGGAGCGGCGGACGGCATTGGCGACAGCGGAAATAGCATCTTCCTGACCGATCACACGCTTCTTCAGATGATCTTCCATCTTCAGGAGCCGCTCACGCTCGCCCTGCAGCATTTTGTCGACGGGAATGCCCGTCCAGCGGCTGACCACGGCGGCGATATCGTTCTCGCGCACTTCCTCATTGATCATCGCGCCGCTGCCACCCTTACTGGCTTCGGCCAGCTTCGCTTCCAGCTGCGGGATCACGCTATAGGTTAGTTCCCCGGCACGCGTCCAGTTGCCGCCGCGATGCGCCTGATCAAGCTCGATCCGCGCCTTTTCCAGTTCTTCCTGAATTTTCTGCCCGGCGGAAAGCTTTTCCTTCTCCGCCTTCCAGCGCGAGGTCATCTCTGCCGACTCTTTCTCAAGTGTCCGCAATTCATCCTCAAGCTTCGACAGGCGATCACTTGTTGCCTTATCGGCTTTCTCTTTCTTGAGCGCTTCGCGTTCTATTTTAAGCTGGATAATGCGGCGGTCCAGCTCGTCGAGTTTCTCCGGTTTGCTGTCCACTTCCATCCGCAGGCGCGAAGACGCCTCATCCATCAGGTCGATCGCTTTATCCGGCAGGAAACGGTCGGAGATATAGCGATTGGAGAGCGTCGCCGCCGCGACGATGGCGGCGTCAGTGATCCGCACACCATGGTGCAGCTCGTATTTTTCCTTCAGCCCGCGCAGGATGGAAATCGTATCCTCCACAGTGGGCTCGCCAACGAAGACGGGCTGAAAGCGGCGTTCCAGCGCCGGATCTTTCTCGATATGCTTGCGGTATTCATCGAGCGTCGTCGCGCCGATCATGTGCAGTTCGCCGCGCGCCAACGCCGGTTTAAGCATATTGCCCGCGTCCATGGAGCCCTCGGCCTTGCCGGCGCCGACAAGCGTGTGCAACTCGTCAAGGAACAGGATAACCTCGCCTGTCGCCGCGCGCACTTCTTCCAGCACGGATTTGAGGCGCTCCTCGAACTCGCCGCGGAACTTTGCGCCCGCGATCATCGCGCCCAGATCGAGCGACAGTAATTTTTTATCTTTCAGGCTCTCCGGCACGTCGCCGTTGATGATGCGCAGCGCCAGCCCTTCGATAATCGCCGTCTTGCCCACGCCCGGCTCGCCAATCAGCACCGGATTGTTTTTGGTGCGGCGCGCCAGCACCTGAATGGCGCGGCGAATTTCCTCGTCGCGCCCGATAACGGGGTCGAGCTTGCCGTCCCGCGCCGCCTGCGTCAGGTCGCGCGTATATTTCTTGAGCGCCTCGAACTGGTCTTCGGAGGCGGCGCTATCCGCCGTGCGGCCCTTGCGCATGGTATTGATTGCCTGATTGAGCTTCTCGGGATTGACGCCGCATTTCTGCAGCATCTTCGCCGCATCCGCCTGCGGCACCAGCATAATGCCCTGCAGCAGCCTTTCCAGCGTCACATAAGCATCGCCGGATTTTTTTGTCACCTGCTCGGCCTGATCAAAGACTTTTGCCGTCAGCGGCGACAGGTGCAGCTGCTGCGCCCCGCCAGCCTCGACGGCAGGCAGCTTCGCCAGCAGCTCTTCCGTACCGGCAACGACCTCTTCAACCCGCCCGCCCGCGCTGCGGATCAGGGTCTTCACCACGTTGCTGTCATCATCCAGCAGCGCCTTCAGGATATGCTCGGACTGTAAAAACTGGTGATTGTGCCGCAAGGCCAGCGTCTGCGCCGCCTGCATAACCGATTTTGACCGTTCAGTGAATTTTTCGAAGTCCATGGGGATGCTCCTTTAAATGCGTTTTATTATAGCATCTCGAAGCGTCACATCAAAAACGAAAAGGGCGCCCAGAAAGGCGCCCTTTTTAGTCCGGATAGGTTGACAGATTCACACCGACGGGCCTTTGTTAGCCGGTCTTCGCTCGACAGAAGTCTTACTGGGGACAGGTTTATAATCACCAGCCGCAAGTAAAATTTCTCCCATAGAAGCAAGCTTTGAAGCAGCAACCACCACAACTGCTGAACCAAGCTTATTTAGCGTAGTAGTAATAGCCTCTGCTGCATCAATAGAAAAGTCGTTAGAAGAATTAAGCTTGACTGTGATCCTTTTCTTGCGATCTTCCTCAACTGAAGAATCCATATGCAGCAGAGCAGCGATAGTAAGCGCAGCAACGGTATCCGTCTGCCCTTCCACTTGTATAGTGCGCTGTTTGTCCGAAATCATGACTTTTTGCAGGGCATCTACACCGTCTGCATCCAGATAGTTTTCAAGCTTACCGCCGTCTCTTTTGGCAACCTGCATAGCTTCGAGATATTCCTGAGCTTTAGCTTCAATTCTAGAAATGTTACCGTCTGTTGCTTTAATCATTTTATGCTCCTTAAATATTTATTTTCACATAATCTATCATATTATTTTTAATAAAGCAAAATAAATATGTAATATATTGATTTTCCACAGCTTTAAACAACTGCAGATGCCTATATATCTAAATACTTTATAAAATCAGCTTATCTAAACCGCGTCGGATTCAGTCCGGCGGGGCGAGAAATGGCGACCGCGCTGGTGGCCTTCTTCACGTGGCTGTTCGCCTGCGCCATTGTGCTGTACCGCAGCGCCGTTTCCATCGACCGGCTGCTGTGCAACAGAGCCATTGCCCTGTCCGTTACCATGACGCGTGCCGACGAGGAATCCCTGGTCGAGATCGCTCAGACCGTCCGCCTGTGGCGCGACAGTAGCAACCGCAGCGCCGTTTCCATCAACCTGTACCGGTTGCGGCTGGGCTTGCGGGTTCTGCTGATTATATTGGTTGAATTCTTCGGTCATCTCGTTGATGAAGCGCTGGTAGTGCTCGGCATGCTGCAGATAGCTTTCCGCCAGAACGCGGTCACCGGCGGAAGTAGCGTCACGCGCCAGTGTCACATATTTCTCGTTGATCTGATAAGCCGTGCCGCGGATGCGCACATCGGGGCCGTTGCTGTCGAAAGTCTGAACGCGGGGATTAACGCGCCTGCCGCCCGTCTGCCCGTTGCTGTGGTGGTGCCCGCCGCCGTTGCCGCTGTGTCCGCCGCCGCTACGACCACCGCCGCTGCCGCCGCGCATACGCCTTGCGTTCTGATTGTGTCTCATGCTGATTTTTCTTCACTTCGGTTTATATTGATGTTCTATTCCCGTCGTTGCGGGAACCTTTATTCGATCTCAAGCCTTGGTATATATCGTGCAACAAGGCATCTGTCATGTCCAGCGAGATCGGTGAGGGTTTGTAACACGCTTAAACCCGCCTTGCCAATGATTCCTTTAACATCTTCCGCCTGCGTCGCCCCTATCTCGAGGAAAAGGGTGCCTTCACGCGCCAGCAACCGGGGCAGAAGAGCCGCAATATCCCGATAACAATCAAGCCCATCCGCGCCGCCGGACAGCGCTGTATATGGGTCGTATCGGCGCACCTCCGGCATTAACGTTTCTATTTCAGCATCGGCAATATAGGGCGGGTTGCTGATCACCACGTCAAAAAGCGGCGTGGCTGTCATTTCTCTCCAGTTTATTACCATAAAATTTGAACGGTCGGCGAGGCCGAGAGATTCGGCGTTCTGTTGGGCGATCCCGACGGTCTCCGCGCTGATGTCAATTCCTGTCCCCGTGGCGTGCGGCAGCTCCTGCAATAAGGACAATAACAGACAGCCGGTTCCTGTTCCGAGGTCAAGAATCCTGAGCAGGGCGTCTTCATCCACGGCATCCAGCACCGCCTCGACCAGCGTTTCTGAGTCCGCGCGCGGATCAAGCGTCGCCGAAGAAATTTTGAAATCCGCCTTCCAGAAAGACCTGACGCCGAGGATACGCGATACGGGCTCATGCTGCAGCCGCCGCTGTATCATCGTTTCCAGCGCTTTTATCTCAGACTCGCTAACTTCCTTGTCCGGATTAAAAAACAACGCCTCATGAGACATGCCAAGCGCCGCCTGCGCCAACAATCGCGCATCCAGCTCCGGCGTATCCAGCCCTGCCGCTGCGAGCTGTTCGCGCAACGCCAGCAGAACAGACTGGATCGTTACCACGTAATCTCCGCCAGTTTCTCGGCCTGATCGTTCGAAATCAGCGGGTCGATGATTTCATCAAGGCATTCGCCGCTGATAACGCGGTCGAGTTTGTAGAGCGTCAGGTTGATGCGGTGATCCGTCACGCGGCCCTGCGGGTAGTTATAGGTGCGGATGCGCTCGGAACGATCGCCGGAGCCAACCATGCCCTTGCGGTTCGCGGAGCGTTCATCCGCCAGCTTCTGCCGCTGTGTCTCGTAAATCCGCGAGCGCAGGATTTTCATCGCCCGCGCTTTGTTCTTGTGCTGCGACTTTTCATCCTGCTGCTGCACGACTGTGCCCGTCGGTAAGTGAGTGATACGCACGGCACTCTCAGTCTTGTTGACGTGCTGCCCGCCCGCGCCGCCCGCGCGGAAAACGTCGATGCGCAGGTCTTTGTCCTCGATCACCAGATCGACCTCTTCCGCCTCCGGCAGCACCGCCACCGTCGCCGCCGAGGTATGGATGCGCCCGCTGGCCTCGGTATTCGGCACGCGCTGCACGCGATGCACGCCGGCCTCGAACTTCAGTTTCGAGAAAACATTCTGCCCGGTGACTTCCACCACCGCCTGCTTGATGCCGCCGAGATCGCTCTCGGACATTTCCATGACCTCAAAGCGCCAGCCGTGATCCGCCGCATAGCGCCGGTACATGCCGAACAGATCGCCCGCGAACAACGCCGCTTCATCTCCGCCAGTGCCGGCGCGGATTTCAAGGATGGCATTTTTAGCGTCCGCCTCGTCTTTCGGCACCAGCGCCAGCTGAATCTCCCGCTCAAGCTGCGGGAGCTGCTCTTTCAGGCGATAGAAATCCGCCTCCGCCATTTCCTTCATTTCCCTGTCCGTGCCCGTCATGAGCGCCTCAAGGTCTTTCATTTCAGTCTTGGCCTTTTTAAAATCACGGATGCGCGCGGCAAGCGGCGTCAGGTCGGAATATTCCTTCGACAGCGTGGCGAACTTATCCGACGGCAGCGTGCCGGAGGACATCAAGGCCTCAATCTCCTGAAAGCGCCCGAGAACCTGATCCAGTTTGCGGTCGAGTGACATTATAACCTCAATTCATAAAAGTGGTGCGGCTCACTCTGCCCGTCAGGCCAGAGATGATCTTCCGCATGCGTAAAGACGAACCCATGCTTTAACCCGGCTTTACCGGAAGCAATATTGCTTTCTCGACAACCGAACGAAATACGCTTCAAACCCGGCTGCTTCTTTGCCCAAGCAATTCGCGCTTCATACATTGGCACAGAGAGCCTCAGTCCACGGCGCTCCTTCTCAAGCCACGAAGCGACGAGTCTCGCAGTTGAAGGGTCATCCGGCATGATGTAAATGCCCGTCATGCCGATAAGACGATCCTCATCAAAAACGCCAAATAACGCCATAGATGCATTCGTCAGATTTTCGCGCCACTTCCGGTCTTCGTATGCCAACTCGCGTGCATAGTTCGAGCCGAACACCGCTGGGTCCAGCTGCAACGCCTTGAGGCGGATGCTCTTATAAAGCCTCCATTCATCCGGCCTGAACTGTCTGACAATAACTGGCATTATCCTTCACTTTGCAGCGCATGAAGCTGGCCCAGATGAGAGCTTCTGTTTTCGACGAGCTGCGTGTAAACGCCTTCTTCCAGCACATCGCCTTTATCAAACACGATGACGCGGTCCGTGCCCTTCAGCGTCGAGATGCGGTGGGCGATGATGATGAAAGTCTTGCTCGTCCCCATCTTTGACAACAGGCCGTCCATGATAATCTTTTCCGTCTTGCTGTCGAGGGCGGAGGTAGCCTCGTCAAACAGCATGATCGGCGCGCCCTTGCAGATGGCGCGGGCGATGCCGATCCGCTGCCGCTCGCCGCCGGAAAGCGCGTAGCCGCGTTCGCCGACAAATGTTTCTATACCCTCCGGCAATTTATCAATGACATCGCGCAGGCAGGCAACGTCTATCGCCATTTCCAGCAAGGCCGGATCGACATCGCGCGCCAGCGTAAGGTTTTCCGCGAGACTGAGGTTGAACAGCTCCGTTTCCTGCAGCACAATCGCGATATTCTTCATGATTTCATCGTGGGAGATGGC
>Ga0206939_10100_pt1 | contig 25885 bp, 22 predicted proteins | sample Alteio_BWOrgHeat_10_FD_152921 | JGI IMG/M metagenome (GOLD analysis project Ga0206939, IMG submission 152921) | Enriched cells from forest soil in Barre Woods Harvard Forest LTER site, Petersham, Massachusetts, United States -... | ecosystem: Environmental > Terrestrial > Soil > Temperate forest >... | reverse complement strand
GTCGTGGCACGCGGAGGTGCCGCCAGTTATGTAGTCATGACATTTCTGCGAAATGAGAAAACGGGGAATTTGTCGCTGGAACATTCGTTCCCGCCTTACTATTACACCACCGGCGATCAAAAACGTATCCGTCGTGAAGCCGTGATCTTGGAGGCCTGAGATGGCATTTAAACAAACATTGGTGAATACGCTGGGCGCTTATAAGAAAAAAGTGCTCGATGCCGTTCCTCTCTTTCCGGCGGCGTTCTATGGCAGCAAAGCGGTGGCCCAGGTATTTGTGAATCTTCCCGACAGAACAACGTCTTATGGCATCTCCAACTTTGCCTCTCTTTATTCTCCGAAAACAGGAGTTCCATGCACTTACGAAATTTGTCTGTATGATCCGTCCGGGCAACTCGTTCTGAAGCGTGACGTGAAACTGCCTCTTCACGGCAGCTTGTCTCTGCGTCTACAAGATCTCACCACGCAGTCGCTACCGGAATTCGGCATGGTGACGGCTCGCATCCGTCCGCAATCCACGTTCCCGTATGTTTATGCTCATATGGGATCACTGCGCGCACATTTTTACACGTTATTTCAAGGCAAGGATTTATCGTCTGTGGCGATGGTTCACCCGCAAACCCTTTTCAATGTTCCAGCCTGTCCCGACCTCACCGCGACCTCGCTGCTCCTCATTCCCATTCAAAAGCTTGCCGCGGTCGAGATCTATCAAATCAATCCCAGCGCTGCTGCTGTTCCCTCGACCTTGAGTCTAATGCACGAAGGCAAACGCTTGGTCTCCGAAGCCGCCACAATCCCAGCACGCGGATCACGGCGTGTCAGTTGGCCTTCAAAGAATTTGATGAGTTATGAGTATGTAACGCTGGAGACACAAGGAATGACCGCGGACAACGCCAAGCCGCTCATTTTCAATCAATTTGAGGATGGGTCTTTTACAGCCAGCCACAGCTAACGTCTAACTTTTCCACTTTCCGATATACATTAGATTGCCCGCGACGCCATGGCGTTCGAGAACTTTTTTATAGTCCAGATCCGCTTTTTCCAGCACCGCATTCGCTTCTTTTCTGACTTCCGCTGGCGCTTCTGGATCTAGTGGCATTTGAACTGGCCCAAGGCCGGGATGGCAGGAGGGTTGAGGCTTTTGCAGCCATTGCCAGTGGAGATGATTCAGGAAATTGTAATCTTGGAAGAATTTAACCTCTCCATTGTATCCTGCCTTGGTCATAAGAGTTTTTAAGCTGGAGCTAGTGAAGTAAAAGTAATGATCCTGATGAAAATGAAATTTCTTGTAAACAGGATTCTTATAAATCGAGAGTAACGGACTTTTGAGATTGGGCACCTCGATCACGACATGTCCGCCAGGCTTCAAATAATCCTGCATTAACTTAAGTAACGCCAGAGGATTGGGAAGATGGTGCAAGGTGTGAATTAATAAAATCACATCGAATGAATGCTTGGCAAGCTTCGTTTTTTCCAGATCTTCCGTGTACGTTTTGCAGCCGCAGATCTTGGCGCAAAAATCGGCCGAAGGCTTGTCATAGTCTAAGCCCACCACTTCAGCGACGCGATCTTTAATCTGATAAAGAACTTGACCCGCCGAACACCCAATATCGAGAACATGCGCTTGAGGCTTTAGAAGCTCTTCGAAAAACGATATCCGACGCGTCTGATAATTTTTATAGGAATCAAACAATAGCTGGGGATCGCTTTCTTGGCCTAGAACCGGGCCATGTTCTTTGCGGTATTGGCCTTCATAATAGGTCTTGGCATCAAAAATCTCTGATCGGTCCAGCTGACCCAAATCACAGGTCTCACAGAGATAAACGTTCTTTTGGCCGCTACGCATCTCATTAGTCAACACCGGGAGTGAATCCCGCTGGCACAAGTAACAAATAGACATGCCTTAATAATACAAAATGGCCAAAATCAGCTTGAATTAATAACTCATTATTGACACAATGTTCAAAGTTTGAACATTACCAAAATTCAATATTTTCGCCGGATTTGATGGTCTCCATTGCCGTTTTGGGGACGGGCAGTATTGGATCAAGACATCTGAGCGTTTTGAAGAAGATGTCCGGAGTAAAACCTGTTGCTGTTCCTCTGCGGCTTTCGCGCCGTACAGAGTTGAAAAAACAGGGTTTTGCCATCGCTTCGGATCTTGAAGACGCCTATAAGCTAGGGTGTTCTTTGGCAATTATTGCGACCGATACGCGGCGGCATGTGCAGGATGCCAAACAAGCAATGGCCTGTGGCTTTACTGTGCTGATGGAAAAGCCTCTGGCCCGCGATGCACGTGAAGCAAGATCCATTGCACAAATCGCTAAAAAGAAACGACTCCCGTTATACGTGGGATGCTGTTTGCGATTTAACGACTCTTTAAGAACATTCAAAAAGCAGCTTCACCGGATTGGCATGGTTCACAGCGTAAGAATCGACTATTCATCCTATTTACCGGACTGGAGGCCCCATCGCGATTACCGGACTTCTTATTCGGCGAACAGAAATGAAGGCGGAGTACTTCGAGATTTAATTCATGAAATTGACTATGCCGGCTGGATCTTTGGTTGGCCGGCACGTGTTCTAGCATCCTTGAGAAATACGGGACATTTGAAAATTAACTCGGAAGAAGCAGCCGATTTGCATTGGACGCATCGTGCCAACGAGGTGTCGATCCATTTAGACTATCTCACGCGTCCTTCACGACGAGGGATGATCGCCGTGGGAGAACACGGAACGTTGATGTGGAATGCGCTTGAACAAAAAGTCACGCTTTCGCTTCACGGAAAATCCGCTCAAACGTTGGAATGCAAAGAGGACTATAACGCGATGTACGAACGTCAGGCGCACGCTTTTATTCAAGCCTCTCGGAAGAAGACGTCCGACTTAGCCACAGCTGCCGAAGGCATAAAGGCTCTGGCCATTTGTGATGCGGCGAGAATTTCTTCGAAGAATCACCGGGAGGTCAAGATAAACTATGGCGTCTAGATCGCGTGTCTTAGCCGTTATTCCCGCACGAGGAGGCTCCAAAGGCCTTCCTGGGAAAAACATTCGTCCTTTTGCGGGCTTGCCGCTCATCGGCCACACCATTCGTTTTGCGAAACTTTGCCCAGAAATTACGCGAACCATCATTTCTACAGACGCTCAGGCAATTGCCGACGTCGCACGGCAGCAAGGGGGAGATGTTCCGTTTCTTCGCCCCGCCGATCTCGCCCAAGATAAAACCTCTTTATGGCCCGTACTTCGGCATGCGCTTGATTTTGTCGAGAAAGAAGAAGGGACTAAGTACGATTACGTTTTATTGCTGGATCCCACCACTCCTTGCCGCAGTCCCAAGTATGTGGCTGAAGCCCTTGCTACATTGGAGCCCAAGGCGGAGGCCGACGGTGTTATTGGCGTTTCTCAACCCGATTTTAATCCCATTTGGGTTTCCGTTGTGGAAAAAGACGGCTGGATGACGGATCTCTTCCCGAATGCAGCCTCTTACACCTGTCGTCAGGATGTTCCCGAGGTATATCGCATTAACGGATCTCTGTATTGCTGGCGTACAAGGTTTATGAAAAACAATCCCGACGGATGGCGCCATGGAAAATTATTAATGTATGCCATTCCGGATGCCGCCGCCATCTCGATCGACACCGAAGATGAATTTAAACGGGCAGAACTTTTTGTGAAAAGCGGACTTTTTAATCTTCCCTGGTTGGAGAAAGCCAATGCGATCCCTTCGTAGCCTGCAGTCTCTCGACTCTAAGACGGCGCTTGTGACCGGGGGAACCGGGCATATCGGACGATCCGTGGCGGAAGCCCTCGCTGAATTAGGAGCCAACGTCATCGTCATGGATCGGGACGCCAGGACCTGCAAGACCGTGGCGACCGATCTCAAACAGCGCTATTCGATCGACGCCAGAGGCATCGCTTGCGATCTCGGCAATGAGAAGCAGCTGCGAAAAACGCTTCGCACGCTTAAACCCCTGAACATCGTCGTCCATACCGCCGGTTACGTCGGTACGTCTGGATTAAAAGGGTATTCAGTTCCTTTTCAAAAACAAACAAGCGCCGCCTGGAACGAAGCCATGGCGGTCAATTTGACGTCCGCTTTTATTTTGGCTCAGGAATGTCGAAAAACGTTGGAAACCGGCGGGAATGCCTCCATGATTTTCTTTTCTTCCATCTATGGTGTCGTCGGTCCCGACTTTCAGATGTACGACAAGACCCCGTTGAACAATCCCGCCGCTTACAACGCTTCGAAAGGCGGACTGCTTCAGCTCACCCGATATCTCTCTACCCTGCTTGCGCCAAAGATTCGGGTCAACGCGATCTCTCCAGGGGGAGTCTACAGAAACCATCCGGCGCTGTTTCATAACCGCTATAAAGACAAAACACCATTACGCCGCATGGCGACGGAAGAAGATTTCAAGGGCGCTGTGGCTTATTTAGCGAGTGATCTATCGGCTTATGTGACAGGGCACAATCTGATTGTCGATGGAGGATGGACCGCGTGGTAGCCCCTTTCAGTCTCGGAACGCGCAGCATCGGCCCTGGGTTTCCTTGCTTTATTATGGCCGAAGCCGGAGTCAACCATAATGGCGACTTGGACCGCGCGCTTGAACTCGTCCGCCAAGCCAAGATGGCCGGCGCCGATTGCGTCAAATTCCAAACGTTCAAAGCCGAAGAGCTGGTCACGGCCACCGCTCCCAAAGCCGACTATCAGCTTAAAGTCACGGATCCGCAAGAGTCTCAGCTCGCCATGCTCAAGAAATTAGAGCTGCCGAAAAAAGATTTTGAAACCATTAAGAAAGCCTGTGAGAAAGAAGGCATTTTATTTCTCTCCACACCGTATTGTTTTTCAGATATTGATCTCTTAAATGAGATCGGGGTCGCCGGTTTCAAAGTGGCTTCAGGACAACTGACCGAACCTCCTTTTTTGGCTTATATGGCGGGAAAGAAAAAGCCGATGATCCTCTCAACGGGCATGGGGTCTCTAAACGATATTCAAGAGGCGTTAGACACGATTCGGAAAGCGGGACATCCACCGGTAGCCGTTTTGCAATGCACGACGAACTATCCGTCTTCGTTGAGTGATACGAATTTGCGTGCGATGCCGGCGATGGCCGGCGCGCTTCAAGTGCCGATTGGGTATTCCGATCACACCATCGGCCAGACTGCAATTCTCGGCGCCGTCGCGCTTGGCGCCTGCATCATCGAGAAGCATTTTACACTCGATAAGCATTTACCCGGTCCTGATCACGCCTGTTCGATGGAACCTGCGGATTTTAAAGCCATGGTCGCCGCCGTGCGGGATATGGAAAAGACCTTAGGCAGCGACCGCAAAGAGCCCAGCGCGGCAGAGATTCAAAATGCCAAGGGCATGAAGAGAAGTATTGTCACGGCGCAGCGCATTCCGAAAGGCACGCGCATCACGGCGGCCATGCTGACGTTTAAACGTCCAGCCACAGGCATGGCACCCAGAGAATTTGACCGTATCGTTGGACAATTAGCGGCTTGCGATATTCCGGCGGATACGCTTCTCACATCAGCCATGGTCGAACCGGTCAAGGCGAACGTATGACAAAAAAAATAAAGTCGCCCAAAAGAAAGATTTTAGTAATCGGAACGGGCGGCCATGCGCGCGTGGTCCTTTCTTTATTGGAAGAGATGGATGGTTTTCAGATCGTAGGCCTGCTTGACAAAAAAACGATTCGCCCGGGAGAACGGATTTTTGGCTATCCCATTGTTGGAAAGACGAGCGATATGAAACGTTTTTATGCGCAAGGTATTCGCCAAGTGGCGCTGGCCATCGGGGACAATCGCGACCGGCAAGCGATGAGCAAACAATGCCGCAAGGCTGGGTTTTTATTTCCCGCGCTGATTCATCCCACAGCTACGGTAGACCGGCATGCCCGCATTGCCGAAGGCGCTCAGATCTGCATGCGCGCCGTCATTGGCGCCGGAGCGGAAATTTCACAGGGATGTATTATCAATACCGCTTCCACAGTGGATCATGAATCAAAGATCGGCGCTTTTTCGCATGTGGCTCCCGGATGCGGAGTCGCGGGTCGGGTGGTGATAGGCGAAGGCGTCTTTTTAGGAATCGGAACTCAAGTGATCGATAAACTCCACATCGGCTCTTGGACCACCGTGGGAGCCGGGTCTGTCGTTGTCGACGATCTTCCGGGGCACGTGACCGCTTATGGCCGTCCGGCCAAAGTGAAGAACTCCTAATGCAAATAGCGGCCAGTTCATGCGCGTTGGGTCACATTCCTTTTTCCGACATGGAAAAAATGGCGCTTGCACAGGACTGGACCATCGAATTCAGTTCCGGTTTCCGCTATGAACCAAACTTAGAAACACGTTTCATCGAGTCGCGTTGTAAACGCTGGATTCATAATTACTTTCCACCGCCGCAAACGCCTTTCGTCCTCAATCTCGCTAGCGCCAAACCCGCGACACGCCAAACTTCCATTGACCATGGACGGCAGGCCTTACGCATGGCTCATGAAGCGGGGATTCCGTTTTATTCGATTCATGCCGGCTTCTGCATAGAACCTGATCCCAAGGATCTAGGCCGGCCGTTGTCGCACTATGCTCCGGAAGGCTCTTTAGAAAAGTATTGGGAGCGGTTCCTTGATGCACTGCGTATTTTGCTCACCGACGCCGAACGCTACAATATCCATTTATATGTCGAAAATAATGTGGTGAGCCAGGACAATGTTAACGTACCGCTACTGTGCTCGGACGCAGCGGCCTGCCTGCGCCTTTTTAAAGACCTTCCTCATCCGCGGCTTGGCCTTCTGCTGGATACGGCCCATCTAAAAGTGTCCGCCCAGTCCTTACGTTTCAGCGCCGATGATTTCGTTCTTAAACTCAAAGACCACGTTAAATTGCTTCATCACAGCGACAATGACGGCAAACGGGATACGAACCTTCCGTTGGATCGACAGTATTGGTTCTTAAAACATATGCCCTCTTTTGCGGATCGTTATCATGTTCTAGAAATCAATGATCTGAGTGTCGAGCAGATTAATACGCACATAAAACTCCTCACAGAAGCCGTGTCTCAGCCGGCGGCGGAGAAATCCAAATGCTAGATCTCGTGATTACCCAGACCGCGACGCTTCGAGAGGCCCTGACGTTGATTGATAAGACCTCTCACGGATTGGCTTTTGCCATTGATGAAACCGGCGCACTGACCGGCGTTCTGACGGATGGAGACATCCGCCGATCACTCTTAAAAGGATCTACCCTGCAGACGCCCGTGGCTGACGTCATGCAGCGACACTATACTGCGCTGCCGGTCGATTCCGCTCCGGAAACAATTGCCGCAACGTTGAGTGACGTGATCACGCATATTCCGCTCTTGGATAAAGCGGGCCGCCCTGTCGATTATGCCTCCTTCTCGCGATTGCATCGCATTCCCGTTAGCGAACCTAGTTTGAACGGCAATGAATTGGCCTACGTGGTCGAATGCATCAAGACCAATTGGGTCTCCTCGCAAGGACGTTTTGTGAACCAGTTTGAAAGTAAGTTTGCTCAATTCCATGGATTGGATCGTGCCTTGTCCGTATCGAACGGAACCGTCGCTTTGCATTTGGCTCTTGTGGCCCTCGGACTTCAACCCGGCGATGAAGTCATTGTTCCCGATCTGACCTTCGCTGCTTCGGCGAATGCCGTGATTCACGCTGGAGGGAAACCTGTACTCGTGGATGTGAACGAAACCACCTGGACCATGGATCCTGACTTGTTAGAAGAAGCCATCACCCCGCGCACGCGCGCGATCATGCCCGTCCATCTGTTTGGCCATCCTTGCGACATGACGCCGATTCTGGCGTTCGCGAAAAAGCATGAGTTGTGGGTCATCGAGGATTGCGCCGAAGCCTTGGGGGCGGAATATCAAGGAAAGAAAATCGGCACGTTTGGCGACGCCGCTTGCTTCAGTTTTTACGGCAATAAGCTCATCACCACGGGTGAAGGGGGAATGATTCTTTTTAAAAGCTCCGACCTCTTCGAGAAAGCCAAGCGTTTACGCGATCATGGTATGACGCCTGAAAAGCGCTATTGGCACGCCGAGGTGGGATATAACTACCGACTAACCAATCTGCAAGCGGCGATCGGCGTGGCGCAAATGGAACAGGCGGAGTCCTTCCTGGAAAAGAAAATTTCGCTGGCCAAACAATATCGTTCGGCGCTCGATGGTATTCCAGGCATTCGCTTTCCGCAAACCGCTTCCTGGGCCAAAAACGTGTATTGGCTTTACAGCATCCTCATCGGGCCTGAATTAGGCATTGATCGCGATGAACTGATGTTTAAACTGCTGCAAAGCGGAATTGAAACGCGCCCCCTGTTTTATCCTTTGCACGAAATGCCTCCTTATCGAGCATTCACCGGAGGCCGCAAGTTTCCAAATTCCGTTCAGACGTCGCGCTTAGGCATGAGTTTGCCTTCGGCGGTCACGCTGACGACGGAAGAAGTAGACCGCATTGCCCAAGCCTTTAAACGAATTTTAGGCATCAAACAACTTTACCAATCCGCGCAGCGGTCGTCTTAGCGCGCGGGCCAGGAGGATCTTCCGTGGAGCAAATCGTCCATGTTGTGCATTGCATCGATACCGAAGGACCTTTGTATGAAGGACTCGATGTTAAATTTGAGCGGCTGAAAAATATTTTCGGCATCACCCATCTCGATCCGACCCAGCAGAACTTCGACAAGATCTGCCGAGGCGAGATTCCGCTGGGCGGCAAAGAAGCGGTTATTCAGCAGACCTTTTCCTCTCACCTGACGAATTACATGGATGATTGGCAGAAATTAGATGCGATGCTGGCCCGCGCCATGGATGACCGTTTTCGCATGGCCGTTCCGGATTCCTTTGGCGGGCCATTTCTCTACAACTGGTTTTGCGTGGATCATGTGGAGTATGTCTCCAATCCCCGGCGGCGGGCGATGGGCTACTTGGCCATTTTTGATCACTTCCAGGCCCTCATCAACAAACAGAAAGGATATCGCGATGGCCTTCAGTGGCACATGCATCCTATGTCGACCTACAAAGAGGCTCACCGCTGTGCCACCTCTTTGCTGAATTCGCCGCATGCGTGGGAAGGACTCGCGCGGCGCGTGATCGACCGTCACTGGTTTCCTTCTTGTTTCCGGGCGGGATTCCATGTGGAGCGGCCGGATCTTCATTGGTTTTTGGAGCAGTACGTGCCCTTTGACTATTCCAATACCTCTACCGAAGATGAAGATGAAATGGAATCGCAAGCCGATTTGGCCAATGGCCGCTTCGGCGATTGGCGGCTCGCGCCAAAAGATTGGGGAGTGTATCATCCGTCTCGCGACAATTACCAAATTCCTGGAGACGGACGGCGCTGGATGGCCCGCGCTCTTAATGTATTGAACCGTTTTGCCAATATTACGCCTAGAGAAGTCGAGAAAGCCCTTCAGCAAGCTCAAGAGGGGAAGCCGACACTTCTCTGCATCGGCAGCCATGATTATCGGGACCTAGTCCCGGAAGTTACCCACTTCCGGCAGCTGCTGGTGGATGCGCAAAAGAAATTCCCGAACGTAAAATTTAAATATGGTGAAGCACAGCAAGCCTTCCAAGCGGTAGCGTATCAAGGAAAAACAGGCGCCCCCGTCCGGTTGGATGTTCGTATGGAGCGTTTCTCAAATGGCACCCCGAAAGCGCTTCACATTCAAACTCGCCAAGGCAAAGTATTTGGCCCTCAGCCTTTCTTAGCGCTAAAGACAAAATCGCAGCGATACATTCATGACAACCTGGATTTCGGCACCGATCTACATTCCTGGCACTATGTCTTTGATGCCCAGTCCGTGCTTCCGGACGATCTCGAAACCGTTGGCGTGGCCACCTGTGATGCTTTCGGAAATGTCGATGTCCATGTCATCCCAGGCTATGAACCCGCTGCCGAAAAGCAGCCCGCCGGCGCTTTGCGTTAATGGAAAAACCCACACTTCGCATGCGCATTCGCCGCTTTTGTCAGTTTTTATCGGCGAGAGTTGTTAGCGTTCTTTTCATCGGGGTCTTAGGCGGCGTTCTTTTATCGATCGTCGAACTCGCAATGGCGTACGGGCTCCAGCTTTTCCTGCAGACGCTAGGTCTTCCTGTGATGGCGATGGGAAATGGCTTCTTATCTCGCATCCATTGGTCTGCCAATGGGGCTCTTCTTTTTCTTTTTTCTATCGCCATGATCCGTGCGTTGATTATTTGGGTCCAAAACTTTCTCCAAAATGCCACGTCAGACTATTACACTCACGAGCAACGTAAGCGCCTGCTGGATTTTGTTTTTTCGACCTATTTAGCTAGCACCCGCCGCATGACCACTTTATTCAATGAACGCTGCACGATGTCCTGCCAGACCATCGCCGGACTGCAAGTCCTGCTGTTAAACCTTACGACCTCTCTTATTATTGGCGCTGCTCTCTTTCGTCTATCGATCAAGACCACGAGTTTTGCCTTGGTGTTGATGGTCTTCTCAGCGTATCCTGCCGCATGGCTCGGCAAACGCATTCAGCATACTGCCCAAGGAATTGTCGATCAATGGGACAAAACAAATGCCCGGCTGTTATCCAGCATTAAAAATATTATTCTCCTGCGCATTTATGGCGTTCAGAAAAGAGAAAACGAGATCGCACAATCGGATCTGCAGGCTTACACGCTAAGGCATTTGAGGTATCACCGGTTCTCCGGATTTAATTTGGTGTCGCCGCAAATTGTCGGAATTTTTCTTCTTTGCATGATCATGACGATTGGGCGTTCATTTTTTAATCTACAGTCCACAGTGATCGTCAGCTATTTCTATTTATTTTTACGCTTTGCCCAGACGCTGTCGGCCGGCAATCATGCCATCTCTCAAATGCAGCTGGGCTGGCCGCATCTCCGCGATTTATATCAATGGTGGGATCGCGATTATGTTCCTCAGCAGATCGTCCTGAAGAAACAGGAATCGTCGTTGGGGGCTCAACTCCAAGTCACGCAGCCTTTGGCCTGGCGTCTCTCTCATGTGAATTTTCAATATCCAGGGACGGAGCGGCCCACCTTGAAGGACCTGACCTTGGATATTCCTGCAGCCGCGTTTACAGCGATCATGGGGCCTTCAGGCGCGGGGAAAAGTACCTTTCTGAACTTACTTATTGGTTTTTATCAGCCTTCCGAAGGAACGGTGCAAGCGCAAATCAACGGAGACTACCGTGCGCTCTCAGGAATAAAAATCAATTCGGCTATTGGTTATGTCGGAACCGATCCTTTCATTAAAGAAGGAACGGTCTTTGACAATATCACCTATGGCTTGCACAAGCTGCCGTCCGACGAAGACATCCGCCACGCCGTCCGCCAGGCGGAATGTGACTTTGTCTACGATCTGCCGAACGGCCTGCGTCATCATGTCACGGAACAATCGCAGGGATTATCCGCAGGACAACTGCAGCGCCTGGCGTTGGTGCGGGCACTTTTACGCCGTCCTCAAGCGCTCATTCTGGATGAAGCGACGTCCAACTTGGACCCGGTCACCGAGCAGCGCATTCTGACCACCTTGGCGGCGATGAAAAAAACACTCACGATTGTGGCGGTGACCCATCGCGAAAGCCTTTTGGCCTTTGCGGATCATGTCATCCATATCAAAGGCAACGCATGACCGCGGGGCCAAGGCTGCTGAAACCCTTGCGTCATTTTGCAGGAGTGAATCTTCACCGTTTCCGACAAGCCTTTGTCTATCCGCGCCAAGTCCGGAAAGAAATGGAGGCGTTCAAAACAAATGGTCCGCGCGTAAAGGGAAATGCTCTGCGCATCGTGGTGTTGAATCATGCCTACGATCAAGATTTACAAGCCATTTGCGAAGCTGCGAGCCTTGGCCATGAAACCATTTGGGAGTTAAGTCCTTCGGTATTTCACAAATCGATTCATGAGTATCTCTCGCCAAGATTCTGCGATCTATACCACAGCAACGAATCTCCTGAACAAGCGCCTGCGATCCAACGTTATACGGAAGAGTTCGTGCGTCCTTTTGTGGAGTTCTTAATCGCGACGACTCACTTAGACTTGCTCCTGACCCCTTCCGATCAGTTTTTTTGGTTCCGGCCGGTGATTTCGGTTCTTCGTGAAAAAGGAATTCCCGTTGTGGTTCAAGATAAAGAAGGAACAACCTGTCGAACGGTGGTCGATACCCTGGCTCCTCTGCTAAAGAATAATTTTCCACCTATATCGGACCGCTACGTCTATTGGAATGAGACCTCTCGCGCTTACGGGAATCTGTCCGGGGTGGCCCCTGCCCTTCAAACGGTGATCGGTCAGCCGCGTTCCGATTATTTCTTTATGCCTAAGCGCTGGGCCTCTCGAAAAGAACTGGGGCTGCCGGAAAAATCTAAAATTATCCTTTTTTTCACTTTTTGTGATGACGTCTATACGCGCGAAGGCCTCACACACCCCGGGACCATTCATCCTTGGCTCGAGCTCCGTCGAGATATCAACAAGGTATTATCCGGCATTTTACAGAAACATCCGGACGCCTATCTGGTCATCAAGGCCCATCCGCAGCAACCAGATCTTAAAGACAATCGCCGCGAAATCAAACGCTTGATCAAATCAAAACGGCACGTCTTTCTGACGGGTGCTGCTTCTTCCAATCAACTGATCGTGAATGCAGACGTGATTGTCGGATTTCAATCGACGGCCTTGTTGGAAGCTCTTACAACACAAAAACCCGTCATTTACGCAGGATGGGGAAAAGAGTTGGAGAAATTGACATCTGATCTCATTCCTATCTCCGACTCTAAAGCCTGCGTCATAGCGGATAGTCCGGAATCATTGAAAAACGCACTGGAACGACTGCTTCAAACCGCCACCCCTTTAAAAGAAACAGAACAGACTCATCGAAAAGCCTTCATTGACCGTTTTTTCTATTCCGCCAATGGCTTGGCCTCGCGTCGATTGCTGAATTATCTTGTCAGTCTTAAGAAAGCATGACCGTCCCATGAAAAAACCGCGCATCGCTTACTTTGGCCACCATGGAACGACTCGCCTGCAATTAAAAGTTCATCATTGCCTCAATGAGGCGGGGATAGTCGCTGAAAATCCTTCATTTATTACTTTTAATTCTTATTGGAAACGTAAAGTTATTAAGGACTTTCCAAAGGCATTTGTCATATTATTGCCGACCGTGTCTGAATGGAACCGCACGGGAAAATCTGAGCCCCAAAAGAGCGATTTCAAGAACGATGAGGATCTCCTACGGGCTTGGAATCTCGATAAAATTCTGCGTAAAAAGCCGTTACCTGAAGTCGCTCAGCTCTGGCGTTTAACCGTCTCTCGGTGCAAAGAGTTTTTGGATCAAGCCGCGCCTGATCTGGTTATTTCAGAGGTCATTCAGAGTCTGCCCTGTTACGCGCTTTTCCGTGCTTGTCAGCGGCGCGGGATTCCTTACATTCAATGGGCGGGATCGCGCCTTCCTGAACGCATGGAACTCTATTTGGATGAATCCGGAATGCCTTATCACTTAGATAAGGGAACACCCCCGCGACCAGAGTCTCTGGCTTGGGCAAGAAACTATGTAGAAAATATCGTTCACCCCGCCTATAAGGGCCCGACTTACATGAAATCTGTCGATGGAGGGAAAAAATTCATTACCTCGGAAGGATTTTTACGGGCCTTGAGATTTGTCGCAGAATACATTCAGGGAGGGCATGCCGAGCCTACGGCGCCTCCGTTTGTGAACTTCTTCAAATCTAAACTGTCCTCGCTTCGCGTCAGGAGCAGCCACTCCGACCCTGAATTGTTTAAAAGTCTTGAACAGGTGAAAGCCGTTACAGGGAAGAAAGTTCTTTTTCCTCTGCATGTGACACCGGAAGCCTCCACCGATCTTTGGGCGCCGAAATACAACAACATGCTTGAGACGGCCAAAGGGTTGATTCACCACCTCCCCAAAGACTGGACCTTGGTCATGAAGGAACACCGGTCCACTGTTTTCTTACAGCGTGACCCCAAAGAGTTGGAAGCCTTGCATCAATTACCGCATAGCCTGCTGATTTCGCCGCTCATCTCTAACGAAGATCTTTTTAAAGAATGCCAAGCCTTTATTGTTATCACCGGGACGTTCGGCTTGGAAGTGATGGCGAAAGGCTACTGTCCGATTACGTTAGGAAAACCGTTTTATGACCTTAGCGGCAACACCATCCCCTGCGAGTCATTTGAACACTTTTCGGACTGTTTGCAGCAGGCGCTCTCCCGCAAGGCCGATCCGGAAAAAACACTTCGTTTCCTAGCTTCGTATTACGAAAGCACAGGACTGGGTATCCCTCATAATCCGGATATTGTCCGGGGGCAATTTACTGATGACAATATTGCTAAAATTGCGCATAGTATTCGCATCCGATTTCTTCAAACGGGTTGAATGATGACAAACGCCTCCATCGATTATTTCGATTTTCTTCTTTCTGAAGTCACGGAAGATAACGCGCCTTTTTATGACATCCGTGCACGCCAATGCATGGATGTCTATAAACGGTTTAAAGCGGGCGAAAAACCGGGCCGCGTGCTAGACATCGGATCAGGCGCCGGCGTTTTAGTCAACAAACTGCGCAAAAATTATCAGGTGGACGCGTTAGGGATGGAGGCGGCGGCCAAAGGCGTCCAGCATGCCGTCGCGCAATACGGAGATTTTTACTGGCATCATGCCTTGGGAGAAGCCGTTTCAGAGGCAGATCTGCAACGTTATGGCCACCAAGATATGGTGACGTGCTTCGAAGTGTTTCAGATGTTCCCGTACTTTGAATTTAGGAAATATGCAGAAGCCGCCGCGACCTTTCTAAAAAAGGGGGGCATTTTTCTCTTAATGGTGCCCAATTGCGGCCATCCTTATTTATTTCCCTATTTGGCTTACTCCGATCCGTTCACGCAAACTTTTTTTACACCGGAAAGCCTCTACCGCGCGAACTATGGCGGTGGGCTGCGTTTGCTCAAGATCATGCGCTGGAATACGGCGTCGAAAGAATACATGGTCTCCGTTCGCAACACCTTGCAAGTGATCGGGGAAAAGGCACTGACGATGCTGACCCCCGCTCTTTTTTCAGTGCCTCGGAAGCTAAATCGCGATATTCATGAAGCGGATATTTTTCTAAGTTCGCATATGGCTGCAATTTTTATCAAAGACTGACTTAAGGAGACCTTATGGCGGCGACTACTCAAACGATTCCACTTTTTAAAGTATTTATGTCGGAAGATATTGATCAGCCCCTGCTTCAGACCGTAAAGTCCGGTTTTATCGGGCAAGGACCTCGCGTCGAAGAGTTTGAAGAGGCCTTGAGACCTTGGGTTGGACGCAAAAATATCCTAACGCTCAACAGTGGGACCTCCGCCATTCACCTCGCGTTTCATATGGCTGGCGTCGGCCCTGGAGACGAAGTCATCTCGACGGCGATGACCTGTACCGCCACGAACGAACCCATTTTGGCGTTAGGCGCCAAGATTGTCTGGGCGGATATCGATCCCTGGACGGGAAACATCTCGCCGGAATCCGTTGAGAAGAAGATCACCTCCAAAACCAAAGCGATCATCATTGTGCATTGGGGCGGCTATCCCTCGGATATCGAGGAACTCAACCGTATCGCTAAACTCCACAACATCCCGGTGATTGAAGATGCAGCGCATGCCTTTGGCGCTGTTTACAAAAATGCCAAGGTCGGATCGCATTCGGATTTTGTTTGTTTCTCTTTTCAAGCCATTAAGCACATGACTTGCGGCGATGGGGGGCTCCTCACCTGCGGTTCGCAAGCCTCTTATCGTCGCGGCAAGCTGCTGCGGTGGTACGGCATTGACCGCGAATCTCCGCGAAAAGATTTCCGCTGCGAAGAAGATATCGTGGAGTTTGGGTACAAATTCCATATGAATGACATCTCCGCCACGATCGGCACCGTTAATCTCAAAAAAGCGGATTGGGTGATTGGGAGACATCGGAAAAACGCGGAGTATTTCCGTCAACATCTTAAACATGCTGACATCTCTCTACTGAAGTATGCGACAGATCGAACCTCCTCTTATTGGCTCTTTACGCTGCGGCACCGCCGTCGCGACTTGTTCATGAAATACATGGCGGAAAACGGCATCGCTGTGAGCCAAGTCCATGCGCGCAACGACACGCATACGATGATGAAGGCGTTTCGCGCCGATCTTCCGGGCGTAGACGAATTCTGTCGGGAACAAGTTTCCATTCCCGTGGGCTGGTGGCTGACGGATAAGGATGTCGAGCATATCGTCAAAACGGCGAATGCGTTTTAGTCCGACGCGACGATTCCTCGTCGCTATCCCTTACTATAACAACCCGGATCTTTTGTCGCGGGCCCTCGATGCGTTGAAAGGAATCGCGGCGCTTAAAAAATTCGACTTGCGGATTTATATCAGTGATGACGCCTCTCAAGTACCGCCCAACCCGAAGACGTGGGAAAACTTAGACGGCTTGACCTATACCCGACAAAGCCAAAATAAAGGGCTAGTCGGAAATTACAATGAATGTGTTCGTTGGATCAAAGAAAACGGACCGGCTTGGAGCCTGATTCTAGACTCCGATGACATTCCTCACGAAGCGGCTTTTGAAGGCATTACGGCGTTACCAGCGAATGATGACGTGGGCATGGTTGTGGGGGGATATCAAATTGCTCAACAAGGACCGTCTTTAAACATTATTAAACGACGTCAATGGTCAGGTGAGTCCCAATCCTTATCATCCGCTCAAGCTCTTGCTTGGTTCTATCCCAACAATCGCGCCATTAGCTCCGCGGTATGGATTCATTCCGATCTGTATTTGGGTGGAGACTATGATCCGGAAACGGCCTATTGCTGTGATTGGGATTTCTACCTGCGAGCGGTTGCTCGCTGCTGCATCGTCCTTCACTCTGATATTTTTTGCACTGCCGTTTATCATGAAGGGAATAATACCTGGGCGTTCGCGAAAAGCGGCCGAGCTCTTGCTCAAGAACGTCGGACATTGAAAAAAAACTTTCCATTGCTACGCCAAACAATTCCGTCACTAGTGCAACGACTTCCCGTGATGATCCTCGCTGGCCTTCATGATATCCGGCGCACGATCATTCATTCCGCGATCACCCCTTTAAGGCATCGCGGCGGGCCTTCTTCTCAGAAACCTCGTGTGCTGTTCTTCACAATGGCCGGACTAGGGGATAATCTATTCTCCATTCCAGCCATGATGGAACTTGAAGACCGCTATCAATTAACGGTCGTCGTCCCATCTGGCGCTCAAGTGCCATTATTCGAACGCCTTCTACCTCATACTCGCATCATCGGAATGGATCGGTCCCTACTCACTGCCTTCACCATTGTTCGTGCAGGATGGCGTTATGATTATTGGTTGTATGCGGTAGGGACTCCCTTTCGGCGGGCAAGGCTGTTGAATCTGCTCAGTTTCGCCCGACATAAATATGCCTTCACCTCTTTAGCGTCTGAAAAAACATGGCAAGCGGAGATCGGCTTCGATATCTGCCTGGCTCCCGATCTAGGAAAACGCGCTTGGAAAAATACCCTTCGGCTCTTAACGCTCATGGATCCCTCTTTTCAAAAAGATCTAAAACCCTTTGATTACTATGTGAACCGGGTTCGGCATCGGCTAACCTCGCAAGGCGCAGTGCTTCCCGCAGCCTCCGGTGAGCGCCGCGTGATCATTCACGCCGGCTGCAATAAATATCCAGGCCATCTAGAACGCTATAAGCGTTGGCCTCTGGCGCATTATTTTGAGACGGTAGAGGCCTTGATCGACAAAAACCTGTTTACCGGCGCAGACTTTATCGTAGGGCCAGCCGATGAGGATATTACGCAGGCCTTCGAGCAGTTTTATGCCCACCGTCCCGGAACCTCCAGCCGAAAACTTTTCTCAGAAAAAGAACATGCCAATGATCTCATCAAAATTGCTCAATCGTTTATGCAGATTGGTTTCTTTATCGGCAACGATTCAGGGTTGGCGCATCTAGCGGCGCTGGTGGGTATCCCTACCGTTGTCTTGATGAGCGGGATCGGACAGCCTTATTACACCGCTCCGGATGGACAGGGAGCCGTCTCTATTTTTCATCCCGTCGCCTGTCAAGGCTGCACCGTCGGAATATCGGATGGGTTAGCGGTTTCCTTTGAATGTCCGAATGCCTGGGCTTGCATGGCCTCCATCACGCCGGCCATAGCGCTCTCCAAAATTGAAAAGCATCTGACCATGCTCAAAACCGGTATTCACGAAGAACTTCCCGTAGAACCAGGACTCTGCGTCGTATGATGAACCGCCAAACGCTCTCTCCTCATGCCCGCTTATGGGTTTGGGCAGCCTGGGGATTTCTTTTAGTCGCAGCCATCGGAGTAACGATTCGAGGGAGGGAATTTGCGACATTATCTATTGGACCGCTTTATAGCTTAGAGGGCCTGTGGCTTTTGTGGGCCGCCTGTACGGGGATGGTGGCCTATCACTCTTCTGAACTACGATCCATTTCGCACAAAGCGATCCGTTCCGTATGGCCGATAACTCTATTCTTCCTTTGGGGATTGCTGCGGTTGATGGTCGACTGTATTCATAACGTTCATTCTCCAGTCCCCATGCCGTGGCAGCGAGTGGCTCAACATTCACTTCTCTTTATCTATCCGTTAGTATGGGGATGGGCGGGAGCCATCTCCGAAGAAGAGGATGCTGGATTTATACGCGCCTTCGTTGGAGTGGTGTTCGTATTAAATATTCTGCCTAATTTCGCGGGAAATCCTTATCGAAATCTTAGCTTGGGGCCGCTGCTCGCCGTTGGACTGATGTTTTGGCTATCACGCCGCAAAGCGCTTCAGCAGCGTCTGAACATCGCCAATACCCAATGGATCATCGGTTCTATCCTTTTGTATTTCTTTACGTTTTGGCCCTATTGGAACATGTGGCTGGATGTGATGCAGAGGACAGCTCTTGTTTTATTGTTCGTTACTGTGCTGTTGATCCCGGCAGTTCTAACCGAGCGTTCTATTTTAAAATCAGTGGCGATTGCGATCACAGCAATCGTTATCTTAATCTCTGGATTTTTTATCTCACCCATTGTTCTGTATGTGAGAAGTCATGGTTTTGTCTCTCCAAGTAGACTAGCTATACCCTCTACATCAGAGACCCAGAAGCCGGATGTAAAGGCTATCGCGACTCCAGTTTTTACTTCTAGTCCTATTCCCATTCCGCAAAAAACGGATGGCGTTCCTATCACAACGTCTCAAAACAGTCCACCGAAACCTTCATTCCACCAAACTGTAAAAGACATAAAAGAAATCGTTCAAACCCAAATGACTCAATCTATGACCAACTCCGTACAGCACGGGGAAGACCGGCCGAGCGCTGAAGATCCGCGTCCCTTTCAAGTTCGCACGCGGCGTTTTATGTGGCGAACTGCACTAGATGATTGGGAAAAACAACCTATTTTAGGAATCGGATATTTGCCGGAAGTTCCCTCGGCCATCTCTCCGACTGAGCTCAATCTGGCATTCTTTAATGGGCGTCCCACCTCCGGGCCACACAACTCTTATCTGAGTATATTGGCGCGCGGAGGGATTATCGGTTTTTGCATTTTTGGGATTGCCGCTCTTCACCTTGGTTACTCCATTTTTATCGTCTTAAAAAAAGAGCGGTTTGCGCTGCTTTCGCTAATCCTGATCATGCTCATTATTAATGGGGCGCTTCACGCAGCAATCAATGTAGGATTTGAAAGTCCTCACAATTGCATGATTTTCTGGTTTGCCTGGGGCGCTCTGGTGATGCGCGCGTCATGAAAGTAGCGATTGTCCACGTTGGGTACATGACGCGCGGCGGAGAAGATGTTTGCGTGGAAAACGAATATCAAGCGCTGCGTACGGAATTGAGAAATGTCTTACTGATAAACCCCAAGAATGATCCTTCTCTGGCCGCCATTGAAAATGCCATTTTGGCTCCTTTTCAAAACCGCCTCATGAAAAAGGTTGAACGTCAGATCACAGATTTTCATCCTGATGTGCTGCACGTTCATAATGTATTTCCGACACTGTCGCCACGACTGTTTCAATTTGCTGTTCGCCAAGGAATTCGAACCGTACTAACCCTTCATAATTTTCGTCCTCTTTGCCTGAACGGTCTTTTTCTCACGCCTAAAGGTGAAACCTGCGAGCGCTGCACAGGCGAGCATTATCAGCAAGGAATAATCCGCGGTTGCTATCGTGATAGCCGCCTGTCTTCGGCGTTAATGGCCACGCATCTTTGGAAAGCCTCTAAAGAGGGTTGGTATGACGATGTCGATCTCTTTATTGCTCCCAGTATATTTCTCAGAAACAAATTTATCGCTGGAGGATTTTTAAGCGATCGCATAGTTTTTCAACCGCATTTTCAACCGAACTTGCCACATATATCTCCTATTTCCGGAAAAGGATATGTTCTTTTCCTTGGTCGTTTATCGATAGAAAAAGGACTTCGCTGGCTCATTAAGGCATTTCAATCACCTCGATATGGATTAAAGCTTCTCATTGCAGGCACAGGTCCTATGGAGAATGAAGTGCGTGCTGCAGTGAACGCTTCCATCGAATTCAAAGGATATGTGACAGGGGAAAAAAAAGACGAATTGATTCAAGGCGCTGACCTCTTGGTTATTCCATCTGTTTTTTATGAGAATTCACCCATGACAATCGTCGAAGCCAATGGCTGGGGAGTTCCGGTGTTGGTGAATGATAATGGGGGATTGAAAAACATTGCCCGCCCAGGAGAGAATGGGCAAATGTACCTTCATAATAATGAGGAGTCCTTCTGGAAACAAGTTCGGTTGATTTTGGATCATCCGGAACAACGACAGAGGTCTCAAGACTATGCCCGGACTCATTTTTCAGAAAAGCAATTCTTAAAACAACGCCTATCACTTTACGAAGGATTGGTGGCTAATGCGACTCAAGCTCGCTTGCGCATCGACTCCCAAGGCATTTATAATGCATCGGTATGAGTTTCATGACGGCTGACCCGTCAATCTCGACGGTCTCGGCCTTACCAGCCGCTGTCACTGAGAAAACATCCACCCTACCAGTGATTTCACTTTTAGGCGTGACGTTTCATGCCTTAAGCATGAACGACACGATGGATGTTCTTGAGACATTTATTCGAGAGCAACGGCCAAGACAAGTGTGTCTTAGTAATGCCTATACGGTCGCCTTATGCCAGAAAGATCTCGAATTAAAATCCGTCCTGAATAAGGCAGATCTGGTTTTAGCTGACGGCATGTCCATTATATGGGGTGGCAGGTGGATTGGCGCCCAGGTTCCGGAACGCATTGCAGGTCCAGATCTGATGTATGAGTTCAGCCTCTTGGCCGCGACAAAAGGGTACCGTATCTATTTGATGGGATCTACTGAAGCGACCTTGCAAAAGCTCAAGGAACAACTGCTAACTCTTTGTCCAGGGATTCAGATCGCTGGAACCTATAGCCCGGCTATGTGCGAGAAGCTGAGTGAAAAAGAGAATCTGAACATTCTTGAGGCCATTCGATCCGCCAACGCCCACATTCTTTTTGTGGGGATGTCTTGCCCCAAACAAGAAATCTGGATTTCAGAGAATTTGCATCGTCTTCCAGTCCCTGTTTCTTTGGGAGTCGGGGCGGCTTTTGATTTTCTATCGGGGAATGTGCCACGCGCGCCGGACTGGCTTCGCAAAAATGGGCTGGAATGGCTTTACCGTTTATACTGCGAACCTCGACGTTTGTGGAGGCGCTATTTGCTGGGAAATGCTGTTTTTCTCGCGGCATTAGCTAAAGCCTCTTTGTTTCAGCCTCGTGATCCTCATTCAATAAAAAAATAGTTGATGAAAAATCGAGCCGCTTGGCGTCTCTATATTTCCGCCGCATTATTTTATTCCCTCTTATTAGCCAATCGATATTTTGAGTGGGGTAGTCCTCTCCATTCTCCTTTACAACACATACTTCTCATGAGCGGCGCGGCGGCGCTTTGGATGTCTTGCCTTATGGGGTTTTTCTTCTCAGAAATTTCTTCCTGGGTCTATGTGCTGATCGTTTTAATTCCGATAGAATTTTCATACCCCTTTTGGAAATTGCCTTCGCTCACACCGATCGACTTTTTGGGAATGGCAGCCATCGCGGCATTTGCTTTAAAAAACCGCTGGATGGTTTGGAAACAAGACCTTTTAACTATTTTCGGCGCTTGGACCTTATCGGCCTGGATCAGTTTTTTCCTTTATGCGTGCCTCTCAGCTTATTTCTTACACGGAAATTTGCGCGGGACATTTCGCTGGGGATTATTCCTCTTTGGATACCTTGTAACGGCAAAAGCGATTACCGGACCGACGGCACAGACGTTTAGCAAAACCGTTTGTCGGCTCTTAGCTATAGCCGGCAGCCTCATCGGAGCGTTAGCTGTGGCCCAGTATATAACCAGCGGATGCGATTACATGCAAGTCACCGGAACTTTTAGACAGCATAACAGTGTAGGCATGTTCTTATCGCTTTGTCTTCCAGCGGCATGGTATGGGTGCTTAAGTCTAGAGGAATCGCCGATTGCTCTCCGCTTTTTTGAAACAGGCCTTATTTTGATAGGCCTGATCCTTTGTTATTCGAGGGGCGCCTGGATGGGACTGGTGGTTGGATCTCTGACCGTATTTATGACGAGAAGAAATATACAGCTTTCATTCTCCTGGATTGGTGGCTTCGTATTCGCGCTAGTGATAATCATGTTTATTGGCCGTCATATCAGAGCCGATATTAACGGAAGAAACTGGTATTTGAAAATAGGATTTGACATTATAAAAGCACATCCCTGGTTTGGCTTGGGGCCGGGGAATTATGCGTCGCAGATTAAATCCTATCTCACGGGAGAACCGGCCCTTTTGTACAAGCTTGATCTAATCTATAACAATGGCATTTATTTCTGGATCCATCTTCACAATCTTTATCTGCAATACCTCGTCGAGTACGGCCTCACTGGAGCGACCTTTTTTTTCTGCGCCTTGGGATTGCTTGTTTCAAAAGCGTTTCGTTCGGATCCGACTTGGCTTAACACGGCCTGCCTCATCAGTATCATCGGGTTTTTGGTTCATAACCTCGTCGACATTCTTGCCGTGAATAGCTTCGATGTTCTCTTTGGCATCCTGATCGCGCTGGCGCAAACAACTGCCTCTCCACAAGAGACCCCGCTCTTATGAAAATCGCGTTTGTGAGAGGGCCGTTCTTGAACCCCTGGGAACTTCAAACGTATCTGCCTTTATTAGCCCGACATGAATTCCAAGCGATTGGCGCGGATTGGATGATGTACGAAGCGGCGTTCAAAAACATGGTTGTCCCTCTCGCGAAACCGCATGTCTGGGCCGGAGGGTCCGCTTTTATTCATCCAAACCTTCCCATATTTTTAAATCGGTTCCGTAGTTGGACCTGGGGCGAAAGCTACGCGCTCACGCTTCTGGATCGCGTGGTGGGGGATGCACAAATTCTTCATCCCGCAGAAACGCACTCGACCATGACCCATCAATGCCTTGAGATTCGCAAACGCCGGCCGTGCAAGGTGATCGCTACGGTATGGGAAAATATTCCTCATATGGGGGAAACCCATCCGATCCGAAAACACAGAAAAGCGCTCGCGCTCAAAACATTAGACGGCTTCCTGGCCGTGACGGAAACGTCACGCCGGATGCTTTTAGATGAAGGCGCTCCCGCAGAAAGAATTGAAGTGATCCCTATGGCCGTGGATCTTGACCATTTTAAGCCGGCTGTTCGAGACGCCGACTGGTCCAAACGCTGGGCACTTAAACCCGAAGAAAAGGTGGTTCTCTTCATCGGACGCTGGGTGAAAGAAAAAGGAATTCAGGACATTCTGGACGCCATCCCGCAAGTTAAAAGGGAATGCGCGTCACCAATCCGATTCTGTTTTGTAGGCAATGGTCCCATGGAAAAGGAATTGCATAAGGCGGCAGCCGAGTTTCCGGGGAATATCTCGCTCATACCATTCATTTCCTACGACCGATTGCCGGTCCTTCACAACATGGCGGATGTCTTTATTTTACCCAGCAAATCAATCCCCAAGTGGCGGGAGCAATTTGGGTACGTCCTAGCGGAAAGCATGGCTTGCGCCAAAGCGATTATTACGACGCGTAGCGGCTCGATCCCGGACGTCGTAGGAGATGCAGCCGTTCTCATTCCAGAATCCGATGCAGCCGCATTAGCTTCTGCGCTCGTCTGTCTTCTTAATGCTCCGGGAGAAAGGCAACGTTTAGGAGCCGCCGCCCGGACGTGGGCTCTCGAACAATTCGATGCGCAAAAGAATTCTCGCCGAATCGAAGCGTTTTACGAACGTGTGCTCAAGCAGCCGGCATGAAAGAATCCATACACAAGTTTTCCCAGAAAGTAATCGGCGAAGGGGGGGTGCGCGGCCTGGCCACGCTCTTCGTGCTCTTTTTAGCCCGACGGGTGGGCGCCGAACGATTCGGAGAGTATTCGACGGCTTTGGCCTACGCCGCCCTTTGCATTGTGTTTGTGGACCTCGGAACCAATTCCATTCTCACGCGTGAGATCGCGCGTCATCCAGAAAAACGCGGTAGTATGGCAAAATCCAGCCATTTCCTCAAACTCGGCGCCGCAATCGGGTCTTGGTTCATTTTATGGGCGGTTACCTATGCGCTCAAGTTTGATCCCGAACAGCGCTATCTCACGCTGTGCCTTGGCATCGTTGTGATCGGACAGACGTTGACAGAATATTTCAGCGCGCTCTTAAGTGGTATCGAAGAAATGGGATGGGAAGCAATCCTTAAAATACTCAACCGACTTCTCGCCATCTCGTTAGGATTTTGGGCCTTGGTCCGGCACCAAAGTCTTCACGATATCGTCACACAAATGGCGATCGGATCACTCATTGGCTACGCCGCTTCCATTTGTATTCTGAAATACCGATTTACAACATTCGGTATCGGAGCTGATAAGTCTTTTCTAAAGTCGCTTCTATGGTCTTGCCTTCCGCTTTTTGGCTCTGTGGTGTTTTGGATCTTGTATGACAGTCAGGATATTTTATTATTAAATTATTTCCATTTCGCTCAGCGGGACATCGGATTATTCTCCGCTGCCATGAAAGTCATCGATGTCACGCGGGTGTACCCCGTACTCATGATGGGTGTTTTTTTTCCGACTCTGTCCAAACTACACCTCTCGGATCCCCCAGGATTTCAACGAAAAAGGAGACGCGTCTTGCTTTTCATGCTGGGGTCACTGGCGGTAGTATCCAGCATCGTCTATGCCACCGCGCCTTGGATTATCCGGCTTCTATATCGTACCGATTATTCAGACGCTGCCTCCATTTTGCGGCTTCTCGCACCGGCACTCGTCTTCATGGGGCTTAATCACGCGCAGATGCAGCTATTGATCGCCGTAAACCGCGAGCGAACGCTATTTCTCGGAGCATTTACCGTTTGCCTCATCAATTTGGGAATGGCCTTCGTCTTGGTTCCCCGATATGGCATGCCAGGAACCTGTTACGCTCTCATTGCCAGCGAAATTCTCTACTTTGTTTTTTTACGAAAGACACTAACAACCTATGCCTGAAAAAGTAATGGATTGCTCCATCATCATCCCCACATATAACACCTGCGATGTGACGCTCCAATGCCTGCGCCATCTAAAGCAGTCGCCTCCTCAAACAACCCATGAAATTATCGTGATCGACAATAACTCTTCCGACAATACCGCCGAAGCGATCGTAAAAGAATTTCCCGAAATTCTCTTTTTGCGCAATCCTTCAAATCTCGGTTTCTCTAGAGCTTGCAATCGCGCCGCCAAAATGGCTAAAGGTCGCTATCTCTGTTTTTTAAATAGCGACACCCTAAATGCGGGAACTGCTATCGATCAGCTCGCTTGTTGGTTAGATGAACAT
>Ga0206939_10048_pt4 | contig 26059 bp, 21 predicted proteins | sample Alteio_BWOrgHeat_10_FD_152921 | JGI IMG/M metagenome (GOLD analysis project Ga0206939, IMG submission 152921) | Enriched cells from forest soil in Barre Woods Harvard Forest LTER site, Petersham, Massachusetts, United States -... | ecosystem: Environmental > Terrestrial > Soil > Temperate forest >... | reverse complement strand
TGCTGCGCCCCTACATAACCTTGGCGAGCACGGAAAGGCTTCGGTTGATCTCGCTCCTTATTGGAGGACCCAGGTGCCGGGTTTGTCGGTAAATTTGCAGCCGTAGCGGGGGAGTTGGGTGTCTTGCCATTCGGCGCGCATGACTTTGGCTTGGCCAACGGGGAGGTCAGAGTTGGTCAGGCTGACTTCGATGATGGAGCCGATGTGGATGTCGACGTTGACGGCGCAGAGGAAGCCATTTTTGCTGACGTTTTCAGTCATGGTGAGGAGTTCGAAGTGGGAGCCGTCGGCGGCCTGGCCGGAGATGCGAATCGGAACGCGGAGCTTGACACGGACTTCGCTGCGACGTTCTTTGCGGCCGGCGCTGAGAAGTTGAGAGAGCGTCTGTTCAAGGGCGTCGAAGTCGACGGGCTTTTCGAAATAGGCGGTGACGCCGAGATCGCGGCAGAAACTTTTTGTGGTTGAGCCGGCTTCGCCGCTGATGACGAGGACAGGGATGAGCTTGGTCGAGCTGAAGGTGGTGAAGGTCTGGCAGAGCTCGTAGCCGGAATATTTCGGCATGCGCAGGTCGAGAAGAATTGCGTCGGGCTTGTGCTCTAGCGCGAGGGAGAGCGCGGTTTCGGGCTCCCCGGTGTCGACGATGTCGTACTTGTCGCCGAGGTTGAGCCGCATCAGGCGGCGGATGGATTCTTCGTCATCGACCACCAAGAGCTTGGCCAATTTTTGTTGTGTCTGCGTGGCGTTGTCTGTTGGTTTCTCTGCCAATTTTTGAGTCATGTTGGGTCAGCTCCTGTGTCGAACGAGTTCTTCGGCCGCATCGTTTGCGAGGGCACGTGATGCGCGGCGGCTTGGGCGGCCGTCGAGAACATCGCGAACTTTGCGGATCAACACTTCTTCGGTGAAAGGCTTGTGGAGGAGGAAAGTTCCCTCCTCCAGCACGCCGTGCCCTGCGATAAAACTGTCGGTGTAACCCGAGATATAAAGAACTTTGAGACTCGGCTGCTTGGCGAGCAGGCGATCGGCGAGAGCGCGGCCGTTCATGCCGGGCATGACGACGTCGGTGACGAGCAGATCGATGGGGCGGCCGTGAAATTCGGCGACGCGGAGGGCCTCTTCGCCGCTGGACGCGGTGATGACTTTGAAGCCGTGATCGGTGAGGAAGGACTGGGCGAGCTTGCGGAGAGCGTCGGCGTCTTCGACGAGCAGGATTGTTTCGGAGCCGCGGAGGTTGTCGGTCGGGGCTTCTGCCGTCGCTTTTGAGACGGATTCTTCGACGCGCGGCAGGAAAATCTGGAAACTGGAGCCGAAGCCAAGGGCGCTATCGACCCAGATGTAGCCGCCGCTTTGCTTCACGATGCCGTAGACGGTGGCAAGGCCGAGGCCGGTTCCCTTTCCGACTTCTTTCGTGGTGAAGAAAGGCTCGAAAATGTGGGCGAGGGTTTGCGTGGTCATGCCAGCGCCGGAGTCGGTCATCGCGAGCATGATGTAGCGGCCGGGCTTCGCGCCGGGATGTTCGCTGCAGTAGTAGTCGTCGAGGTCGCGATTCGCGGTTTCGATTTGGAGCTTGCCGCCATTGGGCATGGCGTCGCGCGCGTTGACGGCGAGATTCATGACGACTTGCTCGATCTGGCCTTGATCGGCTTTGGTTGTGCCGAGAGACGGATCGAGGTCGATGTCGATGGCAATGTCTTCGCCGATGAGGCGCGGCAACATTTTCTGCATGTCGGAAACGAGGGTGTTGAGGTCCACGACGGCCAGCGTGAGGATTTGCTGCCGGCTGAAGGCGAGCAACTGGCGTGTGAGAGAGACGGCGCGCTGCGCTGCTTTTTCGACTTCCTCGGCGTGTTCCTTGAGCGGGCTATTGGGATCGAGCTTGCGGCGCAGAACCTGGCTGTAGCCGATGATGACGCCGAGAAGATTGTTGAAGTCGTGGGCGATGCCGCCGGAGAGGCGGCCAACGGCTTCCATCTTGGCGGCCATGCTGAGTTGTTTTTCGAGGGCGCGGCGTTCGGTGACGTCTTCGGCGAAGACTTCGTAGACCGAGGCGGCCTGAAGGCTTTCGTTGAGATGGCGGCCGCTGCAACGCACGGTGATGGACTTATTGTCTTTGCGCTTCCACTCGACTTCGACGTCTTTGAATTCGCCTTCGCTGCCGAGGAGTTCAACGAGTCGATCGAAGTCGGCGGCGTTGCGGAAGACGTCGGTGCGGAGATTGGCTTTGATGAGTTCGCCGGGATTTGTGTACTTGAGCATGCGCTCGAGAGCGGGGTTGACGCGGAGAAACTGGCCGTCGGTAGCGGCGCGATAGATGCCGTAAGGCGCGCCCTGGACGAGGGAACGGAAGCTGGCTTCGGATTGGCGCAAGGCTTCGGTGGCTTCTTTGCGGTCCGTTACGTCGCGGCTGACGATGACTAATTTTTCGGGCACGCCTTTCACGTTCAGAATGACGCTGGAGGTGGATTCGAGAACGCGCCAGGTGCCGTCTTTGTGGCGGATGCGATATTCGAGGGTTTTGCCTTGCCCAGTGCGCCGCGCTTCGGTGCCGGCTTCCTGTACGCGAGGGCGATCGTCGGGATGAATCTGATCGAAACCGGAGGAGCTTTTCAGTTCGGCGATGGTGTAGCCGAGAGCGCGCTCGTAAGAGACGCTGTTGTAGATGCGGTTGCCGTCCATGTCGACGACGGCGATGAGGTCGGCGGCGTTTTCACCGATGAGGCGGAAGAGCTGTTCGCGCTCGAGCAGCTGGCGGCGGATGCGATGGATCTGGAGCTGCTGGAAGATGGAATAGAGATCGAAGAGCAGAACGAGGCCGATCAACCCCCAGACGGCTTGTTGCAGCTTGAAGAGGGATTCCCAGGTTTCTCCCGAGTGGAGCAGAGGAGGCAGGAAGGAGACGATGGCCGCGGTGAGAAGCAGGGTCACGATAACGGTCGTGGCCCAGAGCCACCATTCGCGCTGTTCTATGCGCTTGAGGCCATAGCGCGGCGCCTGGTCGTCGGGCTGATTGGCGATGGGGACATTCTTAGTCATCTGGGCAAAGCTCCGCGGGGATCGGTCGCCTGCGTGATAAGGAGTAAAACTCCTGCTTTTCTATAACAGCGGTATTGTTGCGGTTGCCGGGGGCGCTGGGAGAAAGGATTGGCGTTTGCTTCCAAACGGCATCAGCGCATCGAAAATTGTTGATTAAGTTGTGAATATTCTGACGGGACGAGAAATCGAGGGCTCTTGGCGGGGGGTTGACCGCGATTTTGGCGGTATATGGCAGTAAACGCGAGGGTTGGCGGCGCGGTCATACGTGGGCGCGATTGTGACGCGAATGAGTAACTCGTTTCGAGCGTGATGCCGCGGACGCGAGGTTGTGTATCGTTTTGATTACGATGGGGTTTCAGGCGCTTCCGAATGGAAGCGTGGGGGCTAATGGCTGAGCAAGTCAGCTCCGTTGAGGGGGATCTTCGCTTCGACCAGGGTTCCGGGTTCAGCGCGAGTGACAGACAATTCACCGCCGAGTTGGCGGACACGCTCGCGCATTCCAGTGATGCCTACACCCAAACCTGCCGAGGATTCCATCCTGGCAATTCGAAGTGAAATTCCCTTTCCGTAATCACGCACTCTCACAATGACGAGTTCGCCGTTGCCGATGACTTCGACACGGGCGCTGTCGCTTTGCGCATGGCGATACACGTTCGCGAGAGCTTCCTGGACGATTCGGAAGATGGTCGTCTCGATTTCTTTCGACAGCCCGGGAAGAACGTCGGGATGAAAGGTGAGCGAGATCTGGAGCTTACTGCGCTGCGTCAGGCCGTCAACGTACCAGTGGAGCGCGGCGCGCAAACCTGCTTCGTCGAGCAGCGGCGGATGGAGCAAGTAAGAGGTCTCGCGGATTTTTTGAAGGATTTCGCCCATAGCCTCGCTGAGTTGCTTGTGGCCGCCGGTGGCGTCGAGTTCCATTTTTACGGCGGTCACATGTTGGGCGAGATCGTCGTGAAGTTCGCGGGCGATGCGACGGCGCTCTTCGTCCTGGATCTGGAGCAGGGTTCCTGAGAGTTTTTGGAGCTCCATCGTGCGGAGTTCGACGATGCGGCGGGCTTCGTCGAGTTGCTGGACGCGGGTGCGTAGTTCGCGGTTGAGGGTTTGGAGGCGCTCTTCGGCTTCGCGGCGGGTCGTCAAATCCTGCGTGACTTTAGCGAAGCCATAGAGGCTGCCGTCGGCTTCGCGGAGAGCGGTGATGGTAACGGAGGCCCAGAACGTCGAGCCGTCTTTTTTGACGCGAAAACCTTCGTCGCGGAAGCGGCCTTCTTTCTCGGCGAGGGCTAATTCCCGTTCGGGCCAGCGGCTGTCGATCGCTTCCTGCGGGTAGAAGACGGAGAAGTGTTTCCCGACAATTTCTTCTCGCGTGTATCCCTTGATTGCTCGTGCGCCGGAGTTCCAGGTGAGGACGCGTCCCTCGGGGTCGAGAAGGAAAATGGCGTAGTCCTGCACCGCGTCAACGAGCAGGCGGAAGGCGACGTTTGCTTTGCCGGCTTCGTCGGCGACTTGGTGTATGGAAGCATGGGCGCGGTTGTTCACGGCGACTCCTATTGCCGAAGCTAACGATTTTGCCTTGATCTTCGGCGGCTCACTGGGTAGCCATCAGCCGTTGTCGGACACTCGTTGTAGTTTACTGTACCTGACAATACAGGGTTTTCTGTCTCGATGAGCCTACAACGCGGTGGTCATCAGATGGCGTGATATCAGGCATTCGATTTCGTTATTACGTGTTGACGAGGAGGTTGTATGGGTCGGGCGGCGGTTGTGGTTAATCCGGAGTTTCGCGAGGCGCTGGCTGAGGCTTATATGGTCAACGACCGGATGAATCAAATGGTGCTCGAATATCTCGATCCGCGCGCGTGGAGAATGAAGCCGCCTGGAGTTGGAGCCGGCGCGAGGCCGATCGTGGCGATCGTCACGCACATGCACAACATTCGGCGGAAGTGGATTCGGCTATCGGCGCCGCAGATGAAGTTACCCGCGGAGCTTGATCGCGCTCGCTGCACACAGAAGCAGGCGCGGACTGCGCTGGCCGATAGCGCTCGGCGTTGTGCGGAGATGATCCGAGAAGCGCTGGCCGGGCCGGAGGGACGCGTGCCGAAATTTCATCGAGATGGCTGGGCGCCGAAGTGGAACGGCGGAGCGGCGATGTTTACGTACATGGTTGCGCATGACGCGCATCACCGGGGGCAGGTGTGCATGTTGGCGCACCAACTGGGATACAAGCTGCCGATGAAGGCAATTTCTGGGATGTGGGGATGGGAGAAGCTGTGGAAGGAGTGCGGCTTCGTTGGGCCGAGGTGATGTGCGTCGCTCGCCTGGTTGCGGTGGCTTGACGCGGCGTTTACGCGAGATCGGCTAGCCAGGCGTCGATGACGGCGCCCTGTCCAATTTCGTCGAACTGAACCCCCATGCCGACGTTGAGCTGGCTATGGACGACGCGTCCGACCGCTTCGATCTGTTGATTCCGATGGGTGACGTTGATCTTCAGCCGGCTGCCGATGGGCAGCGGGTTGAGCATGTCGAGATAGCAGCCCTCGCGGCTGAGGTCGCTGGTACGCGCCTGGAGACGAGCTTCCGTGCGAGTCTCGACGACTTGAGCCGAGGCAATGAATGGGAAACGCGGGGATCTTCGCTCCACGACGTACATATGCCCTCAATTTTCTGTGCAGAGTCTGGGTGGTGATTTGATGATGGCAGAGGCCCGGAAAAACTTGAGCTGAATTCGCTGAAGAGCGGCCTGGTGGTGTCGAAACGTTTAACTGGAAACTGAGGCGCGGTTATCTCATTTCATTCGCCCACCGACGATTTCGGCGCAGGCTTCGACGAACTTGCGCTCCGGGTCGGTGAAGGTGTTGGCGAAGTAGCTTTCGGCGTCGAGTTCCGCGACCACCTTTTTGTTGGCGAAGATGGGAACGACGACCTCGGATTTCACCATCGAGGAGCCGGGGAGATAGCGCGGGTCTTTTGTGACGTCGTCGACGAGTACGACCTTGCCGCTGGCGGCGGCTGCGCCGCAAAGGCCTTTGCCGAGCGGGATGCGTGCGTTGGGCGTGAAGCTGCCGGCGAAGGGACCGACGACGAGATAGTTCGGATCGGCGGGATCGATCAGGTAGAAGCCCACCCAGTTGTAGCGCGTCATTTTTTCGTGGAGTTCGTCGACAATGTGTTTCATCAAGTCCTCGACGGACGGCGCGGTTTTCGCGTAGGCGGTGAATTCCTCGAGGAGCTTGGATTGCGTGGATGTCATGGGGCTCCGAGTCGCGCGTGGATTTGGGTCCGAGCGAATTGTCGGCGCGTTCTCGGAAATCATATGCCCGCGACGCGTGGAATCGAGACGAAAAGATTTCGCATGTGAGTATGCAGGGCCGCCGCGGAGCGCGGCGACTCCGCTCTCGACAACATCTACCCGATGTGGCCTTCGCTCATAAGGGTTTCCCCTGATTGCTGCTCAGGATTTCTTGCTGCGAAATAGAGTGGCCCGGCAGCGTGCGTAAGCCGCCTCAATCCACCAAGGAAGATGGTTATGGCAGAAAAAGGTTTGCAGGGCGTTCGTGTAGCTGTTCTGGCGACAAACGGCTACGAAGAAGCAGAATTAGTGGAACCGAAGAAAGCTTTGGAAGAGGCTGGAGCACGGGTGCTGGTCGTAGCCCCCAAGACCGGCTCGATTTACGGGATGAAGCATCACGACAAGGCGGGCGAAGTGAGCGTCGATTTGGCTCTTTCGTCGGCGAAGAGTGAAGACTTTGACGCGGTGATGCTGCCGGGTGGGGCGGTCAACTCTGACGCGCTGCGTTTTGAAAAAGAGGCACAGAGGTTTGTCCAAGAGATGGATCGCAGCGGAAAGCCAATCGCGTTCATTTGTCACGCTCCCTGGCTGCTTGTGTCGGCCGGCCTGACTCGCGGACGCACGTTAACGAGCTATCACACGATTCAGGACGACATTCGGAACTCCGGCGGAAACTGGGTGGACCGCGAAGTCGTGCCCGACCGGAATTGGGTGAGCAGTCGAAAGCCTGACGACATCCCAGCATTCAACAAAGAAATGCTCTCGCTCTTCGGAGAGCGGAAGGCACGAGCGGCTGGCTAGACGGTTCAATCTCAAGCGATGTATCTGAAAAAGCGCGGCCAGCAAATCTTTCGAGTGTTCATCTCGGTTTCAAAGGAGAAACAACATGGCAGACAGCAAGAAATGCGCACATCCCTCATGTACCTGTCAGGTGCAGTCGGGGAAATATTGCAGCGCGCAGTGCGAAGCGATGGAGAAGACTCCGGACATCGATTGCGCCTGTGGGCATGCTGGATGCGGCGGCAAAACGACCTGACGCTGGACTCTTCATTTATTAAGTTTGCTTCCAGTTCGGCAGAGCTCGCCGGCCCAAAAGAAATTCAGCGGCCCATGCACCCAAATAAACCGAGAGCGCGACACCGTGGCCGCTGTATCCGCCAAGAACCACGGCGTTTGCGCTATTGGGATGTAATTCGAACACCGGCCTCCAGTCCTCAGTGATAAGGATAGGTCCCCCCCAACGATGAGTGATTTGCACGTCGAGCAATGCGGGATGCAATCGGCGAACCCGGCTCTCCAGCTTGTCCAAAAGCTCCAGCGCCCTTCCGGAACGAACGTCGATCGAAGTCAGCTCTCGCCAATTCGAAACATCAACGAGACCGCTGCCGAAGATGATCCGACTCTGGTGGAGGAGCCGCCCCCACAGATACGGCAGGTCCGTGGTGTAGCAAGGTTTGCCGCCGGCCAATCCGAGATCGGCGAGCTTTTCATCGGAAAGCGGGCCCGTGGCAAGCGCCATGGTCAGCTTGGGCTGCGCCCTGCCGGCAAGCTGCGTGAGTTCGAGAGATTCGGAATTCGTGGCGAACAGCACCCGGCTAGCGCGAACGAGACGTCCGCCGACGTGGAGAATCAACGGCGTGCCGGGCTCGACGCTGTCGACCGGGCTGTGCTCGAATATAAGGACGCCGAGCTTTACAGCAGCCCGCGCCAATCCGCTCACCAATTTGCCCGGGTCCAGCGATCCGCCGGGCACTTCCTTGCCTACTCGCAATTCGCCGGTGTCGGTCCAATGAATGAGAGAGCTGGGATTCTTGCTGGTTCGATCGAGTTCATGAACGCCCGGAAGAACCAAATCGCAATCGACGTCCAGACCGCCAAGGATCGTCGATATCCCTGCCAGCACATCGCCGAGACCCGGCATATCTCCTGCTGCGGTTTCGGCCAGCGCAAGTCCGCCGGTATGACCGCTGGAGCGGGCGCCGATCGACTCGGCCTCGAAAACGGCGACGCTTTTGGATCGATCGAGACGCTTCAGATTCGCGGCCGCCGAAAGACCGCTAAAGCCGCCGCCAACCACCGCGATGTCGATCTGAGCCGGCAGCGGTGCTTTTTCGGGGACGAAGTCGATCGTCCAGGGCGTTTGGCCCCAACGGGAAGGGATCGAATTCGTAGTCAACGGTGGACTCGCTCCTTTGGGGCGTTTTCTAATGATGCCTGTTCGCGATCACGGGGTACGGCCAAGTCTTCCCTTTCAGCAGAGAGCATAAGATGGAATAAGTTAGTGCTTCTCAGGCCTTTCGATGCAGTGACAGAGACTTTCGGACTATTAGATAGAGACTTTAGTCTCTATTGGACCAGGCCAATTCACGAAGCCATCAGACCCCTACCAGGCTCGACACCCGACCTCTTTACTTCGCGGGCACGCCGGTTAGAGTGGATTAACGACACGTGTGTTTTCACCCGAAGCATTCAACCCCAGCGCAGGCGGGAGGCATTCAAATGGTTGTGCGACCAACACCGATGAGCCCAGTTGCGGAGCGCCGAACGGCGCTGCGGTACCCCTTGAGGCTGCCGGTGGTATTTTCCTGGCAAGACGACGTCGGCCGAGTTCATGGCTGCGACGGGTACTGCCGCGACCTCGGTAGCCGAGGGATATACGTTACCGCCCAACTCGTGCCGCCACTCGGCGCCTCGGTGGAAATGAACGTCTTTCTCCCTCGGCCGGGTCACTCGACGCGACCTTCCGAGATCCATGCGATTGGGCGTGTGGTCCGTTCCGAGCAGAAGACGCCCGCCTCGGAGATTGCCGGTTTTGCGGCGATGAACCATACGACACGGCTCCGTGAGACACGGGGTGGCCAAGCTGAAGCGGAAGACTGCACCATGGACGACTACAGCGTAGGCCGAGCTGGCGAAGGAAGCGAAAGCCTTTCGGAAGAGTGACTTACGGGAGTTTCGAAAGTGAATTTTTATGGCAACTGAACGCGGCGAAGCGGGTTTGTAGTCAATGGTACCCGGGGTCCAGTGGTAGGCAGACGAAATGGCGGCGATACGGGTGAGTACTTTGGTACTGCGGTCCGAAAACGTAAGGTCCATTGGCCTAAAGGACAGGTGGTGGCAGACTTGGCCCATGACCGGAGTCGCGTGGTCACACGGTTTTTCGGCTGTTTGCAGCAATAAGGCTTTTTACGAATCGACAGGATCTCAGGCTCGCAAATCGTTCGGAAGTCAGTAGTTACAAGGGCCTCCGAGGCGAATGTGAGTCAAAGGGCGGTAGCTTGCCCTCTACGCGAGGAATAGGGGCGTAAACCCAGGGAAATGCTAACGGACGGTAAAAAACAGGGGGACGAACTGCCGGAAGAACAGCAAGGTGAATCCAATGAAGGAGGAGTCGGAGTTAATCCCTCGGATTCAGAGCAACTTGCAGGTGAGACCGGAGTCGCAATTCCAGAGGTCCAAGGAATTCCCTGGTACGCAGTTCGGGTTCGGCCGAACTACGAAAAGCCGGTAGCAGCGGCGCTCCGAGGTAAGGGATTTCAAGAGTTTCTGCCGTTGATCCGAAGCAAGAGGCAGTGGTCAGATCGGGTCAAGATCATGGATCTGCCGCTATTCCCGGGCTATCTGTTCTGCCGGCTGAATCTGGAAGAGCGGCTACCGTTGCTGACGACTCCGGGTTTTCTGTACCTGGTCGGAGTTGGCAAGAATCCCGAGCCGGTGGACGAAGCGGAGATTGCAGGAATTCAAGCGGTGCTTCGGTCGGGCCTGACAGTAACACCTTGGCCCAACCTGGTGGTCGGACAGAAAGTTCGGCTCAAGCATGGCCCGCTGCGAGGACTTGAGGGAGTACTGACAAGGATCGCGAATCGCCATCGAATTTATGTATCGGTGACGCTGTTGAAGCGGTCGATCTCAGTCGAGGTCGATCCCGAGTGGGTGCTGCCGGTGAGCGCCGACAGCGAGCTGAAAGCAGTCTAAGAGTTTTCTGGGAACGACGAGATTTGGAAACGAGAAGGAACTATGAGCGACACGAAGTACGCAGAGGAGGGTCGATGACAACTCGACGAGGAAATTTGATCGGCCTGGCAGTGGTTTTGGCGACTTTCGGAATGACGCCGGCGATCCCGGTGTCGGCAGATGTCACGCAGCCGCCGTGCAAAACGGACACGGTGCGCTCGACCTACCTTCTCGGCGCCGAGGATCAACTGCAAATCAGCGGACCCGAGCCCGATGATGCGTCGGGCGCTCCGAAAATCGTCAGCGTCGATGGCGAAGGCGACATCCAGGTTCCTTTGGTCGGCCGCGTTCACGTTGCCGGAATGACGGTGCAACAGGCCGAAGGAGAGCTGAACAAAAAGCTTTCGGTCTACGTGAAGCATCCGCAGGCGGCGCTCGATGTTAAGGAATTGCGCAGTCAACCCGCTTCGGTGCTGGGCGCGGTAAATCAGCCCGGAATACACCAAGTTTCAGGACACAAGACCTTACTCGAAATGATCTCGCTTGCGGGCGGCGTGCGTCAGGATGCCGGCTACAGCATTCGGATTACGCGTCAAGTCGAGTGGGGCTGCCTTCCACTGCCGGGCGCGACCATGGATGCCTCTGGGCGGTTCAGTGTCGCTCAGGTGAATCTGCAGGACATCATGGAAGCGAAGGTGCCGGAAGAAAACATCCAGATCCTTCCACACGATGTCGTCACCGTTCCCAAGGCTGAGTTGATTTACGTTACGGGTGCCGTTAAGAAGTCAGGTGGGTTTATACTTGGTGAAAAGCAGAACATGTCGGTCATTCAAGCTCTTTCGATGGCGGAAGGACTCGGCACCACGCCGGACACAAAGCACGCGAAGATATTGAGAGTAAATGCGGGATCGGATCAGCGAGTGGAAATCCCGGTTGACCTGAAAACGATTTTGCAAGGCAAGAGCAAAGACGTGCCCTTGCAAGGCAACGACATTCTGTTCGTCCCCGACAGTACAGGCAAGAAAGTCGCTCTCCGTGCGATGGAAGCAGCTATTTCAACCGGCACGGGTTTAGCGATCTATCGCCCGTAGGGTCCAATCACACGAGAAAGAACGCGCATCGGGAGATGTCAATCTTTAGCCGCAGGGCGGAACGGCAGGTCATAAATGTCTAAGCACTTCGATCGAGTGAATAATCGGACGCGGGCGATTCAGGTGAACAACTACGCGGACAACCGTCCGGTTGTTTACCAAATGCAGGAGCCCATGCCGATGGACAACGGCGGGGACTCGCAGGGCTACGACAGCCTGCTGGGCTATTGGCACATACTTGTGCGCAACAAGGTGACGCTGCTGTGCTTCGCGCTCGCCGGCCTGGCCGTGGCGATTCTATTCAGCCTCGTGCAGACGCCGGTGTACCGCGCACGCACGTCGATGGAAATCCAGGACTTCAACTCGGATTTCATGGGCTCGAAGGAAATCGATCCGACGCAGTCGAATCAGAACTCGAGCACGGATTCGTATTTCCAGACGCAGATTAAGATTTTGCAGAGCGACTCGCTGCTCGAGCGCGTCGTGAACAAAATGAATACGGAAGAGGAGCGCCCGGAAAGTGGTTGGGGCGCGTTCTCTGCGAAAATCCAGCACATGCTCGGGCTTGGCGATCACACCGGCGACACGAATAAAGACGCGTTCATGGCAAAGGCGCGCTCAAACCTGACCGTGCGCGCTTCGGGAATGACACGACTCGTGGAAGTGATGTACGACTCGGAAGACCCGAAGTTTGCGGCGCAATTTGCGAACACGCTCGTTTCGGAATTTGTCGAACAGAGCCAGGAAATGCGTTGGAAGGCAAGCCAGCGCACGGGTGAAGGTCTGGAAGCGCACCTGAATGAAATGAAGGCGAACCTGGAAAAGTCGGAAGCGAACCTCCAGGCGTATGCGCGCTCTTCCGGGCTGACCATGACGGAGAAAGAGAACGTCACGGAAGGCCGGCTGAAGGAACTCCAGGACGAACTGGACAAGGCGCAGGCCGATCGCGTCGATAAGCAGGCGAAATTCGAAGAAGCGAAGAGCAAGCCGGCGGAATCTTTGCCGGAGACGATCGACGATCCGACGTTGCGCGACTATCGGCTCAAGTTGGCGGATTTGCAGCGGCAACTCGTCGAGCTCAGCGCGACGCTGACACCCGAACACTACAAAGTGCAACGTGTGCAAGCGCAGATCAACCAAATGCAAGCGGACATGGAGCGGCAACGCACGAACGTGCTGCGCCGCGTCGGCAATGAATTCGCCGCCGCAACCCGCCGCGAGAAATTGCTGCAACAATCATTTATCGAGCAGCAGAAGACGGTCGCGAATCAATCGGACAAGACGATTCACTACGACACGCTGCGCCGCGAAGTTGAATCGAGCCGCCAGTTGTACGACACGCTGCTGAACCGCGTGAAGCAGGCGCAACTCGTTTCGGCAATGCGCGCAAGCAACGTGCTCGTCGTTGACGAAGCGAAGCCGCCCTTCATGCCGGCGAAGCCGAATGTTCCGGTGAACTCGGCGGTCGGTTTGTTCTGCGGAATCTTCCTCGGCCTGGGGTTTGTGGTCTTCCGAACGCGGTTCGATCGCAGCATTCAGGCGCCTGGCGACTTGCAGGCATTCCTCAATTTGCCTGAGCTCGGCGTGATTCCGATGGCGGGTGTGTGCGATACGCCCGCGGTGAAGAATGCCAAGGCGCTCGCTCCAGCCGATCCGAACGACTGCCTCGAGCTGGTCACCTGGAAGCACAAGCCGTCGGCGGTTGCGGAATCTTTCCGCGCCATGCTGACCTCCATCCTGCTGCCGGGACAGAGTTCCGAGAGCCCGCAGGTCATCGTCGTAACGAGCCCAGGTCCGGCCGAAGGCAAGACCACGGTGGCCAGCAACCTCAGCATCGCGATCGCCGAGATGGGACGTCGCGTCCTATTGATCGATGGCGACCTGCGCCAGCCGAAGTTGCATAAGATTTTCGGTTCGTCGAACGCGCGCGGCGTCAGCGATGTGCTGCTTGCCGACACGCAACTGGAAACCGTGCCGCAAAATCAGCTCGTGCTCGAGACACGTATCAATGGCGTGTCGTTGCTGCCGAGCGGAACGCGCACCAACAACATTTCGCAACTTCTGCACTCGCCGCGCATGGAGGCGCTCATCGCCCGCCTGCGCTCCGATTTCGACATGATCATCATCGACGCGCCGCCAATGATGCACCTCGCTGACGCGCGCCTTCTCGGCGGACTGTCGGATGGTGTTGTGCTCGTCGTACGCGCGGGCCACACGATGCGCGAAGCGGCGCTCGTCGCGAGCCAGCGGCTGTCGGAAGACGGAACGCGAATCCTCGGCACCGTGTTGAACAGCTGGGACCCGCGCAAGACGCCCGGCCGCACGTACGGATACGGCTACGGTTATGGCTACGGCTATGGCTATGGCCAGAGCGCGGAAGCCAAGCACCCGTCAACGCCGCACGCCTGAAAAAACGCCGAACACCAATCGGCAGCCAACTTAACCGGAGCGCGTCCCCGCTCCTCCAACTAACCCTCGATACCCCGGACAAGGGATAGGATTCCTCTAAATGTTCTCTACGAGAGCGCAGCGACCCGCAGGACTGCCTGCTGATGGGCCGGTACGAGCCCATGCACGTCACCTGCTTGGCCCCCAGCAAGTTGGGCTGCTCACTTCAGTTACGTTCGGATTGCTATTTCTGTTCGTGCTTGCGATCCCGCTTGAAAATGCGTTGGTCCTGCCGGGCGTCGGTACGTTTGGACGCCTTGTCGGGTTGGCCGCATTCGTCGCCGGCTTGTTTGCGATGATCGAACGCGGGCATGTGCGCCCCCCTTCCGTCATCCACATGTTGATGGTCGCGTTTGTGATCTGGGCCAGCCTCAGCTATTTCTGGACTTTCTCGCCGGAGAACACGACCGAAGAATTGCTCAGCTACGTGCAGTTCCTGGTAATGGTCTGGATGATCTGGGAATTTGCGCCGCGCCATGAAGAACGTGTTCGGCTGATGCAGGCGTATCTGATCGGCACGGCCATTTCAGCGATCGGCGCTCTCATGCACATCGGCGTCACCGCGACCTACACGCGCAACTCGGCGTTCAACATGAACCCGAACGACATCGGCTTGCGCCTTGCGCTCAGCGTGCCGATGAGCATCTACCTGGCAGCTTCGGAAAAACAGGACTTGCGAGTGTGGCTATATCGCTTCCATTCGGTACTGGCGGCGTGCGCGCTGTTCATGACCGGTTCGCGCGGCGCGCTGATCGCGTTCTGCGGCAGCTTGTTGCTGGTTCCACTGACATTCCGCCGATGGACGTTTCAGCAGAAGGTTGCGCTCGGCGTCTTGGTTGTCGCCGGGGCTATGACGGCGACGGCACTGGTGCCGGAGACCACTTGGCAACGTCTAGCGACAACGGGCTCTGAAATCAGTTCAGGAACGATGGACGCCCGCACAGTTATTTGGCGAGCAGGTATCGATGTCTTCCTCGATCATCCGTTCATCGGTGTTGGTGCGGGCGCCTTCCCGGCCAGCATCGCACGCGAAGTGGTCACGGCTTGGGTGGCGCATAACACTTTTCTGTCCATTCTTGTTGAGCTCGGCGTCATCGGTTTCGCTATCTTCATGCTTCTGCTTGGAATGCTGGCATATGCGACGCTGCGACTGCCGTTGATGGAGCGTTCCCTGTGGCTCGTGATGCTGCTGACCTGGGCTTTGGGCGCCTCCGGAATGACGTGGGAGAACACCAAGCCAACATGGATGTTATTTGCGCTTGTTGCCGTTGAGGTCGGTGCGTTTCAACTGGCGAAAGCGAAGAATCGCGTGGCCAGCCCGGCGTTCGGACCACGCGGCCAGCGAGCGACGTACAGTCCGGCTCAGGCTCGTATGATGCGTGACTTACACGTGAAATTGCAGAAAGCCGGCTTGGAAAAGCCCTCCAGCTATCGATGAGTCTGATCCCCAACTCCACACCGCAGGAAACGAATCTCGCGGGACAAGCCGCGGTCATCGAATCGCAGGAGGCCATCGGCGAAGACGTGGGCATGGGTTCGCCTGCGGACGGCGGAAATGTACCCGCTGCCGGCGCGCCGACCCAATCCAAACCATCGCATGGCGCTTCGCTGCGCTGGAACTTCAGCTGGACGTTCGTCGGCAACATCATCTATTCCGCCTGCCAATGGGCGATATTGGTGGTATTGGCGAAGATCGGGAACGCCGAAATGGTCGGTCAGTATGGATTGGCGATGGCAGTCGCGACGCCGATTCTCGCGCTATCGAGCTTGCAGTTGCGCGCTGTGTTGACCACCGACGTGAAAGAGAAAGTTCCCTTCGGCGAATACCTCGGCTTTCGTCTCGCGACCACGGCTATTTCGCTGTTGATCATTGCAACGATCCCCTTTGTGATGCACTACCGATGGGACTCCAAGTTGGTGGTGCTGATTATCGGTTTAGGGCAAGCGATTGAAACGTTGGCGGATCTGTATTGGGGTCGTATGCAGTTTTACGATCACATGGATCGCATCGCCAAGTCGATGATCGCGCGCGGCGTGCTCGGACTCGGTGGCCTTTTCGCGACTGTGTATCTGACAAAGAGCGTCGTGTGGGGAGCGGTTGCTCTCGTTCTGGCGCGCGGCATCGTACTCGTCGGTTACGATATGAGCAAGCGTGCGCAACTGCTGCCACGCCACGCCGATCGCGCGGAAACACAAGCTATTCTGACCGGCAAGAAAAGGGCGCTGTGGCCTCTATGGAACTGGAACACACAGAGCGAGCTGTTCCGAACGTCAATCGTCCTGGGAGTGATCGCGATGTTGGTTTCGCTCATGCCCAACATGCCTCGCTATTTTATCCAGAGTTCCCTGGGTGAGCATGCACTGGGTATTTTCACCGCTACCGCGTTTTTGGTTTCGTCGGGAAGCTTGATCGTGAATGCGATGGGCCAATCGGCCTTTGTGCGCCTCGCCAAGCACTACGGCACCGGCGACATTGCCGGCTTTAATTCCCTGCTGTTCAAACTGCTCGGGATCGCGGCATTTCTGGGACTGGGCGGCATCGGGGTCGCGGTGTTCTTCGGGCACTTCTTGTTGAAGCTGCTGTATCGGCCCGAATACGCGGAGCACACCGACGTACTGATCGCAATGATGGTCGGCGGCGCCATGACGTACGTGTCGGGAACGATGGCCTCGGCGGTAACGTCGGCGCGTTGTTTCGTCCAACAAATTCCCGTGCTGGCGTTGGCGGTGGGATCGGCGGCGTTGGCGAGCCATCTACTCGTCCCCAAGTACGGCCTCTTGGGCGGAGCCTTCGCGGTCATCATCACCTCGACGGTGCTGTCGATCGGCGAAGTCATCTTGCTTTGGCACATCCTGAGCAACGTGAACCGAGTAGCGGAAGCCCGAGGTTGATTTTCCCGCGCTTCGCTCTTCCAAAAGAGACATCAGCGCGACTGCATTGGATACTACTTTTGTCGCGGAGCGGAATCTAAGTTCTAGTGAATCGACACTTCGTCAGAGTTTCGCTAAGCATCGTATTTTTATTGAACGTCGCGACCATCTCCTCGGCCCAACAGCCGGCATTTCCAGGAGCGCAGGGTGGGGGTGCAGCGGCGGCCGGAGGTCGAGGCGGCGCCGTCCTTGAAGTGACGACCTTGGACGACAGTGGGCCAGGCAGCCTTCGCGCCTGCATCGATGCCAAGGGACCACGGACCTGCATTTTTCGCGTAGCCGGGCTCATCACACAAAAATCCGACCTTACGGCCAACAACCCGTTTCTCACAATCGCGGGACAAACGGCTCCCGGCGAAATCATCATCGGTGGCCCCGGCAACAAAGGCTACGCGCTCCGAGTTTCGACACACGATGTAATCGTTCGCTACATCACATTCAGTCCCGATGATTTCGCGACACCATCGGGCCCGTCGACCGGCACCGTCGGTTTCGGCATCGTCAACGGCGACAATTACAACATCATTCTCGACCACGTAACCACGCGCTGGGCCGGGAACAAGATGTGGATCACGACGAGCAATTACGTCGGCCCGAATCGCTCCATTACCACGCAGTGGAGCCTGTTTTATGAACCGCACGCGGGACATCCGGTAGGTCCCGGCACGGCAGGCAATCCGAACGGATGCCCGAACGCGGCGCCGGACAAGAGTCTCGACAATCCTTGCTTCAGTTCGCTCGAGACCGATATCGATTTTCATCACGACATGTTCGTGAACATTAGTCACCGGATCCCGGAGATTTCTAACCGATCGCTTCGCTGGGTCAACAACATCACTTACAACTGGGCCTTTTACGCGTTCGCCGGTCTCGGCGGCGAGGCGCTGGACATTATCGGTAACAAATGGGTGCGCGGAAATCTCAACGCTGCCGCACAAGCGCATGAGATTCACGTCACCGAGAAAAGCTCGAATATACCCGGCAATCCGTCGGTGTTCCTCTCTGGAAATATCGGCCCGAATCAATCGAATCCGAATGGCGACCAGTACACGATGGCGTCGCACATTACCGGAGAAAACGGCCGCGAAGATGGGCCGATCCCGCAGTCATGGAAGCGATACGGGCCGCTGCCGCCGACGCCGTTTCCGATCGCGGTCGATCCAGTAGCCAATCTGGAAGCGATGATGCTGCCCACAATTGGGAATTCCCAGCATCTAAGTTGCACTGGTGCGTGGGTCGATCATCGCGATGATGCCGACAACCGCATCATCAACCAGTACAAGTCTCAGGCCCCCGGCGGCTATTGGCCCAACGGAGGCACCGCCACCGGCAAGGGCGCCTTGCCGATTCCGTCGCCGACACAGGACTGGCAAGACAAGCCCGTGATCAACGGCAAAGCCTGCGTCGAATCGCAACACGACGGGATTCCCGATGAGTGGAAAAAGCAGCAGCACCTGAGCACCAATAAGCGCGATCTACACAAGACGCTGGCGTCGGATGGCTACACGATTCTCGAGCATTACCTAAGCGGAACGCCGGTAAGCAAGTAGAACGAGACAAGCGAACACGGACGACGGACAGATTTAGTTCACAATTTTTAGGAGCAATCGAACAGTGGCTCAGACTCAAGAACTTCTGGAACTCGAATCACATTTTTCTTTTGGCGAGAATTGGTCGCACTACGCCGAAAAAATAGACGAAGCTCGCATCGAAGAAGCCGAGAAATCGCTGATCCGGCTCGTCGGGCGCGAAAACATCGAAGGCAAGACGTTTCTCGATATCGGCTGCGGCTCGGGACTCTTTTCATTGGCGGCTGTGCGGCTCGGAGCGAAGAAATTGCTTGCCGTGGACCTCGATCCGCAGAGCGTCGAGACCACGCGGAAGACACTGTCGCGCTATGCGCCGGGTGGAAACTGGGACGTCCAGAACATCAGCGTCTTTAATCTCAATTCGGACAAGCAGGGCGTCTTCGACGTCGTGTACTCATGGGGCGTCCTTCACCACACCGGTGCGATGTATCAAGCGATCACCAAGGCATCGACGATGGTCGCGCCCGGCGGAATGATTTCGTTGGCGCTCTATGGCAAGACGCCGTTCTGTGGCATGTGGCGCATCGAGAAGCGGATTTATTCGAAGTCTCCGAAGTGGGTTCAGAAGATCATCGAAGCGTTCTACATCATGCTCGTTCGCGTTCGCCTAGCTCTCAAAGGCGAAAGCCTGAAACAGCGCCGCGAGAAATATTGGAAGCAGCGCGGCATGGATACGTATCACGACATGCGCGACTGGCTCGGCGGCTATCCCTACGAATCGATTTCGCCCGACGAGGCGATGTCGTTCATGCGCGGACTGGGATTCGATCAGGTTCGGTCGTTCACGGAGCCGTGCATCGGTCTCTTGGGCGCCGGCTGCGACGAGTATTCCTTCACGCGAACCGCAACGAGACGCTAACGCATCAGAAAGTCAACATGATCGCAATCGAGGGCGATTTAGTTTGAAGATTCTGTTCTTAAGCAGGCAGCTGAACATCGGAGGCGCCGAACGCCAGCTTGTTACGCTGGCCAACGAGCTCGCTGCTCGCGGGCATGAAATTGTGATCGCGTCCTATTATCCGGGAGGCGCACTCTCACAAATGCTCGATCCCAAACGGATCAAGCTGATTTCGTATGAAAAGAAATCACGCTGGGATCTCTTCACGCTGTTCTTCAAGACTTTTAAGATTGTGCGAGATGAACAACCCACTGTCTTGCATGGCTGGATGCACACTCAAAATGTCGTCGCCACCTTCGCAAAAGCTCTGAACCCAAAAGTCACAATGGTATGGGCGGTCCGCGCGTCGAACCTCGAGGAGCACCTCGACTGGGCCGAGAAACTAACCATTTGGTTGCAAGCGAGGCTTTCCGGCTTCGCGAGCCGCATTGCCGTCAACTCCATGGCCGGATTAGAGTACGCGGTTAAAGGTGGGCTGCCGCGCGAGAAAATGCTGTTTGTCCCGAACGGAATTGACACTAATACGTTTTATCCGAACGACGAGGAACGCCGTCGCGTCCGTGCACAGTGGAACATGGGCGACGACATCAAAATTGTCGGCAACATTTCTCGCTTCGACCCGATCAAGAATCACAAGATGTTTCTGAAGGCCGCTGCCGGGGTCGTCGCCGAGCGGTCAGACGTTCGCTTCGTTTGCGTTGGGCACGGCAAAGAATCATATCTGCAAGAACTGAAGCAACTCGCTCGAACGTTGGGCCTCGAAGGGAAAGTCCACTGGATTCAGGCGCAGTCCGAGGTGCGTGCCGTTTACAACGCGGTCGATGTGTTTTGCTCTTCGTCGCTCACCGAGGGATTTCCGAACGTGATCGGTGAAGCGATGGCCTGTGGCCGTCATTGCGTCGTTACCGACGTGGGCGACTCAGCGCTCGTCGTCGGCGACACGGGAGTCGTCGTACCGTCGGACGACGCGAAAGCGATGTCCGCGGGCCTTTTGGATCGGCTCAACGCCACGGAAACCCTGAACCTGCGCGCACGCCAGCGCATCCTCGAAAATTTCACGGTCGCGCATCTGGCCGACAAGAGTGAATACGTTTTGTACCAGGCTGTCGAACAATCGCATCCGAATCTTGGACACACCGAAGAAGTAGCTCGCTCCGCAGACGCGTAGTCGAAGGCAGAAAAAACTATGTGTGGCATCGCAGGTTTTCTAGACACTTCCCGCAGTAAATCCAGTGAACAGCTCACGCTGATCACGCGACGCATGACGACAAGTTTGCGTCACCGCGGTCCCGAGGACGAAGGTGTGTGGGTAGATCCGAACACCGGAGTCGCGCTCGGGCATCGCCGTCTCTCGATCATCGATCTTTCGCCGATGGGTCATCAGCCGATGCATTCCGCCGGCGGCCGCTACGTCATCACCTTCAACGGGGAAATCTACAATTTTAAAGCGCTGCGGCAGGAGCTTGAGCAACTCGGCGAGACGTTCCGCGGCCACTCCGACACCGAAATCATGCTGGCGGCGATCGCGCGCTGGGGCGTCGAGGCTTCGCTTCAAAAGTTCAACGGCATGTTCGCGTTTGCCCTCTGGGATCGCGAAGAGCAAACGTTGTATTTGTCGCGCGACCGGGCCGGGGAAAAGCCGCTCTACTACGGCTGGGCAGGCAAGACACTCCTCTTCGGCTCCGAACTCAAAGCGCTTCAGCAGCATCCCGATTTTCGCGGCGACATCGACCGCGGTGCGGTAGCCGTTTATCTGCGCCACAACTACATTCCGGCGCCGCATTCGATTTACAAAGGCATCTACAAACTCCCGGCTGGAACCTTCCTTGTGATTCGCGGCTTTGGCAGCGATGCCTCGCCGAAGCCGTATTGGTCGGCGAAAGTCGCCGCCGAGGACGGCATCGCGAATCCATTCCGCGGCACCGAGGAAGAGGCCGTCAACCAACTCGACGCTCTCCTCAACGACGCGGTCACGATGCGCATGGAAGCCGACGTTCCACTTGGCGCCTTCCTTTCCGGTGGCATCGATTCCTCGCTGATCGTCGCGATCATGCAGGCCAATAGCAAGCGACCCGTCAAAACCTTTACGATCGGCTTCGACAATCGCGAGTTCAATGAAGCCGAGTCGGCAAAGCTTGTCGCGCAACACATCGGCACGGAGCACACCGAACTCTACGTGACGCCGGAAGAAGCGATGGCGGTCATCCCGCGTCTTCCGACTTTGTACGACGAGCCGTTCGCCGACTCCTCCCAGATTCCGACATTTCTCGTCTCGCAGCTCGCGCGGCGCAACGTTACGGTCAGCCTTTCGGGTGACGCCGGCGATGAACTCTTCGGCGGATACACAACCTATCAGTGGGGTCGCAGCGTTCACCAAAACATCGGATGGATGCCGGGCGCCCTCAAAGCCGGCTTGGCAAAAACAATCAAACCGCTCTCGAGGCTTGATTGGAATGCTCTTCTCGACGGTCGCCAGTCGGTCGTGCCCGAAAGCCTGCGCAGCAAGGACATAAACAAGGTCCTGAGCAAACTCACTGGCATTTTGAAAGTGAATGAGCGCGAAGCGCTCTACTGGATTCTGCTCTCGTACTGGATGGAGCCTTCGTCGGTCGTTCTCGGCGCGAAGGAACCGCTCACGCCGCTCACCGATAAAACCAAGTGGGCAAAAATCGATGACATCATGCACGTCATGATGTACCTCGACACGATCATGTATTTGCCGGACGACATCCTCGTGAAGGTCGACCGCGCCTCGATGGGTGTCAGCCTGGAATCTCGCGTGCCGCTTCTGGATCACCGCATCATCGAGTTCGCCTGGAAGCTCCCGATCGACATGAAGGTCAAGGGCACGCTTGGCAAGGTGCCGCTGCGCAACCTGCTTTATCGCTATGTTCCGAAGCATCTCGTTGACCGCCCGAAGAAAGGCTTCGGCGTACCCATTCACGAATGGCTGCGTGGCCCGATGCGCTCCTGGGCCGAGGATCTTCTCGACGAATCGCGTTTGAAAAACGAAGGATACTTCGCCGAAAAACCGATTCGCCAGAAGTGGAACGAACACGTGAGCGGCCGCCGCAACTGGCAGGCTCAGCTTTGGGCGGTGCTGATGTTTCAAGCCTGGCTCGAGCAGCAGAAAAGCCGCACCGAAGCCGACTCGGACTTCCCCGCTGAAAGCGTGCAAATTCCAAAGACAAGCGGTGTTGCATCCGCGTACCCGAGCGCGACGTAGTTTCCCACAGCTTCATTTCTCATTTGCTTTTCGTCTGGGCACCTGATAACTAGACTAGTCCCCGAAGGCAAGGCACCAACATGAGTGCAAGATTTTTAGTGCGCTTCGACGATATGTGTCCAACGGTTAATTGGCCGTTGTGGCAGCAGCTCGAGCAGGTCCTGATCGATGAAGGCATCAGCCCGATTCTGGCGGTCGTTCCTGACAATATCGATCCCGCTCTGCACGAAGGCCAGCGCCACGAACGATTTTGGGATGTGGTCCGGGGCTGGCAAGCTCGCGGATGGTCCATCGGACTGCATGGATACCAACACCGTTATGTCAACCGCAACTCCGGCCTTGTCGGCCTGAACCATTACAGTGAGTTCGCTGGTGTTCCTATCCAGGAACAGCGCGCCAAACTCATCAGCGGGTTGGAAATATTCAAACGTGAGCAAGTCCGCCCGGACTGCTGGATCGCGCCGGCCCATTCGTTCGATGAAAACACAGTCAAGCTCCTTTCAGAATTGGGAGTAAACACGATCAGCGACGGCTTGGCGCTTTTCCCGCACCGCGATTCCAGGAACAGGAATGTTGTGTGGGTGCCTCAGCAGCTTTGGAGATTCCGTTACGTGCCGTTCGGCGTCTGGACGATCTGCATTCACTCGTGCGATCGCATGTATAAAGATCCGAAACATTTTCGCGAACGAATCAGGCTTTTTCGCAAATCGATCACGACTTTGCCAGAGATCGTAGCCGCATATTCCAATCGTCGCGAGTCGGTCACCGACGGAGTTTTTGGCGAGCTCTGGCACATGGCGATTCGTGCGAAGGGCGCCATATCCGGACCTCCACCGCGAGAACATGCAATTCCCGGCGAGGCGGCGCCGAAAGCCGACAACCCTCAAAGCGTCAACGCTGCACTGTAGTTACGTTTTTAGCTCCGTTCGCAGTTCAATCCTTCATGTCTTCAATTCAGAACATTCCGCCATTTGGCGCTCTCGTGATCTCGCTCGACTTCGAGCTGCACTGGGGCGTGCGCGATAAGCGCTCTGTCGACGGGCCATATCGCGAGAATTTGCTTGGCGCGCGCCAGGCGATTCCGCAGATTCTGGATCTGTTTGAGGAATTTGGCGTCGCCGCGACTTGGGCGACCGTGGGCTTTTTGTTTGCAAAAAATCGCCTTGAACGTGACGAGTTCTCTCCATCGCTCCGGCCACAATACAAGAGTGCCAAGCTCGATCCGTATTCTGAACCGACCGGAGACAATGAAGACGATGATCCGATGCATTACGCGCCGAGCTTGATCGCGCGTATCGCGAAAACTCCAAAGCAGGAGATCGCGACGCACACGTTTTCGCATTATTACTGCCAGGAACCGGGAGAGACGCGCGAAGCGTTCGCTGCCGACATCGCGAGCGCGATCGCAATTGGACGCCGCTACGGCTTCGACATTCGTTCGATCGTTTTCCCGCGGAATCAATTTCGCGCCGGGTACGAGACTGTTCTGAAGGAAGCCGGGATTACGTGCTATCGCGGCAACGAGCCGAACTGGATGTATCGGCCGCGTCCGCGCGGCGAAGAGACGCTGGCGGTACGCGCACCGCGATTGATTGACGGGTATATCTCGCTGTCAGGGCCAAAATTCATTCGCTGGGAAGAAATCACGCAGGCGAACGGTATACACGACGTGCGTGCCAGCATGTTTCTGCGACCCTATTCGCCTCAACGTAAAGGCCTGGAACCGATTCGCTTGCGCCGTATCGCGGGTGGGATTCGCGCCGCAGCGAAAAACCGCGGAATTTTCCACCTTTGGTGGCATCCGCATAATTTCGGCAAGAACATCGCGGAGAATCTCGATTTTCTCCGGAGTGTCCTCAAAGTCTTTGCCGAACAGCGGCAAGTTCACGGCATGCAATCCCTAACCATGATCGAGGCTGCATCGTTGGCGCCGGCCGTCTCGGCGTCCGAATCGGCTTCAGCGCGTGAGATCCCGACGGAATTGGAGCGCGTTTCGTGATCGGCGTCACTCACATCATTGCCGGTTTGGCTCCTGACGGCGCCGAGAGAATGCTGCATCGCCTTGTCTCGGGCATGGATGCGACGCGCTTCGAGAACGAAGTAATTTCGCTAACCGACCTCGGCCCGATGACAGAAAAATTCCAGGCGGCCGGCGTTCGTGTGCGCGCGCTCGGTATGAGCCGTGGCAGCGCGAATCCCTACTACCTGGTCAAGCTCGCGGAATGGCTGCGAAAACTCCCGGATCAGCAAATCATTCAGACCTGGATGTACCACGCCGATCTCGTCGGCGGCTTGGCGGCAAAACTCGCCGGCTGCGCGGGCGTCGTGTGGAATATCCGTCACAGCGAACTGCATCCCGGCGTCGATAAGCGCCACACGATCTGGACCGCGAAGGCGTGCGCCGCACTTTCGAGCCACCTACCCCGCAGAATTATCTGCGCTTCGGAAGCGTCGCGAACCTTCCACGAAAAGCTTGGCTACGCACACGATCGGATAGAGGTGATCCCGAACGGATACGATCTCGACCTCTTCCGTCCGGACGCCGCCGCGCGCGAAGCGGTTCGCCGCGAACTCGGCATTGGGCCATCGCCCCTGTTGATCGGCTACGTCGCCCGCAAGCACCCTGTGAAAGACCACCAGACTTTCCTTGAAGCAGCGGGCGTACTCCACAAGCAATTCCCCGACGTGCGGTTCGTTCTCTGCGGAGAAGGCGCTACCCCAGGAGATGCCGAACTGAAGAATTGGGCCGAGGCAGCGGGCGTGAGAGACGCCTGCTTCTTTCTGGGGCGCCGCGACGATATCCCCCGTGTAATCAATGCGTTTGACATCGCCACGTCCAGCTCCACCAGTGAGGCCTTCCCGAACGCCTTGGCAGAAGCCATGGCTTGTGGCGTCCCGGCGGTTGTCACCGACGTAGGCGATTCTCGGTCCATTCTCGGCGAGACCGGCTCCATCGTTCCGCCAAAGGACCCCAAAGCCCTGGCACAGGCTTGGGCAGCCCTGATCCAGGCGGGGCCCGATATCCGCCAGCGCCTCGGAGAAATGGCGCGTACCCGCGTACAGACCCGTTTCGCCATGCCGACCGTCGTTCGCAAGTATGAGCGGCTTTACACCGACGTCGCGGCGTCTCTGGCCTCGGCTAACCGCGTTTCAGGGCCTGTTTCAGCCGTTTCAGCCCCCGCTCGGGACTCTGGAACCCGCCCATCTTCCTCCAGCGCCAAGCCACGTATCCTCTTCGTAGACAACGACGTAAATAGCTTCTACGCCTATAGGATAGAGCTCGCACGGGGGGCCCGAAACTCCGGATTCGAGGTCCACGTTGCCGCCCCACAGGGTAAGGCCGCCGAAATCCTGCGTGAAGAGGGGCTGCGATACCACCCTATCCCGATGACCCGTAGTGGGTTAGCCCCGTGGAAAGAATTTTCCACTATTTCTGTTTTGTTTCGCCTGTACCGAAGGGTAAGGCCAGACCTCGTTCACCACCTCCGGCTTAAACCCGTTCTTTACGGGGGTTTAGCAGCCTATGGGGCCCGAGTGCCAGCGGTAGTCGGATTGCTCACAGGTCTAGGTTACGTCTTTATTGCGGAGACCCGCAGGGCCCTGGTG
>Ga0206939_10099_pt1 | contig 26224 bp, 23 predicted proteins | sample Alteio_BWOrgHeat_10_FD_152921 | JGI IMG/M metagenome (GOLD analysis project Ga0206939, IMG submission 152921) | Enriched cells from forest soil in Barre Woods Harvard Forest LTER site, Petersham, Massachusetts, United States -... | ecosystem: Environmental > Terrestrial > Soil > Temperate forest >... | reverse complement strand
TCGCCGGGCAGGAATTTGGTTTCCCCGAAGGGATAAACCTTGGCGTTGAATTCGAGCGTCTTCTGGTCGAGCCAGTAGTCGCCCTTGGCCTCGATGGAGGAGTTGGCCCCGGTGACATTTACCTTCGGGAATGAAAGTTTATTTTGCTCAATGGTGAAGTTCGCCTTGGCGGCGGTGAAGCGCAGTGAAGCGGGGGGAAACAACGGCGAGAGCAGGCCCAGGAGATGGATCTGACCCAACTCCGCGCCGGTGACCGACGCCGCGGCCCGACCGGCGAAGCTGAGGGGGTCGTGGTAGCGGCCCTCGGCGGCGGCGGCGAGATCGAAGCGGATGTCGGCGGCGCGCTGGATGAATTTCGTGGGCGGGTCGGGCGGCTGGTTATTTTGCTCCGCCAAGAAATCATCCACCGTCGTGATGGCGCGGCCGAGGCTGGCGTTGGCCAGGTGAAAATCGAAACGCATCCGCCGGGTGGCATCCGGGCCGGTCAGGAAAGCGCGGCCTTTGAGGGTTCCCTCCGAAAAAGTGGCCTCGATTCGCGGCAGGTCGATGTCGTCGTCGCGCAACGTGGCGTCGAACGACACGTCGTTGAGCGGGAAACCGTAGAGTTGGAACAGGCCGGATGATGCGACGACGAGCTGCACGAGCTTGTGTTCGCCGCCGGGTGCGGCGGGGCTCTCGAGCACGCCGGTCGCATGCACCGTGGGCGGCTGGGCGAATTTAAATGGCGCGATAAAATCCTCGCCGTCCGGCCCGAAAATCCGCGCGCCTTCCGTGAGGTCGAGGTTGCTCGTCGCATCGAACTCCATGCGCGACCAGGTGTCCTTCACCGGGTTGATCAAGCGCGTGAAATGGCCGCGCGCGGTGCGCGCGCCGCGCACGAGGAGCACCTCGCGCGCGTCGTAGTAATTGCCATCCACGATGTGCAGGATCACCCGCACGCGGTCGAAGGGCACGCGGTGCACGATGGGCGAGGCGGCATCGGCGAAAACGAAAACATCCGAGCGATCGGACGGGCCCCAGGTGCCTTGCGCATCGGCGTCGCCCTCGGGTGGAATCGAGGCGAAACTGAAATCCTTCCAAAATCCCGCCCACTGGGGATGGAACCAGCTGGCGATCTCGAGCGGCCGCAACCGGCCGTGAAGCAGGAAGCGATAATCGAGCGTAGCGGTGTCCATCGTGTAGCTGCCGGAGGCGAAGCCGTCGTGGTGGTGCATGGTGATGTCGGTCACGTTCAGGTCGTGGCCGCGAAGATCGGCCCAGCCGCGCGCGGCGTCGACCGGCACGCCTTTCACCGTGAGATGGTTCGCCTCGAAATAGGTTGAGAGATCGGCCAAGTGCCAGCCGTCGGCAAACTCGGCGCTGCCGCGCAATGCGATCGGCGAGGTGAAGGCGAGCAGACCGGAAAAATGGCTGTGCATCCGGGTGGAGATCAGGGCGAGCAGCGCGGGCCCGAGGGGAACGTCAAAACCCACGCCGGCGTTTTGGGCCTTCAAGTCGGCCTGGCCGTGCAGCGAAACCGGCGTGCCGGCGATGAGTCCGGTGATTTCGGCTTGCCCGCCCGGCCGCGGGCCCGGCTTTAAATGGCCGAGAAGATCGGTGCCCTGGACGGACCAGCCGCCGAAGGTGGCGGCGGAAAAATCGACGGTGCGCGGAATAAAATGCAGCCGATCCGGCCAGGCGACGCCCTGCACCTGCAGGTCGACGGCCTGGGTATGGGCGCGCGTCGGCAGGAAAAACTCGGCGGCGCTGAGGTCGAGCGAGGCAGGCGCGGCGGCGTGGCCGAGGAGGGGCATTTTTGCGGTGGCGCGCAGCTCGGTGGCGCGCATGGGCCACGGGGTTTCGCGGTGGAAGGCGCGGGCATTGAGCACGGCCGTGACGAGCGCGCCGCGGACGTCGGAGGGCGTGAGCCCGATTTGAAGCTGCGGCTCATCGAACGAGGCCAGCTCATCATCGAGACGGGCGAGCTGGCGGCTGAAATGAGGATAATTCTGGCTGATGAATTCGGCGAGCGGCCGCATGCCGGGAGCGGTGGGGCTGGCGATCCCGGGCAGATGCAATCCGCCCTGCGCGGTGACGACGAGGTTTTCGACATGGCAGTTGAATTGCGCAAGTTTGACGGCGTGCTGGCGCGGATTATAATAGGCCGTGAAATCACAGTCGCTCACGAAGGCCTCGGTCCGGCCGGTGGGGGAAAACATGGCGGGCACAAAAAGGCTCGCGTCGGCGACGCCGATCTCGCGTGGATCAAAATGACCGGCCAACAACGCCCATGGATCGAGGCGGACATAAAGGGCCCGCGCGGTGAAGAGCGGTTCGGCGTAGGTGCGCGAATCGAGGCGGACATCTTCAGCCAGCAGACGGCCGGAGGGATCGATGGTGGCGTGGCGGAAGTGCACGGTGAGCTGTGAGACAGCGAGGCGCGATTCGATCACGCGCAAAAGAAATGCCGGCACCGGGAACTGGCGGACCGCGAGAACATAGAGCTGCAACGCGAGCAGCGCGCCGAGCAGGAGCCAGAGCGTCCACCGTGCGAAAGAGCACGCGCATGAGCCGCACCAGCGGCAGGTGGACCAGAGCGGAGAGGCGGCGTTCACGGAGAAATCGCAAGGACCGGATGCCGGGTGCCAGGTTATTTGAACGTTTAAGGTTTGGCGGTCGGAGTTTCCACCGTGGCGGCGGTGGCCGGTGGCGGCGCAGTGGTGAGCGTGAAAAGCGCGTCAAGCAGCGGTTGCTCAGCCTCGAAGACGCCGAACTCGGGTGAACCTGCGAGCTGGGTGCCCCCGCTGATGCGTTCGGTGAAAAAGAGCTGGGTGGTCGTGGTGGTGGCGGGCGCGCCGCTGGCGGCGGCGAGCGAAATCGTGGTGTCGAGCTGGTAGCTCCACGGGCGGTTTTCTCCGCCGGCCGGCACGGTGGAGGGAAATTCATCGAGGACGAAATCTTTTGCGCGCAGGGTTTGCATGGAGTCCTTCAGGGCCTCAAACGCGGCACGGCGGTCCGCGGGTTCGGAGGCGAGGGTGGCATCCCAGGTGGCCGGCTTGGCATTGTCGGCCGGTGGCGCGAGGGATTTTTCAAAGAGAATGGTTTTGTCGGCGAGGCGGGTGAGCTTCAGGCCGGTTATTTTTGCCCCGGCGGGCAGATCGCGGAGCAAACGATCGCGATAGGCGCGGGGGACGACGGGCGTGGCGGCGAGAATGGAAGGATCGACGGCGTAAACTGCATCGAGACCGGAGATTTTGGCATAAACGGAGGCATCCGAGCCGAGACCAAGCTGCAGCGTCAGGGACGGCGGCGGGGTGTTGAACGCGGTGGGTTGCGCGCCGGAAGGCGCGAGCACAAGGGTAATTTCGCGTTCGGGACGGTTGAAGCCCAAGCTTTCCAGATCGCGGCCGGAGGGCGCATCGTTGACATATTTCTGGGCGGAGAGCAGGGAAAGGTTCTCGAGCAGGCGCTGGATGACAGCGGGGTCGGCGGGCTGGGTTTGCGGGCCGGCGCCGGGCGAGTGCTGGACGATTTGCCAGCGGGAATTGTCCGAGGCGGCAGCGGGAGCTTCAAGGCGTTGCAGGGTCAGTTCGGGCGCATTGGGCGCGTGCAGGGTGATGGCGGTGACGTCGTGCGGGTCGAAATCGACAAAATGTTTTTCGCGGAGGACCTCTTGGGCATTTTTGAGATTTTGAAAAACGTAGTTGGGGAATGACACGGTGAAGACCGCAGGCTTGTCGTCCATCTTCGCATAGAAAAGGGTCTCGGTTGCCGCGGAGCCGGCCGGGGCTGGCGTGACGGGATTGCCCAGGAGCAGGGTTTCGCGGCGGTTGTTGCCATCGACGGTGATGCGGAGGGCGGGCGCGGTGAGGCCGGTGCGGTCGTCGGATTCGCGGGCGTCGAGGAATGATTGCGCGACGAGCGTGGTGAGGTCTTTGAGCGCGAGTTCCGTGGCGGACTTGTCGGCGCGCGCGAGGATGGGGCTTTCGAATGACCAGCGGTCGCCGTCGCGCTGGATGGCGACAGGAGGCCCGGCGATTTGCAGGCGGAGGGCGCGGGCTTCGAAGACGGGGATGGTGAAGAGTGCATTGTCGCGGATTTGGTCGGGCGGAATCGTGAGGCTGTCGACCAGGCTGCGGTCGACGACGTGGATGCGCGTGCCGTCGGGGGACAAAACATAGAGACGGTTGCCGATGCGGGTCTCGGCCCCGATGCGAAGGGTGTAGGTTTGGGCGCCTTGTGCGCTGTCGGTGCCGGAGGTGAAGGTGACGGTGAGCTGGGGCTGGTCGAGGCCGTAGTCGGCGAGGGTCTGTCCGTTTTTAACAATGTCAGCGACGAGAAAGCTGGTGTCGTGCTCGAGGGTCTGGAGCTCGGTGAGAATGCGGCTGACGGCGTTGAGGTTGGCGGGCCAGCCGGCGGGTTGCGAGAGGAGCCAGGCGTCGCCGTTTTTCTCGATGCGAAGCGGCTGGGGCGAGGCCCGGCTGGAAATTTCGAGGGCGATGATGTTGGCGGCTTCGGGGCCGAGGACATGACTGCTGGTTTGGCGGAGGGATTCCTCGGTGATGAGATGGGGCTCGATGTAGAAAATAAACGCGAAGACCGCCACGTTTAGAAAAAGCAGGACGAGCGTGATTTTGGTGCGCATCGGGATGACGGAATAAAATGTTTTAACGGCGGCGCGTCCAGTAAACGAGGAGGCCGAGCAGGGCGGCGACGACGGGCGGAAGCAGGAGCAGGCCGAGGCGGAGTTTGGCGAGGCTGAGAGAGCTGAGGGAGATTTGGTAGCGTGCGATGGGCCGCGCGGGAATGGCGAGCTGGGTATCGCGGTCGGTGGCCCAGTTGATGGCGGCGAGCATGAGGTTTTGGTTGCCCTCGTTGACCAGGCGGTTGTTCGTGGCCAGCTCGGAGGTGCCGCAGACGATGAGCCGGCCGCCGCGCACGCTGAGCGGCAGGGCTTCGCCGCTGGCGCCGCGGGCGCTGACGCGCTCGGAAGCGGCGATCACGCCCAGGCAGTTCTTCGTTTGCGGCGTGCCTTTGATATCCAGTCCCGGGTTGAAGGTGGGCAAACCGGGGCGGTGATAGTCGCGGTAACCCCAGGCGGTGGGCGAGGTGCTGGCGAGGATGGTGACCGTGAGGCTGTCATCAAGGATGTGGCTGGGGTCAGCGCGCACGGTGCGCGCGAGGCCGAGCCGCAGGTGAAGATTGTTATTGATCAATATCTGGGTGACGGGATGGGAGTTGTAAGCCCAGATGATGAGATCGCCGTCATCGGTTATGTTTTTGGCGCCGGTGTCGCAAATGACATCGTCGTCGGCGACGATGCCCCAGTCGGCGAGCAGGCTGTCGAGGCCGAAGGGCTGGCCGGGATCAACGAGCAGAATGAGACGGCCGGCGCGGGTGGAAAGAAACTGGCGGAGCTGTTCCTGTTCAGAGCGGTCAAAGGCGCCCTGCGGGCCGGCGGCAATGAGCAGCGCGGCATCTTCGGGGATCTTGGTCGTGACCGTCAGGTCGAGGAGCTTGACGTCGAAGTTGCGCTGGCGAAGTTCGTCGCCCAGCAGCGAAAGGCCGCGCACGGGATCGACGTCGTCGGGCCGCTGTTCGCCGTGCCCGGAGAGAAAATAAATCTTTTTCTGTCCGGCACTGGAGACATCGAGGATGGCGGCGGTGAAAGCCTGCTCGCCCTGGAAGGCGGTGCGGCGCTTGTTTTTGATCTCGTAGAGGTCGGGAAGGCGAAGCACGCGGTGCTTTTCCCCGCAGATGACAAGGATTTCGCCCACCTGGTCGATGCCGAGTTGCTCGGCCTCCCGGCGCTGCTCATAAACGTCGAGGTGTTCGAAGGAGATTTTCCCCACGTCATTGGCCCGGGTGGCGAAGACATATTCGCTCAGCAGGTTGTCCACATCGAGCGCGCTGTTGGCGTATTCCGTGCTTTCGGAACTCTGGTCAAACGTGACGACAATCCGCACGGGCTGCGTGAGCTGGTGGAGGTAGGATTGGGTCTCGGGTGAAAGGGCATAGCGACGATTGGCGATGAGGTCGTAGCGCCAGGCGTGGCGGCGCGCGAGGTAGCTGAGCCCGAGGAAGAGGGTGGATACGAGCAGCGCCTGCAGGAGCAGGTTGGCGGTGCGAACCCAGCGGGCGGTGCGGAAGCTTTCGGCGGAGGGCATGGGGTCAGCTGTGCAGGAGCCTCGCCTCGATGCCGAGGATGCTGAAGATGAGTGCGAGCACGGTGCCGCTCAGGTAGAAAAGCAGCTCTCGCGTGTCCACCACGCCGCGGCGAAAATCGTTAAGGTGCTGGAAAACCTGCGCGTAATCGACGGCATTTTTCAGTGGATGCAGCGCGGTGACGGTGGTCAATGCCTCCACGCCTTGCAGGAAGTGCACGCCAATGATAAGCCCAAAGAGCAGCGCAAAGGCGAAGATGCCAGCCACGGCCTGGTTGCGCGAAAGCGAGCTCGCGAAGACGCCGAGGCTGACGAAAAGCAGCCCGGAGACGGCGATGAACACATAGCCGCCCACGACCGCGGCCGGGTCGAGGAAGTGCGTGTCGCTGGAAAAAACATTAAGCAGGTAAAACAGCGCGCCGGTCGAGGCCCACAACGTGCAGTAAAGGAAATACGCGGCGAAAAATTTCCCGAGCACGACCTCCGTCGTGGTCACGGACGTGGTGAGCAGCGTCTCAAGCGTGCCGAGTCGGCGCTCTTCCGCCAGGCACTTCATGGTAAGCAGCGGCACAATGAAAAGCACCGGCAGCCAAAAGAGCTCAAAGAACTCGTAGCCGAGCGAAACCTCCTTTGGCGCGCTGTTGTAGGTTTCGAGAATGCTGGTGAAAATGAAACCCATCACGCCGAGAAAAAGCACGGCCGCGATATAGGTGGCCGGGTTGACCAGCAGCATGCGGATCTCGTGGCTGAGGATGGTCCAGAAGTGGCGCATAGGAATTAAGTCATGACCGATGATCCGCCTTCGTCCATCGACTGGCTCGGGGCCCCGAGCCAGCCGAGGGGCTGGTCGAAACGGCCGGGGTTACGGCGTGACCAGCCGACGGAGAGAAAAGACCTGGATGGACGACTTGGTTTCATTTGAACAGTGATCATTGAAAATGGGTCATTTCCCCGCGCGCCCGGGCGCAGGGACGTCCTTCAGGTCCCAGCTGCGCTTGGTCGCGGCGAGGAAGACATCCTCGAGCGTGGGATGGGCGCGGCTGAGGGCGCGCACGCGGAAATTTTGCGCGGTGAGCGCGCGCAGGAGCGGCTCGCCCAGTTCGTCGTTGCTCCCGGTGGTGAGCGTGAGCGCGCAGAAACCATCGGCGGACGTCTCGACGGTCTCGGTGATTTTCAGCGTCGGCTCGATCCCGGCCAGGAGCGCGGGCAGCGCGGTGGTGTCGCCGGCGACATCGATGCGGTAGGTCGAGTGGCCGAGAATCTCGCGGCGAAGCTCGGCCGGCGTGCCCTGCGCGACCACGCGGCCGCTGTTGATGATGAGCACGCGGTCGCACGTGACTTCGATCTCGGGCAGGATATGGCTGGAGATGATGACGGTCATGCGGCCCCGCAGGCTGGCGATCAGGTCGCGCACGATGAGGATCTGGTGCGGGTCGAGGCCGATGGTGGGCTCGTCCATGATGATGACGGGTGGCTCGGCCAGGACGGCCTCGGCGATGCCGACGCGCTGGCGGTAGCCCTTGGAAAGTTTGCCGATCAGCCGGTGGCGGACGCGCTTGAGGTCGCAGAGCTCGAGAATTTCGTCGAGGCGCGGGCCGAGCTTGCGGCGGGGCACCTCCTTGAGGCGGCCGCGGTAGTACAGATACTCGATCACGCGCATGTCCTCCGGCAGCGGGTTGTTCTCGGGCATGTAACCGATGAGGCGTTTGACGTCGTCGGGCTGCGTGGCCACGGGCAGGCCGCAGAGGTTCACGCTGCCAGACGTGGCCGGCAGGTAGCCGGTGAGGATGCGCATGGTCGTGCTCTTGCCGGCGCCGTTGGGACCGAGGAAGCCGATGATCTCGCCGCGCGCGACCGTGAAACTGATATCGTTGACCGCCGTAATCCCGGAGTAAGTCTTGACGAGGTGCGAGACTTCGATGGCGGGCGCGGTGGCGTTGTCAGTGACGGGCATGGAGAGGGCTTCCAGTTGAACAGTCGTTTGACACGACTGCACCAGAAAAGTTTTAGGCCGAGGCCATATTCAACTGCCAGGCCGCCGCCAGGCCGCGCAGGGTGAGGCCGGGCACGGGGGTGAAAGGATGGCGCAATGTTTTATCGAGCAACGCCGCGCCGCTGCCGGTGGCGAGCACGCGGGGCAGGGGCTCGCCGCGCGGCGCGAGTTCGGCCAGCACGGCATCGAGCAACGCCTGGATCATGCCGCCAAAACCGACCACGGTGCCGATGCGCATCGCCTCGACGGTGGACTGGCCGATCGCGCGCGTGACCTCGAGCGAATCGTCGAGCATCGGCAGAAGGGCCGTCTGCTCGTGCAGGTAACGGCGCATGACCTCGACGCCGGGCGCGATGATGCCCCCCTCGTAGCCGCGCGATTGGGTGATGATGTCAAAGGTCACCGCCGTGCCGAGGTCGATGACGATGGCGGGTGAGCCGAAAAGCGCGTGCGCGCCGGCCGCGTTGGCCAGGCGGTCGGCGCCGATCTCCTTCGGGCGCGGGTAGCCGATGCGCACGCCAAGTTTTTTTTCATAAGTGAGCTGGAAAACCGGCCGGGGCAGTTTCAGCGCGGCGAGGAGCGGCGAGAGTTTTTCCGTGGCCGCGGGCACGACGGAGCAAAAAGCCGCGCCCTCGATCGCGGGGTGACCGGCCAGGATCTGCGCGATCGCGGGGCCGAGGCCATCGCGGGCGTCGTCGAGCAGCCGCGTGGGCAACGCGCGCTGAAAGTCGGTCGCGCCCGTGGCGACGACGCCGTAGTGCGTGTGGGTGTTGCCGATGTCGATGCAGAGGAGGCTCATCGAAGGTGAATGTTAAAGGTTGAAAGTTGAAAGGCCAGCGCAAGCTCTGGCCGCGGGCAGACATTCCTTTCAACTCTCATCTTTCACCTTTCAACGGCCGCCTTCTCCAGCGTCACTTCACCGGCGCGGAAGCGGAGGATTTTTCCGGCGTCGGTGCGGAGGAGCAACGACCCCTCGTCGTCGATGCCGTTGGCGGTGCCGGGGATTTTTTTCTCCCCTTGCATGAGGGTGACGGACTGGCCGCGCAGCACGTCGTAGCGGGCCCAGAGGTCGGCGAAGGTTTTGGCGTGGTCGCCCTCGACGAAACCGGTGTAGGCGAGCAGCCCGCGACCGATGAGCGCGGCGGCGAAGCGGTTGAGGTCGAGCGGCGCGCCGGTCTGCTCGGCGAGCGAGGTGGCGGTGGCGGCGAGCGGGCGCGGCCAGGCGTCGCGCGGGGCGTTGACGTTGAGGCCGAGGCCGAAGACGAGGTCCCGGATCTGGTCGGCATCGACGCGCGCCTCGGTGAGCATGCCGCCGGCCTTGCGCCCGGCAAAGACAAGGTCGTTGGGCCATTTGAGGCCGGGCGCGAGCTGGCAAAAATTGGCCACGAGCTCGCAGATGTTGACTCCCATCCAGAGGGTGAACGTCTGCATGCGCGCGGGTTCGAGGCGGGGGCGGAAGGCAAAGCTAAGGTATAAATTCCCGTTGGCCTCGCTGTGCCACGTCCGGCCAAAGCGGCCGCGACCGTGCGTCTGGCGACGGGCGAGGACGGCGAACGGCGCGGGCCGTCCGGCCGCGAGCTGGCGCTCGGCCTCGTTGTTCGTGCTGTCGATTTCGTCGAAGAAAGCCAGCCCGAAGCCACGCGCGCGCCGGCGCAGGTGGGCTTCGATCAGGGCCAGGTTAAGCGTGGCGGGCGACCGCGTGAGCTTGTAGCCGCAACTGCGCACCGCCTTGAACGCGAAGCCCTGCGTGCGCAGTTTTTCCATGTGCGTCCAGATGCCAACGCGACTCATGCCGAGTTTTTTCGCGAGCGCAGTGCCGGAGACGAAGCCCGGCTCGCAGTCGAGCAGTTCGCGCAGGATGACGGTTTCGGGCAGGCTCATGATTCGCGGTTCAGGGTTTAGCGTTCAAAGTTCGGGGTTGGCGGCGGGCGAAGCTTTGAACAGGGAACTTTGAACCTTGAATGTATTCATGTTTTCCAGTCGAGGGCGATGTCGGCCCACACGCTGTGGTGGACGAGCGCGCCGGTCGAAATGAAATCGAGGCCGAGGCCGGCGAGTGGGGGGAGTTTTTTCAAGGTGATGCCGCCGCTGGCCTCGGTAAAGGTGCGTCCGCCGATGAGCGCGACGGCGCGGCGGAGCTGCGCCGGCGTAAAGTTGTCGAGGAGGAGGACATCCGCGCCGGCGGCCAGCGCGGGCGGGACTTGCGCGAGCGAATCGACTTCGATCTCGACCGGCAGTTCGGGGGCGGCGCGCCTGGCCGCGGCGACGGCGGCGGCGAGGCCGCCGGTCGAGCCGAGCAGCGCGAGGTGATTGTCCTTGAGCATCACGCGGTCGAAAAGGCCGAGCCGGTGGTTCCAGCCGCCGCCGCAGGCGACGGCGTATTTTTCGAGCATGCGGTAACCGGGCGTGGTCTTGCGCGTGTCGAGCAGGCGCGTGCGCGTGGCGCCGAGCGCCTCGACGTAACGATGCGTCTGGGTGGCCACGCCGCTGAGGCGCTGGAGAAAATTCAGGATGACGCGCTCGGCGGTGAGCAGGGTGCGAGGATCGCCGCTGAGCGTGGCGAGCACGGCGCCGGCCGGCCGGCGGGCGCCGTCGCGCGTGCGGAGTTGGGCCGTGGCGCGGCCGCCATAAACCGAGAGAATGAGCGGCAGCAGCGGCAGGCCGCACACGGTGAGTGCCTCGCGGGCGACCAGATCCGCCGTGCCGGAGCGCGCGGCTGCGCCGGCGATGCTGGCGGTGGAAAGATCGCCCGAGCGCGCGGGTCGCGTGCGCAGGCCGAGCCCGTGCAAATCCTCGTCGCGCGCCATCTCGACCAGCCGGCGCAAATGGGCGAGGTCGAGGTCGTCCCATGCGAGGCGCTGGAGCAGCGTGTCGGCGGAGAGGGATCTTGGTGAGGCGGGCATGGTGTGGAGAGTAGCGAGTAGATATCAGCGGGTAGCGAGTAGTGAATAGACACTATTTCAAAATTGAAGACGAAGGCTATTTTGAAATAGCTTTTGAAGGTGAGCGGGGCTTTACTTGTCCGCCGTGGCCCTAGCGAAGGCGGATGCCCCGGCCAGAGTTGCTGCGCACTGAAGTCGCGGCGTAATCCGCCAGAGGCGGACAAGAGCTTGCTCGCCGAAGGCGAGCCGCTCCCACCTCAATCAATTCATCGCCAATGTCATTTGCAGAGTTCGAGCAATCAGTGCGCACGCAAAAAGCGCCGCCGGCGGGCCTGCCGCCGGCGTTGCAGGCGCTGTGGCACGAGGCAAAGGGCGATTGGGAACGCGCGCACACTGCGGTCCAGCAGGAGACTTCACGCGATGGCGAATGGGTTCACGCCTACCTGCATCGCAAGGAAGGTGACAATGGCAACGCCAGTTACTGGTATGCGCGCGCCGGCCGGAAATTTCCTGAGACAAGTTCCGAAACCGAGTGGTCGGAAATCGCGCGCGACCTGCTTTTGAAAACCGCTGATTGATCCATTCAATTGAACCGCGAGTAAGCGCGAATAAATACCAGCAGCGATGGGCGGATGAACACGGATGCGGAGCAGTTTATCCGCGTCCATCCGCGTAATCCGCGGCCAGGATAATTTTCCGGATCAAGCCGTGGCCGCGGGCGCGAGCGAGGCCAGGACGGATTGGGTCACGTCTTTGCCGCCGCCAAAATTGGTTCCAAGGGTTTGAAAGGTGAAAATGACGCCATGGGGAATGCCCCACCAGCCGCAGACCAGCGCGATGAGGGTGAACGGCAGGCCTTTGACGATCCGGCTCTGGCCGGCGCGAACGAAGTAAATGTTTGAAGAGCGCTTAAAACTCACAACGACGAGCGAGAAGTTATAGCTGTAGGTTACAAACTTGGCGCCATGGGCGATATCGTGGCGGATGCTTTCGGCGTTGAGACCTTTAATGCCGATAATTTTCAGGCGTTTCGAGGAGGCCATGGGTTGAAACGGAGGGGTGAAAGCGGGGCACATTCATCCTGGCACCTGACCCGTGCCGGAGACGAGGCATTTGTGGCTGCATATGATGCCCGCACCCAGGCCGGCCCAGGGATTGTTGCAAGAAATTAACAATTATTTTCTTGATCAGCCTTTTATGCCAGTCTTCGAATATCCCCTTGCGCTTATCTCGTGCGCTCCGCCGGGATCCTCTTCCAGCGCCCTTAACTAACATGAATATAACAAAAAGTATGCCTATTGCCGACCATTGCTTTGGCGATGCTCGTTTCCAGTTCATCCATGCTGGCCGATCCGCAATCACTCGCGATTACGTGTGCCCAGCCGAACTATACTAATGATACATTGCTCATTTCCGGCCTCGACCTGGCAGCAGGCTCGACTTTTTCGGGCCACGTATTTCTTACCACTCCATCGGGTGATGTGTCCCTTCCGGTCGTTTCGTTCGATGCAGCGAAGCAGCAATTGCTCGTGAGCTTTCCAGCCACCGTGGCGGCTTCGCCTGGCACCTACGTTTTGACCATTTTGCCGGGCAAGCATGAGCACGACGATGCCCCTGCTCATCTCAATGTGACTTTCGGCGCCGTAGGCCCGACGGGAGCTACCGGTGCGACGGGCGCACAAGGTCCGATCGGTCTGACTGGCGCGACGGGTCCGCAAGGTCCGATTGGACTTACAGGCGCAACCGGCGCCACTGGTGCGACCGGAGCGGTCGGTCCGCAAGGTCCGATTGGACTTACAGGCGCAACCGGCGCCACTGGTGCGACCGGAGCGGTCGGTCCGCAAGGTCCGATTGGCCTTACAGGAGCAACCGGCGCCACTGGTGCGACTGGAGCGGTCGGTCCGCAAGGCCCGATTGGACTTACTGGCGCGACCGGCGCAACAGGTGCCACTGGTTTAACGGGCGCGACCGGCGCAACGGGTGCCCAAGGACCGCAAGGTGACACTGGCGCAACGGGTGCGGTTGGTCCTCAGGGCCCGATTGGGCTCACTGGTGCGACGGGTGCCACCGGTCCGCAGGGCCCACAAGGCGTTGCCGGCCCGGCTGGTGCCACCGGCCCCGTTGGTCCGCAAGGCCCGGCCGGTCTGCTCAATCTCGATCCTTCGGCGTTCATCACGTCAACGCCAACCGCCATCTCGATGGGCATGAATAATCCCGGCAACCCATCCCAGCCGGTCACGGTGTTCGACGACCTCCAGTTTTCGAGCGGTGAGGCGTACGTTTTCACTAACTACTCTTTTAATATCGTTGCGCAACAAACCGGCTTCTTGAACCAATTCCGGTTTCAAGGCGGCAATAACCAGAATCCGTTTGGCATGCATCTCGTGATTACGGACGGCGCGCAAACGATCTTGAATCAATCCTTCAGCGGCTTGGTGCAGACGCCCGGACCTTATTGGACGGAATTGGACTTCACCACGACGGTGCAAGTAAATCAAGGGGACACGCTCAATATCACCATGACGACTGACCAGTCAGTCCAGATCGAGCCGTTATTTGTCACGGTTCCGAATTTCACGCCGCTCACCAACGTTCCTGGCTACGGTGTTTTCCCGATTCGCATCCAGTTGAATGCGAACCTGAGCGTTCCTCCGTTCAGCCCGCAGATCATCGTCACCAAGAATGGCTTTCTGATGATCAAGGACTTCACGACCGACCAGATCAGCGCCACGGCCAATGGCCCGGGTACGATCTATGTCGACAGCACAGGCGCCCTGAAAGTGGTTCAATAAACCTGGACGCCCGAACTGAATCATATTGCCCGGTCAAAGCCCCGCCTTGCGCGGGGCTTTTTTATGGGTGGATTGGGTGAGGTCGTTCTTTTGAAAACCGCGAATGAACGCGAATCAAAGGGAAGACTGGACGAAATTTCGTTTATGTTCGTTGGCGCCTTTCAGTGTATGACTCATGCCGCTTTCTTCGACCCGGTACTTATGCGTGTCCATTCGCGGTTAAATATCACCCCCGCACCTGGCCGGTTCCGGTGACGAGCCATTTATGGCTGCAAAGTTCGTTCAGGCCCATCGGACCACGGGCGTGCAGCCGGTCGGTGCTGATGCCGATTTCCGCGCCGAGGCCGAACTCGAAGCCGTCGTGAAACCGCGTGCTGGCGTTCCAGAAAACCGTGGCGCTGTCCACGCCGGCCAGGAACTTTTGCGCGGCGGCCTCGTCGGTCGTGACGATGGCGTCGCTGTGCGCGGAGCTGTCGCGGTTGATCGTGGCGATGGCGGTGTCGAGCGAATCGACGACGCGCACGGCGAGGATGAGGTCGAGGAACTCGGTGCGGTAGTCGGCTTCGGTCGCAGGCGTGAACGAAAGTTTTTCGCGCACGAGGATCGCGGCGCTGGCGGGGTCGCAGCGGAGCTGGACTTTTTGGGCGAACAGCGCGCGCGCGGCCTGCGGCAGGAATTTTTCCGCGATGTCGCGGTGGACGAGAAGCTGCTCGGCGGCGTTGCAGACGCCGGGACGGGAGACCTTGGCGTTGAGGACGATTTTTTCCGCCATGGCCAGGTCGGCATCGCGATCCGCATAAACAAAGCAGATGCCGGTGTAATGCTTGATGACGGGGATGGTGCTGTTCTGCGCGACGAAGCGGATGAGGCTCTCGCCGCCGCGGGGAATGATGCAGTGGATCAGCGTGTCGAGCTTGAGCAGGGTGGTGAGCGCGGCGCGATCGGTGGTGGGGATGAGCTGGACCGCATCGCCGGGCAGTTGGGCGTGGGCGAGCGCCTCCTGCACCAGCGCGGCGAGCGCGGTGTTGGTGTGGAAACACTCGCTGCCGCCGCGGAGGATGCAGGCGTTGCCGGACTTCAGGCAGAGGATGGCGCAGTCGATGGTGACGTTGGGGCGCGCCTCGTAGATGATGCCGATGACGCCGATGGGCACGCGCACCTTGCGGAGACGCAGGCCGTTGGGGCGCGTGATGTCTTCCAGGATATTCCCGACCGGATCGGGCAGGGCAATGACCTGGTGGACGGACTCGGCGAGCCGGGCGAGGCGTTTTTCGGTGAGCGTGAGCCGGTCGCGCTGCGCGGGCGCGAGCAGGGCGGCCTCGGGCAAGGCGAGATCGCGCCGGTTGGCGGTGAGCAGCCCGGCGGATTTTTGCTCCAGCAATTCGGCCAGCTTGAGCAAAGCGATATTCTTCGCGGCCGTGGGCGCGATCGCAAGCACGAGCGACGCGGCGCGGGCGCGCTGCGCGATTTGCGTGACGGTCTGGGCGAGATCGGCGGACATAAACCGGGGAACCTCGCGCAAAGACGCGAACTCCGCAAAGAAAAATTGAAAGACGGTTGAACCGGGTCACTCGAAGATTCTTCCTTTGTTGAACCGCCAGGCCGCGATGGCGAGCACGGCCGCCGTCATGGCGGCGAGGATGCCAAGGGTGGGGAGCAGCTCGACGGGCGAGGCGTGCGCCCACAGCACCTGGGTGAAGCCTGCCATCGACCAGTAAACGAGCGTGAGCTTGCTGAGGTGCTGGATGAACTCCGGCATGAAGCTGACGGGAAACCATGCGCCCCCGATCGCGCTCATCAGCAAAATGAGGAAGGTGGCCAGGCCACGCGCGCTTTCCGCGCTTGGCGCGACCGCGGCGAGCAGCATGCCGAAGGCGGTGCACGCGGCGGCGGCGAACGCGCAAACGACGACCAGCGGCCCGAGGTGCGGCGCGATGTCGATGCCGAAGAGCACGCGCCCGGCGAAAAACAGAACGACCAGCTGGATGAGGCCGAGGCAGACGCCATAGAGGAACTTGCTCCACAAAATATGGGCGCGGCTGACCGGCGCGGAGAGGATGCGCCGGAAAAGCCCCTGATCTTTTTCATAAAAGAGCGCGATGGCCGAGGCGCTGAGGGCAAACAGAAGAAACTGCATGGCCCAGCCGCCGACGAGACGCGTCGCTTGCGGGCTTTTCACATCCTGGCCGGCGACCTGCTCCGTGTCGATGCGCACGAGGCGCGAGAAAACATTGGCGGCTGGCGCGGTGTCGGAGTCCTTCGTGCCGTTCAAGCCGGAGAGGCCGAAATCGCCCGACTCCATGCGGCGGACCATCTCGTCCCTGTCGCCGCCGTAAAAGGAGGTGATGACGTCCGCCATGCGATGGTTGAGGTCATGGGCGTTCTGCGAGCCGAGGTACTGACGGGCGCGGGCTTGCCACGACCGGCCGATGAGCTGCGGGACGTTGGAAAAAATGGTTTTTTGCAGGATGCCGGTGACCATCTGCGTTTCGATGTCGTTGAGCGGATCGGTGAGAAACTTCAAATGCAGGCCGATGCGATCGCCGGCCAAAAGGTCGGGCGGGATGACGAGCGCAAAGCGAAACCGATTGGCGCGCATGAGCGGGAGCAGGTCGGGCTCGGCCAGCGGCCGCGTCGTCTGGTCGGGGTTCACGAACTGCGTGATTACGCGGAAAGTTTTCTCGGCCTTGAGGGCGTCCACCAGGCGCGCGGCGGCGGGATCGGCGCTTTGATTGACGACGGCGAACGCGATGCCGGCGGGGCCGGAGTCCTTGCGGTTCACGCCAAAAACCTGGCCGAAAAGATAGATGAGGGCGAACGGCACGAGGAAGGTGAGCGAGACCGCGGCCCGGTCGCGGAAGAAGAGGGCGAAATCCTTGCGGAGCAGGACAAAAATCGGGTGCATGGGGGGGAATTTATTCGCGAAGGGTGTGGCCGGTGAGGTGAAGGAACAGCGCCTCGAGGGTGGGGCGCTGGCTGGTGAAAAGGCGCGGCGGGAGTGCGCGCGACTCGGTGAGCGAAAAAAACGCGCTGAGCGGATAATCGGCGCGCGGGCGGAAGCGGTGGGTTCCGTCGGCCGCGAAAATTTCGCCGTGCACGGCCAGACTTGCGGCCAGCGGAGTGGTGGCGGGCGTGGCGGGAAAACGGATCTCCTCTTCGAAGGGAAGTTGCGCGAGCAGTTCGTCGAGCGGGCCGAGCGCGAGGATCCGGCCGTGGTCAATGATGCCGATGCGCGAGCAGAGGCGGGCGGCCTCCTCCATGTAATGGGTGGAGTAGATGATGGTGAGGCCGTCGCGGTTCAGGGCCTCGAGATATTCGAAGATGGCATTGCGCGATTGGGGATCGACCCCGACGGTGGGCTCGTCGCAGAGCAGCAGTTTCGGCCGGTGGAGCAGGGCGGCGGCGAGGTTGAGGCGGCGCTGCATGCCGCCGGAAAATGTCTTTACGGGATCGCGACGCCGGTCGTTGAGCTGGACGGCGTCGAGGGCTTCGTCGATGCGCTGGCTGAGCGCGGCGCCGCGCAGGCCGTAAAGTTCGCCGAAGATGCGAAGATTGTCTTCGGCGCTGAGTGCGAGGTAAAGTGCGAGGTGCTGCGGCACGAGGCCGAGGGCGCGGCGGGTCTCGGTATTGCGCGCGGAGAGCGGCGTGCCGTCGAGCGTGAGCGTGCCGGCGTCGGGCGCGCCCAGGCCGGCGACGAGCGACATGAGCGTGGACTTCCCGGCGCCGTTGGGCCCGAGCAGGCCGAAGAATTCGCCAGGCGAGATATCGAGCGAGATGTCGTCGAGCGCGGTAAGCGCGCCGTAACGTTTGATGACAGATCGAAGAGCGAGCATGGTGGAAAATTTTAGGAGGGAAGTAGCCTATCGAACCATGAGCAGCGGGCTGAGCCTTGTTTTATTGAGCGGTGGCATGGGCGAGATTTTTTTGAAGCGTTGTATTCAAGGGGAACTTGGCGGCGCCCTGCTGCCAGGTCTGGATCGCTTGGTCGGCCTGCCCGGCAGCTTGGTACTGCTGGCCCAATAAAACGTAGGTCTGCGCAAACTCAGGCTGAACGGGCATCGTTTCCTGTTGGGCGACCAGGCTTGACAGTCGCTGGATCACCTCCGGTCCCTTGTTCAGCGCAGGCGGCCAGTAGGCAAGGGAAGCCGCCTTCATAAATTGTGCCTCCCAATTGCCCGGGTCGATTTTGAGCGCCTGGTTGAAGTTCTGATCGGCCTGCAACGCGAGGATGGAGACATCGTTTGGATCGCCGCCGGCTTCCAGCACCGATCTTATCTTGGCAAGTTCGGCTTCGGCCAGCGCCGTCGGGATGGACGCATCGCCAGGGTTGTCCGCAGCGAGTTCCTTGAGCCCTGCGATGGCTTCGTCGAGCTCTCCCGCCTTCCGCAATTGGTCCAATAATGCCCGCTTTTCGCTGAAGCTGGTTTGGGGCGAAGTCAACCGGTCGATCGCATTGGCGACGGCGACGACGGCTGGGTCCGGTTTTGCGTCGGGTAAAACCGGCGTGGCGTGGGAAATGGGCGGAGTTTTATTGGTGGGTGGAGCGATTTGAGGTGGCTCCTGGTTTGCCACGGGCTTGTTTTCTGGTAGCGCCAGCATCGGCTGGGGAACATATTTCCGATCAATAATAATTTTGCCCGCCCCAACGGCGGTCAGCCCCAGGACCAGTATGATGAGGATCGTTTTTGTGTTCATATCATTAGTCCTATTTTGATTTGAGGATGGCCCGAAGCGCGGCGGCATGGGTGTCGAACGCGCGCCGGCCGGCGGCGGTGGCGGACACGAACGTTTTAGGCCGGCGGGCCACGAAGGTCTTTTCCACCGCGATATAGCCCTTTTCTTCGAGCGTAAGCAGATGCGCGCCAAGGTTGCCGTCGGTCAGGTTTAAATGGGTTTTTAGAAAGGTGAAGTCCACCTGGGTGGATGGACGGAGCTGGCAGAGCGCAGCCATGATTTGCAGGCGCGCGGGCTGGTGGATGATGGCGTCGAGTTCGTCCATGAAAGCAGTTCGGTTAACGCCAGAAAAAGCGCACATAAAACCCGGTGCCAATCAACGTGCCGCCGCCGAATATGGCGATCCACCACCAGAAAATAGCCGGGAAACAAAACAAGCCGACGAGGATGAGCGCACTAACCACGAGGCCGACCCAAAGAAGATAGGAGCAAAACCAGATTCCAGACACGACAAAGCAAAACATGGCCACGAGCGCACCGTAGGCGAAACCACACTTGGAGTTGGGTGGCCCGCCGAGCACATAGGGCCAGACATTGGCATAGACGATGATGGCGGCCAGCATGCCAAGAAAGCGATCGCGCCCCGGTGAACGGATCTGCGCTTTTTGCCTGAGAATGATCAGGACAGTGGTCGCGAACCCGGCGAGCTCGAGGCGGAACCGGATTCGCGGGCCATGGAATTCGGCGAGCATGGCCACGGCCACCCAAATGCCGCCCCATAACCAGAGATGATAGTGCCCTCGGTAATTACGGATGGCGGTGCGCATGGCCGTGCGCGACGCTTCAATCTCGCCCAGCGCCCGGGCGGCTTCTTCAGGGGAAATGTTCATGAGCAGATTACTCTGTGTCACAGAGTAATCTGTCAATGTTTATTTTTGCGGGATATCTTTAGGCTTCATTTTTGTGGGCGGGGTGCCCTCACCCCGCGATCGAGCCCAGTGCGGGGTGAGGGCACCCCGCCCACATTTCCAAACCCCTCAAAACCGCGTCATGCGGCTGAGTTCTTTCAGGCGGGCGTCGATGGCCTTGCGACCGGCGGAGCTGAGGCGGTTGACGCTGAAACTCTCGACGGTGAGGCTGGCGCAGGCGGTGGCGCAGGCGACGGCGCGCTTGAGCGCGGCGAAGTCGGTGCGGTTGGCGGAGGCGAGGCAGCCGATGAGCGCGCCGGCGTAACTGTCGCCTGCGCCGGTGGGGTCGATGAATTTCGTCACGGGATAGGCGGGCAGCGCAAAGAATCCGTCGGGGTGGAAGAGGAGCGAGCCGTGTTCGCCTTTTTTGAGGACGACGGCGCGCGGGCCCAGGCGGCGCAGCGCATGGCCGGCGCGGATGAGGTTGCGCTCGCCGGTGAGAAGGAGCGACTCATCTTCGTTGATCACGAGGAGGTCGATGCGTTTCAGCAGGCGTTCGAGCTCGGGGCGGGCGGTGTTGATCCAGAGGTCGAAGGTGTCGGCAAGGATGAAGGGGCGATTTTTGCCACGCGGGAGCTGGTCGAGCACGTGCAACTGGAGCGCGGGCTGGATGGCGCCAAGCATGACGAAGGGCGTGTCGAGGTAGGCAGGCGGCAGTTCGGGCGAAAAATTTTGGAAAACGTTGAGCTGGATTTCGAGCGTGTCGCGGCCGGCGAAATTTTCGCGGTAGCGGCCGGACCAATAAAAAGTTTTGCCGGCGGGATCGGTCTGCAGGCCGGCGAGGTCGATGCCGTGCTTGCGGTAGAGCTGGATGAATTTCTCGGGGAAATCGCCGCCGACCACGCCGACGAGGCGCACCGGCGTGAAATAACTGGCGGCGATGGAGGCGTAGCTCGCGGCGCCGCCGAGGATGTTGTCGCTCTGGGCGTGCGGCGTGGCGACGCGGTCGATGGCGACGGAGCCGATGATGAGGGCAGGGCGGGCAGTGCGCGGGTAAGACATGGATCGTGAAAAACTGAATAGAAACCGCTAATTTTTGCCAATATTCACTGAGATCGGAGAAGATATTTCGAGATGGGCCTGATCAGACGGACGATCGGTGCGATCATTTCGGTGCATCCAAGGCGAAGGTGAAAGGCACTTCCATCAGGACATTGACCTTTTTCCCATTTTTCTCAGCCGGGACGAACTCCCATTGCATGACAGCGTCCACGGCCGCTTTCGACAAGATCGGATCCGGTGACTCGATTGCCTTGGCCGAAACCACCCTGCCGTTTGGGCCTAGGATAAACTGAACCGTGACGATTCCGGTGATTCCCTTTTTTTCCGCCTCAAGGGGGTAACGTGCATTTACTGCCCGGATAAGCTGCGGTTGCTTGCCTTCCGGGTTGGTGGACGCTGGCGTAGTGCAGCCGAAAAGCGCGAGGCATACGCCGGCGATAGCAATAAAATGATATCCTTTCATCTTTTCAATAAGCCCCCATCAACCATCCACCCGTTCAATTGGTGACGGTCAGGTTTGTGGCGACGAGGGGTTCGTCGTCGATTTCGATGAGGATCGAGTACTCGCCGGGCTGGGGGAAACTGAGGTTGCGGATTTCGTTGATGAGGTTGATGCGCTGGAGCGGGCCGGGCGATTCGAACGGACGTTCGAGCAGCTGGGTCATTTGCGTGGGATCGCGACCGAGGGAGATGCGGATGTTGTGCTGGCCGGCCGTGCAGTCGGTCAGGGTGAGAAACCAGATCATGAACGGGTGCGTGACGGGAAAACGGTGGGCCTTGATGTTGGAGAAGACGCCGAGAATGGTGTGTTTGCCCGAGGCCGGATCGATGTGAACGCCGTCGCAGGTGAGCCAGACGAGAAGCTGGGGCTTTGATTGCATGGGACGAGTTGGGCCCCTGGCATGGCGCGGCGCAAATCATTTTGAGCCGGAAAACCACGGATCGCACGGATAATTTTGCTGTCAGTCCGAGCCGCGCGAGGAATCCCGTGTCCATGGTTGGAACCGGATAGAGATTCCTCGCGCGGCACGGAACGACAAAACAGGGTAACCCATCATGCCCATCAACCCACAGACGCTGCTTCATTCGCTTTCAGCCTATCCGCCGTGGTTCGTTGCCGCGTGCGCGGTCATCGCGGGGATCTTCGTGTTGTGGCTCGTGGGCAAGCTGCTGAAATGGAGCCTCATGGTGATCGGAGCGATGATTCTCATCGTGGGCGGCGCGATCTTGGTGTGGCTGGTGCTGCGCTAAGTTGTCTCACGTTTGACTTGTCAGCCTTTTGGCCCTGCCATTATTACTTTACGATGAAGTACGTATTTGTCACGGGCGGTGTGGTTTCCTCGCTGGGCAAGGGCCTGACCGCGGCGGCGCTGGGCGCGCTGCTGGAATCGCGGGGTCTGACCGTGCGCATCCAGAAATTCGACCCCTACCTCAATGTCGATCCGGGCACGATGAGCCCGTTTCAACATGGCGAGGTTTACGTGCTCGAGGATGGGGCGGAGACGGATCTCGATCTCGGCCACTACGAACGGTTCACGAGCGGGAAACTCTCGCGTTTGAACAATCTCACTTCCGGCCAGGTTTACGAGAGCGTCATCCAAAAGGAGCGGCGTGGCGATTATCTCGGCGCGACCGTCCAGGTCATCCCGCACGTCACGAACGAAATCAAGGACCGCATCCACGCCGCGGCGAAGGATGTGGACGTGCTTATCACCGAGATCGGCGGCACCACCGGTGACATCGAAGGCCTGCCATTCCTTGAAGCCCTGCGGCAATTTGCGCTCGAGGCCGGGCCGCGCGACGTGGTTTTCCTGCATGTGACGCTCGTGCCGTTTCTCAACGCCGCGGGCGAGCTGAAGACCAAGCCCACGCAGCAGTCCGTGGCCAAGCTGCGCGAAATCGGCATCCAGCCGCATGTCGTCGTGTGCCGCTGCGACCGGCCGCTCGAACCAAGCCTGCGCGATAAAATCTCGATGTTCTGCAACGTGCCCATGAAAGCCGTCATCGAGTGCCGCGATGTCGCGCATTCCATTTACGAGCTGCCGCTGGCGCTGCAAAAGGAAGGCCTGGACGAGATTGTGATCGAGCTCCTTGGCCTCAAGCGCCCGCCGCCCGCAAAAAACATCTGGGAGGAGATCGTCCGCCGCATCCTCACCCCCGCGCACGAGGTGCGCATCGGCGTCGTCGGGAAATACATCGAGCTGCAGGACGCCTACAAATCCGTCTATGAATCGCTCACCCACGCCGGCATCGCGAACAACTGCCGCGTGAACATCGTGCGGATCGACGCCGAGGATTTGGAAAAGAAAAACGGCCTCGCGCCGCTCCGCGGCCTCGACGGCATCCTCGTGCCCGGCGGTTTCGGCGACCGCGGCACCGAGGGCAAGATCGCCGCCGCGCGCCACGCCCGTGAAAAGAAAGTTCCTTACTACGGCCTCTGCCTCGGCCTGCAGATCGCCGTCATCGAGTTCGCGCGCGACGTGCTCAAGCTTTCCCGCGCGAACAGCACCGAGTTTGACCTGAAGACCCCGCACCCCGTCATCAACATGATGGAGGAGCAGAAAAAAATCATCGACAAGGGCGCGACCATGCGCCTCGGCAGTTACGAATGCGCGCTCACGGCCGGCACCCGCGCGCGCAAGGCCTACGGGAAGACCCACGTCCGCGAACGCCACCGCCACCGCTACGAGGTCAACAACGCCTACGTCGGCCAGCTCCAGCGCGCCGGCATGATCGTGAGCGGCATCAATCCGCGCCGCAACCTCGTCGAAATTATCGAACTAAAAAACCATCCCTGGTTTCTGGGCGTGCAGTTTCACCCCGAGTTCCAGTCGAAGCCCAGCGCGCCGCATCCGCTCTTCGCCGCCTTCATCGTCGCGGCGATAAAAAACAAACGCGGCGGCGCCCGCCGCCGCCGCAAATGACCGATGGCCAATTCCCCATGACCAATGCCTGGCCCGATACGCACCTGCCAACGGATCATTCATCGGTCATTGGACATGGGGAATTGGTCATTACCGTCCCATGATTTTCGATCCGAAGAAACTCCTGCTCATTGCCGGCCCGTGTTCGCTCGAAAGCGAGCGCGTCTGCCGCGCGGTGGCGGAAAAGTTGATTGAGATCGGCCGCGCGCATCCCGAGCTGCGCATCGTGTTCAAAGGCTCCTTCGACAAGGCCAACCGCACGTCGCTCGCCGGCGAGCGGGGCACCGGCCTCGAGGCGGGCCTGAAACTGCTCGCGCTCATGAAGAAAGACTACGGCCTGCCCGTGCTCACCGACGTGCACGAAAGGCCGCAGGTGCCGGCCATTGCCGCGGTCTGCGACGTCGTGCAGATCCCCGCGTTTCTCTGCCGCCAGACCGACCTGCTCCTCGCCGCCGCCGCCAGCGGCCGCGTGGTCAACGTGAAAAAAGGCCAGTTCCTCTCGCCGCAGGAAATGCCCTTCGTCACCGGCAAATTGCGCGAAGGCGGCGCGAAGGAAATCTGGCAGACCGAGCGCGGCACCACTTTCGGCTATCAAAACCTCGTCGTGGACATGCGCTCGTTCGCGCTCATGAAGCAAAACGGGTTCCCCACCGTTTTTGACGCCACGCACAGCGTGCAGCTCCCCGGCGCGGCCGGCGGCAAAAGCGGCGGCCAGCGCGAGTTCGTGCCGCCGCTCGCCCGCGCCGCGCTCGCGGCCGGCGCCGATGGACTCTTCATCGAAACCCACCCGAAGCCCGAAAAGGCCATCAGCGATGGTCCCAGCCAGATTCCTCTCGGCGAAATGCCCGCGCTCATCGCGAGTTGCCTTGCGATTTGGAAAGCGGTGCGGGCCTGGGCGGACTGAATTAACGAACGAAATCGCTCGTCGCTGCGTCAAACCGGCACGTTGTCCTCACGCGCCTCACCTTGACCATTTTGTTTTCAAACCCAAAGCTCCGGCTAACACCCAGTCTCATGGAAACGTTTCTCATCGACGTGCCGATGCCCTCGATGGGCGCGACGGTCAACGAACTCACCGTCATCGACCTCAAGGTGCAGCCCGGCGCGCACATCGCCAAGGGCGAGAAAATCGCCGAGCTCGAAAGCGACAAATCGGTCTTCGAATTTGAGGCGCCCTGCGACGGCGTCGTGACCGAGATCAAAGGCCGCGCCGGCGACATCGTGCCGAGCGGCGCCCCGTTCCTGCGCATCCAGACCACCGACACGAGCCTGCGGCACTTGGAGGCCAGAAGCCAGAAGCCGGAAATCAGAGGTCAGAAATCGGAAGTGGAAACAGAAAAGCCCAAGGCGCCAATCCCGAGTGCTCCGACCTCTCGCCTCTCGCCTCCCGCCTCAGGCCTCACGTGGACCCCCCGCGCGCGCAAGCTCGCCGAGGAAGCCGGCTTCGCCCCGGCGACGATCACCGACCTCGCGGGCACGGGTCCGGGCGGCGTCATCTCGGGCGACGACATCACGCGCTATCTCGAAAAAAACAAAAACGGCGCGCCGGCCCCAAAATCCGCGGTCGCCGATCCGCGATCGGCCAGCGCGACAACCGGCTGGGACCCGCGCGCGGCCGAGACCGTTTGCATTGCGGGCGTCGGTTATGCCGTGCCGAAGGCAGTGATGCCCAACTGCGAGCTGTTGAAAGAATTTCCCGACAAGACCGAGGCCGAAATCCTCAAACTCACGGGCATCCGCGAGCGTCGCTACGCCGCGGAAGGCGAGACCGCCACGAGCCTGGCCGTCACCGCCGTGCAGCATGCGCTCGCGCGGTCGGGAGTGGATGTGCAATGCATCGATGGCGTCATCATGGCCACGCTGTTGCCCGACCAGCCGGTGCCATCGATGGCCAGCGCGCTCGCGCAGCAGCTCGCCATTCCCCGGGCGCTGGCCTTCGATCTCAACGCCGCCTGTGCGGGCTGGCTTTACGCGCTCGAGGTCGGCCGCACGTTCATCCGCGGCGGCACGGCGAAAAACCTCATCGTCGTCACCGCCGAGTTGCTCTCGCGCATCACCAACCCGAAGGATCCCAACACCGCATTCCTTTTTGGCGACGGCGCGGGCGCGGTCATTCTTACTGACGCGCCGGGCGGCCACCGCCTCGGCCGCATGGAGCTCTCGGGCGACGCCGACCAATTCACCGCCATCCAGCGCCCCGGCGGGGGCGCGACGCTCCCGTTTCCACATCCGACGGGCCACGACCGCGATGAATTTTATCTGCAGATGAACGGAGCCTCGGTTTTCCGGCACGCCGTCATCGGCTTTGGCGACCTGATCGAGGCGACGCTGGTGCGCCACAAACTGAAGCCCGACGACATCGCGTGGATCGTACCGCACCAGGCCAACGAACGCATCCTGCGCGCGGTGAGCAAGCGCGTCGGCATCCCCTACGAAAAGTTCGTGGTCACCATTGCCAAATACGGCAACACCAGCGCGGCCTCGGTTTCGATGGCGCTGGGCTGGGCGGCGGAGGAAGGCATTTTCCGCACCGGGGACAGAATTATTTTCTGCAGTGTCGGCGCCGGCCTGACCTTTGCCGGCGGGCTGTTGGTGTGGTGAGCGCGCTGCATACGGGTAGGGCGCGTTATCTAACGCGCCGAGATTTCCCAGAAAAATTTTTACAGAAGGTCGCAAAGGAAGCGAAGCGACTGATGTCGGCTTGCACCAAATTTCCAAGCAGACACGGCTTTTGCCTTTGATAGTGAAATTCCAGCGAATCTTCGCGCTCTTCCCCGTCCTTCGTAGCTTTAGCGAAGGAGGATGTTCAAAACAATACTCCTCATTCTCAACTGCTCTGCAGCTCG
>Ga0206939_10097_pt1 | contig 26439 bp, 24 predicted proteins | sample Alteio_BWOrgHeat_10_FD_152921 | JGI IMG/M metagenome (GOLD analysis project Ga0206939, IMG submission 152921) | Enriched cells from forest soil in Barre Woods Harvard Forest LTER site, Petersham, Massachusetts, United States -... | ecosystem: Environmental > Terrestrial > Soil > Temperate forest >... | reverse complement strand
CGATTTTGCGAGGGCTTGGAAGAAAACCCCCATAAGTTAGCGCTTATGGGCCGATGGCCTGGGCTGGTATGGCGTCGCACCTTCGGTGCTTGATTTCGATGCGACACGGACCTCAGCGCCGCCCATTCTTTAGCTCCCTGAGAGATGACAAGGAAAACTACTCCCTCGCGATCTTTGTTAGGCGATCGGATTCAGGGTGATGACGGTGATTTCGGGGGGGGCAACGGAAGCGGAACGGCAGGATGACTGCCCCGATGCCACGATTGACGTTAAGCTGCATCCCGTCGCTGAGCGTGAAGAGCCCGTGCACGTACCGTGTTCCCATCGGGGGGAGCATAAGCGGCGGCAGAAACGGAAGACGAATTTGGCCTCCATGGGTGTGTCCGGAGAGGAAGAGGGCAATCTTTCGCCCAACCGCATAGTCCGCGAAATCAGGTTCGTGCGCCAGCAGGATAACGGGTTCGTCGCTCTTGGCGGTGGGAAGCGCGGCTGCCAGGTCGGGTCGCTGCTCCAGGGCATCCTTAATTCCGGCAAGCCAGAGGCGCCTGCCATCGCGCTCCAGGGGCACATGACTGTTCGCCAGCACGGGGATGCCGTGCGTCACCAGAGCATCGGTCACGGCCGCTGCGTCCGCGATGATGTCGTGGTTCCCGAGGATGGCATAGCGGAGTGGGCATGTGATCCGGCTGAGCAATTCGGCGCACTGGTAGGCTCTTGTAACTGCAATATGCCGTGGCAGGTTCCCCTTGCTGACGAAATCTCCTGTAAGCACGACCAAGTCCGGAGTCAGCGCGTTCACCCGCCGCACGACTGTTTCCAGAAAAAATGCTTCGTCGTATAGCTCGAAGTGAAGATCGCTGATCTGCACGACTCTCATACCGGCGAACGCGTCTGGTAATCCGGAGAGAGTAATGGAACGGTGAATGATTTCGATTTCGTGGCGCGAGATTTCGCCGGCGTAGAAAGCCATGGCAGCGGCAGAGCCGGCAGCCAATCCGAGAAATTTTCTGCGCGTGAGCACCGTGTCCGCGAGGGACACCGGTGGCTCTGCAACCAGGGTGGTGTTTTCCATCAGTACGCGAACGCTCCATTTTCCGGAAGCGCAATCGATACCATCGCCAGGCCTGGGATCAAGGTCATACTCCGAGTTTAAGGCGTCATTGCCGGCCTTTCAACCAAACTGCGGCGTGAGTGGTACCTCACGTAAGTGGTATCTCAAACGGGAAGAAAGATGTTTTGTAACGCGGGGTAAATACGGCGGTAATGAACGTATGCTTCCTGCATCACGCGTATCGCCTTCTCGTCCGGCGCTGTGCGTTTGGCCACATGCACCACTGCGTCGCAGGCGGCATCCACAGAAGGCCAGACGCCGGCGCCCACTCCGGCCAACAGCGCCGCCCCATACGCGGCGCCTTCTTCCGCCTGCACCGTCTCTACTGCCTGGCCGTAGACATCCGCCTGAATCTGGCGCCATAGGGATGAGCGCGCACCGCCCCCGCCAACGCGAATCGCCCGCACAGGAATCCGTAGTTCTTTGAAAATGGTCAGTGTGTCTTTGAGGCTAAAGGCGACGCCCTCCAGGATCGCCCGGATCACATGCGCCCGGGTGTGGTCGGCGGCCAAGCCTACCAGGGCGGCGCGGGCGTCCGGGTCCAGGTGAGGTGTGCGTTCGCCCATGAGATACGGGGCCCACAGCACTCCTCCCGCGCCCGGGGGAACCTGCGCTGCTTCGGCGCTCAGTAGATCGTAAGGCTCGCCTGCGCCCTTGGCCGGCAATTCAAAGTTGTCGCGAAACCAACGCAGCGACAATCCGGCTGCTTGGGTTACCCCCATCACATGCCAGCGGCCGGGGATGGCATGGCAGAAGGTGTGCAACCGTCCCAAAGGGTCGGTGACGGGCGCGTCGGAGGCAGCGAAGACAACTCCTGAAGTGCCGATGGTCGCGCTCACGTCGCCGGGACGGACAATGCCCATGCCGGTTGCGCCCGCAGCCTGATCACCCGCGCCGGCAACCACGGGAGTGCCGGCCTTCAAACCCGTGCTGGCGGCAGCCTCCTCCGTTATCTGGCCTACGATCTCCTGTGATTCATAAAGTGTTGGCAGGCAGTCCGGACTGAGCCCTACCGCGTCCAACATAGCCGCAGACCAACGCCGGTGCGCCACGTCGAGCAGCAGCGTGCCCGAGGCATCGGCCACGTCGATGGCGCGCACGCCGGTGAGACAAAGGCGGACGTAATCCTTAGGCAGCAGAAAGCTGTGAAATCGCTTCCAGATATCGGGTTCATGGGTCCGCACCCACAACAGCTTGGTGAGCGTGAAGTTGGTCAGCGCTGGGTTGGAGGTCAACTCCACCAGGCGCTGCGGCCCTATGGTGTCGTTCAGATAACGGCACTCCGCCGCCGTGCGCTGATCGCACCAGATGAGCGCAGGCCGCAGCACCTGGTTGCTGCTGTCCAACAGCACCGCGCCATGCATTTGGCCGCTGAGGCCGATGCACCCAATCTCCGAGGCAGGCACCGCAGTCTCCCGCAGCAATTTGCGGACGGCGGCCTGGCAGGCCTTCCACCAGTCTTGCGGCTCCTGCTCCGCCCACCCGCTTCGTGGAGAAGCAAAGGGCTCATGTTCGTGGATAGCGGACGCGGTCACCGCACCTGATTCGTCGATGAGTAGGGCCCGCGTCCCTCCCGTTCCGACATCGATGCCTAGTAGTTTGATGGCTCTCTCCCCCTGGTCCCGCACCAGTGTAGCGGAGAATGCGGGGCCTGTTAATGCTGGAATGCCGGGACGTGGGTGCGCGCTATAGCGCTTTTGCAATCGGTTAAGGTGGTGTGGCCAGCTTTCGTCCTGCTCTCCGCCTCATGCTACGATTTGTTCCGTGACGGAAGGTTCCTATGGCGCGATGCCTTGCGGGAGTGGACGCAGACGCGCAGCCGGCGGCAGCAAGATCTGGACGAACTGCGTAAGTTGTGGCGTCCAAGCGCTGGAAGATAAGACACCTGGGTTGCCGGTTGATGAAGTCCTGGATCGGCTAGAACGCAAATACCAGGCCTTGGCGGATGCGGCACTGTAGTGCGAGTTGAGTTCTCTGGTTTTGTCGAGGGCGACCTCGACGCGATCGCCGACTACATCGCCCAAGTTAATCCGATGCGAGCTAGGACCTTCGTCTCGGGAAATACGGGATCAGATCCTTGCGCTTGGACGTCATCCTTTGCTCTACCGGCTAAGGCCCGAATTAGGCGAGGAAGTGCGCATGGCAATTGTGGGACGATATGTGATCCTTTTCCGGCTGAGCAACGATGTCTTCAGGGTGGAACGAGTAGCTTATGGTGGGCGCGATCTTGTGGCATTCCAATAGGCGGAGTTCGCCCAAGGCACGACGGTGCGCTTGACTGGATGGGCGCTTGGTAACTTCCTTACCCTCACATGACGACTGACGCGGGTCGGAAATGCTGCTCGCCGCATCGAATTTCCAGATATGCTGGTTGCGGCATCATGGGCCCTCGTATTTTCTGAAATCAGTCAATCACAAAGGAGCCACGACATGCCCACGTCGCTGCCAGACAGCGCATTAGGAAAAGGCGCTACGTTCCCCATGGGATGGGCCATTCTGCTGATTATTGTTGGATTCTTTGCCTTGGCCTTGCCTTTCGAGGCGGGCATCGCGATCGCCATTGTAGTCGCAGTGTTTGTCATTCTGGCCGGCATTGCCCATCTCGCGGGCAGCTTTGCGGCGCGCACCACCGGAGCGTTCTTCTGGCGGTTGCTGGTGGGCTGCGCTTATCTCATTGCAGGGGTCTACCTGGTGGTACACCCCAAGTTGAGTCTGGTCTCGCTCACCTTAGCCCTGGCGGTTCTCTTCTTCGTGGAAGGCGTCTTTCACCTGGTAACGTATTTTCAAATTCGCAGTGCTCCCGGTTCCGGCTGGATTCTTTTCGACGGTATCGTGACCCTGATCCTGGCGATCATGATCTGGCGAAGCTGGCCGGCCAGCGCGGTATGGGCGGTGGGGACGATCGTCGGCGTTAATCTTTTGATGAGCGGCTTCACCCGCATGATGTACTCCAGGGCGGTACGAGCCAATCTCTAGCAGCTAAACTTGAGGGACCGTTCATGACGCTGACAGATACTGAGAAAGCCGCCGCCGCGCGCAAGAGCCTCGAATACGTCAAGGATGGAATGGTCGTCGGGCTGGGCACCGGTTCGACTGCAACCTTTGCCATCGAGTTCCTGGGGCAGCAGGTCCGCGAGGGATTGAAGATTCGTGGGATTCCTACGTCGCGTGCGAGCGGTGACCTGGCGCGCTCGCTGATGATCCCGCTCACCAGTTTCGATGAAGTGACGTACACCGATGTGACTATCGATGGCGCCGACGAGGTTGCGGGCGGTTTGGCGTTAATCAAGGGCGGCGGGGGCGCGCTGCTGCACGAAAAGATTGTGGCCACTTCTTCGCGATGCCTGGTGATTGTGGCTGATGAACACAAGCTAGTCGAGCGGCTCGGCCGCTTTCCCCTTCCCGTCGAGGTGATCCCATTCGCAGCCGCGCCGGTCAAGAGGAAGCTGGAGGAGATGGGGGCTCATCCCGTGCTGCGCATCGGCGGCGACAGCTCGCCTTTTATCACCGACGAAGGCAACTTCATCTTCGATTGTCACTATGGAGAGATCATGGATCCCGCTGCCGTAGCTGACACCCTCAAGAGCATGACAGGCGTGGTCGAGCACGGATTATTCCTCGGCTTAGCCTCAGTAGCGATTGTCGCGGGGCCTGATGGCGCGCGCGTGATCCATCCGTAGCGTCCCGAATCCCTAGCGTCCAGGCGTCGCAGCACGGTTCACGCGACGCCGTGTGATTTGCTGGCATCCTGGGTTTACCCTCATCCGTCCCTTGCGGACTCGGGCGAATGCCTTTTCGCACACTTATGGCTGGTTCGAGAAAGGCGTGGTGTCGTGAAAGCGCTTCATGTCGATGCCGGCCATTCTGCCTCCGGGGTCATAGACGAAGATATCGCTAAACTTTGCGTCCCATACAATCTCGTCAGCGCGATAGGAAGACCGTGCATTGACAACCTGCGAAAAGGTTTCGTCCGTCCCGGTAAGCAGAATCAGGAACTCCGCGCCACTCGCGCACAACTCATCCGCCGCTACTCCGAACAGCGGACTATCTTTGTCGATGGTGTGAACGATCGTCCAGGAGAGAGGAAAAAAGACCACGCTCTCACGCTCCAGGCTAAGTGGGTAGTAACGGCGGACCGCTACTCCGCTCGCATTGGTTTCAAACCGCGAAACCAGAAGCCGGACATGCAGGTCGATGATCTGGTTATTGCGCGTATTGATGATGCGGAATTGGAAGGAGCGGAGGTCGCCCATCCACGACATCACGGCATTTTGACTGAAGAGAATGTCGGCGACCGGCCGCGAAAAACGGGCGAAGACCAGCCCTGTAACCACCGCCAGGCCCAGCAGACTGACCACGGATTCGAGGGCAACCAGGATATTCGTTGCCAACCCCACGGGGACGGTGCTTCCGTAGCCGATGGTCGCCGAGGTGTGAATGCTGAAGAAGAAAGCTTTCTGGAAAGGGGTACGAATGCCGGTGTCGAGGGTGTTGACCAGGCCGCCCGGCCCGCATGCGACATAGCCCAAAGCGAAAAAGCCGTTGAGCGTCAGGTAGGCGATGGCGACGAAGAGAAAGAAGCGGTCCCAGGTGGTGCTGACCAGGTTGGAGTAGGCGAGAAACGCATGCAGTCCTCGGCCTCGCTTTTGCACATTGAAGCTGCCGTCGCGATTGAGCAGACGTAGCTCACGCTGCGCCGAGACGACCCTGCCGAACCCCAGGTCGCTGGATGGATCGTCGGCGCCCTTCAGGCGTATTTCTTTTAGTTCTTGTTCGGTCACCGGACTATTTTCTCAGGGCGGTGTTATTCAGAGTTTACGAGGATAATTTCCGGTGTAGCAGGGCCAACGCCATGTTCAGGCAGAGCGCGGCGAGCTCGGGGTCATAGCGATAGCCCTCGTCACGCACGAATGCGTGCGCGCCGTTCACTTCCAGCCACTGAAAATTCGCGCCTACCTCATCGAGCCGCGCCTTGATCAGGTTGCGGCCGGCCAGCGGAACGTGCGGGTCCTGACGTCCCCAGATGTGCAGAAGTTCGCCCTTGATCTCACCTGCCCGTTGCAGCGAATCATCCTGCTGGCCCAGGCCCAGGCTATGGCTGTGAATGTCCGTGGCGTAGAAGCACACCGTTGCCAGAACGCTGGGGTTCATGGCCGCGCGAAAGGCCAGGTGCCCGCCCAAGCAGATGCCAATGGTGCCCAGCCGTCCGGTGCAGTCTTCAAGGCCCCCGAGGTATTCCAAGAGAGAGCGGGCATCGCTGTCATAGGACAAAACGGGCTTGGCGTACTTGTCAGCGTTGCCTTTGTCAGAACCAGCCTGATCGTAGGCCAGCACCGTTCCTGCCGGTTCGAGCTCGTGATACACCTCAGGAACAGCAACGATGTAGCCGTGCCCGGCGATGAAGGCGGCAAATCGACGGATAGGGCCGGTTGCTTGGAAGATCTCAGAAAACAGAACCACGCCGGGATACTTGCCCTTGGCTGCGGGTCGAAACATATGGGTCCGCATGGGACCTGTGGGGGTGGGGAGATCGACAGCCAGTTCTTCTTGCAGGATCATGGGAACTCCGAAGGGGCACAAGGATTGTACCTTTGGAGCCCCGTCGATGGAACGCGGCCCGGGTGCATCTGATTATTGGCATGCGAGGAGAGAGCTTCGATGGTAATTGGCAGGCGGGAACATGAACAGAAAGGCGCCGTGCAGCCGGATGCATCGCCTTGGGCGCAGGTAGAGGTGGCTCAGCGTGATGTGGGTTTGCCCTGCCTTCTGATTCCGCAGCCGGCCCATGCTGTACTCGCTGGGGAGCTGGCCGCTGCGCTGCTGACCACACCCTTCGGCCCGTTGCCCTCTGAGATCAAGCGGGCCATTCAGATGCACGATACCGGTTGGGCTGCAAGCGATGCACAGCAGATCCAACGATTGCGGGGTCCGCATGCCGCCAATGCGGCTCCCGTTTCGTTTATCGCGATCTCCCCTGAGGAGGCAACCGAGGCGTGGACCGCGTCGATCGATGCAGTCGAAGCCTTCTCCAAGGCCGGAGCGATTATTGTTAGCCGGCATTTCAGCCTGCTTGCTCAGCAGGCTCACCACCAGCGTTTTCTCCAGGCCGAGAGATCGCGCCAGCGAAGGCTCGAAGGCGTTATGAAAAAAAATGGGGATCCGCCGAAAGGCGCCGATCTCGACCTGTGGACCTCAGCGCTGGGCTTCTGCGACCTGGTATCGCTCTATCTGGTGAGCGGGCTCAGCAGGGAAGTGGAGTTTCCGCTCGCTCATCCGGCCTCCCCCAAAGCGCACACGGCTCCTCGGGTCACGATGCGGAGCGAAGGACAGCAACTTCATTTCTTCCCCCCGATTGCACCTGGCGGCTGCACATTGACCATCCAGGAACTCAATCATCCTTTGTCACCACAAGGCCCGCGCGCCGAAACACTCACCTGGGAGGTGTTGTGAATGAGCACCTCCGCAAACTCCGTGATCGTCATTGGTGCGGGAATTGCCGGGCTGGCTGCAGCCCGGGCCTTGGCGGAAGCCGGGAAGCGAGTGACGTTGATTGAGGCCCGCGAACGTGCGGGAGGGCGAATCCTCACCATCCCGGCTGCCGCCGGCGGCCTTCCGGTAGAGTTGGGCGCGGAGTTTATCCACGGTCTGCCTCCCGAGCTGATACGCCTTGTCGACGAGGCTGGACTCACGCGGTTCGAGCTGGAAGGCGATTGCCGCTGCTACCGCGAGGAACAAGGCGTAGGCCGCCTCGAGCCCTGCGGTGACCAGCATGAGATCGATGAACTCTTTGAGGAGCTTGGCCACCTTCGACTGCCTCGGGATTCGCCCGACCTCAGCTTCCACGAGTTCGTGGTCCAACGCGGATTGGGAGCGGAGGCTAACGCCCGGGCGACAAACTATGTCGAAGGCTTCAACGCGGCGGATGCGAATCGCATTAGCATCCGATCGCTAGCCAAACAACAGGCGGCGGAAGACGCGATCTCCGGAGACCGATTGTTCCGTGTAGTGGAAGGCTATTCCCGGGTCCCGGAGTTTCTGCTGCGCAGATTTCTCGACGCGGGCGGCGAGTTTTTCGCGGCGGCTCCGGTGCGATCCGTGGACTGGAGGCCGGGATGGGTCGAGGTCGCAACCTTGGCCAATCGCGTCTTCCAGGCAAGTTCAGCGATCCTCACCTTGCCCCTCGGTGTCTTGCAGGCGAGAAGCGTTGCGTTTTCGCCGCAACCAGCGGAGATTCTCGAAACCGCCGACCGCCTTGCCATGGGACCGGTCGCGCGCGTGGTTTACGAGTTCGACGGGAGCTTCTGGTCGCAGTCCCGCTTGGAAGGCGTGAGCTTTCTCTTTGCTCCGGAGGCTACTCCCCCAACCTGGTGGACGACCAATCCCAGGCCAAGCTCGATGTTGACCGGCTGGATGGCGGGCCGCAACGTCAACAGGCTGAAGATGGACGAGCTCCCAGACACGGGGCTCGCAACATTGGCAGCCATTCTGAGCAGCAGCTCGCCTCGCAGCAACCTGCCTCTGGACGTGCGGAAGTATCTGGTGCGCTGGCATCTACATGACTGGCAGATGGATCCTCACAGCCTGGGTGCCTACACCTATGTTCCGAAAGGGGCGATCCATGCTTCGGACGAACTCTCCGTGCCGGTGGAAGGCACGCTCTTTTTCGCCGGCGAGCATACCGACACCAGCGGCCATTGGGGTACTGTGCACGGCGCGCTTCGCTCCGGCTATCGCGCTGCGGAGCAAGTACTCGCGAGATAACAGGAGGAAGGAACGAATATCCGGGATATCCGGCCGCAGCGGTTCACCCTAGGTGTTGCCGAAGAAGATGCTTTCGCGGGGCCTTTTCACAGGAAAGCCCCACTTCGCTGAGGCCGGATTAGGATAGTGAAACCGCTCTAGACTAGATCCCCGACCTTCTCGGCGACGCTGCTGGCTGCGGAGCTAACGGTACTGGCGACCGAACTAACTCGCGAGGCTACATCTCCTACTACGTCTCTTGTGCTCTGGTAGACGCGGGTGGCGTGCTTGCCTAAATCCTCGCTGGTATCCTTGATATAGTCACTCGCATCCTGCAGGTTGCGTTTAAGCTGCTTGCGGGTTTTTTCCCCGGTCTGCGGAGCATAAATGAGAGCCGCAGCCGCTCCGGCTGCTACCCCGAGAGAGAAGACTGCCCAGTAACGCGCTGCACTCATGCCCATCCACCTTTCAAATCCAAGTAAGTTATCCACTTGGAGTGCACTAAGACCCAATAGGTTGCAGAGTTAATCACATAGCGCGAATTTGCTATTGATTTCTGGAGAAAAAATCCTTAAAATAAGAGCTTTGGCATGTTCCGGCGGGGCTGTTGTGTAGCATTGAAAGCCGCTGGGCAATGCTTGTTGTACATCTCCCTAGAGGATAACGAATCCAATGGCAAAACGTCGTGGTAATCCCAACTGGGGCAAGCCGGAGCCGATAGGCCCGGTAGTCCCGACCGTCACCTCTTTTGAACAGGTCGTCAAAGAATTCAAACTGACTCCCGATCAGTACGTGCGTTCCACCCGGTTGCGCGAGTGGGCCAGGCGCAACAAGAATTCGAAGTATATCCCGGAAGCGCTCCTTGAGGCGTGGGGTTTTGAAATCGAATCAACCTTGTAGATCGGAATCAGTACGAAGGAACGCAAAGAGAACGCCGCCAAGGGCGGCGTTTTTTGCGTCTGCTACACAGGGATGTGACAGCGGCAATGCATCTGGCGGACAATAGAGTTATGCAGGCAAAGCCGCCTTTTACCGATGTTCCGGGTGCCCTCGAGGAGTTCAAGGCCGGTCGCATGATCGTCGTCGTAGACGACGAGGATCGGGAGAACGAAGGCGACCTTACCCTGGCAGCGGAATTCGTCACCCCAGAAGCAATCAACTTCATGTCCAAGTATGGGCGAGGGCTCATCTGCCTGAGCCTGACGGAGGAGAGAGCCGACTACCTCCGTCTGGGCCCCATGACGCAACAAAATTCGTCGCGTTTCGGTACGGCATTTACGGAAAGCATTGAGGCCCGGGAAGGCGTGACCACGGGCATATCGGCCTACGACCGGGCGCACACCATCCAGGTCGCCATCGACCCGCTCATGACGGCGGCCGATCTGGCGCGGCCGGGGCACGTTTTTCCCCTGCGCGCCCGGCGCGGCGGGGTGTTGGTGCGAGCTGGACAAACGGAGGCTTCCGTCGACCTGGCGCGTATGGCCGGGCTAATTCCAGCCGGTGTGATCTGCGAGATCATGAATGATGACGGCACTATGGCGCGGGTGCCCGACCTAGTGGAGTTTTGCAATCAGCACCGCTTGAAGATGCTCACGGTGGCGGAGTTAATTCGCTTCCGTTTGCAGAACGAGCGCTATATATTCCGCGTAGCGGAATCGATCATGCCCACCCGTTTCGGGGACTTCCGCATGATCGCCTACGAAAGCGAAGTCGACGGGGGAGAGAGCCACCTCGCGCTGGTGCGAGGTGACGTCAACTCTGACGTCAACCCGGAACCGGTTTTGGTGCGGGTACACTCGCACTGCCTTGCGGGAGATGTTTTCGGTGCCACGCTATGCGACTGCCACCAGGTGGTCCAGCGTTCGCTTGAGATCATCGCGGAGGCTGGCCGGGGTGCTCTGGTCTACCTGCACAATACGAGTAAAGGTTTTGACATCGACAGGAGCGTAACCCCGCACCGCCTCTTTCTGCACCGGGAGGAACGCGCAGGCGAGCATCCTGAGGACCGGCATCAACGGATTCTTCGCCAGGTCGGACTGGGTGGTCAGATACTGTCCGATCTGAAGATCCACAAGATTCGGCTGCTCTCCAATACCCCCACGCATGTGCCCGCGCTGCAGGGTTTCAACTTGGAGATTGTTGAGCGGGTCGGTCTTACCCTCCCTGCCAAGCCAGGTGTGAAGTAGAAAAGATTCACTTTCCGCTAGCCAAGCCCTACTGGGCCGGCTCCAGAGGAGGCAAGGGAAACCCGCGCCGACTGAGATCCCCTTGCAGCTGTTCAACATTTTGAAAAAGAGCGGCGTGTAGCCCGACCGCCTCCGCGCCGTCGATATTCCTTTGCAGGTTGTCGATGAACAGCGCCTGGTCTGGGGCGACGTTCAACTTCTTCACCGTATGCAGGTAAATGGCGGGATCGGGTTTGACGACGCCAAGTTCACAGGACCAGGTAAGGTGGTCAAACTGGGCCAGCCACGGTAATCGGGGTCGCATATATCCGAGCACGCCATGTCCCATATTTGAGAGGATGCCGAGGCGGAATCCGGCCTGCTTGATCCTGGGAATCCAGGCAAGCATTGCCGGGTTGAGGTCCATCCACATGAGGGCGTCTTGTTCCATGAGTTGCCCGATCTGCTTGGCCGTGAATTGGGTATCGGTGTCGCGGGCAACGGTCTGCCAGTAGGTCTGGCCGTTCAAAATATCGGCATCGTAATCCAGGCGGTGGGCCCAATAGGCCTTTTCGAACGGCTCCTCCTCCACCCCGGCGATGGCCAGCAGATTTCGATGGGCCTGAGGGTCAGGCGGTCCACTCAGAACTTCACCATAGTCGAAGATCACGGCTTGCAGATCCATGTGTGCGGGCCCCCTCCTCGGGGCAAAGATGAGATGCTACCGCTAGAGCGGGTTTTGCAATTGGTGTAGGCGATTTCTGTTCTATTACACCATGCCGGCATCGCGACGCAGCCAGCGTGGAAGGGGGAACCGTGACTGGCCTCAAGCGATTCCCATGGTCTGTGCGAACCCAGTGGGATCTGGCGGAAACTCCATGGGCGCGGAGCCTTGCTCGGTTGCGCACGGAAGGCGTGCAGTTATCGGACCTGACCGCCTCGAACCCAACATGTTGCGGTTTTGCCTACGATGCAGCCTCCATTCTGGCCCCCCTCAACGACCCGGCGGCCTTGCATTACGATCCGAATCCGAGGGGCCTGCACAGGGCGCGCGAGGCCGTAAGCCTCTATTACAGTGACCATGGAGCCGCCGTCGACCCGGAACAGATTCTTCTCACCACCAGCACCAGCGAAGCCTACAGCTTCCTCTTCCGGTTGCTCTGCGATCCCGGCGACGAGGTGCTGATTGGCCAGCCGGGCTACCCGCTCTTCGATTTCCTGGCCCGGCTTGATGATGTGCGTCTGGTTCCCTATGAGCTCTTCTACGATCACGGCTGGCATCTGGACCTCGAGGCGCTCCGCGGCCGCGTCACCTCCCGCAGCAAGGCCGTGGTCATCGTGCATCCTAACAATCCCACCGGTCACTTCACCCGGTATGCGGACCGAGTTGCGATCGAAGCACTGTGTCGCGAGCATGGCTTGGCGTTGATCGTGGACGAGGTGTTTCTTGACTACCGCCTCGATGGACACCCCACGAGCTTTGTCATCGGTCGTCATCCGGTGCCGACTTTCGTGCTCAGCGGCCTAAGCAAGGTAGCCGCGCTACCCCAGATGAAGGCCGCCTGGATCGCATGCTTCGCGGAAGACGGGGAGCAGGTGGAGGCATTGCAGCGCCTGGAGGTGATCTCGGACACCTTTCTTTCCATGAGCACCCCCGTCCAAAGCGCACTCCCCGCCTGGCTAGCTGAGAGAGCAGGAGCGCAGCGGCAAATCAGGCAACGCCTCCAGGCAAACGTGAAGACGCTCGACACCATTCTGGGCCGGCAAACGCTGGTGACGCGACTCCAGATTGAGGCGGGTTGGTATGCTGTGCTGCGGATTCCAGGTCTGATGCCGGATGAGGATACAGCGCTCGAGCTATTGGTGGGGTGGGGAGTCGTGGTACATCCCGGCAACTTTTATGGCTTTTCCGGGCGGGGTTGGCTCGTGATAAGTCTGCTTGCACCAGAGCAGGAGTTCGGTGCGGGAGTCGAAGCGATTTCACAGCATTTCAAGAACCATTAGCCTGAGGAAAACTTGACACCAAGGACTCAAGCTAGTTACTAATACTTTCGCGTCATTCATTCTCTACTTCGCAAATAACCCGTAAGCAGCTCAATTAAATGAGTTTGCCATGTGACATCGATGTTGTTCTGCAAGTGAAAGTGCTCCATGAATGCTTCCTTTGTAGTACAGTCGACGGCGACTTAATGTGTCACATACGGAATCCCGGTTGAAGGAACGGATTTGATTGTCTTTCCTCGCCGATAGTAGTTTCCGGACCGTGTCCGGGCAGCACCCGCGTTGCGTCCGGCAGAACCAGCAGGCGGTCGCGCAGGGAGCGCAGGATCTGGCGGCCATCGCCTCCCGGCAGATCGGTCCGTCCGATCGACCCGGCAAAGAGCGTGTCGCCGGCGACGAGCAGATGCTGCTCCGGGAACAGGAGACAGATGCTGCCTTGCGTGTGTCCTGGCGTGTGCAATACCTCGGCCGGTAGGGTGGAAAGGCCGATGGTCAAGCCATCGTCGGCGCTGGTATCCGGGGGCGCGACCTCCGGCGTGGGAACACCTAGCCAGCCCGCCTGCATCTCCATCATGCTCAAAAGGTCCAGATCCCGTTGGTTGAGAAACACCGGCGCTCCGGTTGCTTTCTTAAGCAGAGCCGCTCCGCCTACGTGGTCGATATGAGCATGAGTAATGACAATCTGGCGCAGAGTCAGGCCGTGTTTCTGGAGCCGGGAGAGAATCTCGGGAATGTTGTCTCCGGGATCGACGACCATGGCTTCGCGTGTAACCTCGTCACCAAGGATAGTGCAGTTGCAGCGGAGTGGACCCACGGGAAAGCTTTCAAGGATCATGGTTTTGATTTTAAGGCGGCCTCGCAATTACGCTGGCCTGACGAAGATCGGAGGAGCGGTTTTCCTTGGGAGAAAACCACGAAAGGACTATTGGCTTTCCCGGATTTCCTGCAGCGCGGCAGTAGGCGAGAGCAGTTATGTGCGGCTTTCTTCACGGAAAGCCGCATGCGGATCGATAGCATCACCAACTTCTTACGCCAATTGCGAAACCGCGGTAGGGGATTAACTTTGCCAGCTCGGACGGTGGTTACAATGCGGCATGCGCATTTACGCGGCGGCGGGGGCATTGTTCGGCTGGTTTGCGCTGGCGCTGCAGCTTTACCTGGTTCTCGTCCAATCGCGCGCCGGTTTGGCCATGCTCGGCGCGGTGATCACCTACTTCAGTTTCTTCACCATCCTTACCAACCTTCTGGTAGCGGCGGTTTTCACCGCCATCGCCATCCAGCCGGCGGCGGGTTGGGTGCGGTTTTTTTTGAGTCCCTCGTTACAAGCCGGCACGACTGTTTACATTGCGATTGTGGGGCTCGTCTACCAGTTGTTGCTGCGCCAGCTATGGAATCCGCAAGGCGCGCAGTGGGTCGCGGACGTGCTCCTGCACGCCGTCATTCCGGTGGGGTACGTTCTGTATTGGTTACTCTTCGGTCCACGCACCGGGCTTCGCTGGGAGAATGCGGTGGGCTGGCTGGTGTATCCGGGAGTCTACCTGGTTTACGTCTTGGCGCGGGGGGCGGTGAGCGGCCTTTATCCCTACCCCTTTGTCGATGTGAATGTGCTGGGGTATGGCGGCGTTTCGGCCCGTGCCGCGGGGTTGATGCTCGTCTTCCTGGGTATGGGCTTGCTGGTAGTCGCGGTGGGCCGCTGGACGCGAGAGCGCTCATTTAGAGCATTTTCACTTCTACTCTGAACAGGACAATGCAGCGAGGTGCAGCTTTTCTTGAGGAAAAGCCGCGTTGGGTGCGGTCGCTGCAAGCACAGGAAGTGAAAACGCTGGAGTCTGCAAAAATCATCCTAAAGAGGTTTCGCAATTACTGCGGCCCGATAAAGATCGCGAGGAGTGGTTTTCCCTGGGAGAAAACCACGAAAAGACCCCTGGCTCTCCCGGATTTCCTGCAGCGTGGCACTCACCGAGGGCAATGATGTGCGGCATTCTTTACGGAAGCCCCATGCGGTTCGATCGTACCACCAAGCTCCACAGAAAATCCGGGTTCCGTCTACACCAATTGCGAAACCGCTGCAGCGAGCCTCTGTCGCTCTCACACTGTTCTCTGCAGGACGAGAAGTCTTATCGTCGTGAGCGCTATTGAGCATCGCAACGGCAATTGAAGCAATAGTCTTGGTTTATTCAGAGGGGCGTCTCGTCCCTCGAGGAACCGTCTATGGCCGACAAACATCCTCTTGCGGTTGATCCTCGAGATTTATTCAAAAGGGTCGACACTCAAACGACCACCCAGGATTACCGGAACAAGCAGGCCATCTTTGCGCAAGGCGATAAGGCCGACGCGATGTTCTACGTCCGGAATGGGAACGTAAAACTGACTGTTGCGTCGAAGCATGGAAAAAAGGCTGTGATCGCCGTCTTAAAGCGCGGCGACTTTTTTGGCGAGGGCTGCCTGGCCAGACAATCCTTGCGGATGTCTACCGCAACAGCGATTCAACCCTCCACCATTGCCCGAATCAAGAGGGCGACCATCGTGCGCATGATTCATAGAGAGCCAGCTTTTGCCAAGCTCCTCATCTCATATCTGCTCCTTCGTATCGGGCGAATCGAAGAGGAGTTCGTAGACCAAATCTTCAGTTCCAGCGAGAAACGACTGGCCAGAGTTCTCCTCCAGTTGGCAAGCTTTGGGCTGCGATCAAAGCCGGAGCCTGCCATCGTGAAAGTGACGCAGGAAACACTTGCGGAAATGGTTGGCACCACGCGGTCCAGAATCAGTTACTTCATGAACCGATTTCGGAAAATGGGACTCATCGATTACAACGGAAGCGTGCGGGTGCACGCGGCGCTCCTCACCTTTCTCCTCCAGGAGTAGAGATTGAAGGTGTCGCCCGCGCACATCGTGCCAGGGCCGGGTGAGTCCAAAACAATTTAACTCAACTGCAGATCTATTTCGCGGGAGGCGTAGGCTTGGCGGGTGCGGAATGCGTTGTCTTGATGTCCGAAAGCACCGAGCGCGAGCCGCTGCTCCGTTGGATCAGAACCGTAAGCCCAATGGAGGTGAACATGAAAATGATGGCAGACCAGGTCGTCACTTTGGTCAGCAGGTTGGCTGCCCCACGGGGACCGAACGCAGTCTGTGAACCCTGGCCGCCAAAGGCACCGGCGAGATCAGCACTCTTACCTTGCTGGAGAAGCACAACCCCGATCAGGATCATGCAAACAATAACGTGAATCGTACCGACAAACCAGATCATGCTGAACCCCGATCGAATGGTGCGGAAGGGGGGACTTGAACCCCCATGCCTCTCGGCGCCACCCCCTCAAGATGGTGTGTCTGCCAATTTCACCACTTCCGCCCGTAAAACCTATTTTATTATCAACTACTTGCCGTTGCAGCGCGTGAGGGTCGTTTTCAGCTGCACGGATTTTGCACCGACCCTGCACATCCGTCCATTCCGCAGCGGGGTTGCTTTTCATGCAAGTCAGCAAGCTTGAGAAGCAGCTCTCGGACCGGATTGCCTGCGGGTGAACAGAGGGCATGGCCGTCTTAATGCTATCGTGACCGGCAACGTACTGCAACGTGAAGGGATCGTGGCAGCTACCCGTCTCGGCAAGGAAGGTGTGTCCCAGCCCGTGTAGCCGCGCATCCCGGGTGAGTCTGAATCCCAGCCTTCGGCGTTCCCGTCTGGGTCTCCAGCACTCCCAGAGGCTTCTCGGGACTACCCGGGTGGCTGAAAACGTGGTCGCACTTTGAGGCTGCCAGGAGCGTCTCCAGCACCTGCTTGATCTCGAGGTCGATTTCCAGGGTTCGCTTGCGTGCCCGCCGCTTCAGACCATGCTTGATCACCAGCGCGAGCCATGGAGGCACCCAGCGATCAGCTCCGGGTAAAGAGCTACAGAGTCCCTTCATCAAGTGGGGTATCTTGCCGTTTTAGCCCGAAAACATCTCTCTTGACATACATAGTATATAGCAATACTATGCATTCCATGCTATCCAGCCGTAGCAACGGTATATGTGGCTAAAGCTTAAGGGTGCATTCAGCCGGGCCACCGCAGCTCTAGCCGAGAGGAATTGTCGATAGAGACACCCGTCCTCCGCCCTGCCGTTACGCCCCGGGTCAGGCAGTTCCCGAAGACATGGGCCAAATTGAAGCGTTTAAAAAAGGACCCTATGAGAAACCGTTCCAGACAACTGCTCTTCGTCGTCTGCTTCCTCGGCAGCCCGCTGTTTCCAGCAGTGCTGATGGCGCAAACTGTGAATGGAAGTTTCAACGGTTCCGTATTGGACCAAAACGGTGCGGCTATCCCGCATGCCGGATTGAAGATCACCAATCCGGCCACGGGTCAAACGCGTGAGACTAGCACCGGCCCTGCCGGCGGTTATGTTCTACCGGACGTAGCTCCAGGCGTCTATAACTTCACTGTGTCGTGCGCGGGCTTTGCAACTTTGACTACTTCGAGCGTGACACTTCTTGTGAATCAAAACGCAACCATCGATTTCCACTTGAAGCCCGGGACGGTAACCCAAGAGGTAGTCGTGAAGTCCCAGACTGTTTTGGCAGATACAGTCGATGCCACCATCGGAACTGTAGTCGACGCGCAACAGGTCGCCGAGCTTCCGTTGAACGGACGGCAGTTTACCCAGTTGACTCTACTAACACCCGGAGCCGCACCTCAGAGCAGCGGCCAGCAGTCATTCTTTGAGGTCAAAAGTGACTATGGCGCCGTAAGCCCCGCCGTAAATGGAGCGCGGGCCGAGATGAACAATTTCACGATCGACGGCGTCGAGAACAATGAGCTTTTTTTTAACTTTGCCGCCATCTCTCCACCGCCTGACGCCATTGCCGAGTTCAAGATTCAGACCGGCATCTCCAGCGGTGCTTTTGGTCGGGCGGCTGGCGCCAACATCAATGTTGTGACCAAGAGCGGAACGAATGAGTACCATGGAGCTCTCTGGGAGTTCCTGCGCAATACTGACCTCAATGCCCGAAACTACTTTGCGCCAGATCGAGGCACATTTCACCAGAATCAGTTTGGCGGCATCGCAGGAGGGCCGATTCTCAGGAACAAACTCTGGGGCCTTGGCTGGTATGAAGGATTCAGGAAGGTTCTTAGCAGCAATAGTTTTAGCCAAATACCTACGTCAACGCAAATCGGTGGCGACCTCTCAGGTTTTCCTCAGATTTACAATCCATTTTCCACCGTGCAAACTGGAGTCGACTCGAATGGAAATCCCATTTTCTCGAGACAGCCGTTCACGAACAACCAAATCCCTGCGAGTTTGCTTAATCCTGCCGCAGTTGCCTTGATTAAGCAGCTGTACCCAAGCCCAAACAATAACACCGCTCAGGGAAACTATCTCAGTACCGAACCGACTGTCACCGGCTCGAATCAGTATGGAATCCGTCTGGATGCTGCAATCGGGGAGAAGGCTACGATCTTCTCCCGCTTCACGAATGATGCAACGAAAAGGACCGACCCGACCTCTTTTCCCAACTTTCCTTACAATCAAAACCAAGTTGGGACTCAGGCCGTCATAGGCACGACATACAGTTTCAGCCCTACTACCGTGCTCGATTTGCGTGGTCAATTCCTGCGCACGCAGATCACGATAACATCGCCGGAGCCGACGCAGGCCTTTTGGGAGAGTACAGGCTTAATTACTGATTTTCCAGGTACTACAGATCTGGGACCCCTATATCCCGGCGTCAACATCAGTGACGTTACGGGCACCGCGAACGGGGAGGCAAACTTTGAAGGCCCCCTCAGGAACTGGGAGGTGAACGGAACACTTACAAAGATTTTGAACAAGCATACGCTGAGTGCTGGCGGCGCATTCATGCATACTTGGGTACTCGACAACTGTGCTTCGAACTTTTTGGCGTTTGACAATGGAGCAACCTCCGACCCCCAGAACCCGACAACTACTGGCTCGGGCCTTGCGAGTTATCTTCTGGGTGTCCCCTCCGCAGCGCAACGACAGGTTGGATCAGCAGAGCTCAAGCTATTTGGAGACTACGAGAGCGGTTTCTTCAACGATGTTTGGCGGGCAGCGCCGAAGCTTACGGTAACCACAAGCCTACGCTACGACTACGCATCGCCAATGCAGGATGAACACGGTAGGATTGCTGGCGTGGACCTTTTTGGCAGCACGGCGACAAATGGGATTTATATGATTGACTCAAAAGCCCAGCAGGCATTTTCGATCGTGCCGCTCGACCAGATTCATGGATTCGATAACGTGGTGATCCAACGTCCTAGTAGTCCTTTTCTGCGTGACCGCACAAATTGGGCGCCCCGGCTTGCGGTAGCTTATCGGGCCAGCAATAGTTTGGTCGTCCGCGCAGGATATGGAATCTTTTATGATTTCAATCAGTCAAACATTAAAAACCAGCAATATATCATGGGACAGTACCCCTTTGGAGAAGCCGATTCTGCGGCCATCAATAGTCCAACTGGATCGGCACCCACGCCCCAAAATATTCTGGGCGGGACCGTCTTCCCACCGTTCGTGCCTGATTTGACGCCGCCACAGAATCCAGCCTTTGCTATTACTCGCAATCAAAGCAGACCCTATTTGCAGGACTGGGACTTTGGATTAGAAAAGGAAGTTGCTGGGAAGTTGCTGTTGTCCGCGACCTACGTAGGTAGCAAGGGAACCCACTTGCAAAGCACGGCCGAATTCAATGATGCACCCACTCCTGGTGCCGGGGATCCGAACCTGCGCAGACCGTTGCCCCAATTTGGCTCTTTGAAGTCGCTACCCAATTTTGCAGTCTCCAACTACGCAGCCTTGCAGCTTAAAGCGGAGGAGAGGGCAGCCCACGGCCTGACCTTTCTGGCTGCATACACGTATGGGAAATCCATCGACGATGCATCGACAAGTAATGGGAGCCAGCAGCCCGGCGAACAACCACAAAACGCATATGATCTTCCTGGGTCGCGCGGAGTTTCAGACTTCGATCTTCCGCAAAACTTCGCGTTCAGTGGGGTCTACGACCTTCCGATGGGAAGTGGGAAGCGGTTCTGGAGCGGTTCCGGATGGATACAAAGCAAGCTTCTCGGTGGATGGCAGTCCACCGGAATTCTTTCGTTGCGCAGTGGCTTTCCTTTCACGCTGTCAATATCGGGAGACAACGCCAACATCGGGGCCGCCAGCCCCCACCAAAGACCTTCATCAATCGGCCCTCTCTTGCCAACCGGATTTCATCAGAATATTAACGAGTGGTTTGATACATCAAGCTTGACCGTGATCCCGTATACATTCGGTGATGTTGGCAGGAATACGATTCGCCAGGGTGGCTATAAAAATCTCGATTTCGGACTCTTCAAGAATACTAAGATAACCGAAAAACTGGAGTTGCAGTTCAGAGCTGAGAGCTTCAATTTGTTCAATCATCCGAACTGGGGCGTTCCGGTCCAAACCCTCGGGGCTTCCCAGTTTGGCCAAGTCCTGAGCGCCTCCGATCCCAGGTACCTCCAATTCGCGCTAAAGTTATTGTATTGACGCGCAAACTAAGTACCCTAAGGGCCTCTGCCTCCTAGCCGGTGATGCGCCCGAAAAGCCATACAGCTATGTTCATGGACGGTTCATTACGGAACTAACCCAACTTACAAACAGCGATATAGTAACAAGTGTGATGTGGGGATCTTTACGACCTGGAATCTGCTTCTCCGTTGTCGTCGCCGGGGTCGCCATCCTGAGCTTAGCCTGCGTTGGCCAACGTTCGGCGTGTGCCGCTGAAGCCGAGGCACACACCACGTGGAGCGCCTATGAAGGCGGGGTGGACTCGGATCAGTACTCTGCGCTGAAGCAGGTAAATAGGTCCAATGCAAACCAGTTGCAGCAAGTCTGGTTCTATTCTGCGGCGGGCGCCCGTCGGTTCGAATGTAGTCCAATCGTGGTAGACAACGTGATGTATGTCATTGGGAAGAACGACAGCATCGTAGCGCTCGATGCAGCAACCGGCCGTGAGATTTGGGTTCACGACAACGGTAAGCCCCAAATGATCAGCGAACGGGGAGTTACTTATTGGGAAAGCAAAGATCGCAGCGACCGTCGGCTCTTCTTTGCTACCAACAACATTCTTCATGCGGTCGACGCGCGCACCGGCAATCTCATAGAGTCGTTCGGCGATCGTGGAAATATTGATCTCCGCGAAGGCCTGGGACGCGACCCGAAGACCATTGGCGAGATTGAATCAGGCACTCCCGGACGCATCTTTGAGAATCTTCTCATCTTGGGTTCTACCCCTGGCGAAGAATACGGCGCTCCTCCCGGTGACATTCGGGCGTTCGATGTGCGCACCGGCAAGCTCGTCTGGACTTTTCATACGGTTCCTCATCCCGGCGATTTGGGTTACGACACCTGGCCGAGAGATGCTTGGAAGTACGTTGGCGGCACCAATACCTGGGGCGGGATAACGATCGATGAGAAGCGGGGGATCGCTTATTTTCCGACCGGGTCTCCCACATACGACTTCTATGGCGTTGATCGCCCGGGAGCCAACCTTTTCTCCGACTGCCTTCTCGCTTTAGATGCCCGTACGGGCAAATATCTCTGGCACTTTCAGATCGTCCACCACGACCTCTGGGACTACGATCTATCCACTTCCCCCAAACTTGTGACGGTAAGACACAACGGCGAGGCAATCGATGCCATTGCCCAGCCTGGAAAAACAGGCTTCCTGTACGTCTTCGATCGTGTCACGGGTAAGCCGGTGTGGCCCATCGAAGAACGGCCTGTTCCTAAGTCGTATATGGCTGGAGAGCATGCGTGGCCGACGCAGCCATTCCCGACGAAGCCACCGCCTTTCGCCGTGCAGAATTACACAGTGGACGATGTGAATCCTTATGTCGTGGACCCGGTGGAACGTGCGAAGTTGCGGGATCTGTTGTTGCATGCCCGTAATGAAGGGTTGTTTACGCCGCCGGGGTTGGACAACACGATTGAACCAGCCGGGAACAATGGCGGGGCAAACTGGGGGAACGCGGCTGTAGATCCCACGACGAACATCGTGTATGTGCAGTCAAAGAATACGCCCACGATGCTCAAACTGGAAGCTAAGCCCCCCAAGATGGAGATAAAGGGTTCTCCCGCGACGAAAGGCCAACTGCTTTATATCCAAAATTGTCAGTCGTGCCACACATCGGAATTGACAGGTCAACCGCCGGCCGTTCCTTCCCTGGTCGACATCGTCTCTCGCGTCGGTCCTGACCGTATACGGTCTGTCGTGACGAGTGGTTCATCACCCATGCCATCCTTCGGTGACTTTTCCTCTGACGACATGGACTCCTTGATCGCATATCTCAAAGCCCCAGGCACTGCGCGGGTTCCACCCGACGTGATTGCCTATCTTTCGGCCCCACCACTTCCTCCACCGCCGGCCGCGACGGATGGGTCGGACGCCATTCGATATTGGACGGGATATGGATACATAACGGCCAAGGATGGTCTTTCGGGCATCAAGCCACCTTGGTCAACATTGACCGCCTACGATTTGAATCAAGGAACTATCAAATGGCAAATTCCCCTTGGAGGGGTTCCAGAGTTGGAAGCTCGAGGTATCAAAGACACTGGCAGTTTCTTTCCGCAAGGAGGACCGGCTGTCACGGCGGGGGGACTGATCTTTTCGGGCACCGAATCAGATTTCAAGATACGGGCATACGACAAAGACACCGGTAAGGTGCTCTGGGAACATGAGCTGCCGGCCGCTCCTCATGCAGAAGTGGCGGTCTACCAAGTCGATGGGCGAGAGTACGTGGTTCAATCTGCGCAGCCGAAGCCGGTTTCCTTGAGTTCTGGATCGGCCTCGGATGAGGCACCCAATATGCAGGGCTACTACGTGTTTGCACTTCCTAAAACGGATGTAGTTGGCCAACGATAGGATGGCTCAAGGACAATGCTGCATTCGGTAGGCGCAGGAAAAGAGATATGAATAGGCTCGAGTTTATGAAGGCGCTTGCAGCCGCGGCTGCAACGGCCGTAGTTCCACGATTTGCCCACGGCGAACACCAAGCGATTCCCCATACTTACACTTATAAGATAGCCGGTGGCTGTGAGATTAAAGCTGACGTTTTTGGCGCGGATATGAGTGTTCGGAAACCCGTTATTGTTTATATTCACGGGGGCGCCTTGATAGAGGGTTCGCGGAAGGCTCCTCCGGGTTGGCTCGATCCTGACGGGAAGTATGTGGTCGTGTCGATTGACTACCGCCTCGCTCCTGAAACGAAATTGCCCGCAATCATTCAGGATATCGAAGACGCGTTCCGCTGGGTTCGTGAGCAGGGCCCGCGCTTGTTTAACATCGATTCGGAGAAACTCGGTGTCGCCGGCGGATCGGCCGGTGCCTATTTGACGTTGATGAGTGGATTCTGCGTAACTCCTCGTCCCAGGGCCCTGCTTTCGCTTTCGGGGTTTGGAGACATCAGCTCGAGCTGGCAAACTCAGCCCAGTCCCTTCTACTTGAAGCAGCCATTGATGTCTAAAGAAGTGGCATACGCATCCGTGACGACTGCTTGCGTCTCTGATCCTCCGGAGGAAAACGAGCGCCAAAGGTTCTTCATCTATTGCCGCCAGAAGGGTATCTGGCCGAAGGAGATATCAGGCCATGACCCGGAAGCTGAACCCAAATGGTTTGACGCCTACTGTCCAGTTCAGAATGTCTCGGCGAAGTACCCACCCTGCGTGCTGATTCATGGGACGGCAGACACCGACGTGCCCTACGCTCAATCTGTAAAGATGGATCAGGCGTTGTCCCGGTTCAAGGTGGAGCATAAGCTCCTGAGCGTACCAGGGGGTCCTCACGTCCTTAGGGGATTTGACCCGGCCGCAAAGGCCGTCGTCTTGGGGCAGGCAGTAGGTTTCTTGAAAAAGCACATGACGTAATCCACATCCAGAATGGGAGGGGATACATTGCAGCTGAGTGGCGGGTTAATTGTGATGTTGTAATTGTTTGTCGCGACGCTAGATCTGGGGAAACGGTTCATCCGGTAACGCGCCGATCGCTGGGAGGTCAATACCTATGGATCGTACAACTATCACTCGCCGCTCGTTGATCGCAGGCGCGATCGCAGCTCCCGTCGTAACTGCTATGCGTGGAAACGCTTCGGTGTTAGCTGATCAAAGTAGCAAGCGTCCCAACGTTTTGTTTTTCCTTCCCGATCAGGTGCGTCGTTGCGAGGTCGGCTGCTACGGCGGCGGTCAGAATGCCCCGACCCCGAACGTAGACCGGCTTGCCACTCAAGGCACGCGCTTTACCAATGCCCTCTCCACCTATCCCCTATGCACACCGTATCGCGCCATGCTCCAGACAGGCCGTATGCCTGCACTTTCCGGTGGAATCATGAACTTCATCAATTTACCTTCCACTGGACAAAGCATGGCGGACATATTCAGCCACGCCGGTTATGAGACGGGATATATAGGCAAGTGGCACCTCGCCTCAGGAAGATTGACCGGAACACTGACGCGTGATGTTCCACCACCCAATGTCGATCCGGAAAGCGAATTTGTTCCCCCTGGCCCGGCGCGTCTCGGCTACCAGCACTGGGAGGCGTTCAACTTTCACACCGACTTCGCTCACGCGTTTTACTATCGCGACACACGCGAGCGTCTGTTCATGCCGAAATATGAGACGGATTCGGAGACTGACATGGCGATCGATTTTATGAAGAAGAACAAGTCGTCGAAGAAGCCATTCTTCCTGGTTGTCTCGCCGCATCCTCCCCACCCTGAGTGGAGAAAAGAACAGACGCCATCTGACAGTTTGGCCGCGACTCCTCGGGATCTTCACAAACGCCCGAATGTGAAAGGTTGGGAAGAGACTCCCACGCAGGATCCGCACTGCTATTACGCGATGATCCGGAACATGGACGAGAACCTTGGACGCCTTACAAGCTTTCTCGACGAAGAGGGGCTGGCGAAGGATACGATTGTTGTTTTTGCCTCCGACCACGGCGAAATGTTGGCTAGTCAGAGCCGTCACGACAAGATGGTTCCCTATGCCGAAGCGGTTGACGTTCCCCTTATCGTGCGATGGCCAGGTCATGTGCCGGCTGGGCACACTTCCGATGTCCTATATACACCGGTTGATCACTTTCCCACCTTAGCCGCTATGTGCGGGACGGGAGCGCCGGCAATTGTAAACGGTAAAGATTTATCTTGGGCCGCACTCGGGAGCCGAGGAACCGGGCGAGACGACGTCCTCCTAATGAACTTTACTTCGCAATGGGACTTTCCGGAGACGAACACGATCTGGCCTGAATGGCGTGGCGTGAAGGACCGGCAATACACCTATGTTCGTTGGCTGAATGGAGCAGAAGAACTCTATGACAACCGCGTCGATATCTACCAAACGCGAAATCTCTTTGACGGGCGGGATGTGCCGCCTGCTCTGGCTCATTTCCGCCAACGATTGACGGCGTTGCTTAAGGAAGCCCACGATGATTTTATGCCCGGCGATCAATACATCACTTGGTTTGACAAGAAGAGAAATGTTATTAGAAACGCGCTAGGTCCGATTGATCGAAGCAATCCGGGTTCTCCGTCCTCATCAGTCACATAAATGCCGACGGCGCCGGAAATCAGTATGTGTGAGGCAAGAGCAACGGGAAAGGTAAGTTGTTTCCAAGACGACGGGTATGCCATCGATGAACCGACGACGACTGAGTCCCTAGATCGCTTCTCTCCCGGCCTCAACCTCTGCGGTTAGCCGGGACCCAAATCCGCCTCCGGCAGTTTGCTTGCGGATCTGTCCGCGCTCCCTCACTTCTTCTGAGAAGCTACGAAGCTGTATTCCAAGGTAGCCGTGCCAGCTCCGATGACCGGTTTGCATCCCTTGGCGTGCCGGCAGTGCCTGAGACCTGTGTTGACTGCAAGATGCTCATAATAGGGAACATAGCTAGCAACGTCGACTCCAAGAACAAAGTTGCGGGAGGGACCCTGAGGGGTCTCTTGGAGGCTGTTTATCCATATCATGCAACTTCGGCGATTGGTCGACTGAGATCAGCTCCCCATGGCTCTCCTTGGCCGTTCCACCCCGCTGCCAGTTTCTGACGAGGCAAAGCTCAAGTGGAAGGGGCATTGCTGAGCAGAGGGATTATTCCGGCATTTGGTTGAAAACGTCACTTTCATTCCTACCTCCAATAAGTTGTGAATGAACATCGACCATACGGGCTGGCAAAATCTGGGTCGTTAGTGTCTGCGCACCATCCATGAAGACCGGAAGTTAACGTTCTGTCCTTCTAGAACTGGCGGTTTTCGCTGGGCCTTGTACATGTGACTTACGCGGGTCGCCTTATCCAGTTCTTGACTTGGCGGAAAAAGCTAAACCGAAGGAGAGTAACTAAACGCGGCCCAGGGTGAATTCGTTCCGTCTTGCAACCTGAGATTGCAGTACGAAGCTTTACATCTACTTATCGGGGCCGA
>Ga0206939_10096_pt1 | contig 26752 bp, 20 predicted proteins | sample Alteio_BWOrgHeat_10_FD_152921 | JGI IMG/M metagenome (GOLD analysis project Ga0206939, IMG submission 152921) | Enriched cells from forest soil in Barre Woods Harvard Forest LTER site, Petersham, Massachusetts, United States -... | ecosystem: Environmental > Terrestrial > Soil > Temperate forest >... | reverse complement strand
GCCAGCGAATGGACCGTTCTCGGGACCCCGGCGCAGCGTCCGGACCTGCCGGATTTAGTTACCGGCAAGTTCGAGTTTGTTCATAACGTGCGCGTGCCCGGAATGTTGCATGGCCGGGTCGTTAGACCTCCCACCGTGGGCGCAACTGTAGTCAATGTGGATGAAAGCTCGGTGCAGGGTATGCCTGGGCTTGTTAAGGTTGTCGTCAAAAAGAATTTCGTAGGTGTGGTCGCCGAGAAGCCCTGGCAGGCGATTCAGGCCGCCAACAAGCTGAAAGTCAACTGGACGGCTGGCACTGGATTGCCCAGCCATGCGGATTTTTACAACTACCTGCGCAACCAGAAGCCGACAAGAGATACGCTGCTGGTCAATTCGAAAGATGTTGACGAGAAGCTCTCGCAAGCTGCCACCGCCTTAAAGGCGACTTATTACCATCCCTACCAAATGCACGGATCGATGGGCAGTTCGTGCGCGGTGGCCGACGTTCAGGACGATAAAGCCACGCTGTGGTCGCCCACGCAAGGTGTTTGGCCGGTACGAAGCAGCACCGCCATCCTTCTGGGGTTGAAGCCCGAGAACGTGCGCGTGATCTTTCGCAGAGGCTCCGGCTGCTATGGAATAAACGGCGCCGATACGGTGACCTTTGACGCCGCGCTACTTTCGCAGGCCGTGGGCAAGCCCGTCCGCGTGCAGTTCACGCGAAAAGATGAGATGGCCTGGGGCGAGAATTATGGATTCGCGTTCGTCATGGATGAGCGCGCCGCTCTGGACGCTCAGGGCAATATCACCGCCTGGGACCATGAATCCTGGTCGGCCGTCCTTGGCAACCGGCCGGGCTATGGGACACCGGGGAATGTGATCACCGGCACGCTGGCCGGTTTTCAATCGGATCCATTTATGGCCAGAACGCCGGCGCCCGAACCCCGCGCATTCAGCAACAACAGCAATGGGGTGCCCTCTTATGTCGCGGGCAACGTCGGCGGCACGCCCAAAGGCACGGGCACGGTCAAATCCGAGCGCTCTCTTACCCACAACGTGCCATCACCGTTTTTTACCGGACCGCTGCGCTCCCCCGCCCGGCTGCAGAACACATTTGCTCACGAATGTTTCATGGATGAGCTCGCGGCGCGGGCCAAGGCCGATCCGGTGGCGTTCCGGCTACGTCACCTCAGCAGCCCGCGAGTGAGCGACGTAGTAAAAGCAGCGGCCGAGCTGGCGAATTGGGAACCACGTCCTTCTCCTAAGCCGCAGGTCCGCAAGACCGGCGTTGCCACGGGCCGCGGCTTTGCTTGCGTTGCTTACGAGGGCGACAACGGATTTGCGGCGATGGTTGCTGAAGTTGAGGTAAATCAGGATACCGGCAAGGTGAGTGTGAAGCGGATCTTCTTCAGCAACGACTCCGGCCCGATCTCGAACCCCGACGGTCTTCGGAACCAGATCGAGGGCGGGGCCCTTCAGGGCATGAGCCGCGCTCTTGTGGAAGAGGTTACGTGGGACGACCAGAAGGTGACTTCTGTCGACTGGTTAAGCTACCGTACCTTGCCCTTGGGTTTCGATATTCCGGAGTTTAAAGTCAAACTCATCAATCGGCCTGACGAAAATGCCACAGGCGCCGGCGAAACGTCCATTACCGTCGTTGCAGCGGCAATCGGGAACGCCATCTTTGATGCCACCGGCGCGCGCGTCCGGCAAGTTCCCTTTACACCGGAGCGCGTTAAGGCTGCGCTCAGCCAGACAGTGAGCCAAGCGTAACGCCCTTCGCGCTCTGCAGCGCTTGCGCTATCTATTTGCCGATTTCCAGGAGTTCAAACGTGCTGGGCACCGGCCTTGGCCGCGGATTCGGATTCTGGGCCGTGGGCGACACAGGATCGTTTTGCTCCGTCCCGATCGAAAACATGTGATGGGTTTTGGGATCGAGCGCGATCGTTCGCGCGCCGTATATCGTGGGCACCTTTGCCACCTGCGTGTACTTGTCCGGTGAATCTTCATGGAAGACAAGTGTGGCTCCGTTTTTGCCATCTCCCCCATCCCGGCACGTAACGAACACGGTATTTGTGGCCGCATCGTAAGCTGAACCATCGGCGCCAATTCCGATAGGCTGCATGGAGACTACTTTGCCGTTATCCGCGTTCATAACCACGAGCAGCGTTGCGGCTCCTTGACAGGCCATAAACAATCGCCGGTGCGCTGTGTCCATGGAAAGACCGACCGGCCTCTGGCAGGGGGCCGTAGGCCATCTCTGCTTGATGGCCAAAGTCTTGGCGTCGTATTCGAGCATTTGAGCCTTGTCCGCGATATTCACGAAGACGTTTCCTTTGCCGTCGGATACCGCCGCCTCCGGACCACCCTCGAGCGCCACCGTGCCGGCGATTTGTGCCGTCGCTGCATCCACCACGGTCGTATTCATCCCATCCCCGTTGTTAACGAAGACGCGCTTGCTTCCTGGATCGTAGATGAGGGAATCGGTATCGATGCCTGTCGACTTGAGTGAAGAGGTGATCTTCAGCGTCTTCAAGTCAAAGACGTAAATGGTGCCTTCATCCCTTGACTGGTTGCCGGTTGCAAACCCGCGATTGAATTCAGGCGCTACCGCCACACCGTGCAGACCCTTCAGATCCGGAATATCGGCAATCACCATCCCCGTGCCCTCGTCCACAACCATGATGTGGGTGCCCCGGGGGATATAGACTCGCCGAGCTTGAGAATCTACGGTCACGTAATCCCAGCCGCCCTCACCGCCCAGATGTATGGTGCGGATTACTTTGTAGCCTGAGTCCTGCGGAGCCGCGGGGATTGCCGCGACGGAAAAAAACATTGCCGTCGCCACAACACACGTCCAACACAGCGTACCTACCACTCGATGTGCTGACATAGACCATCCTCTCTTTGTGCCCCTAAGGTAGTTTCGGAGAAAGTCGCCTACAGATCCGGTTTGCGGACTCCGGTGGAGTCCACCAGACTCCCGAAACCGCAGATGAGCTTTCGCCGGCAACAAAATCTCCTCCGAATTGCTCCCTGAGCCATGTGTGATCTCAATATGTGAGCGTGCCTGAAGCCACCCTGAAGCCGATCGGCCGGCACTCGCTCGGTTGGAATCCGCGAAGCTATCGTTTCAGGGAGACAGCCAGCCCCATACGGCTGGCAACAGCGCGGCCCTGCCGGAAGGCGGGAATGAACTTCCATTTCCCCACTGCATCCTTCAGATCTATGTCGGACCAGGCTGCGCCGCCGGATGGTTGAGCAGAGCGCACTTTTCCCGCCGAGTCAATCACCAGCTCGAGCATCAGCTCCGCATAAGCCGGGCTCTGCTCCGACAAGTCCAGCGGAGCAGGCCGCCGAAGCATGATGGGCTCAGGCGGGACAACCTCCAATTTGCCTGTCGCCGGTTTGTTTATAGCATCGTAGATCGTGGCGCGATTTGTGCTAACCGACGTCAACGTGGACACGCCATCCAGTTGAGCGCCGATTCCCCGAGCGCGTGACCGCAAAATCTCCCCGTGAATCCGATCGAGATCGCCGCTCGGCCACATTTCTGCCAAAGAACGCCAGGCCTCCTCTTCGCGACCGCTATATAAGTACGACCAGACGATTTCGAGCACTCTCGCCTTCACGCCTCGCAGGTAATCTCTTCGCCTTAAGCCTTCCACTGTGAACGGGACGGGCGCTGGCAATCTGCCATCGCTGTTCTTGAAATCGCGGAGCTTCTGCGCATCGAGTTCCATCCGCAGCTCCACGATTTCATGGTCAAAATAGGATTGGAATTCCGAGCTGACATCCAATAACTTGCCGCGCACGAATCGGAGCACGATGGTTGGCGGAAAATCCAGCTCATCCAGGCTCAAGTTTTCAAGCCCATCGACTGATGCGGCATCGTCCGCCCAGATCTCCACGCGGCCGTCCAGATCGGTATCGGCGGCGCCGAAGAATTCTCCGCCGGTCAGCGTGCGCAGCAATTTCGGCGGCTTGCGCAGCAAATAAATCTGGTACGACATGCAGCACTCGGCGGCCAATCGCTTTACCTGAAATATTACAACAGGTACGTTCGTGCCCAGATCCACGCCGAATGCGTCAACGTCTAACTCCGACGCACCGGTGGCAATCTGGAGCTTTTGCTTCGCCCAAGTTAGCTCCGCTTCACACGAGCGAGTCGCTAATCTTCCGTTCCTCACCGGCCCCACGCGCACCGTTACTCCGGTCTGAAACGCCGCTTCGAAATCACCATTGCCGTCTTTGCAAACCACGTCATGCCTCCGGGGGCCTTGAGCATTGCAGATACTGGCCGTTGCGCAGAAAAGTAGAAACGCGGCGATTCCCGTTGTTTTTCGAAATGGCGAAGCCGGCAGCCGAGGTCCCCGGTATGCGCCGTTTTTCTGCGTGCCGGCGTGGCCGTCAGCGACGATACAAAGATTTTCGGAAAACGTCTTTCTCACCCGCACATGCGCCTGGATTGTATTCGGGTTCGTAATGCGCAGATTCTATCATCCCGGCATACGACCGCGAGAGGGTCCTGCAGGTCTCTGGATTGGCACGACTTGGTTAGTTGGCAAGGGATCCTCAGCCGATTTGCAAGCTTCGCGATTGAACAACTCTCACGTTGAGAGAACACTGAAGCTTTGCCGTAGCAGTGAAAGTTTCGGAACTCGATGAATGAAAGGCGCGCCAACCGACGCCGATATCGTAGAATGGCTGGCTATGTGCCGATGCCCGGCAATCCCTTCGCACGCCTTGGCTTCGATTGGAGCTTCTGATGCCCAAATGGCTGTCGCCTGTTGTGCTGCTGTTTGTTTTGCTCGTCGCTGTACGGCTTTGCGCCGCTCAGGATGATTCATTGCCCACCGCGGCCCCAGATCCCACAGCAGAAAGCAGTTCCTCGGCGTCGGCCCCCGATCCGGTAGAGTCTTCCTCATCCACGCGCGAACCTTCGGAATGGCAGATTTTTGGGAGCCAATGGAAAAGGAGCGTGCCGGACATGCTCCACGATCAGAAGCAGATGTGGCTATTTCCTCTTTCCATGGCCCGCGGACACCATCTCAAGCCGGCCCTCGCATTGCTGGGCGCGACCGTACTACTTGCAACGACAGATCCACACTCCGCCACGTATATTCGAAACACCCAGGCGTTCAATGGCTTCAATAAAGCCTTCAGCGGGTTTAACACCGCTACGGCTACGGAAGCATTCGCATCCGCTTTCTACGTTGTGGCATTGGCGCGCAGGAATGCGTACGACCAGCAAACGTTCCTGTTGGCAGGCGAGGCGGTGTTGGATTCGGAAATCCTTACCACGGTCATGAAGGACATCGATCGCCGCGAGGCCCCCGTCTCGTATCTCCCAAATGGCAATTTCAGGGATAGCTGGTTCAAAGTGCCCGCAAACGATAGGGGCTATCTGGGCGGCCTTGGCAGCATGCCTTCAGGCCACGAGATCGCCATAATGGCTGTGGCCACGGTTTTTGCCGAACGCTATCCCCATCCGGCGTGGCATCGGTGGCTGGCTTATGGACTTGCCGCCGCCGTGGGCGTCTCCCGCGTAACTTTGCAATCCCACTTCGCATCCGACACGTTTGCCGGGGGAGTTCTCGGCTACGCCATTGCACACTATATTGTTCTCGCGCGGCAGCCAGCTAACTAGTACGCGCCCACCGGCGTCAAACTATTCTTGAGCCGAGAATTGAAGGAATCGGCGAAAAATGGGATTTGCTCAATCTCTCCAGGCCGGTGACAATACGGGATAGTGTTGGATAGGGTCTCTTTCTCAAGCTACTCAGGAGTATGAAATGGCCTCCTCAATAATCAGAGTATCCGCAGTCATTTTTTTAGCTGCAGTTTTGATCTTCGCGCAGGGAAGGCAAGCCGGCGAGGGCGACGTCACGCGCGCCACACTCGATAATGGCATGCGCGTGGTGATTTTGCGCAACCCCCTCGCGCCAGTCGTGACCGTCGAACAAAACTATCTGGTCGGTGGCAATGAGACACCGCAAGGTTTTCCCGGGATGGCGCACGCCCAGGAGCACATGGCCTTCCGTGGCTGCTCAGACCTGACCGGCGATCAGATCTCCGCAATCTTCGCCCAATTGGGGGGATTTGGTAATGCCGACACGCAGCAGAACATAACCCAGTACTACACAACTCTTCCGGCCGCCGATTTGGACATCGCCTTGCGCGTCGACGCCGCCTGCATGCAAGACATTCAGGATTCAGACGCCGAATGGGCTCAAGAGAAAGGCGCCATCGAACAGGAAGTGGCGCGCGACCTTTCCAATCCAACCTATAAATTCGTCACGCGCGTGAATGAAGATATGTTTTCCGGCACGCCCTATAGCCACGACCCCCTTGGCACCAAGGATTCCTTTGAAGCGACGACCGGAGCGGCGCTAAGAGAGTTCTATAAGACCTGGTATGCGCCCAATAACGCCATTCTCGTCATTGCCGGCGACGTAGAACCGAATGCCGTCCTGGCCAAGGTCAAGGAATTTTACGGAAAAATCGAACGCAAGCAGCTGCCCCCACGCCTGCCAGTCAATCTGAACCCGGTGAAAGCGGAATCTTTCACGCTGGACAGCAATCTTCCGTACCTCCTGGCATTCATCGCCTACCGCATGCCGGGAACGGATAGCCCCGATTTCGCGGCCGTGCACATCCTGGCCGATGTGCTCGCAAGCCAACGCGGAAATCTCTATGCGTTGGTTCCTCAGGGGAAGGCGCTCGAAACGGAATTCGGTCTTGCGGAAACGCATCCCAAAGCCAGCATGGCTTACAGCGTGGCAGTCTTGCCTGCCGCGGCGGATTCGGCCCCTGTGATTCAGGAGATGCGCAAGATCTTGGCGGATTACGCCGCAAACGGCGTGCCCGCGGACTTGGTCGAAGCCGCCAAGCGGCGTGAAATTGCTTCCGCCGAGTTTCGCCGAAACTCCATTCCGGGATTGGCGGAGACATGGTCGGATGCCTTGGCTGCCGAAGGGCGCAACTCGCCGGATGAGGACGTCGATGCGATGAGGCGGGTGACCGTCGAAGATGTAAACAAGTTGGCTAAAGCTTATCTTGTCGACCAGGAATCGATCACGGCGCTACTCAAGCCCGCCCCGTCCGGTGAGCCGGTCGCTTCGAATGGATTTGGAGGATCCGAGCAATTAACCTCAACTCCCACGAAGGCCGTCGAGTTGCCCTCCTGGGCGAACGCCCAGCTTCTCGCCTTGAAATTGCCGTCTCCACAGCCGTCATCTGCCGATATGACGCTGCCGAATGGACTGCGCTTGATCGTGCGAACCGTGAAGATCACTCCCACGGTGACGCTGATCGGAAACGTCCGGCACGATCCACAAATGGAGACGCCGTCGGGCCGCGATGGCGTGGCCAGGATCCTAGACGATCTATTTTCCTACGGCACCAAGAATCTCGACCGGCTGGCCTTTCAAAAAGCTCTCGACGATATAGCCGCTGAAGAATCCGCGGGTTTTGAATTTTCGCTTCAAACGTTAAAGCAGGATTTTCCCAAGGGTGTACAGCTGTTAGCCGATAACGAGCTGAACCCCGCGCTTCCGAATGAGGCCTTCAACGTCCTGAAGCCGCAGACCGCGCAGTTTATTGCCGGTCAAATGAAAAGCCCTGGTTATCGCGCCGGCCGTGCTCTTAATGCGGCACTGCTCCCAGACAAGGATCCCGTACTTCGCCAGACGACCCCTGAAACCGTTTCGTCTCTTACTCTCGATGACGTAAAGCAGTATTACTCGAAGGCACTTCGGCCGGACCTCACCACCATCGTCGTAATCGGAGATATCACGCCGGAAGAAGCCAAAGGCATAATCGAGAAATCGTTTGGGGCGTGGAAGGCCGCCGGGGCTAAACCCGACGTCGATCTACCGCGCGTTCCTGCAAACAAAGCTGCAGCCGCGAATGTGCCCGATCCCACTCAGCTCCAGGACGCCGTCAATCTCTCCGAGACCATTCCCATCACTCGGTTTGATCCCGATTACTATCCTCTGCAACTCGCGAATCACGTCTTGGGCGGCGGTTTCTACGCCACGCGCCTCTATCATGACCTCAGGCAGGTCACTGGCTATGTCTATAACGTTGATGTTCTCCTTAACGCCATGAAGACTCGCACCATCTATACCGTCACCTACGCATGCGACCCACAGAACGTGTCCAAAGCCCGGCAATTGATTCAGCGTGATTTGATCGCCATGCAGAAGGAAAGTGTGACCCCAGCGGAGCTTCAGCAGGCAAAAGCCTTGCTCTTGCGCCAGCTGCCGCTCGGCGAATCTAGCGAAGATAGCGTCGCCAATGCATTGGCTGCCCGCGCCCGGATCGGGTTGCCGCTAGACGAACCCGACCGTGCGGCCAAACGCTATTATGCGATCACGGCGGACGAAGTCCGCGCGGCCTTCGGCAAGTGGATTCGGCCGGATGATTTCGTGCAGGTCGTGCGCGGCCCCGCACCTCAGTAAGAACGGCTCAGGCCGCTTTTCGCTCCGTGCAGAACCTGCCGCAGGGCGCATTACCATCGCCCTGCGGCTTCCCGTCTGGTCAAGAATGCAAATCAGCGTCGGCCGCCGCCGCGCACCGCTCCGCCTGCCCTAGGGACTTGAGGACCTCTGGCTCCGCCACCACCCGTTACCCCTCCTGCCCTGGGGACCTGAGGAGCTCCGCCACGAACCACCGGGCCGCGAAAGCCGCCGTGTGACTCGAATCCGTGTCCGTAGGGATAGTGGAACTCACCGAAACGATGCGGCTGACCGTAGTAGCCATAGAAGAACGGAGATCGATAGACTTCAAACGGCGAGTAGAAACCCCACCCAAATGGGCTGTACAAAATCCCGCCACCCGGAATGTAGGTGTAGGACGCAAACCATGGGTCCCAATACCATCCGGGGCCATACCAGCCCGCTCCGCCGTTCACATAGCGGCGTGCCTCATCGACACTTGCCTCGGATAAGTATCCGGCTCGCAGGCCGCTCCAGCGATAGAAGTCGTCATCCTGGTACTTACGGGCGTCGAAGTCTTCAGCCTTCAACTTGGCGCCTGAGTTCAGGACAACCTGCCGGCCCTGCCCCAGATCGACCTTCTGTCCACCGTCGTGGACCTCAGCTTTGCCTTTGAAAACCCGAATCGAGTTCTCATCGGCATCGAACTCGTACAACCCATTCTTCAGGATCTTGGCGTTCGTGCCGTTTACATCGATGAGGATATCGTTTTGCTTGCGGATGTCCGTGGCTTCCACCATAGCACGGCCCTTATCCACCTCGACTTCGGTAGTTGCAAGCTCCGGCCTGATCATCTTCACCGCGCTGTTCTCTGCTACGCGGAGAAACACGCCCGGAGTCAGCAAAATTTCGACCTTGCCGGCTTGTGTAGTTACTGATTGTCCGGGCTGTAGCTCTGCGGAACCGACCGAACTGGAGCTAAGAGCCTGGTTATCAACAGAAGCCTGGCCCTCAACATAATTGATGCTGCCCGGCTTCGCTGGACGTGAATTCGAATCTTGGGCCCAGCCGCCGAGAGACAGAAATCCTGTCAACAAAAGAGCGCTGCTAATGAATATCAATTTTGAGTGTCTCATTTTTCCTATTCCCACTTATTCCATACTCCACTTACTTAGATGCTTGGCGAGGTGCCCGCGAATGCGTCCGCATTCCTAGCCCGCATGGTAAGACAAGGCACTGAGACCACGCTGTTTAGGGGTGCCTGGCCCGGATAGCAAACCCGGAGTTCTCATGTTGCGGAAAAATCCGCGCAGGCTGGCGCCGGCCTCTTACTTACGGGGCTTTTCTGGAACCGCCAATGTCAGCGCGTCCTCAACGATCCGAAAGTCGGCGGGCAAGCGGCCTGCAGGCTCGCCATCCACTTGCACCCAGATCGGTTCGTCATCAATCGGTTCGCAGCGCATCGCGACAGCCCTAACGAAATGCGCATGGCGAGCCCTTCGCAGTTGGCCGGCCAGCAACAGCGGAATGTAGGAAAGGTACTTCCAGCGGTTGTTTGTAGTGCAGACCATCAACTCGAAGTCGTTGCCATAGAGATCGGCGCCGGTGGTGATCTGGATCGGACCGCCATAGTGCTTGGTGCGTCCCACGACCATCAGGGTGGCGTCCGAGGTATGGCCGTCGAGCGTTACGCGGAAGCGAGGGAAGCCGTACGACGCCATTTGCCGCACCCCTTCCAGCCAAAAGGCCATTTGCCCGGTATGTTTCTTGAGCGTTGGGTTTACGCCGCGCACCATCGCACCGTCGGGTCCGGCGCCGGCCAGCGATAGGAAGTGACGGGCTCCGCCTTCCGAACCGTGCGCGGTTACGTGGCCCAAGGCGATCCGCCGCAGGTGGCTGCCACGGATGAGTGAGGCCGCGTGCTCGATATTCCAGGGAAGGCCCAACTCCTTGGCGAAGACGTTCGCGGTCCCCGCAGGCAGCAACGCGAGCGGCATCGCGCTTCCGGCCAACCCATTTACCACTTCGTTGAGGGTGCCATCGCCTCCGCAGACGATCACCATCTCCCTTCGCTCGCGAACGGCCCGCCGAGCCAGTTCCGGCGCCGAACCCGGCCCATCCGTCGGCACCAGCTCCGATTCGATTCCGTGATGCTCTAGCACCTTGCGCACCCGATCGAGCGCCCCGGATCGAAATCCTCGGGCGCGGCCGGCCATCGGATTGAAGATCACCAGCGCATCGCGAACCTCAACGGCCATCAAAGCTCCAATGTTGCGGCAAAGCCAGCTGTGGCAGAGCAAGTAGTGGCGGAAGGGGGGTAATGCCTCTAGCCGGTAGATGTATCCAGAATTCGAGAGAGGATGTCCGGGATTTCAAATAAAGCGCGGTTGTGCATCTTCTTGGCATTGCATTGAAATTCAGCAAACATCCGCCCTTCGAGCAGCCGCGCCACGTCGTCGGCAATTGTATCGAAATTGCGTACCACTAATCCGACCTGTTTTTCTTTTACCCATATTGCATTATAGCGTTCCTGCGGCAGGGTCCAGGCGTTCCGCTCGACGATCACTGGCAGGCCCATCTCCAGAGCTTCGGCGATGCTTCCGGGGCCTGGCTTGCCGATGAAAAAATCGGCGAGCTGCATGTAATAGGGCACGTTGGTAGTGAACCCTTCTATGAGCCGCGGCATCGGCCGGGACTGTGCGCGCAACTCGCGGACCAGGCGCTCATTCTTCCCGCACAGCAGAATCAGTTGAATCGGCAATCCGGATTGGCTCAAACGCCGGTCAATCTCCAGGATCTTTTTTCGGACACCCTGGCCTCCAAAAAGCACCAATGCCGTCACGCGCGAAGGGTCCAGGCCGAGTTTCGACCTCTCCTCTGCCCGATTGATCTGGCTGTAGCTGTAAAAGCGAGGATTCAGGATCATTCCTGAAGTTTGGAATATGCGCTCGTCCGGGTGGCCCAATTGCCGAGCTTGCTCCACGGCGCCTTCTGATCCGCAAATTAGATATTGCTTCTGTCGCTCGATCCAAAAATGCGGCGGGTAATCTGCGATGTCCGTCAGAATCGTTACAAAGGGCTTACCCGGGCAGGCTTTTCCCAGGCTCTCGCACATCGCCCGATTGAAATGCGGGACGAGCGACGCCACCAGATCCGGCTTCAACTCGTGCCAGTATTTCTCGAGCAATCGCACCGTCTTTCCGTGGTACAGGCGAATTATGGCCTGGAGCACGCGCATCAACTGCGGGCTGCCCAGCGTCCAACCGTTTTGCAGCATCTGGTTGTAAACGTCCTGAATGCGCAGCCCGGTGAACCGGAGAACGAAATCAAGGGGGTCGAGAACCTCTTGCAGATTTACGAGCTGCACATCCCACGGCAGATTCGACTGTTTGATCGCCGCATCGAGAGCCATGGCGGCATTTCGATGACCTCCGCCTGCATCGAAATAAACAAAGGCGATACGCCTCATTGGCTGCCAATTCTCGCATGAGAATTCACTGCTCCCGCCGTTATCTCCTTGGAAAGATTAGACAAACAGCTATTATTCGATCCGTTTATGTAATTGCACTTTCTTAGGGCATTCTTTTTCCTGTAACAATCACATCCCATTCTGGTATGCGATGAAATGCGATCTGCACGTCCATTCCATTCACTCGGGGATGTGCACCGTCCCCCTGCTGAAGCGCATCTGCCGCGAATCCTATAACGATCCGCTGGAAGTTTATTCCATCCTGAAAAGAAAAGGCATGGACCTGGTCACGCTCACCGACCACGACTCCATCGGCGCTGCCGAATCGCTCCGCTGCTATGCGGATTTCTTCCTTAGCGAAGAAGTCACATGCCTCATGCCCAGCGGCACTACCGCGCATATCGGCGTCTTTGATATCACCGAACGCCAGCACATCGAAATCCAGCGTCGCCGCGACGACTTTGTCTGCCTGCTCGCTTATCTCACCGAGCGCCGCTTGTTCTTCAGCATCAATCACATTTTTTCCAGCCTCACCGGGCGCCGTACGTTGGACGATTTCGCCTGGGTTGAAGCCTACGTTCCGGCGCTCGAGGCGTGTAGCGGCCAAATGCTCACTTTTCACAACCGGCAAGCCGCGCAACTCGCCCGGCGTATGGGGAAAGCCGCTCTCGGCGGAAGCGATTCTCACGCCATCCGTTCCGTCGGCGCGGCCTATACCGAGGTCCGCCGCGCGCGCGACAAAGGGGAGTTTCTTGCTGGACTGAGGGCTAACGCCGCAGTCGCCCATGGCGCGAGTGGCGGATATCTCCGTCTCACCCGCGATGTTCTGTGGATCACGGCGAAGATGTTTCAAGAGCGTCCCTGGACCTTGCTCTTCAGCCCTCTCGCGCTGCTCGTGCCCGTGGCTACGATGGCCACGCTTCTGGACGAAAGCTTATTCGCCCGGCGCTGGAGCGCTCGCGTCAACGCTTCACAAAAAGCGCGACCCGAGTCCATGGAATCGCTCATGAGCCGGGCAGTGGAGGTATGCGCATGGCCGTAGCCAGAGCCGTGTGGGGCTTCATCGAGCAGCGCGATCTGCGATTGATGCGCCGATTGCACCGTTGGCGCGCTCCGCGGCCGATCCGAATTTTTATGCTGATCATGAGCCGACTGGGCAACGGCTGGCTCTGGTATTCGCTCGGTATCTTTGTACTGGTCTGCGGCGGACAAAATCGCTACCGGGCTTTCTTTGCTGGCGCACTTTCCGCTCTCACGGCAATTTTGATCTTTCAGCGCGTGAAGCCCCTCAGCCGCCGGCGGCGGCCCTGCGAGATCGAGCCGCATTGCTGGGCAGTGATCTCGCCGCCTGATCGCTTTTCGTTTCCTTCCGGCCACGCCATGACTTCATTTGCTATCGCTGTCGCAGTGGGCAGCTTCTATCCTCAGTGCCAGCCCTCCCTTCTGGCGGTGGCAGCGATGATCGCTGTCTCGCGAATTATCGTCGGCATGCATTTCCTTACTGACATCGTTGTCGGAGCTTTGATCGGCGCGCTAATCGGGTATCTATCGGTCTGGCTTTTTCTATGAGCCCCGCCTTGGGCCGCACGCTCGGGGAACCGCTTGATCTCCGCTAAGTCTATGATACATAAAGCTGCTAACACACTTTAGATGGGCTGGCCGCCCCACTTTTCGTAAAGGGTATATCCGCTGGACAGGAAGGGGCCTCGGCGGTACCATCTGTCTCCCCTTAGCTTCAAGATCTTAGTCTGGAGGGTCCTATGACCCAAAAGCCACAAAGCACGAGCGATTGTATCGTCGTGTGCCTTTTCTGCGGGACGCGCACTGCTGTTCCTGTTTCACAGTCCCGTGATAGCGCAAATCATTCCGATTCGGGCGTCGGGGTTACCCTCGTCCGTTGCCAAGTTTGCCGCAAAGAAGCCCCCTATTCTGCAAGTGATATCGTTAGGTTCCAGGACATTCCCCTGTCCGACAGCAACTCTCGGACTCGCGCCGCCGGCCTCTAGAACCTTCCGGTTGGCCATTTCCGGCTAACCGCTTGGGGGAATCAGGCTCCGCCGACTCGCGTGGCAGGTAACTTTACAAAAAGAGCCCCACAGGATTTGCCGGCAACTTTTTTGAGCTACTTTATCTGCCGGCAAATCCGCAGGGTTGATCTCTATCGATGTGTTGGTGAAGACAAGCTGTTTCGCATCCAGTTCTGCACGAGATCCGTCGGAAATCGCAAGCGCGACGTCAGTAATACCACAGCAACATCGGCGAGCAAGTTATGGCTGCCACCCGGCATCGGGCCAGCAAGCCTTCCCATTACCACAGTGTTGGGATCCGTGGCATTGAGGTAGTTTTCGAGATAGGTGAACCCGTTGGGCGCAGTGCGGGCGTTGAGGCCGGTATCCGTGGTGCTCAGTCCATGCGCGGTTTTCCACTGGTCCGGTATTCCATCGCTCAGAGATTCTGTGCAGGTCACGCCCGGATCGATTGTCGGATAGCCGCCAACATCTTGCTCGGTATTGGGCAAGCCTCCTGTGCCTGTGTTGTAATTATTAATCACCCGCAGATCGACGGCGTCTCGATTCATCACCCAATTGCCATTGCAATCGAGCCTTTGCGAAGCTCCGGCAGGATGCGCCGTAGTATTCGGTACAAGTAGGGCTTCGAGGCTACTTACATCGTCTGTCCCTATGGGAAACTGGAGGGCGGGCTGCGGCGTAGTGCGCTGATCGCTACGCGTCAAGGCTCCTGTTTCCGAACCATTTTGCCCACTGACCTGTGCGGTCAATGGCCAATTATCCGAGCTCGGACTAGAGACATGGTAGCCGAGGTTGCCGGCGACGTAGATCGATGGACTCCCCGGCATCTCTTGTGCTCCGCCCGGGCCCGATTGAATTTCGTGGGTGTTCAGGTCGTTCAGTGATCCCGGCTTCCAGTAATTACCGATATAGTCGCCGGTAACTCCGCCCAGCATCTGCACGGCGTAGAATGCCCAGTTATAGGTGAGATTATTTACCCAACGTATGTTCGGGATGCCAATCAGGGGTATGCGATGGCTGGCATCGATCATTAGGCTGTGATGGACGTCGATGTCGGTAATTCCCGCCACTGTTGCGCTATCGGTTGCGCCGATACCGAACGATGTGGGATGACCGGCTAGAGGCTCAGAGTTGAGGCTCCAGGAAAAGGTAATGTTGTGAATGGGTGGCTGCCCGGAGAAGCGCCAGATCGTCAGGTTCTCGTCACGCGTCCAGCTTACATCGACGTGATCCATGATGATGTTGCGGCAATCGCCATTGCCGATCCAGATAGGCGAACCCTCTTGCGTACCCTCTGCGTTGGTCCAACCCATGCGGCTACGGATGTAACGCATGATCACGTCATGCGTGCTGACGATGATTCCATAGGGAGCGTTCTTGCCGTTTACGGTGATGCCTCCGCCCGGCGCGCTTTGGCCGGCGATGGTGATATAGGGATTGGCAATCGTCAGTGGAGACGTGATCGCTATCGTGCCGGCGACCCGAAAAATGCAAGTGCGCGGCCCGCTGGCCTCGATACAGGCGCGTAAGCTGCCTGCGCCGCTGTCATTCAGGTTGTTCACTAAAATCACTGACCCTCCGCGGCCACCTACAGACACCGCGCCCGCTCCTTCGGCGCCGGCGAATGCGGGAAGAGAGCCCGACGGCGAGATGGTTTGACCGTTGCCGGAGCTTGACGCAGAGCTTGCGCTCGCGGAATTCGACCCGCTGCTTGCGGGCGTCCCTTGGTTCGTGCCGGCCGGTGTAGTTGTCCCCGAATTAGAACTCGCGCTTGAATTTTGTGTGCCGCTCGCAGCTTGCGCACTAAGGTGTCCTGCAGTACCGCCGCAACCCATGATCGAAACAGCGCCGGCGATTAGAAGCATCGCTAACGCATGTGAGTTCCTTACCTCCTTTGTCAGTTTGTTGAATAACGCCAGTTTTCTTGCCACGGATAAATCCTCCGTGCAAGAAGCTACAAGGAATGGCGTAAGTCTTATACTGTACAGCGGTACAAAAAAGGGTAACGGCCCCTATTTAGTACTGAATCGTTGTGGATTCCTCAGAAGAGTCTCGGAGGAGAAACAAAAACGCGACAATGATTAGGCCATAGATGATTGGCTCGTACACGGAAGGTTGTCAGCCATTCGTTGTACACAATCTTTTAATCCTGCGAGCTAACCGAACCTTACGAATGGCGGAGCGCTTTGCGGTCCCGAAGATACAAAAGAAATCCCATGGGCAGCGAGCCTCCGACTAGCGCCCTGGCGCGAAGGTTCTTGAGTTCCCTCAATTGCGACAGTGGCCCTTTACCCAAGCCAAACGAATAGCGACTGAAATTGATCGCGCAACGAAATAAGGTCGCGGGCGCTTTGAGCAGCCAATCCACGAAATCGTTCAACACCTGGCGATAAAAGTAGGCCCTCCCCCAAAGCACTTTGGCGTTAAGAGAGGAAAGATGATCCTGAGCGCCGTCTCGGATGTGATAAATCCTCAAGGGCTCATTAACGAAGCGCGTTTTGTAGCGGCGTGATAATGCCAGCCACACCACGCTCTCAGGCACGAAGTTTTGGCCCGGCGTTACGGGAAAAGGGAACTGCCGCAGCACATCAGTTCGCTGGAAACCCCATTTCTCCCCGCGGGCCCTGTACTTCATAAACATCTCCACCGAATCCGAGTCGAGAATGTCACGGACGAATTTGTCGCCTTCGATCTCTCCGTGCTGGTTCTTGCATAGCGCAGTGACCGCGGAAAATCGGGGCTTCTCGCTCTCCGGAATAGCGTCCCAATGATACTTGAGCCTTTCCAGCGCTTCCGGCACGCAGTCGTCATCGGAATCAAGCGTGAGGAATAGCTCGCCCTTGGCTTCCTGCACGCCGCGATTGAAGGCGGTAGGTTTTCCTTGATTCGACTGCTGGATGTAGCGAATGGGAAAATTCGCTTCGATTTGCCACGTTTGCACGAGCTCTCGCGTATTGTCGTGCGATCCATCATCCACGATGAGCCACTCGAAATCACGAAAGGTTTGCGGTTTTAGGCTCTCGTAGACGCGTGGCAGCGTGGCCGCCCGATTGTAGGTTGGCGTAAAAACTGTAAACAAATATGGAGAACTCATAGGCAGATTCTCATCAGGCACACTCCCTCCGAATTTGTAGACGCGGCGATTTAAGAGCAACGCTTACGCGTGCGCGGAATTCAGTTAACCATTGCGGCGGGATGGCGAGAATCAGGCGTGTGTGTCAAACACGTTGGAACAAAATGGTAAGGCCCGTGAAGAGTGCAGGGTAAGCGCCCGAAATAAATTGCCGCTGGCTTAGGGCTTTGGAGCGCGCGCTGCCAGAAAGCCTTACAGGTTTTGCCGGTGCACTTTCGTTAGCTTATGCACCGGCAAATCCGTAGCACTGTTTTCCTATCGATGTGTCAGCGAGAACAAACTTGTTCGTATCCAGTTCTCCATGAAGCCTGTCGAGAATTGCAAACGTGCGCTCAACAGCGCGACCGCAACATCCGCCAGCGAGTTGCGGTCTCCTAATGTCGGCCGGGCAAAATGGGCCATCACCAGTGCGGTGGGATCGGTGCCATTAAGGTAGTTTTCCAGGTACGTGAAGCCGTTCATCGTTGTCGCATTCGCCATGGTCGTGTCGGCTGCGCTGAAGCCATACTTCGCCTTCCATGCGTCCGGAAGTCCGTCGTGCGCGGTCGACGTGCACGGCGTCCCCGCTGCGATGGTTGGGAAGCCTCCCACATCGTTTTGGCTGGTCGGAATCTGCCCCGTGCCCGCGAAATAGTCGCTTACCAGCCGCGCGTCAACGGCATCGCGATTCACCACCCAATTTCCATTACAGTCCAGCCCTTGTGAAGCGCCGACTGGACGGAACGCGTTCGAGGGAAGCAGCAAATCTTCGAGAGTGTTTACGTCGTTTGCTTGAATGGGAAACTGCTCTGCGGGCATCGGTGAAGAGCGCTGAAAACCAGTGGCAGGCCCGGTCTCCGATCCGTTTTCCCCGCTGATCCGGGCTGCCATCAGCCATTGGTTGCTTTGCGGGTTCACCTGATTCCATCCCTTGTTCCCGGCGAGATACACCGAAGGTGAGCCCGAGGGGCCATCGCCGGAGGACACTTCGCTTAATTGAATTTCGTGCACCCCGTCCACCATCGAGCCCTCTTTGTAGAGATTGCCAATCACGTCGAGGGAGATTCCGCCCAGCGCCTGCGTAGAATAAAAATTGGAGTTGTAAATAATGTTGTTCACCAGCCGGGTGGAAGTGTTCTTCAGCAGCGGGCGCCGATGGCTGGAATCTGCCCAAAAATTGTGATGGATATCGATGTCCGTTTCCTGATCGAAAAGCCCGACGCTCGACCCAGTAATGAGGTCGGTAGAGTGCCCCGCAAGACCTTGTCCAATCGTTGACCACTGAATACTGACTTTCCGGTTGGCCATTCCCGGTGTGTTCATCCAGAACGTCACGTTCTCATCGGTAGTCCAGCTAAACGAGCAGTGATCGACCACCACGTTGTAAACATCGCCATTACCAATCCAGATCGGTGATCCGGATTGCGATCCCGGCGGCCGAGCCGAGTTCAAGCCCATTCGCACGCGGATGTAGCGCACCACCACGTCGTGGGTGTTAATCATGAATCCTTCGCCACTGTCATTCAGACCATTGATCAGGATTCCGCCGCCCGGAGCGCTTTGGCCCGCGACGGTGATGTAGGGACTTGTGATGCGAAGGGGCGATTGCATCATGATTGTTCCGCCGACGCGGAAAACGCATGTCCGTGAACCTGAGGCTTCCAGACAATTGCGCAAACTTCCTGAACCAGAATCATTCAGATTTGTCACCTCTATCACTTGGCCGCCACGCCCGCCGACTGACGCTGCTCCACCGCCCTGAGCGCCAGGGAAGGCCGGAAGCGGGCCCGAGGGCGAGATCGTTGACCCGCCGGACGAAGAAGATTGAGAGCTTCCGCTGCCGGTCGGGGTAGTACCCGGATCGGTGCTGGTCGGCGTCGTGGAGCCGCCGGCGGTAACCGGCGAAGTCGGGGTGACGCTCGTGGCGGATGAGCTCTGCGTGCTAGTCGCAGCTTGCGCTGTAAGATGTGGAGAAGTACTGCCGCAGCCGGCGATTGAAAGCGCGCCAGCGATCAGCAGCGCTGCCAGCGCTGCCCGTGTATTACCAGCTCGGCTCGTCGCTTGGTCGAGTAACGCGAGTTTTCTTGCCACGGATAAATCCTCCGTGGAAGAAACTACAGGGAATACCGTAGGTCTAATACTGTACGAGGGTACAAAAAAGGGTAAGGGTTTCTATCTAGATAGCTGGACGGTTCTAACCGAGGTAGTTGTAGTACTGCCCGACTGCCCGGCGCCGGCCGTACACTGCTGTATTTGCTCGAATTACCCCGGAGTGGTGGGTGAAAAATCCGCACTGGCCAATGACACCCCCGCGCGACAACCGCAAAGTCTTGGCCAGCTTCCCCTACTTGCCCAGGTTCTCCACGAAAAACTGCGTTACGCGACTAAAGATGTGAATCCGCGCGGCGCTATCGCTGATGCCGTGTCCGCGATCGGCATAAATCTGAAATTCGGCATACTTTTGCGCTTCCACCAGCTTTTCCGCCAAGGCTACTGAATTGGCGAAATGGACGTTGTCGTCGCCCGTGGCGTGCGCCACCAGCAGCTTGCCCCGAAGTCCCGCCGCGTAATTGACCGGCGAGGAATCGTGATAGCCCCCCGGATTTTCCTGTGGCGTGCCCATGTAGCGCTCCGTGTAGATCGTGTCATAGCGCCGCCAATCCGTCACCGGCGCGCCGGCAAAGCCCGCCTTGAAGACGTCGCCCGCCCGCAGCATGGCCACGCAAGTCATGTAGCCGCCGAAGCTCCAGCCCCAAATCCCTACGCGCGCGCCATCCACATAAGGCTGGCTCGAAAGCCACTTCACGCCGGCAAGCTGGTCCGCCAGCTCTACGCTGCCAAAGTGATGATAGATAGGCGTCTCGAAATTATGTCCTCGCCCCGCCATCCCTCGATTGTCGAGAACAAAGATGATGAAGCCCTTCTCCGTCATTAACTCGTGCCACAAGAAATTCGAGCCCTGCCAGGCATCCCGCACCTCCTGCCCGTGCGGCCCGCCGTAGAGGTGCACGATCACCGGATATTTTCGGCTGGCGTCAAATCCGGCCGGTTTGATCATCGCCGCCTCGAGCGGCGTGCCATCCGCGCCTGGCACCGTGAAGAATTCCACCGGCTGAAAATGATACTTTTCCAGCTCCGCCACTTTATTTTCCGCCAGCGTCGCTACCAGGTTGCCCTCTGCGTTGTAGAGCCGCTGTTGCGGCGGAGTCATCGCCGTCGAATACGTATCCAGGAAATGCTTCCCGTCGGGCGCCAGGCTGACGCTGTGCGTGCCGTGGTCGTGCGTCAGCGCGACCGGCTCGCCGCCCGAGAGCGCCACGCGATAAAACTGCCGTTCGATCGGACTCTTCTGCGTCGAGGTGAAGTAGACGGCCTGCGCTTGCTCGTCAACCTTGGCGACGTTCTCCACCTCCCAATCGCCGTGGGTGAGCTGCGCCATCTGCTTGCCCGACAAATCGTACAAATAAAGGTGGCGGAAGCCCGAACGTTCGCTCGACCACAGGAACCGCCGTCCGTCGGCGAGAAAATGCAGATCGTTGCTCAGATTGATCCAGTATTTGTCGTTCTCGGTGAGTACTGTCTCGCACTTTCCGCTTGCGGCATCCGCGAAGAGCACCTCCAGATGGTTTTGCACCCGATTCAGGAGCTCGATGGCCACGCGGTGTGAATCCGGCAGCCATTTCACGCGCGCCAGCAGCGCCGTCGCGTCGCTGCCGGTATCCATCCAGCGCACCTCGCCGCCCGCCACCTCCACCACACCCACGTGCGCGATCGGATTCGGCGATCCAGCCTCCGGAAAACGCTCTTCGGTCAGCTCGCCGCCGTACGGAAGCGCGCCCACCAATGGATATTTCTCCACGGAGTGCTCATCCAGCTGCAGCAAAGCGATTTTCGACGAATCCGGCGCCCACCAATACGCCGTCTCCAAATCCAGTTCCTCCGGATACACCCAGTCCAGCTCGCCCTGGCGCAACTCCTCCGAGCCACCCCGCGTAAGCTGCCGAGGCTCTCCGCCCGCCACGCTTACGACCCATAGGTCGTGGCTGCGCAAAAAGCTCACCCAGCGCCCATCCGGCGAAATCTTGGCATCGTCGATATCGCCGCTATCCCCGGATTCCGCCAGCAACTTTTTTGAAGATCGCGTCTTCAGCTCATACCAAAATAGTTCTTTGGCGGAAACGAAGAGCAGCGCCTGCCCATCCGGCGCCCACATGTACCTGGGTGGCGTCAGCCGTCCCAATCCGGTTTGCTGCCCTCGAGATGCCGGCAGCAGCAGCACGTCGCGCAGGTGCTGCGCGTCCACCAGCACGCGTTTCTGCGCTGTCGCGGCGTCGATAGCCCAAATTTCCGGGCCGTCCGCATTTTCATCGAGGTAAGTCAGCAGCTTGCCGTCCGGACTCCAAATGGTGTCGCGCAGCGTTCGGCCGCTCAGGCTGGGCGCCGAATAGATGCGTTGCACGGTGAGTTGATTCTGCGTGCCGCCAGCCTGCTGCGCGGCCGCGGTCTCAACCGTCATCGGCCGAGCCAGCATCAGCAACCCACAGGCGAGCAAGCCGCAAAAACCCAAATGGAAGAAATTCGATCGCCGAAGAGTTCCGGTTCGCTGAGATCTTGCGTCCATTTCAAATCCTCCAGGCCACTAGCCCCCGGCTCCAACCCGCAGCAATATCAAAAAGTTTAGGGCTGTCATTCCGAGGAGCGAGAACGACGACGAATCTGCTTTTTCTTTGAACGCTTTCCCCTCGCAGCGCTGTTCAGCCCTCCAGAATTTTCAACAATCGCCTCGGCCTCGATCTCCACCAGCATCTCCGGATTGATCAGCCGGCTCACCTCCACCATCGCCGTGGCTGGGCGAATCTTACCGAAAACCTCTCCGTGAGCGCGCCCAATCTCCTCCCAGTCGCTGATCCTCGTCACGTACATCCGCGTGCGCACCACGTCTTCCAGCGACGCCCCTGCCCGCTGGAGCGCGCTCGCGATGTTCCGCAGCACCTGCACGGTTTGCTTATAAGCATTCCCCGCGCCCACGATGCTGCCCGCCTCATCCGTCGCCGTCGTGCCCGAGACGTGCACTACGTTGCCCGCGCGAACCGCCCGCGAATAGCCCACGATCGGTTCCCATACCGTTCCCGACGAGACCTTGATCCGTTTCATGCCCCCACTTTCTTAACGCGCGAAGCTCATCTCCGGTCTCTGGAGTCCGGTGGACTCCAGCCGGAGTCCGTAACCGGACATAGGTGACGCTCGCGCTAAGGATGAGCCTTTGCCGATTGTACCTTCTCGCCTCTATTCTTCCACGACCGCACCTTGGTCCGGTGCGGCCGCATGGTACACTGCCGAGACTCACGAAAAAATTGACGCCCGTTTGGCGCCATCTGCTGGAGCGGCTCGCATCCATTTATGAAGTGCAAAAACATCCTTGAAGCCATCGGCCATACGCCGCTCATTCGCCTCAATCGCATGGCCAAAGACTGCAAGTCCGAAGTCTACGTCAAAGCCGATTATCTGAATCCCGGCGGTTCCGTTAAAGACCGCATCGGCATGACCATGATCGACGAGGCCGAGCGCAAAGGCCTGCTGAAGCCCGGCGGCACCATCATCGAAGGCACTTCCGGCAACACCGGCATGGGCCTGGCGCTGGTGGCCGCGGTGCGTGGCTACAAAATGGTTTTCACAATTACCGACAAGCAATCCAAGGAAAAGGTCGACCTGCTCAAGGCCTTTGGCGCCGAGGTGATTGTCTGCCCCACCGCGGTCGAGCCGGACGATCCTCGCAGCTACTATTCCGTGGCCAAAAAGCTTGCCCGCGAAATTCCCAACTCCTTTTACCCCAATCAATACGAAAACCCCATGAATCCCGAGGCCCACTATCGCGTTACCGGCCCCGAAATCTGGGACGACTCCGAAGGCAAGATCACTCACTTTGTTTGCGGCATGGGCACCGGCGGCACCATCAGTGGCGTGGGCAAATTTCTGAAGGAGAAAAACCCGCAAGTCAAAATCATCGGGGTCGATCCCATCGGCTCGCTCTATTACGAATATGCGAAGACGGGCAAGGTTGGCAAAGCCCACACCTACGTGGTCGAGGGCATCGGTGAAGATATCTTCCCCTCAACCATGCATTTCGACACGCTCGATGATGTGGTGCAGGTCAACGATCGGGAATGTTTCGTCGTGGCGCGCAATCTCGCGAAAAACGAGGGCATCTTCGTGGGCGGCTCCGGCGGAGGCTGCGTCTCCGCGGCGCTACGCGTGGCGCGAGAGCTTCCCGCCGGCAGCCTCGTGGTCGCGTTCCTGCCGGACACCGGCATGCGTTATCTCAGCAAAGTTTTCAACGATGCGTGGATGCGCGAACGCGGCTATCTCGATTCCGAAGTTCCCCTCTGCGCCGCAGACGTCGTCGCCGTGAAGCATCGCGCCGGCAAGGTGCGCGAGCTTATCATCGTACGCCCCTATCAAACCGTCTTCCACGCTTTGCGCACCATGCAGGAGCAGGATATCTCACAGTTGCCCGTCTTCGAAGAAAACACCATCGTCGGCACGATCTACGAAGACCAGATCCTCAACATGGCTTTGCAGGGAAAAGATCTCCGCAAGCTGGTGATCCGCGAGGTCATGAGCAAGCCGCTGCCTCAAGTCCCTCGCAACGCCCCCGTCGAGCGCGTCACGCATCTGTTGAGCCACGAAAGCCCGGCCGTCTTCGTGGTCATGGACGAAGGCCGCTACGAAATCCTCACCAAGTACGATCTCATGGGCACCATCGCCGAACTCGTCGAACAAGTCCGCTAACAAACTCCGAGCGCAATCACGCCTTCTGCTTTTCCGAGCTACAAAAAGGGCAGTGCGGTAGTTTCCGATAAAATCGCGACCTGACTGGGGATTTTTCTGCCAGGTCAAGTGAGAGATTTCACCTGAAAGGAGGTGGCAGGACTGGTCGTAGGCCCCGGGTCGTTTCCTGCGGCCCTAGCGTCGTTCTAACCAGATGTCGTGTATAGGGCAGATATGTGATCCCGTAAGTCGAGCCAAGGCACTTGAGGTGATGGTGCCACGCAGCCCGATAGTTTCCACTCGCTCTTTCTAATTCTGAGAGGTAATGGAGGCTGGCGGCATATTTCTGCCTGAGCCGTCGTTTGATCCCACCAGGCGGATTCAGAGCGATCATTTGGCGGATCGCCTGGGGTGCTCCTTGCATGTAGTGCTGCGTCCTCGATAACGAACCCGGGCTATCGTCGTACCATCGATAGGTTGGCACGTTACATGTCAGTACTTGCCTGCTAAGCGTGAGGTGAAGGGCCATATAGGTCAGTTCCATCGAACCTGGCACATCCAAGTACTTCGCGGAGACAGTCTCTGTGCGATAGAGACCGCCGCATGACCTTAGCCATGCGAAATCCATAAGGCGCCCCTGCGGGTCACGTTCGATTGTGGAAAACTCCGGAAAGTCGATGACCTCATGTCCGTTCGCTTGCCGGTATCCATTCGTCACAACAACATCAATCGATGCATCCCTGAGCAGAGGTCCGAGCCGAATCTCCACGGCTGCCGGCAGATACTCGTCATCGTCATCGAGCATTCCGAAGAACTCGGTATCAACGGTCTTGCGGCCCGCCAGCCGCGCCACGGTTGGGCCACTTGCATCGAGATATAGGTAACGAATGTCACGGCGACGTTTGAGCGATTCAACGGCTTCAGATATGTACCGAGAGCCATTCACGACCACGATCGGAAGAACCAAGCCATTCTGATTGTTTAAGAGGCTGTCTAAGGCGCGCCAAAGCAGGGCCACACGGGGGGACCCTGCCGAGGTAGGAATAATCACAGATACTAAAGGTTTCATGGCGAGACCTCTCCCAGCGCGATAGGTGCTTGAAACTCAACACGGAATGGCTGCCTAAAGCGCTCCATAGACCATCTTCGTTCCTTACTTCGTTTGGGATGTAACCGCCTGATTTAGAGGCATCGACGGCGCACTGGCTGTCGAGCAGATGCGGACTACTTCACGGCTTTCTCGGACTGTAATTCCAGGCTGCCTGTTGGAGTAGTTCGTCCGCTTTCGAAGTTCGTTCCATAGAGCTTGTATGGCTTTCAGGTTCGCAAGAATCTCCCTCACCCTCGCAAGGTCGAGGACGTAATCACACTCCGACGATGGTGTGACAGGGTTGTGATAGGAAATCAGGTCGCCGCTAAAGGTTACCCTCGCGGGGTCGAGGCGCATCGAACTCGCAAAAGCATCAATACTAAAACTCAATCGCGCTGCCTCTAGAGTCCAAGACTCGATTTCCTGTTCTGTTTGGGCGAGTTCAGTCGCTACTTGCTCCGGCAATTTTCGCAGCTCTTGCACACACATACTTCCTCTCGACTCGAGAGAACCTCCCTCGACTGCCGCGATTTCAATTATTGGCCGACGCCTTCAGTCTTACTTGTCCTTCCCTGTGCGCTGATATATATGCGCAGCGACAGTGCGTCTATACCAAGAACCCTTTAATTTTGCGGTTGCTGCTGCAATCTAAGTTGCTGATCGCATCAGCTTCGACCTCCGTGGGTATGCGTGAGGCGTCCCGGCAATCCGGGCCAACGAGGAGACAATTAGAACCTGCGATGGTTAACCCTGCGTATAAGTCACGGAGTCGGCCGCGGTGAACAGATAAAAGGATCTGGGGGCCGCGAAGTTTCTATGACGAAGCCGGGATAGCCCGTACCGCCGAGCGCAATAGTCTCCTCGATCTTTTGCAGGATGGTGTCGAGCGAGAGGATGTAACCCTCTTTCGATCCCATCGGCCGGTAAAACGCACAGAAGGAGCAATACTCGGTGCAGAAATTGGTGTAGTTGATATTGCGATCGATCTGGTAGGTGGCTACACGCGGATCGTTTTTCTTTTTGCGAAGCTGATTCGCGGCCATGCCGATGCCGATCAGGTCATCGGACTGGAAAAGATCGAGCGCTTCCTGCTGGGAGAGAGTCATTGTTCTTACGGCTCCTTGAGCATGCCAGAAGCTCAGCGGCTTCCTTGCGCGCGGCCGCGTAGTCAAGTGCGGTAATCAAGCCGTAGTATTCGGCTACATTATTGGTCGCACGCCCGAGATATTTGCCGACCTCAAAGCGAGTGGCACCGTCAGGGCCGCGGAGAATGACCGCATAGGACGCCGGGCCGGGATTGCCGCGCGAGGCGCCATCCACGTTGGCCACAAACATATTGGCTGGTTTTTCAGGCGCGTCGAAAGGAAGCTTGCCCGAGGGAGGTTTCGTGAGCCGGCTCCTCATGCGAATTGATGCGCGCAGATTTCAGGCTTCATTCGCAGAAATTCCAGCGGCGCTCGCCTTCGAGCCGGTGTCGGGCGGGGTAGCCGCGGGCGGCTCAACGTAGTACAGGATGCGCGTGCAGGTCTCGCATTGAAAAATGTCGTGGCAATCGTTACGCCGCAGTTCCTGGAATACGTGAGGGCGAATGCGCACGCCGCAAAGCCCGCAAGCTTCCTCGCGTACTTCCGCCACTCCGATTCCGTGGCGACGTCGCGCGATCTGTTCATACGTGTGCAGAAGATCTTCGGGAATTTCAGAGGTAATCTCGCGGCGGCCGGACTCTTTAACCTGCAGCTCTTGCTGCAGGGACGCTTGCTCCATCTGGATCTTTTCCCGCTCGACGCGCGCGTCGGTTTCCAGCGCAATCACGGAATGCTCCGCGGTTTTGACCTGGCGCTCATACTCTTCGCCCGCGACCAT
>Ga0206939_10095_pt1 | contig 26782 bp, 23 predicted proteins | sample Alteio_BWOrgHeat_10_FD_152921 | JGI IMG/M metagenome (GOLD analysis project Ga0206939, IMG submission 152921) | Enriched cells from forest soil in Barre Woods Harvard Forest LTER site, Petersham, Massachusetts, United States -... | ecosystem: Environmental > Terrestrial > Soil > Temperate forest >... | reverse complement strand
AAGACCGCAAAGGAACTGAAGAAAGCTTATAAATTCATTCGTGACCTTGCCGCGCAAGAGCGCGCCATCCTTTTCGTGGGAACCAAGAAGCAAGCCCAAGAAGCGATCGTTTCTGAATCCCAGCGCTGCGGCGCGTTTTATGTGAGTGAGCGTTGGCTGGGCGGCACGTTGACCAATTTCGAAACCATCAAGCGATCCATCGGCCGCTTGAACGAGCTCGACAAAATGAAAGCGGACGGCCTCTTTCGCGTCATGTCGAAAAAAGAAGTGTCTCGTCTCGAGAAAGAGCGCATGCGTTTGACGAAGACTCTCGCCGGCTTTAAGGGCATGGGTGATATGCCGGGATGTCTTTTCGTGATCGATCCCGTTCAAGAAAACACCGCTATTCTCGAAGCCCGCCGCATGGAAATTCCCGTCGTTGCCGTTTGCGATACCAATTGTGATCCTGATTTGATCGACTATCCGATCCCGGGTAATGATGATGCCATTCGGTCTGTGAAGCTGTTCTGCACGCTGATTGCGGATGCCATTCTCGAAGGCAAGGCCGAAGCCGAGAAAGCGGCCACGCCGACACCTGCCGCGGCGGAAGGCGCCGAACAGCCAAGCACGGAAGCCCCGATTGATTTGTCCACCGCTCCCGCTGACGCAGAAACCATCACTCCGACGTCTCACTAAGCCATGTCGAAAACCAACGGAAGCCCCGTCTCTGCGTCTCAAATTGCATCTCTCCGCGAGCAATCTGGTGCGGGTATCATGGATTGCAAAAAAGCACTCGAAGAATCCGGTGGCAACGTCGATAAAGCCAGAGACTGGCTGCGCGATCGCGGTGTCGCTCTAGCCGCCAAACGTGAAGGCAAAGAAGCGCTAAAAGGGTTGGTCAGCTCCTATATTCATTTGGGTGGCACGGTGGGTGTGCTTCTCGAACTCAACTGTGAAACCGATTTTGTAGCCCGCACCGATGATTTCCAGAACCTCGTCAAAGAGCTCGGCATGCAGATTGCCGCCATGCGCCCGCGCTGGGTGTCGCGCGATCAAGTGCCTGCCGAAGCCGTAGAGGAAAAGCGGAAAGAATTTGAAGCCGAAGCTGTCCAAGAGAAAAAGCCGGCCGCGATTGCCGCAAAAATTGCCGAAGGCAAACTCGATAAATATTTATCGGAGTTTTGCTTGCTCGAGCAGCCTTATGTCCGGGAGTCTTCCGGCAAAGTAAAAATAAAAGATCTCCTCACCGAAGCCTCCGCCAAAACCGGAGAAAAGATTGTCCTGCGACGTTTTGCCCGCTACGAAGTGGGCAAGGATTAAGCCACTCGTGGCCAAATCCAGCTCAAAACCGAAACGCGTCCTTCTCAAAATTTCAGGCGAAGCATTTCGCGGTAAAGAACGTTATGGCATTGATGTGGATGCCCTACACCACATTGCTAAAGAAATCGCGCAATCGATCTCTGTTCATACCCAGATGGCGATCGTCGTGGGTGGGGGGAATATTTGGCGCGGAACGTCCGACCGAGCCAAAGGCATTGATCGTGTGACCGCGGACTACATGGGCATGCTGGCGACCGTCATCAACGCGCTTTCGCTGCAGGACGCACTCGAAAAAATGGGCATCCCCACGCGCGTGCAAAGCGCTATAGAGATTTCGAAGTTAGCCGAAGCTTACATCCGCCGCCGCGCCATCCGTCACTTGGAAAAAGGCCGCGTCGTCATTTTCGCCGGCGGCACAGGTAACCCTTATTTCTCAACGGATACAACCGCCGCTCTGCGTGCGGTCGAAATCAGCGCCGACGTTTTGTTAAAAGGCACGCAAGTGGACGGCGTCTATTCAGATGATCCGCGCACAAATCCCAAAGCCAAACGCTTGACGGATTTAACCGCGATGGAAGCCATCAGCAAACGTCTTCGCGTGATGGACACGACTGCGTTCTCTCTTTGCATGGAGAACCATTTGCCCATTCGGGTGTTCAACCTCTATAAAGACGGCAACATCAAGAAAGCCGTCGCCGGCGACAATGTCGGAACTCTCATCAAGAGCCAATAAGGAATTTTATGTCAGTACGCGACGTGATCACCCCTATTGAAGGCCTCATGCAGAAGACGCTGGAAAAACAGAAAGCAGATTATTCCACTCTACGTACGGGCCGTGCGAGCTCCGCCTTGCTGGAAAATTTACGAGCCGATTATTATGGAACGCCCACGCCGATCAATCAATTGGCCAACATTTCGACGCCCGAGCCGCGCACGCTTGAAATTCGCGCTTGGGATAAAGCCGCGATTCAACCGATAGAGAAAGCCATTCAAAAGTCCGATCTCGGTATGAATCCTTCCAACGATGGGACTGTGATCCGACTGCAAATCCCGAAATTAACTGAAGAACGCCGCAAAGATTTGATCCGCGTCGTGCGCAAGATGTCCGAAGAATATCGTGTGTCGATCCGCAATGAACGTCGCGACGGTTTGGAAAAACTGAAGAAATCAGAGAAAGTCAAAGAAATCACGGAAGACGATCTCAAATCCGCCGAACATGAAATCCAGAAAATGACCGATGCCTATATTAAAAAGGTGGACGAGATGCTCGCGACGAAAGAACGCGACATCATGGAAGTTTAAATCAACACCTGTCCTTCGTGGTAAACTCGCTTATGCCGACTTTGTTCTCGCGCCGAACCTCCGAACCGGATTTACCTATCATCGATAAGAGTAGAATTCCTGCACACATCGCCATTATCATGGACGGCAACGGCCGCTGGGCCAAGGGCCGACATCTTCCCCGTTTATTAGGTCACCGCGCCGGCATCACTTCCGTGCGTGAAGCCGTGAAGACGGCCGGAGAATTGGGCATCAAAGTGCTCACGCTGTATGCCTTCTCGGCGGAAAATTGGACGCGCCCGACGACCGAGGTCCAGGCGCTCATGCGGCTTCTGCAGGAATATGTCGTGCGCGAGCTCCCGGAGCTGCAAAAAAAGCGGGTTCGTCTCCGCGCCATCGGACGCTTGGAAGCGCTGCCTGCGGGCGCACAGAAAAAGCTCACTCAAGCCATTGAAGCCACCTCGCAAAATAAAGGACTGACTCTGACGCTCGCGTTGAATTATGGCGGACGCCAAGAAATTGTGGATGCGTGCAACCGCGCTTTGACCGACGGTCATACGTCTATCGATGAAAAGACTCTTTCCAACTATCTTTACGCGCCGGATTGTCCCGAGCCGGATCTCTTGATTCGCACATCCGGCGAAATGCGCTTGTCAAACTTTCTGCTCTGGGAATGCGCATATACCGAGCTCTATGTCACAAAAACGTATTGGCCGGATTTTAGAAAACGGCATCTGTACGAAGCGGTTGCCGAATATCAGAAGCGCGAGCGCCGTTTCGGAGGGCTCTAAATCATGTTGATGCCTCGCCTCTTGACCGGAATCGTCGGCGGAGCGCTACTCCTCGGATCTATTTATTTCGGCAGTTTGCCGTTCTTGTTTATTGTCCTGGGTATTGTTCTGCTTGGGACTCGTGAGTTTTATACCTTGGCGGAGAACACCGGCTATCCTTGTTACTCGGGGATTGGAATCGTAGCCAGCGCACTTGTTGTGCTTTCTGTTTTTCTGAATGGCGTATCCTTCGGGCAAGTGACGGATAACCAGACAACGTCCGCGCTCATCGCCCTTCTGATTATTCTCATCGTGTCACGAAGCCTTGCGAAAGGACCGGCAGATACGTCCTTGTCTGAATGGAGCGTCACATTCATGGGCGTGTTTTATGTGTCTTGGTCTTTGTCACATTTGATCCTCATCCGCGATCTGCGCCCCGGCGGTCGGGAGATTACCTTTTTATTGTTCGCGCTCATTTGGGTTGAAGATATCACGGCTTATGCCGTCGGATCGCGATTGGGGAAACATAAGATCGCCGAAGCCATCAGTCCGAAAAAATCCTGGGAAGGAACCATCGCCGGACTTATCGGTGCGGCGGCTGTCGGCGTGCTTTTCCAAATGACTCTTTTGCGGCAGCAATTGCGTTTGACCGAAGCCATCGGCCTCGCGCTTATCGTTGGAATTTTGGCGTTCGCGTCTGATCTGGGCGAGTCCGTGCTCAAGCGCGGCGCGGGCGCGAAAGATTCGTCACAGCTTCTACCCGGTCACGGCGGGGTGCTTGATCGTTTTGATTCCTTTCTGCTGGCCGCTCCTTTCTATTACTACTACTGGGCGTTCCTGAAACATTAATGGTTAAACGCGTTGTCATTTTAGGATCGACAGGTTCGATCGGCGTCAACGCGCTTGGCGTGACGGAACAGCTCGGCAAAGAATGCCGGGTCGTGGGCTTGAGTGCGCACAGCAACACCGAACGTCTGCTCGAACAAATTAAAAAGTATCAGCCTGAAGCGGTGTCGGTTTGGGAAGAATCCGCGGCTAAAGACATTCGCGCCAAAGGCATCCGCGTCCGGGGCAAAGCGTTGGTTGTGCTGAGCGGCATCGATGGGCTGATCGAGTTGGCCGAATGGCCATCGGCGGATATTATTCTCTCCGCAGTGGTCGGTGGGATCGGTTTGAAGCCGCTTTTAAGGGCGATCCGCGCCAAAAAAACTATCGCACTCGCCAACAAAGAAGCGTTGATCATGGCGGGCGAGCTTGTGATGTCCGAGGCCAAACGTTGCAAAGCGACGATCCTTCCCGTCGACAGTGAGCATTCCGCCGTTTTTCAATGCTTGAACAATGCCCCAACGAAAGAAGTGAAACGCCTCGTATTGACGGCGTCCGGCGGTCCGTTTTATCGGCATCCTGGCTCGCTCTCTGACGTGACGGTGGCGCAAGCTCTGGCGCATCCGACTTGGAAAATGGGGAAAAAAATTACGATCGACAGTGCGACGCTGATGAATAAAGGCATCGAGACCATTGAAGCGGCCATTTTATTTGGACTACCGATTTCACAAGTAGACATTCTCATCCATCCGCAATCGATCGTACATTCACTTGTCGATTTCGTCGACGGCGCGACGATCGCCCAATTGTCCTGGCCCGACATGTGCTTGCCGATCCAATATGCGCTGACCTATCCGCGGCGGCTTCCGGGCCGGCTTCCGACGCTTGATCTTGCAAAAGCCAAGACGCTCGATTTTTATGAACCCGATTTCAGCCGCTTCCCTTGCTTGTCCATTTCACGCGAAGCGGCGCGCCAGGGCGGATTTTATCCGACGGTATTGAATGCCGCCAACGAAACGGCGGTCTTCGCTTTCTTAGAAAGCAAGATTCGCTTCACAGACATTGCTAAAATTGTAGAGACGACATTGGGCAGGCACAAAGACGCAGGGCGGATGACGTTGGATTCCATTTTAGACAAGGACCAGTGGGCGCGCCGGATAGCCAAGGAGCAGATTAAATGATCGAATTTATCTTACGTTTCGCACTCACGATTTTCTGTTTGGGACTAGTGGTTGTCGTTCATGAATGGGGACATCTAATCGTAGCGCGTTTTCTGGGCGTTCGTGTCGAACGCTTCACCGTCGGATTTGGACCCGAAATTTTCGGCTGGACCTCTAGCCGTACCAACATTCGCTACGCCGTCTGTACGATTCCTTTAGGCGGCATGGTGAAATTGGCCGGCGAATTCCAGGAGACTATCGGCGGGGCTGCCGGGGCTCGGGGTGCAGGTGTAATCATTTCCGAGTTTGAGGAGGGTCGTGATTATCGTCCGGATGAATTTTTCTCCCAGCCCTGGTATCGCCGCAATTTAATTGCGCTCGCCGGCCCCATCATGAATTACGTGCTGGCTTTTGCGCTCTTCGCGCTCGTCGCCGGTGTCTGGGGAACGATGAAGCCATCAAGCGAAGCGGTTATTGGCGAAGTCATCCCTGGGCTTCCCGCTTCGGTGGCTAAACTGCAACAGGATGATCGGATTTTGAGTATCAATAGTGCGACGGTCGGATCGTGGGAAGAAATGGCTAAAACAATTCATGAGCATCCGAATGAAGAATTGAGTGTTGTGATTCAACGCGCTGATACTTCAGGCAAGCCTCAGAACCTTACTCTTTCTTTAACACCACAGCGTGACGCCCAATCCGGCATCGGATTGATCGGCATCGTTCCAAAAGTGGATAAAGTGCGGCCAGGATTTGTCGGCAGTTTCTGCGCGGCTTATCAAGACGTCAAAATGTGGACGATGCAGCCATTGAGTTATCTCTCGAGCAAATTGAGACACTTCGAGGCTCCAAAGGAATTGTCTGGGCCTCTTGGTATCGCCCAAATGGTGACCAAAGCAACACGCGAAGGCATATCCTATGTGATCTATCTGATTGCGATCATCTCCACCGGACTCGGACTTTTTAATTTGTTCCCAATTCCAGTATTAGACGGCGGTCATATTTTTCTTTACACAATAGAGGGACTTCTGCGTCGGCCTTTAAGCAAGCGGACCATGCACGTGGCGAATGCGATTGGATTTTCTTTTGTCTTGATGATTTTCGTGTTCGCCTCTTATCAGGATGTGCTGCGCTGGCGTTTAGGGTTCTGGAAATAAATGCGCCTCTCTAAAACATTCCTTCCCACGCTCCGCGAAGTGCCGAGCGAAGCTGAGACGATTTCGCACAAGCTCATGCTGCGCGCGGGCCTGATCCGCAAAGTCGCCGCCGGCATCTATGATTGGCTGCCCGCAGGGCTCCGCGTGCTCAAGCGCGTGGAACAAATTATCCGCGAAGAGATGAACGCCGTCGACGGACAGGAAGTCTGGCTACCGATGCTGCAGCCGAAATCCTTGTGGGAAGAAACCGGACGGTGGGGCGTTTACGGCAAAGAGCTGATGCGTCTCAAAGACCGCAAGGACGCCGAATTTTGTTTGGCGCCGACGGCGGAAGAAGTCGTGACTGATCTCGTGCGGCGCGAAGTGCGTTCGTACCGCTCATTACCTGTAATGTTGTATCAGTTCGGCGTGAAATACCGCGACGAAATCCGCCCGCGCTTCGGCATCATGCGCGCGCGCGAGTTTTATATGAAGGACGCCTATTCTTTTCATGCGGACGCCGCCGATGTTGAGCTGTATTACCAGCGCGTCGTCGAAGCATATAAAAGAATTTTCACTCGCTGCGGCTTAACCTTCCGTCCCGTTGAAGCGGACTCCGGTGCGATCGGGGGGAGTTTTTCACACGAATTCATGGTGCTGGCCGAGAGCGGCGAAGAGGGCATCGTGAGCTCCGAATGCGGATATTCCGCCAACGTGGAGCGCGCGGAGCTGCCGCCGCCTTCGACGGATGTCGCCAAGGTCACCTCAGAAAAGCCTGTGGAAGTTTCCACGCCGGGCGCGTCGAGCGTCGAAGCCGTAGCCAAACTCGTGAATCAGCCGGCCCACCAATTTATTAAAGCCCTCGTCGTCATGGCGGACGAAACGCCTGTGATGGTTCTCGTACGCGGGGATCATGAGTTGAATGAAGTAAAGCTCCAACGCTTATTGAAAGTGCAGCGCGTCGTCAAAGCCAAGGAAACTACCTATACCGAATTGTCAGGATCTCCTGTCGGATTTGCCGGGCCGGTGGGATCCAAGGCGCGCATCATCGCCGATCTTTCTATTCGCACAATCACGGACGGCGTCGCGGGCGCGAACAAACAGGATACGCATTTGATTCATGTAATTCCGGACCGCGATTTCAAGCCCGAACAATATGCCGACTTGCGTAAAGCCGCCGCCGGCGATCCTTGCCCGCGCTGTGGGAAGCCGATGACTTACGCCCGCGGCATCGAGGTGGGACATACGTTCAAGCTCGGCACGAAATATTCCGCGAGTATGAAAGCGACATTTCTCGATGCGGAAAAGAAAGCCAAGAATTTCATCATGGGCTGCTACGGCATCGGCGTGTCGCGCGTGGTCGCGGCGTGCATTGAGCAATGCCACGACGAAAACGGCATTGTCTGGCCGGCCGCCTTGGCCCCGTGGGACTTAATCATCATCCCGCTGAACATGTCCAAAGAAGACATCAAGTCCGCGGCCGAATCTCTTTACGCCGAAGCCCAAAAATTAGGCATTCACGTCTTACTGGATGACCGCGAAGACTCGGCCGGTGTGAAACTCAAGGATGCCGACTTGATCGGCGTTCCGCTAAGAATCGTTCTAGGCGAAAGAAAAATGGCGGAAAAAAAAGTGGAGTTTCGCCGTCGCTCAGAAAAAACTTCAGAAGATTTACCCCTAGGTACAGCGCTTACCCGCGTTAAAGAGCTTTTACTATCTTAAAAGTCATTTCACGTCATTTGCAGCTCGATGGGTTACGGCTTTTTGCTGAACATAAGAGTAAAAATTTGGTAATATAGACCTAGCAAGAGTGGCGCCGTAGGCCACTCTTTTTGTTTATGGCGAACGCGAAGACCCTTATCATTGAACAGATTGAGCAAACCGTCGCTCCCGTGCTGCGGGAAAATGCCGCGGAACTTATCGATTTGCAATACGTTCACGAACATGGGCAGTGGGTGCTCCGCTTTTTCCTCGACAAAGAGGGGGGAATCAAGCTCGACGATTGCGCGACGCTTTCGGACCATCTCGGGCGGATTTTGGATGCGACCGACCTGATCAAGCAGAGCTATTCGTTGGAAGTGTCGTCGCCGGGGATCAATAGGCCACTCAAGAAAGAGGCCGATTTTGTGAAATTCATTGGTGAACGGGCGGAAATTTCGATGTTTGCGCCGATCAATGGCCGCCGGAATTTCAAAGGCATTTTAAAAGCGTTCAACGCCGGGGTTGTCAGCATCGAGGAAGCACCCGAACAGATTTTTGCGCTGCCGTTGGCGGACATCGCCAAAGCGCGATTAGATCCAGAGATCACTTTTTAGGTTCTAGGGAGGCCAGCGGTGGTAGAAAAAAGCGAACTTCTTCCTGTTCTCGAGCAAATCGAACGGGACAAAGGCATTAAGAAAGACGACATCTTGAAGATGATCGAGCAGGCGCTCGTGTCTGCCTACAAAAAGCATTCCGGCAAAATGGTGAATCTGGAAGCGCGTATCAATCCGGACACCGCGGAAGTCCAAGCCTTTTTGATCAAGAAGGTCATGGAAACGGTGACCAACGACAATCTCGAAATCACTTTAGACCAAGCCAAGAAATACAAAGCCGATGCCGTGATGGATGAGGATATTCATATCCCCGTCATCACCGAAGATTTTTCACGTATTGCCGCGCAGACGGCCAAGCAAGTCATCATCCAGAAAATCCGGGAAACCGAACGCCAAACCATTCTTGAAGAATATCATGCTAAAGAAGGAACCTTGGTGGGCGGCACGGCGCACCGTTTTGTCGAGCATAACATCATCATCGATCTAGGGAAGACCGAAGGCATTCTGCCGGTGCGCGAGCAAGTGCGCCGCGAACGCTTCGCCATTGGCGAACGCGTGAAAGTTCTCGTGCTGAAAGTGGAAAAGGGTACGCGCGGGCCGAAGATCCTTTTAAGTCGTTCGCATCCGCTCGTCGTTCAACGCTTGTTCGAGCAGGAAGTGCCGGAAGTCTACGAGAAGATGGTGGAAGTGATTGAAGTCGTACGTGAACCGGGGTTCCGCGCGAAAGTAGCCGTGAAGAGCAATAATCCCAAAATTGACCCCGTCGGAGCTTGCGTTGGCGTGAAAGGATCGCGAGTGCGGCCCATCATTGATGAATTACGCGGAGAGCGTATCGATCTTATTGCTTGGTCGTCGGACCCGGCTAAATATATTGCGGCGAGCCTTTCGCCCGCGAAAGTTATTTCTGTCAACATTGTGAACGAAGCCGAAAAGCAGGCCGAGATCGTGGTATCGGATGACATGTTGTCCCTCGCGATCGGTAAGTCCGGACAAAATGCTCGGCTGGCGGCTCGGCTGACGGGTTGGCATATCGATATCAAATCGGAAAGCCAGCGCAAAGAAGCCGCGCAGGAACGTGTTGCGCATTCGACGGAAGAATTAAATAAACTGGAAGGCGTTGGTCCCAAGACGATCGATATTCTGATCAAAGGCGGTTGGGGTAGCATTGAAAAATTAACGCATGCCAAGCCGGATGATTTGACCGTTCTGCGTAGCGTGGGTGAAAAGACGGCGATTAAAATTATTGAAGCGGCTAAAGAAGTGTTTGCACAGGCAAAAACGGAAAAACCGGAAGCGGTTGAAGCGGCTCCCGAAACTCCAGCTGAAGCGGAGACGGAAGCGCCCCTGGCTTCAGAAGAAATAAAACCGGAGTAAAATGACAATTAAGAAAAAAGCGGACGATAAAGAAAATAAAGTGACGCCTAAAGAGGCTGATGCCAAAACCAGCGCGCCTGCCGAGACCGGTGGTCCTAAGCGCATGGTATTGAAGACGTTGAAGCGTGCGGCTGCGGCGCCGCCTCCGTCGCCTACTTTACACCGCGTGACCGGCGTGATGACCCGCCGCGTATTACCTAAAGCTCCGCCGCCCAAGCCGGTTCCACCGCCGCCTCCACCACCACCACCGCCGCCTCCGGCGCCTGTGGCTAAGCCGGTCGAAAAGCCTCTTGCGGCACCTGCGCCGAAACCCATTTCAGCCGCTGCTCCAGCGACGAAGCCCGCCCCGGCCGTTGCTCCGAAGCCAGCACCTTTAACGAAACCAGCCGCTGCTGTACCGGCTGCAAAAGAAGTTAAGCCCGCGGAAGTAAAAAAAGATCATCCTAAAAATGAGCCTACGGCGACGTACAAGATGCCTTTGCCGACGCCGCTCAAAACACCGGCTCCGCGTCCTGTCGTAAAGCCATCGACAGCTGCACCTCAAGTCGCTCATGCACAGGCATCGAGCCATTCTTCGAGTGCGACTAAAACACCCGTTGAAACAGCTCCCGCGCCGGCACGACAAAAAGTACGAATCCCCGAGGTCGTGACAGTCAAAGATTTATCCGATAAGCTTAATGTGAAACCTATCGAAGTGATCAAAAAGCTTTTAGGGTTAGGCACTATGGTCACCATCAATCAGCAGATCGATGCGGATGTCGCCACGCTTGCTGCCGATTCATTTGGGTTTGATGTCGAGATCATCCCGATCCTTCAGGAAACCGAAACGGTTGAGGAAAAAGAAGATCCAAAAACCTTGAAGCCTCGCCCGCCGGTTGTGACCATTATGGGACACGTGGACCACGGGAAGACCAGTTTGCTCGACGCCATCCGCAAAACGCGCGTCGCCGAAAAAGAAGCGGGGGGAATCACTCAGCACATTGGCGCCTATCGTGTGGGCACGCCGAAAGGTGATGTCGTGTTTTTGGATACGCCTGGCCATGAAGCATTCACCGCCATGCGTGCGCGTGGAGCAAAAGTCACCGATATCGTCGTTTTGGTTGTGGCTGCTGATGACGGCGTCATGCCTCAGACCATTGAAGCTATTGATCACGCGCGGGCGGCCGGGGTGCCGATTGTGGTTGCTGTCAATAAAGTCGATTTGCCCACAGCGGACGTCGAGAAAATTCGTCGCGAGCTCTCTCAGCACCAACTCCTGTCTGAAGAATGGGGCGGCAAAACTGTTTTCGTCGAAGTGTCGGCCAAGAAAGGCACGGGTATCGACAAGCTTCTTGAGATGCTACAGTTGGAAGCCGAGCTGATGGAGCTCAAAGCCAATCCGGATCGCTCGGCGCAAGGTGTTGTTGTCGAAGCCAAATTAGATCCGCGCCGCGGCGTCGCTGCGACGCTCCTCATCCAAAAAGGAACGCTCAAGACTAGCGATGTCGTCGTCGCAGGATTGACTTACGGAAGAGCGCGCGCGATTATGAACGATACCGGTGCCCGTATTGATTCTGCCGGCCCCGCAACACCTGTAGAAGTTTTAGGGTTAAGCGCAGTCCCTCAGGCCGGCGACCGTTTCACGGTCATGTCGGATGAACGCGAAGCGCGCATTCTTGTCGAACGACGCCAGATGGTTGTGGCCGAAGACGCGCAAAAACGCAAACGCGTCACGTTGGAAAATCTGCACGAGCGCGTGGCCGAAGGAAAAGTTCGCGAACTGAAAATTGTATTGAAGGCAGACGTCCAGGGATCTGTGCAGGCGCTCCGCGATTCTCTTGAACGCATGTCCACCGATGAGATCCGTTTGAACGTTATTCACTCCGGTGTCGGCGGCATCAATGAGACGGATGTGTCGCTGGCGGCCGCTTCAGATGCCGTTCTCATCGGGTTTAGTGTACGCGCGGATGCGAAGTCCGAAGAAATTGCACGCAAAGAAGAAGTGGAAATCAAAACGTATCGCATTATTTATGAAGCTATTGCGGATGTGCGCGCGGCCATGGAAGGATTGCTCGAGCCGGAAAAAACGGAAGTAAAGCTCGGACGCGCGGAAATCCGTGAAGTCTATAAGCTCTCTAAAGGCGGCACAATCGGCGGCAGCTTCGTACTCGAAGGCAAACTCGTGCGTGGCTCCAAAGCTCGCGTCATTCGCGACGGCGTCGTTGTACATACCGGAACGCTCGATTCTCTGCGCCGGTTCAAGGACGACGTTAAAGAAGTCGAGAAAGGATTTGAATGTGGTATCAGCATGGGTAATTTCCAGGACATCAAGCCCAAGGACATCGTCGAAACTTATTTAGAAGAAAGCAAAGCCCGAAAGCTCGCGCCTCAAGAATAACAGGCCGTTCCACCAACCTATGAGCATCAGACGACAAGAACGTGTGACAGAATTGATTCACCAGGAAATTTCCAAGAAGATCCCTCTTCTGAAAGATCCGGGCTTGGGGTTTATTACGATCCTCGCCGTTCGCTTAAGCGCGGATTTTAATACCGCTAAAGTGTTTTACTCCGTGCTCGGTACGCCCGAAGAAACTCGGCATACGCAAGAAGCTCTAGAGCGCGCTAAGCCCGCCATTCGCATGCATCTTCGATCGCTCGAAAATTTGAAGAATGCGCCTGAACTGCTTTTTGTTTTGGACGACAGCGCCGCCGAAGCGCAGAAAGTTCTCAACGTCCTCTCGAACCTTGAGAAAGAGCGTTTGACGAACCCTCCTCTTCCGGACTCCGAAACCGACGCTTAATTTTTCATGACCGATCCTCTTTCCGGTTTGCTTCTTTTCGATAAGCCTTCTGGAATCACTTCTTTTGATGCTGTCTACCACGTTCGGCGCAAGCTCGGCGTTAAGCGCGTCGGTCATTGCGGGACGCTCGATCCCGCGGCCCGAGGATTATTGATGATGCTCGTAGGACCCGCGACGCGCGCGCAGGAGTCGCTCCTCGGTCTTGAAAAGGAATATTGGTTCAAAGGGGAATTCGGACGGAAAACATCGACGGGCGATAACGAAGGCGAGGTTATAGAAACCAAGCCCTTCGCGCATCTGACGCGTGAATCTCTGCAGGCGGCGATGGCTTCGTTCGAAGGCGACATCCAGCAGCTGCCTCCGATGTATTCCGCGCTTAAATACAAGGGCCGGCCTTATTACGACTACGCACGTAAGGGCATTGAGATTCCGCGGGCCGTGCGCGCTATCACAATTTATTCCTTGTCACTCTTGTCCGTCCGCATGCCTTATTGGGAAGCGCGGGTCGTGTGCTCGCGCGGCACTTACGTGCGCACGCTCGTCGAGGATATTGCCGAAAAGTTGGGCACTTGCGGCACAATGGTCGATTTGATCCGCGAGCGCGTAGGCCCGTATCGCCGCGAACAAGCGTTTACCTGGGAAGAATGGCGCCGTCTTGAGCCGGAGAGCTTGATTCCTTTTTTGCGTCCCGTCATGGCCGCTCCCGTATTAGTTCATGCATAAGTCTGTGTTAACGCTCGGTACATTTGATGGCGTGCATCGCGGCCATCAGGCGTTGCTTCGCAAGGTCGTCGAGCGCGCCCGGGCTATTCATGCGCGCACGGATGTCCTGGCGTTTGGAATGCCGCCACGCCACACAGGAGAGGCCTTCACAAAACCTGTTCTGCTGACGACGTTGTCCGAGAAAATTAAAATTCTCAAGCATTACGGGATCGATCACATTCAAGTCTTGGTCTTTGATCGCCAAACGGCCTCCACGTCACCGGAAGATTTTTTTAACCACACGATTATCGGGAAACATCACGCAAAAGAAATGGTCGTCGGGCCGCGGGTCGCGTTCGGAAAAAACCGTGCCGGGCGCTTGTCGCTGCTCCGGTCTCTTGGTCAAAAATCAAGCGTACGCATTCATGTCGTGTCGAATATCGCGCGGAATAGAGGGGCGGTGTCATCCCGAAGGATTCGCGCGTTGTTGTCTCAAGGTAGGTTGGAAGAAGCTAACGCCTTGCTCGGCTACCCGTTTTCCGTAGAGGGGAAAGTCATTCATGGCGAAGCACGCGGGCGCCGCTTAGGCTTTCCAACGGCCAACATCGATGTCGAACCGGGGAAGCTGATGCCGCGAGGGGTCTTCTGGGTGAAAGTATTTCCGGCGAACGCATTGCCTCTCAGCGTGGCGGAAGCGATGAAAGGCATCGACGGATTATGCAACGTCGGAATTCGTCCCACGTTTACGCCAAACTCCCACACGCTTCATTGTGAAGTCTTTTTGTTTGGCGCGGCATCAACGGCCACCAAGGCCAAACCCCATCTTTACGGGAAAAAATTGAGAGTTGTTTTTATGCGGAGAATACGGTCTGAAAGGCAGTTCGGCTCAGCGGAGGCGCTTAAAAAGCAGATTGGCAAAGATCTAGCCAAAGCACAGCTTTACACGAAGAGTCGTTTTTCGATATAATTCACACACTAAATTAAGAAAAGAGACTAAATAAAAATGCCACTAACTAAAGAAACAAAAAAGACCACGATTGAGCGATTCAAGCAGCACACCACCGACACCGGCGGCCCTGCGGTTCAGATCGCTTTAATCTCAGAACGCATCAACCAGCTCACGACCCATTTCAAGTTGCATGGGAAAGATTATGGCTCCCGTCAGGGTCTTCTTAAGCTCGTCGGCAACCGCCGCCGGCTTTTGAATTATTTAAAGTCGATTGACGTCGTGAAATACCGGTCCGTCATCGATGAGCTGAAACTGCGTCGGTAAAACATTGCCCATCGTCAGTAGTTGAATGGCTGTCCCGTACGGGATGGCCCTTTTACTATTGTCGATGGGTGTTTCTTGTCAGTGGCCATTAAAAGGAGACACATCTCATGGCAAACACCATTCGCAAAGTAGAATTTCAGCTCGGAAAAGAAACCGTTAAAATTGAAACCGGCGATCTTGCCAAGCAAGCCAACGGAGCCGTCATCGTTACCGCGGGCGAAACCGTCGTCCTTGTGACGGCCGTTGTTTCTCCCAAACCCAAAGCCGGGGCCGATTTTTTCCCGATGACCGTTGATTACCGCGAGCGCACCTACGCCGCCGGCCGCATCCCAGGCGGATTCTTCAAACGCGAAGGCAAAGCCCGCGACAAAGAAATTTTAGTCTCTCGTCTCATTGACCGTTCCATTCGCCCGCTGTTTCCTGAAGGTTTCACGCATGAAGTGCAGATCTCGGCCATTGTTCTTTCCGCCGACGGCATTAACAATCCAGATGTGCTTTGCATGATTGGCGCCTCTGCCGCCTTGCGCGTGTCGGATCTTCCTTTTAATGGACCGATCAGCGCTGTTCGTATGGGCCGCCTCGAAGGGCAGCTCGTTGTGAACCCCAGCCTGCCCGACGAGCTGGAAAGCGATCTCGATTTAATCGTCGCCGGTTCCAAAGACGCGCTATTGATGGTGGAAGGCGGAGCGAATGAAATCTCCGAAGCTCAGCTCGTGGAAGCACTCACATTGGCCCAAGCCGAGAACGGGAAAGTCTGCGACGCGCTGAATAAGCTCGCCGAAGGTCTCACCACCGGTCAGATGAAATGGGCTCCCATGGTGATCGCCGATGAGCTAAAGAAAGCCGTCGAGCAAATCAGCCGCAACGGTCTCAAAGAAGCCGTGCGTATCAATGAAAAATCGGCGCGCGATGAGAAAACCTCGTCGGTGAAGGAACAAGCCCAGAAAGAATTGGCGGCGAAATTCCCGGCGTCCGAACCCGCGATCAATAATGTGCTCGAAGGCGTTCTTTACGAAGAAGCCCGCAAGCTCATCCTGGACGAACGCAAACGCTCCGACGGCCGCGGCTTCACGGATATTCGTCCTCTTTCATCGCGCACTAGCGTATTGCCGCGTACCCACGGCAGCGCAATCTTCACGCGAGGCCAAACGCAGGCTCTCGTCACCGTTACTCTTGGAACCCCGTCCGACATGCAGATCATGGACGAACTCCAGGGCGAATACAAAGAACGTTTCTTGCTTCATTACAACTTCCCCGGTTTTTCGACGGGTGAACCCAAAGGGGATCGCGGACCTGGACGGCGAGAAATCGGTCACGGCGCTTTGGCGAAACGATCTTTGTACGCGGTACTTCCTTCGGAAGAAGAATTTCCTTACACCATCCGTATCGTCTCGGACATTCTCGAGTCGAACGGATCCAGCTCGATGGCGTCCGTCTGCGGCGGTCTCCTCGCCATGTACGACGCCGGAGTGCCGGTAAAAAAGCCGGTGGCCGGCATCGCGATGGGGCTCGTCAAAGAAGGCGAGAAATATGCCGTCTTGACGGATATCCAAGGACTCGAAGACCATTTGGGCGATATGGATTTCAAAGTGTCTGGAACGCCGGACGGCGTAACGGGCATTCAGATGGACATCAAGATCGCGGGTATTTCTGTAGCGATTCTGACCGAAGCTCTTGCGCAAGCCAAAGCCGCTCGATTGAAACTGATTGAACATATCTTGAGCACACTGCCCGCTCCGAGAGCTGAACTTTCCGTTCATGCACCGCGCATGGTGACGGTTCAAATCCCGGTGGACAAAATCGGAGCCTTGATCGGTCCCGGCGGCAAGAACATCCGTCGTATTATCGAGAGCACGGGCGCCGAAGTCGAAGTGGAAGATGACGGCTCTGTCTTCATCTCCTCGATCGATTCCGAGGCGGTGCAACGCGCCAAAGCGGAAGTGGAAGGTTTGACCGCGACTGCCGAGATTGGCAAAATCTATAAAGGACGAGTGACGCGCATCATGGGGATTGGCGTGTTCGTTGAAATCATGCCGGGCAAGGAAGGTTTAATCCGAATGAATCAGCTGTCTGATAAATTCGTTGAGAAAGCCGAAGATATCGTGAAGGAAGGCGAAGAGATCGAAGTCAAATGTCTTGACGTTGACGCGCAAGGCCGCATTAATCTATCGCGCAAAGCTGTGACGCATCCGGGATCGGAAAATGAGCCTCGCCGCGAAGGCGCAGGATCAGGTCCCCGAGGCGGATTCGGTGGTGGTGATCGCGATCGCGGACCTCGCCGGCGTTTCTAAATTAAACAGTGGCCAAGGACGATAAAACACCAGAGAAAAAACAAAGTCCTGAGGTAGAACAACTTCAGGAGCTTTACGACCTGATGCTCGAAAAGGGTCTCGATTCCCTCGAGCTTAAAGAGGACGAATCACGCGTTAAGTTGACGCGCCGGTTCGCGGGATCTTCTTCAGGACATGTTGTGCTTCATCATGCGTCGGCCGCCCTATCCCCTCAAGCCGCCAATGCAGCCGCTGCAGCGTCCAGCGCCGAGGCCGTTGACGCCTCGTCCGCTTCTTCCATTCCAGCGCCGCTAGCCGGTGTTTTTTATCGGGCCTCTTCACCAACGAGCGCTCCCTTCGTCAAAGAAGGCGATAGCGTAGATGCCGGACAAACACTTTGTATCGTCGAGGCGATGAAAGTGATGAATGAGATCAAAGCCGAAACGGCGTGCAAAATTGTGAAGATCGTGGCCGAAAACGGTCGTGTCGTTACAGCCGGACAAGCGCTATTCCATTTTGAGCCTGTCTGATGAATGATCACCGACTAAACGCGCGAATCTCCTACCGTAAAGACAAGATCAAGAAAAAAACACAGCCCGCTATTCCTGAATTTTCAGGGTTTTGTCTTTTGGCTATCAGCCTTCTTGGGATTTATTGCACTTTATGGCCGAAGCATTCCGGAGTTGCGGGCGCGATGCTGGCTCGGGGCGTCCTGCGCGGTTTCGGGCAAGGCAGTTTTCTTTTGTGGGCGCTCGTTGGCTACCGCGGTTTCCGGTTGATTTTCCGCCGGGAGGATCGTCGTCCCTGGCGATATATTTTAGTGGATGCTCTTTTAGTGGTGTCGGCCTGTGCTCTCATGACTTCCGTTGGCGTCATCTTTCTTGATAAAAATCCAGGGGGCTACTCCGGAAAATTCTTATCGCAGCTTTTTAGCGCTCTCTTTGGCCGATGGGGGGGCCTTTTCATTTCAAGCGTCTCCCTTGGCGCTGTGCTAATGTGGCGTTCAGGCACGCGTCCGGCGCATTTGGCACAGTGGCTCTGGCAGCGCCTGATAAATGATTGGCGAGAATGGCGTCAGACGGTGTCCATTCAAAAGGCTAAAGCCGCCGATCCGGTGCTCCTCAAAAAACCTATGCCGAAAGTGATCAAGGGCGAGCCGCTAAAGCCCACGGCCCCTCTCAATCCAGAGGTTCGCTCGACGCCCACCGTGGTTTCACAAATCGCTCAGCCGGCAGCTAAGCCTTTTTTAAAGAAACCCGAGCCGCCTAAACCGGTGGCTGCGAGTCCTGATCTCCCGCCGCCAGCGCCATTTGACAAACCTTCGATTGATCTCCTGATTGCCGGGGAGCGTAATCTTGTCACGGCCAAAGAAGAGGATTTGTTAATCAGCGCCCAACATTTGGAGAAGACGCTAGCCGATTTCGGCGTTCAGGGGAAAGTCGTAGAAATCCATCCCGGACCAATTATCACACGCTTTGATTTTACGCCTGCCCCTGGAATCAAAGTTCAGGCCGTCGCCAGCTTAGCGAATGATATTGCTCTAGCCATGAAAGCCATGAGTGTTCGGGTCGTTGCGCCAATTCCCGGAAAGTCCGCTGTTGGAATTGAACTTCCGAATCCCAATCGCGCCATTGTACGCCTGCGCCAAGTACTAGAATCCTCGGAATTTCAAAATCATCCGTCGAAGCTGGCTTTGGGGTTAGGCATGGACGCCGAAGGGCATCCTGTCATTGCCGATTTGGCTACGATGCCGCACATGTTGATCGCGGGTAGTACGGGTGCCGGCAAGTCGGTCTGCATCCATGCGCTCGTGATGTCGCTTATGTACCGAGCAACTCCTCAGGAAGTGAAAATTTTAATGATTGACCCTAAGCGTTTGGAACTACCGCTTTATAATGGAATTCCTTACTTGTTTGATCCAAACCAAAATCCAGATAACTGCCGAGTGGTGACAGACCCGAAAGAAGCCGCCAAGACGCTCGAAGGCATGATCAAGGTCATGGACCACCGCTTTAAGAAGTTTGCCAGTGTCATGGCTCGCGATATTTCACATTACAACGATAAAATGGCTGCGGAAGGACTTCCACCGGAAGCCTACATTGTTGTTATTATCGACGAATTGGCCGACTTGATGGCGGTCTCAGCTAAAGAAGTGGAGGTTTCGATCCAGAGATTGACGCAAATGGCGCGTGCGGTCGGGATCCATCTGGTGCTAGCCACGCAGCGTCCAAGCGTGGACGTCATTACGGGTGTCATAAAAGCCAACCTACCGGCTCGCATCGCGTTTCGTGTCGCGTCGCAAACGGACTCTCGCGTTATTCTAGACACTATGGGCGCCGAAAGCCTGCTCGGTCAAGGGGACATGCTCTTTTTGCCGCCAGGTGCGCCTAAGCCCGCACGACTTCAATGTGGTCTCGTGACAACCAAAGAAGTTCAAATCATCGCGGACTTTGTGCGAGTTCAAGGAGCGCCCTCTTATGAACGCGTGCTTACACCCACGACGAGCGCGCGCGGAATGGATGGTTCCGAAGGTACGGAAGAGCTGGATGATCTCCAACAAGCCATGATGCTTGTCCTGGAACGAAAAAGGGTCTCGCAAGATTTGCTGAAAGCACACTTTGGCTCATCGGCTCGTGCGACAGATCTTCTCAGTCAACTGGAAATTAAAGGGTACATCGAAAAACCGGAAGGAACTAATCGTTGGACCATTCATTTTGAACGAATCGATGCTTATTTAAATCAAATCCGAAGCCAGTCCACTATGAGTACTTAAATGGACATGGCCACTGAAAGCAAAAATACGGCAGGTGAAGTTTTGCGACAGGGCCGCCTGAAGCAGCGTTTATCGATTGTCGAATGCGCGAAACGAACGCATATTGCCACACGATATCTTGAAGCGATCGAAGAAGAGCATTGGGACATCCTTCCCTCTGAAAGCCATCGTTTAGGATTTATAAAACTCTACTCGCGTTTTCTCGGCGTACCCATCGATGATGTTTTAGCTTTATATAACCAGAAGACACTTTCATCTCCAAATGCCGCCTCTTCCAAATCAGAGTTAAAAGCTGGCGATCCCGAAAAGCCGCGCATCCGAACAGCGCCGCGGCCTGCGCACTGGTCGCCGACATCCATTCCTCAAGTGATCGGACTGGCTATTTTTATTCTGCTTCTCTCCTGGCTGATTTATCATGCGGTAAGTCCAAGAATATTTGAGCAAAATCCAATGCCTTGGACGCGCCGTCGATCTCCTCATCAGGCGCGTCTCGTGGCGCCCCGCGCTGCGATCACGGTCCAAAAAGTGAGACTAAAAGCGGATTCTGATAGTTGGTTGCGTGTCACCAGTAAGAACGAACTTCTCTTTGAGGGAATTCTCCCCGCTGGGTCTGTCAAAGAATGGTCGGGGACCGGTCCATTCCAGTTTAAAATCGGGAACATTCGTGCTATCTCGTTGTTCTGGAACGATCAACCTGTGGATGTAACGACTACCGCGCGCGGCTCCTCTAGCGAAATTCGCATACCGCCTCAATGACGCAGGCCAATAAGTTAACTCTTTTACGCCTGGCCCTCGTGCCGGGATTTATGGTCTTTATGGTGTTCGATCATTTTTGGACACGTGTGGCCGCGCTTGTGATTTTTATCATCGCCAGTATCACGGATTGGTATGACGGAAAAATTGCTCGCCAAACGGGGTCGGTTACCGTGATCGGCACCTTTCTGGATCCCCTCGTCGATAAAATGCTCATTGCGGCAGCTCTTGTCGGATTTGTTGAATTGCGCGAACTTCACATTCCGGCTTGGATGGTAGTTCTAATCATCAGCCGTGAATTTTTAATTACCGGGCTACGAAGTCTTGCGGCCACTCGCGGTATCGTTATGGCCGCTGACAGCGCGGGAAAATACAAAATGGCTTCACAGATCACGGCAATCATAGTCATCATGATAATTTTGATCTTGAACGCTGGTTTTGATCTTTGGCCAGCCTATGCTCCGAACCCGGCCTATGATTGGCAGCTGCTGTTATTGAAAGTTCTCGAACGCACTCCTTTTTGGCTCGTCTTTTGGGTCACGATGCTGACCATCGTTTCCGGCTATCTTTATATCCGAAAATATTCAGGACTGCTCCGGGAAGAATTTGCCGTACTTAAGATCCCAAAGGTCTCGTGAAACGAACGATAAGAACCCTCACGTTAGCTCTTGCGTCCTGTTTTTTTATGACGTATCCGATAGTCCATTGGGCAAGGGGCAAGCACATGCGCTGGACAGGCGCCGGGTTCATCGGCACGCTCATGGGAGTAGGCACGGCACGTTATTTACCAACGGAAGTCTTCCGAGGAATTCTGGCTCTCTTGGGCGCGCTCTTCATCAGCGTGGCGATATCGGATGCTGCCGAAGACTATTTAGGGAATAAGGATGACCAGCGCATCGTTATCGATGAGTGGGTGGGATATCTCGCAAGTGTAATCCTGTTGCCTAAGACGCCCTTGGTCCTTCTGAGCGGATTCATTCTCTTCCGAATTGTCGATACACTCAAACCTATCGGTATTAATGCGTTTGCAAAACTTCCGGGAGGGTGGGGCGTTGTCATGGACGATTTCGTTGGCGGACTCCTTGTGAATGTATGCTTAAGGGGGCTTCTATATTTGGTTTAAGTTCTCAGAGCAGCAGAGCAAGGAGAGCAAGGATGGCAGAAGTCAGAAAGGCTTCTTTCTGCGATTTGCATTCCTTGCACTCCTTGCTTTCCTTCTTTTCCAAATGACCGTTTCCGCAAATCCTAATCGTCTCGTTCACGAAAAGAGTCCTTACCTCCTACAGCACGCCAACAATCCAGTCGATTGGTATCCGTGGGGCCCTGAAGCATTTGAGAAAGCTCGCAAAGAAGATAAACCGATCCTCGTCTCAATCGGGTATTCAACCTGCCATTGGTGTCACGTTATGGAACATGAATCTTATGAGGATCCTGCCGTGGCCGCGATCATGAACAAATACTTGGTTAATATCAAAGTGGACCGCGAAGAACGTCCCGACATCGACAAAATTTATATGACGGCCATTTCCGCAATGACAGGCTCCGGCGGCTGGCCGCTGAACGTTTTTCTAACACCGGAGTTGAAACCTATTTACGGCGGCACTTATTTTCCACCGGAGGCGAAATGGGGTCATCCCTCTTGGAAAGATGTGGTAGAGCAAATTGGCCAAACCTGGAAAGATCCGGCGAACCGTAAAAAGATGGAGGACGCCGCCGCGCACATTACGGAGTCTCTCAAAACTTATGCGAATGCTGCCTTGCCTCCCGTCGAGGGAGATCCAGCTTGGTTCGAACAGAGCTTCAAATCGTTTCAGCATATCTATGACGCCGCGCGGGGGGGATTCGGAACGGCTCCGAAATTTCCGATGCCCGTGTATCACAACTTTCTCTTAAGGTATTATGCGAGATCCAAAAATAAAGACGCCTTGAACATGAGTCTTGATACGCTCCGCGCGATGGCCAAAGGGGGAATTTACGATCAACTGGGCGGCGGCTTTGCGCGCTACTCCACAGATGAGAACTGGCACATCCCGCACTTTGAGAAAATGCTTTATGACAACGCGCAGCTTTCCGTGAATTATTTGGAAGCTTATCAAATCACGCACGATGAGGAATTCAAGCGTATTGCAGTCGAAACGCTCGGCTACATCCAGCGCGATATGACTCATCCTGAAGGTGGATTCTATTCTGCCGAGGATGCCGACAGTTTGCCCTCGTCAGATGCCACAGAAAAGAAGGAAGGGGCGTTCTATGTGTGGGACCAAGCCGACGTTTTAGATATTGCCGGAGCAAAGGCCGGCGAAGTGTTTTGTTTCCATTACGGCGTCCGCAAAGGCGGAAATGCCGCGAGCGATCCGCATCAGGAATTCACGAACAAGAATATTCTGTATATCGCGCATCCGCTCGCTGAGACAGCACGGCAGTTTAATTTGGCAGAACCTGAAACGCAGCTCCTGTTGGATGAAACGAAGGAAAAACTTTTAGACGCGCGGTCGCGGCTGCCCCGACCGCATTTGGACGACAAAATTATTAGCGGCTGGAACGGGCTGATGATTTCGGGATTTGCGAAGGGATATCAAATACTTGGAGACCGTTCGTATCTCGACTCCGCCGAGCGTGCCGCGCGGTTTTTAAAAAGCCATTTATATGACGCCAAGACCCACGAGCTCTTCCGCCGGTGGCGCGATAACGATCGCCAAGCGCGGGGCATCGCGGATGACTACGCCTTTTTGACGCAGGGGCTTTTGGATCTTTATGAGACTGATTTCAATCAAGAATGGTTAGATTGGGCCGTCGAATTGACCGAAGCCCAGAAGACGCGCTTTTACGACGCGACGCGCGGGGGATTTTTCATGACCGCGCTCGATCAAGATTCCAATTTGCTGCTTCGCTTCAAAGAAGACTCGGACAATGTCGAACCGTCCGCCAGCTCGGTGGCCGCGCTCAATCTCTTGCGGCTGGCTCAGTTGACGGACCGTAAGGAGTTTCAGGATGACGCAGAGGCCACTTTGAAATCTTTTGGAGCGACGCTCAAGGAATCTCCAACCGTGATGCCGGAGATGCTTGTCGCCCTGGATTTCGCGTTAACGGAACCACGACAAATCGTCATTGCGGGCAAGCCGAATGCGTCAGACACACAAGCGTTACTTGATACGCTGCACCAACAGTTTATTCCTGTCAAAACCGTCGTTCTGGCAGGTCCGGAGGCGCCGCAAAAGCCGATGAACGGCAAAGCCGCCGCGTATGTGTGCATCCATCATACGTGCAAACAACCCACCTCTGAAGCACGTGTTTTTGAAACGTTACTGCAAGTGTTCTAAATCCGCTCCTTAATAGTTTTTCGTCGATAAAGCGGGCTTATTTAACGTCAATTTAACGTCGTGTTAACGTTCTCGTTACATCAATGGGGCACAATAGAGCAATGGATAGTCTGCCCTCTATACTCTTTTGGACTCAAATTCTATTGCTGGTCAGCTCCAGTATTCTTTTTATTGGTTGTGTGTTCGGTTTGTCGATGAAAAGAAGCGATCTCGCTAAGGCATCCATCCTGGCCCATCAAAGGGAGCGCGAACAACGCAAGGTTGAGCGCTTTAAAAACGATGCTTTATTAGAGATCGATTGTGCTCTCGAAGGGTATACGACGTCTTTCTGCCGGTTAGTAAACCTATCTAGTTCGGGGGCCTGTTTTTCTAGCCATTCCTCGTTCAGGCCAGGTGAGCGAATACAAGGGCGGCTCCATGCGTCCAAGGATGAGCGCCTGAAAATCTCGGGAGATATTGTCTGGATGAAACGCCAAACCCGCAGTATTCTTTACGGTCTCCGGTTCGAATAAATTACTTCTTCTCCCATAAAAATATAGCGGAACTTTAAGAGCATTTGTAACGTCTGCGCATTGTGTATATGATTGGCGACACAAGAGGCGCTCGCATCCGTTATCGCAAAAGCATCTTTCTCGTATTAATCATAGGATTCGGCCCTGCGGCATGGGCGACTCCGAAACTTACTCTATTTTCTCCTCAAGGCTTCGTCAAAAACGTCCGTCAAGTTACCGCCACATTTTCTGATCCCATGGTACCGTTCGGGGATCCGCGGGGGCTCAGCGAACCGTTCAGCGTGACGTGCGATGCGAAAGGGACCGCGCGCTGGGCGGACAGCACTCATTGGGTCTATGATTTCGAAAAGGATTTACCAGCCGGGATGGACTGCCGTTTCACGGTCAAAGAAAATCTTCGAACCTTAACGGGAAAAGCGGTCGAAACGAACCCTTCTTATTCCTTCGATACGGGCGGACCCTCCGTGCTTGTTTCCAATCCCTATGAAGGCTCGACGGATGTCACTGAGGATCAAGCCTTTATCCTAACCCTCGACGGACTCCCGACCGATGCCTCCGTCACAGACCACGTGACTTTTTCAGTAGACGGTTTACCCGAACAGATCGGCGCACGACTCATTCAAGGAGAAGAGAAAAAACGTTTGTTGAAAGCCGCCTTTAATCGACCTGATAAAACAAAAATCTATCTCGTGCTTGAGCCTATCCAGCGCTTCCCGACTGATAAACAGATCACTCTCATTTGGGGTAAAGGTGTCGCTAGCGCTGAAGGCGTAGCCACAAAAGAAGATCAGCGTCTGGCATTCAAAACTCAAAAGGCGTTTACCGTTACTTTCTCATGCGCTAGAGTCAATGAAAGCGCCGGCTGCATTCCGTTTTTGCCCATGACGCTCCAATTCTCGGAGCCCGTGGATTGGTCGCGGGCTAGCGGCGCTCTCGTCGTGGGGCCGAAAGGCAAACGTTGGCATCCGGCAAACAAAATCACAGAGGGAGATTCCTCACTAGTCAAATCCATCTATTTTGACGGTCCTTTTCCAGAAAAATCGACATTCACTATAAAATTACCGAACGTCATGAAGGATGATTCTGGAAGGTCTCTAGTAAATGCGGGCCATTTTCCTTTGGCGGTAAAAACAAGTGATTACCCGCCGCTCGCCAAATTTTCAGCCCCTTTCGGAATTCTAGAACTCAAAGGGTCACCTGTTCTGCCTGTCACCTTGCGCAATCTCGAAGCCGAAGTTACGACTCGCTCCTACAAAATGAGTGAGGTCTCCTCGGCGCCGAAGGGCCTGTGGTCCAGTTTCATCGGAAGAATGACCAAAGCGCCGACGTCGATTCCTATTCCCACACTTCTACTATGGCTTGGAACAGTGCGCTCCGCTGACACCTTCCGAGACCATTCTATCGCTGATGAGATCCATCAGCCACTGACGAACGATATCCATGTGCCTAAACCAAACGGCGCTAAAGCCTTTGAAGTCGTCGGCATTCCCTTAAACGCGCCGGGACTTTACATCGTGGAAATGGAAAGCCGCATTCTCGGCCAAGCGCTTTTCGATAAACCGAAACCGATGTACGTGCCAACGATGGCTCTTGTCACAAACATGTCGGTGCATCTCCAATGGGGACGTGATGCTTCCATCGCTTGGGTGACGGCGTTGGATAGCGGGGAGCCGCAGACGAACGCCAAAGTCACGGTCTATAATTGCCAGGGAGATATTTTATGGAGCGGAAAATCCGATAAAGACGGTATCGCGCATCTCGGCCTTATTGCGCAAGACTTACCTCTATGTTCGGATAATCAGGGACGCCTGATCGTCACCGCGCGAATGGGAGACGATTTTTCATTCGTGCTCGACTCTTGGGATAACGGGATCGAATCCTGGCGATTTAATCTTGGTTACGAGGGACATTCTGACGCTCCATGGAGCGCGCACACGGTTTTAGACCGGACGCTTCTTCGAGCCGGCGAGACGGTGCATATGAAACATCTTCTTCGCCATCGAACGATGGACGGATTCGCCCTGCCGAAAGACGCCGATCGTCCGAAGCTCGTACGCTTTGAACATGAAGGCAGCGAGCAAAAATACGAATTCCCTTTGACATGGACAGCGGACGGAACTTCCGAAACAACGTGGGATATTCCGAAAGACGCTAAATTGGGCGCGTATGGCATCTCTTTAGTTTTTAGCGATAGCCGCGAAGCGCTCGATGCCGGCTCTTTCCAGGTCCAAGAATTTCGCAT
>Ga0206939_10094_pt1 | contig 26795 bp, 26 predicted proteins | sample Alteio_BWOrgHeat_10_FD_152921 | JGI IMG/M metagenome (GOLD analysis project Ga0206939, IMG submission 152921) | Enriched cells from forest soil in Barre Woods Harvard Forest LTER site, Petersham, Massachusetts, United States -... | ecosystem: Environmental > Terrestrial > Soil > Temperate forest >... | reverse complement strand
CTTTGGCAGCTTGCGAAAGGCTCGCTTTTTGATTCGCCTGCTTGTCGTGTAGGACGATCCAAAGTCCCGGTCGGTAAACTTCGTCATCGCCGGGGCAAATCGCGCCGGTTAGCTGATCAAGTTCGAGCGCGAGCTCGTTGGTGTGCGACAGATCGAGCTTGTAGCCGCGCGTCGCGGCGTGAGGCTCGTGCGCCAGGAGCTCCGTCAAGATGCCGCGAGTGTCGTCGACGAGATCGCGGAAGCCCTGTGACACGAGCACGCCATCTACATCTCGCGGCGTCGGCTGATCGATTTGCTCGAGATCGTAGTCGGGCATCGGGTTTTCGAGCGCAATTTCGATTGCGGCTGACGGCTTGCCTTCGTCTGGAATAATGCGGAGCGACATAGGGTTAACGTTGTACAACAGTTTGGCCCGCGCGCCTAATGGGACGACGCACCGGCGATAGCGCGAATGAGGGACGGCTACTTTGGGTAGGGACTGCCGGATAGAATCGCGAACGCCCGATAAATTTGCTCGGCGAGCATGACACGAGCGAGTTCATGCGAATAGGTCATCTCACTCAGAGAAAATTTCGGATGTTTTCGCTCCAGAAAAATGAGGGGAAATCCGTCGGCATCACCGCAGACGAAGATCAACTCGCGTGTGCCGCGATCGCGCTGCTCGCCGATCCATTTCGCGAAGGCTTCTGACGAGAATCGTTTTCCGTTGGCGTCCAGCAGCATCACGGTTGCGGCGCGGTCGGCATCCAGTTTTTTCGCGGCAGAATCGCCGTCGCGAACTTCGGTGATCTCGATCGGCGACTGATGCCCGATACGCTTGACGTAGTCTTCGAGCACGACCCGCATCTCGGGCCGGCGCGTTTTGCCGAGCATCAACAAGCGAATTTTCACGGAACTTCTAGCCTCGGGGACTGATCGCGACACTTATTTCAGCTGATATTTTTTGCGCTTCTCAAGCAGCGTCTTACGGCTGATTCCCAGAATCTCGGAAGCCTTCCCGATCTTGAAGTGTGTCGCTTCAAGCGTCGCTGCGATCGCTTCCTTCTCGATGTCTTCGAGCGAACGCAGGTGAAGCGAACTGCCGCCGATTCCGTCAGCCGTCGCTCTCACATTTTCCGGAAAATCCTTCGGCTCGAGCGCCCCGTCCTGTCCGAACACGACCGCCCTTTCAATGGCGTTTCGCAATTCGCGGATGTTGCCCGGCCAGGCGTACGCCGCAAGCATTCGCCGGGACCCTTCGGTCAGCTCAGCTTTACGCCCGTGAACACCCCGCATTGTGGACAGAAGATGCTCGGCCAACGGCAGGATGTCGGCCCGCCGCTCACGCAAAGGCGGAACGAGCAGCGTAAGGACATTCAAGCGGAAATACAGATCTTCGCGAAAGCGACCTGCAGCAACGGCAGCCGGCAAATCGACGTTGGTCAGCGCGATGAGTCGCGCCTCGATTCGCAGCGTTTCATTGCCGCCGAGCCGTTCGAACGACCGCTCCTGCAACACACGCAGCATTTTGCTTTGCGCGACGGGCGACAGCGCCGCCACTTCGTCGAGCACGATCGTGCCGCCGCCGCCCAGTTCAAACCGACCGAGCTTTCGCTCGACCGCTCCGGTGAACGAGCCCTTCTCGTGTCCAAACAGCTCGCTTTCCACCAGATGCGGCGGCAAGCTCGCGCAATCGATTTTCAGGAATGGCGCGTCTCGACGCGGACCGATTTCGTGAATGGCACGCGCAAGATGATCCTTGCCTGTTCCGCTTTCACCCGTGATCAACAGCGTGGTGGGAGCCGCGGCGACTTTCTGCGCAAGCTCGAAGAGGCGCGACGTAGCCGGATCGGCGGCGATCCATGGCAGCCGCTCAGAAGTCATTTCGAAACCGCTTCTCCATGCGGTGGAGTCCCGCCAAGTGGTGCCTTCATGACGACGGTCTTGCCAACGCCCTCGGGCTCATCGGAAATTTCGAGCTTCGGAGCAGTGCGCCACAGACGCTCGAGATCGTAAAATCGCCGAGCCTGTTCGCCGAAGACATGTACGACAAACCCGCCGAAATCGAGGAGCGCCCATTCCGCCGAGCCTCGCCCTTCGCGATGTTCCGGCGAGCGTTGAAATTTCTTGTAAAGCTGCTCTTCAATTTCGGAACAGATCGCCTGCACCTGCGGAGTGCTGAAGCCGGTGCAAGGGCAAAACGACCTGCGCGCTCGGAACCGCATTTCGCGCCGTCGGCCAAGGGCTGCGCGTCTTGATGGTCCAATTCATCAAGGGTTCTTGGCATTACGGCGAACTCGACTCCGCCAAAATGCTCGGCGACGACAAGTTCGAAATCCGGCCGATGGGTCGCGGCTTCGTCAAAGTTGGCGGCGCCGAAACTGATCCTGAAGACATCAAGATGGCGAACGAGTGCTGGGCCGCCGGCCGCGACGCCATCAACAGCGGCACGTACGACCTCGTCGTCCTCGACGAAATCAATTACGTCATCAGCTATAAAATGCTCGACCCCGATGAGATCGTCGAGAGCCTCCGCGCCCGACCTGAGAATGTCCACGTCATCTGCACCGGCCGAAACGCTCACCCCAAGCTCGTCGAGCTCGCCGACCTCGTCACCGAGATGAAAGAGGTCAAACACCCCTACACAAAGGGAATTCTGGCCCAGCGTGGTATAGACTATTAATCTGAGCTGGCCGGTCGCCTTTCGCATGAGTGCGGCTTTTTTTGTGAATCTCGCGAATCACGGTTATGTTGCCCTGATCCTATTTAATTCCGGTTCGCAATAGCTGGCCCGATCTGACTATGGCTTGGTTCAAGCGCGAAAAAAAATCAATCGAGCAGGCCACCCCGCCCGAAGAGCGCAAGGTGCGCACCGAGGGTCTATGGGTGAAGTGCGAGTCGTGCGGCACCATCGTCTTTCGTAAGGATCTTGAAGCGAATCTGCTCGTCTGCCCGAAATGCGGCTTCCATTTCAAAATGAACGCCAAGCAGCGTCTGGAGATGCTGCTCGACGGCCGCTGGACCGAGCACGACGCGGGCATGACCTCGACTGACCCTTTGCAATTCGTCGACACGAAGCCGTACGCGACGCGGCTCAAGGAAGCGCGCAAGAAACTCGGGATGAATGATGCAGTGATCACCGCCGAGGGCCAACTCGCGGGCCGGCCTGTCGTCGTCTGCGCGATGGAGTTCAACTTCATCGGCGGATCCATGGGCGCGGTGGTCGGAGAGAAGGTCACCCGCGGAGTGGAGTTGGCCATGGACACGCGCCAGCCGCTCATCGTCATCTCCTGCTCTGGCGGCGCCCGCATGATGGAAGGCACCATCAGCCTCATGCAGCTCGCGAAGGTATCGGCGGCGCTGGCGCGACTCGATGATGCAAAGGTGCCCTACATTTCGGTGCTGACAGATCCGACGACCGGTGGCGTGACCGCCAGCTTCGCTATGCTCGGCGATCTGAATATCGGCGAGCCCGGCGCTCTGATCGGATTCGCCGGTCCTCGCGTCATCGAACAAACCATTCGCCAGACGCTACCTGAGGGTTTTCAACGTTCGGAGTTCTTGTTGGAGCATGGATTTCTCGACGCGGTTGTTCCCCGCAAAGAATTGAAGTCCTTCATCGCGTCGTCGCTCGATCTCCTGCTGAGTTAATCCGGGCCTTTCGTCATGAACTACGAAGCCGCAGTTCGCTATCTTCTTTCGCTCGGCAGGGAACTCGCCGCGCCGACCCAGGCGTCCGCCGCGAAGTTCGACCTCGAAAACATCAGCGTTCTCGCGGAACGGCTCGGTCGACCCGATCGCGCGTATCCGTCGGCGCATGTCGCCGGAACAAATGGAAAAGGCTCAACGGCGGCATTTCTCGAAGCGATTCTACGCAACGCTGGATTTCGAACAGGCCTGAACACTTCGCCGCATCTCGAGCGCATCAACGAACGCATTCGCGTCAACGGCGAGGATATCGGCGACGAGGCCTTCGCCGAGGTCCTGTCGCGGGTACAAGCAATTACAGAAGAGCTTCTTGCCGACGGCAAGCTTCGTGCCCATCCGACCTACTTCGAGTGCGTCACCGCGATGGCATTCGAATACTTTGCCCAGCAGCGCGTCGAGTTCGGAGTATTCGAGGTCGGTTTGGGAGGTCGGCTCGACTCAACGAATATTCTCACGCCGGCCGTCTCGATCATCACGCGCATCGATTTCGATCACGAAAATTTTCTCGGCCACTCGCTTCGCGAAATCGCCGGAGAAAAAGCAGGAATTATCAAGCCTGCGGTACCGGTCGTCATCGCTGAGCAACGCCCCGAAGCAAAGGAAGTGATTCTGAACCGCGCAAAAGAACTCTTGTCGCCGGTCATCGACACGGCGGAATCGTTTCGAATCGAAGCGGAGTCGGTCGATAACGGTCTGGTCCGCGCTCAGGTGACAGAAGTCGCATCGGGTTGGAGCATCGAACTAGCGCCGAGCCTCCCGGGACACTTCCAGCTTCAGAACGCGCTCAACGCAGTGGCCGCCGCGCGTTTGTTACAGCAGCGAGGCTTCCGCATTTCCGATGAATCGATCTCGCGCGGCATCGCCACAACCGTCTGGCCGGGACGCATCGAGAAGATCCAATCGCACCCCGACATCTATCTCGACGGAGCTCACAACCCTTCGGCTGCACGTGAGCTGGCACAGTTCATCGAAGAAAGCCTGAAGGGCAAACGCATCTATCTTTTGTACGGTGCGCTTCGCGACAAAGCGGTCGATGAAGTCGCCGGACTGCTTTTCCCGCTTGCGGCGGAAGTCGTGCTGACCGCTCCGGCCACATCGCGGGCGATTTCCGCGATGCAGCTCGAAGAGATCGCTGCCCACTACGCCAATAAGAGCACAACCATCGCAGACGCGGGAGAAGCGATCGACTATGCTCTTGCGAAAGCCTCGCCCGACGACGTGATTTTCATCACCGGTTCGCTGTATCTCGTAGGCCAGTTGCGGCACTATCTGAAGCAGAAAACGCAGGCCGTAACCACAGCGGCTGAAAATCGCTGAGAAACGCCGTAGAATGTCCGCTCTCGATTTTAGGGAGCAATACAAGGCCATTTGTTCCAAGCGCAATGACAAAGAAACCTTCCAAACCGAAGAGTGACCACGCTCCAGCTGCGAGTTCCTCTGCAACGCCGCTGTCAGCGAATGCTGACACTAGAACGAAATCGAGTGCAGGTTCAACGAACTCGCGGCCACTCGTCGGCATCATCATGGGCTCGTCGTCCGACTGGGAAACGATGGAGCACGCTGTCAAAACGCTCACCGACCTCGGCGTTCCGCATGAAACGCAAGTCGTCTCTGCTCATCGAACGCCTGATTTGCTGTTCGAATACGCATCGACCGCGGAACAACGCGGCCTCGAAGTCTTGATCGCGGGAGCCGGCGGCGCTGCGCATCTTCCCGGCATGACCGCTTCAAAAACTGTTCTGCCGGTTCTCGGCGTCCCTGTCGAATCGAAAGCTCTCAAGGGACTCGACTCGCTCCTCTCCATCGCACAGATGCCGGGTGGCATCCCCGTAGGCACGCTTGCGATCGGCAAAGCGGGTGCGATCAACTCCGCGTTGTTGGCGGCGGCAATTTTAGGCGCGAAGCATCCTGCGATCCGTGAAGCCCTCCGCAAATTTCGCGAAGAGCAAACTGAGCGCGTACTCGCGAATCCCGATCCATCACTGGCACAGGCCTCGTCGTTTCGTCTCACTGCTCCCGAATCTTCAACCGATGCGGCGAATGAGTCTCCCGCTGCCGTCGCGGCCAATGCGAAAAGGAAACCCGCGTGACCATCGGGATTCTAGGCGGCGGTCAACTCGGTTATATGCTGGCCCTTGCCGGCTATCCGCTCGGACTTCACTTTCGATTCTTCGACCCGTCACCCGAGGCGCCGGTCGGTCGCATCGCGTCGCGTGTCACCGCCGATTTCAGCGATGAGGCGGCGCTCGAAAAATTTGCCAGCGGCCTTGAGCTTGTCACCTACGAATTCGAAAACGTTCCGGTCGAAGCGGTTCGATATCTCGCGGAACGCGTCCCGGTGCTGCCGTCCGCGAAAGCGCTCGAAGTCGCCCAGGACAGAATCAGCGAAAAAACTCTGTTTCAGGAATTGGGAATCCCCACGACGGAGTTTGAGCCCGTTGCTGGCGGAGACGCTCTTGACTCCGCCGTAAAAAAAATCGGCCTGCCCGCAATTTTGAAAACCTGCCGCATGGGTTACGACGGCAAGGGCCAGTGGCACCTGCGCACTCCAGACGACGTGGCGCGAGCAAAATCGGAGCTGCCGGCCGCGCAGACCTCTTCCAACAGAATTCCGTACATTCTCGAAAAATTTGTTCCATTCACGCGCGAACTCAGTGTCGTCGCCGTTCGCTCTCGCACCGGAGAAACCGCAGTCTACCCGCTCGTCGAAAATCATCATCGTGGCGGCATCCTCCGTCTATCAATTGCTCCGGCACCGCATCTTGATCCTGCGATCCAGCGCTCTGCCGAGCAAGCCGCCCGTGCCGTCTTCGACGAACTCGAATATGTCGGCGTGCTGGCCATTGAGTTCTTCGAACAAAACGGCAGGCTCCTCGCCAACGAAATGGCTCCGCGCGTTCACAACTCCGGCCACTGGACGATCGAAGGCGCGCTCACCAGCCAATTCGAGAATCATCTCCGTTCAGTGGTGGGACTTCCGCTTGGTTCGACCCTGGCGATCGGCTGCTCGGCGATGCTCAACCTGATCGGCGAAACTCCCGACGCAGCTGAAGTTCTCGCCGTTCGCGACGCTCATCTCCACCTCTATGGGAAAGCCCCTCGCGCCGGTCGAAAACTGGGTCACGTAACGCTCCGCGCATCCTCTTCCGAGCAACTCGCCTCGCGCCTCTCGGAACTTTCCAGCTTTTTCCATCGTCCCGAGTATTGCCTCGACGCAATCTTGTCTCGCCCCGCCAGCCTACGCGCATAACGCGCCAAAAAGCGCTACGGAAACCCATTCGCCGGGCTGGGTTGCCGCTTGTCGCGCCCGAATGCTAGGATGCTCACGCATGCTCCCCGCCTCGACGCTCGGATCCCGATCGCAGCCCCTCCGCATCGGCATTCCCTGGCGCACCACCGAGGAGCAGCGTCAAGGCGAGCGCAAGAAGCTCAATTATTATTTCGAGTCGGTCCGAAAAGCCGGTGCCGAACCGGTTGACGTCAACCTCGACCAGTCGCCAAGCGCTCTTACCTCGCAACTCAATGATTTAGATGGGTTTGTTCTTCCTGGTAGCCCGGCCGACGTCGATCCGGCCCGCTATCAGGCTGCCAAGCACCCTAAATCAGCCGCGGCCGACGCCAATCGCGAGCAAACCGACGGTCAAATCCTCGATCACAGTTTCAAAACGGGAAAGCCGGTCCTAGCCATCTGCTTCGGCTGCCAGTTTCTTAACGTCTACCAGCGCGGAACCCTTATTCAGGACCTGAAGTCCGAGCGCTCCGAGGTCTTACCCCACGGCGATACCGATCTACCTCCGGGCGCCAAGAAGGGCGATCTTCAGCACGAAGCGACATTCGAGCCCGGTAGCCTCGTAGCCCGTTTGAACGGTGGGCCAACCGGCACGATCAACAGCAGCCATCACCAGGCGATCGATAAGCCGGGGAAAGACTTAGCTGTCACGGCTCATGCTCCCGACGGCACCATCGAAGCCGTCGAATGGAAGGGCGGCGCCGGTTGGGTTGTGGGTGTTCAATGGCACCCCGAGCGCATGCCCGAAGACGCGTTCGCACACGCGCTGTTCACCGATTTTGTTGCCGCTGCCGAGCGGGCTCGCAACGCCCGCGACTTGGTGGGGCACAAAGCCTAGGCTCTGCTTCAAGCACTTCCGGGTCGGATCTACAGATCTTCAACTTCGCAGTCCACAATTTTCTGGGGGCTTCATGATTTCACTGGCAGGCAAGGCGGCAATTATCACTGGAGGCTCGCGCGGAATCGGCGCCGCAGCCGTTAAAATGTTTGCGCAGGCGGGCGCCGACGTCGTCTTCACCTACAACAAAGCCAAGGACGCCGCTGCTCAGATCGAGCAGGAAGCAGGGAAGCACGGCACGCGGGTCGAAGCCTTCAAGGCCGACGTCAGCCGTCACGAAGCGAACAAAAAGCTCGTAGAACACGCCATCGCGCGTCTCGGCCGGCTCGACATCGTCGTCGCCAATGCCGGCGTTTGGAACCTCGAAGACCTCCCGATCGAAAAGATGACCGAAAAGCAGTGGGACGAAATGATGCGCGTCAACCTCAAGAGCGTTTACTCGCTGATCCACTTCGCCGTGCCCCACATGATCAAGCAGAAGTCGGGGAAGATCATTCCGATCACTTCGACGGCGGCTCAACGAGGGGAGTCATTCCATTCACATTACGGCGCGTCGAAAGGCGCTGTCGTCAGCCTGGTGAAGGGCCTCTCGACCGAACTCGCTCGCCACAACATTCTCGTGAATTCCGTCGCCCCGGGATGGGTCGCCACCGACATGTCCAATCCCGTGCTCGAAACCAAAGCTGGGCAGAAAATGGCGCAAGCCGCAATTCCGCTCGGCCGCCCCGCTACCGCCGAAGAGATCGCCGGGCCTATCCTGTTCCTGGCCTCGGACTTAGCCAACTTCATGACGGGCGAAATCATCAATGTGAACGGAGGGTCGGTGTTGTGCGGTTGAGGTTTGCCCAATTGAGGTCGTTCAAAGCTGTGCGAGTCCTCGCGGCTGGGATCCTTTTCTCCGGGCTTGCAGCGCTTGGCGTTGTTCGTTTGGTGCGCGCCCAGAATCCCGACACGCTCATGCCCGAGCAAAGCACCGCCAAGGGCAAACAAATTCTCCAGCAACTCATCGACGGCCTCGGCGGCCCCACCTATCTCGACATCAAAGATTCCGACTGCGAAGGTCGCCTCGCCCGTTTCGGACACAACGGCGAGATGACCGGCTACACAAATTTCAAAGATTTCTGGCGTTATCCTGACGCGAACCGCACCGAGTACGCGAAAAAAGGCGTCATCATAAATCTGTACGTCGGTGACAAAGGCTGGACGCTCGATAAGGGCGGCGTTTCAGAACTAAGCGCTGCCTCGGTCGCCGATTTTCAGGATCAAGCCAAACGCGACATCCACAACCTGCTGCGCCATCGACTCGACGAACCCGGCATGGTCATCCGCTACGGCGGCTCCGATATCGCCGACCTTCGTCCAGTCGAGATCGTCGATCTCACCGATTCCGACGGACGCAACTTCCGCCTCGCGGTCGACAAGACGACTCACCTTCTCGTCCGCTCCACCGTCACCACCGCCGACAAAGCGAACGACACCCGCGACGTCGAAACCAACATCTACACAAACTTTCAGTTGATGGACGGAGTCCGCACCGCGATGCAGATCGCGCAAGACCGCAATGGCCGTCGCTCCAGCCAGGTCTTCTTCAACACCTGCAAATACAATTCGAACCTTCCGCCCGACCTCTTCAGCAGAGCCTCGCTCGATCAGCGTTTCCAAAAAGTCGGAAGCCGCAAATCCAAAGAAGAGAAAAAGAAAGAAAAAGAAGAAGACAACTGAGCCGATCCGTTCGCTCCGCCCGAGATCTCAACAAACCCGCGCTTTTCAAAGCACGACCCCACCTGTCCTAACGCACAAGTAACCGAAACAGCGACTCCTCCCCGTCCGTAAGCCGAACTCGATTTCAGCAGCGCTATCCTGTTGTTACCGGGGCCACTTCTTACTCTGCTTACCTGTAGTGCATTTGGCTTTCTTGATGGAGGCAAGCCAATGACGAATAGATCTACGCTCGCGATTACTCTAGGGCTTTTCGCGGCCACAACTCTCTGCGCGCAAGATCCCGCTCAAAGCAAGGCCAGCATCTGGCTACCTGCACAGCCATGGGCGCTCGAGGTGCAAGCCGAAGGCTTCTCTGTTGAAAAGAATGATATCCAGCCCGACGGTCGCCGCTATTTTCTGGCAGAGAACAAAGCAACAAAAATGGTCGCGTCGGTGTATCTGGAAGCGATGTCTGGCGCACCCGGCGCAGATGAGTGCCAACGCTCCCTACACGATAAAGAAGTGCGATTTTCAGGCCTTGCGACTCACGGATTGAAGGATGTGGAATATAGCCAGAAAGATGGCATGAGAGTTCTGGAATATCTGATCCCTGAAGTCAAAGGCGCGCCGATCAACCAGCACAACGTGTTCGCGTGTCTGATCAAAGGCAACGTCTTCGTCGACATCCATATTTCGAAGGCGCTCTACACGGCGGCCGACAAACCAGCTTTCGACTCGGTATTGGCTTCGTTTCAATTCGTGGACAAAGCGCCCGCGCCTGCTTCGGTCGCGGCGATGCGGACCGTGCCTTCGGGGAACAGCCTGCAATTGTTCCGCAAAGGCAGCTTTTACTTCATGTCCCAGCAATTCAAGGAATCGATTGCGCCGTACCAACAGGCTCTAGACATCGAGAAAGTATCGCCGTCACTCGAGAGGAAATTCTGGTACGTCCTCGTCGACAATCTCGCGATGGCCTATGGAATCACCGGCGATCTCACAAACTCTCAGAACGTGATCGAATACGGCATCTCGAAGGACTCGAACTATCCGATGTTCTACTACAACATGGCATGCGTCGCCGCCGAAAAGGGCGACATGGCGGGAGCTGAAGCCAACCTCAAACTTGCTTACGACCGTCGTGCCAACGTCCTGGAGGGAGAAACTCTCGGCGACGCGCGCACCGACGACTCGTTCCAGAAATTCATGCAGCGCAAAGATTTTCGCGATTTCGCGAACAAGCTCTATTCCCAACCGTAAGGGCTGTCTTCCGGCCGCCGGCCTTTTGGTGAAATCAACTGCGGTTGTATAATGGCTGAATGCACAGCAGCCAGCAGAGCGCACAGATGCACGGCACGACCGTCCTGTGCGTGCGCAAAGACAACAAGGTAGTGCTGATCGCCGACGGCCAGGTGACCATGGGTGATCACGTAATGAAGCACAACGCCCGCAAAACACGACGCCTCTACAACGACAAAGTCATCGTTGGATTTGCAGGCTCGACCGCCGACGCGATTTCGCTCTTCGAGCGGTTCGAAGGGAAGCTTCAGGAACACTCCGGCAATCTGCAAAAGGCCGCTGTCGAGTTGGCGAAGGAATGGCGCAAAGATCGCGCCCTGCGTCATCTCGAGGCGCTGCTCATCGTCGCTGACGTCAAGGGTACATTCCTGCTCTCCGGCAACGGCGACGTCATCGAGCCCGACGATGGCATCTGCGCGATCGGTTCCGGCGGTAGCTACGCCACAGCCGCTGCGCGCGCCCTCGCAAAGCACGCCAAGCTATCGGCGAAAGACCTCGCGATGGAAGCCATGCGAATCGCCAGCGAAATTTGCATCTATACTAATGCCAACTTCACGGTCGAAGAGTTGTAGGTGAGTTGGGAGTTGTAGCGAGAGACCGTTTGGCCGGAATGCCGCATCCCATAAGGGGACTTCTAAGCAGAGCGGCGCCGCCACGGGTACGGAAGGTTTCATGACAAGCAAGTCCGACAAAGAGATCGTCTTCATGCCTGGAAACAACGGAAACGCTCCGTCGTCCGAGCAGGAACTTTTGCCCGCGCTCGACGACATGACGCCGCGCGAGATCGTCGCCGAGCTCGACAAGTACATCGTCGGCCAAAACGCCGCAAAACGCGCCGTCGCAGTCGCCTTGCGGAACCGCGTCCGCCGCCAGAAGTTGCCGCCTGAAATCGCCGAAGACGTCCTTCCAAAAAATATTCTGATGATCGGCCCTACCGGCGTCGGCAAGACGGAAATCGCCCGGCGCCTTGCGCGTCTAGCAGGCTGCCCGTTCGTCAAAGTCGAAGCTTCGAAATACACCGAAGTCGGCTACGTCGGTCGCGACGTCGAGTCGATGGTCCGCGACCTCGTCGAAACTTCCATCGACATGGTGCGCGAAGAAAAGCTCGACGAAGTTGCCGATCGCGCCGAGCAAGCCGCCGAAGAGCGCGTCCTCGACCTTCTGCTTCCGCCGTCGCCGCCGCCCGCTCCGAACACCACCGAAGCCGACGCCGCGCAGCAGCGCGAACAAACGCAGCGCACCCGCGAAAAACTTCGCGCGCAGCTCCGCGAAGGCAAGCTCGACCAGCGCATGGTCGACATCGAAGTCCGCGAGCGCCAGATGCCGTCCTTCGAGATCATCTCCAATCAAGGCGTTGAGGAGATGGACGTCAATCTGAAAGACATGCTCAGCGGCATGTTCGGCCAGCAAAAAAAGAAGCGCAAGATGACCGTCGCAGACGCCTTCGAATATCTGATCCAGGAAGAAGAAAACAAGCTCCTCGACATGGATCAAGTCACGCGCATGGCCGTCGAACGCGCCGAGCAGATGGGCATCATCTTCATCGACGAAATCGATAAGGTCGCCGGCCGCGAATCCGGCCACGGTCCCGACGTTTCGCGTGAAGGCGTCCAGCGAGACATTCTGCCGATCATCGAAGGCACCACTGTCAACACACGCTACGGCATGATCCGCACCGATCACATTCTCTTCATCGCCGCCGGCGCATTTCACGTTACGAAGCCTTCCGACCTCATTCCCGAACTCCAGGGCCGCCTGCCGATTCGCGTTGAGCTCCAATCGCTAAAAGAAGAAGACTTCGTCCGCATCCTCACCGAGCCGAAGAACGCGCTCATCAAGCAATACGTCGCATTGCTCGAAACCGAAGGCCTCAAACTCAATATCACCGACGACGCCGTCGAAGCCATCGCGCGCTTCGCCACCAGCGTGAACGAACAGACCGAGAACATCGGCGCCCGTCGCCTCCACACGATCCTCGAAAAGGTTCTCGACGAGCTCTCCTTCGAAGCTTCCGACCTCAAAAAGAAAAACGTCAAGGTCGACGCCGCCTACGTCAACAAGCAACTCGCCGACATCGTCAAGAATCAGGATTTGAGCCGTTACATCCTGTAAGATCGAAACTCGAAAATGGAAACCCGCCACTCGTGGGCCAGCCCCGCGCGAGCCGCCGCCTCTCGAATTTCACGTTTCGTTTTTCGAGCTTCGCTTCTCGGTTTGCTCGCCGCCGCAGTCGCAGCAATCCTGACCGGCTGCGGGGCTCCGGGCGATCCGGTCCCGCCCTCGCCACCAGTTCCAACGACGATCGCCGATCTCTCCGCTCACCAAATTGGCGACGGCGTCGCACTTAATTTCTCCTTACCCGCTAAAACGATCCGGGGCGACCGCTTAACACAACCTCCCGCAATCGAGATCCTGCGCGGCGAACTCAAGCCCGACGGCTCGCCCAATCCAAAATCGTTCCACGTCGTCGAAACCGTCCCCGGCGAACTCGCGGCCAAATACCAATCCGAAGACCGCACGCAAATCATCACTCCCGTCCCGCCCACCGAAAATCGCTCCGCCTCGGGCTTCGATGTAGTCTTCGCCATCCGCACTCGCGCCTCGCGCAAACGCGCCTCCGCCGATTCGAACGCCGTCAAGATTCACATCTATCCCGTCCCCGCACCGGTCGCCGAAATAAAATCCGACCTCACCGAAACCGCAATCGACTTAAGTTGGCAGCCCATCACGCAAACCGCCGCCGGCGACCCAATCGCCGTAACCGAATACCGCGTCTACCGCGGCGAACTCGATCCAAAAACCTACGACCCCAAAATCACCGGCCCCGAGGTTCTCCACGCGCGCTTCGTCACGCCCCTCGCCCGCCTCGATCGCACTAACGATCCACGCTACGCCGACAAGCAATTCGACTTCGGTAAAATCTACGTTTACATCGTCCGAAGCGTCACAACAGCAGCCGGGAACGAACTCGAATCCAGTGATTCCGACCCTCTGATCCTGAAGCCCGCGGACACCTTCCCGCCTTCGACCCCGCAAAGTGTCGTCGCCGCCGCCGTCGAAAACCCCGAAACAACGCCGCCCTTGCTCGAGGTCGACGTGTCCTGGTCCATCAACTCCGAGCAGGACCTCGCCGGTTACCGCGTCTACCGCAGCGAGCGCGAAGGCGAGAAGGGCTCGCTCGTCACACAAGATTTGTTGCTCTCCCCTGCGTATCGTGATACTAGTGTCACGTCTGGCCTTAAGTATTGGTACAGCGTGACCGCCGTCGACCTCTCCGGTAATGAGAGCGCACCCGCCCCGCAGGTAGCCGCCGACGTCGCGCAACATTCTCCCTAGTCCCGGGTTCATATTCAGTCGGGTGGTAGCCCAGCGTTTATGCGCCATCAAGAGACCCATCTCCAAGACGAATTGAATTTAGCGGCGCACGATTCGGCTGTGCGAACCGGCGTCTGTGCCGGCGTCGGCATGGCTGTTGTCTTCATCGCCTGGATTTTTATTTCGAATCGCATGCCGGCCTCAGAAAATTTCGCGCTCGAACGCAACGTCGCCACGGCCTCCGTTCTTGCGATCCTTTTCATGGTTCCGGTCGTGCGTTTCATGTGGCAAGCGGGTCGTCTGCTGGGCTCCACGTTGACTGCCTGGTGGACGTTCTCGCTCACCTATCGCTTGCTCTGCATTCCATTCTCCGGCCTTTCCGAACGCTACACTCCCATGCGCATTTTCATTCTTGGTTCCGTCGTGTGTATGATTCTCGCCACGCTTTCCTGGATCGTCACCTTGGTCTGGCGAACGCGCGAATCCCATATGGCGAGCCACCACCACGTGTCGCACTCTAACCATCACGTATGAAAATTTGCCGGTTCCTGCAGTCGCATCCCGCGTCTTCATCCGCGAGCACTCACCAATCCGCCTCGCCGTCTTTCGGCATCATCGAAGGCGATCAAGTCCACGAGCTGACCAGCGCTCCTTGGATCGACCTCTCACGCAAAGGCGCCACACATCCGCTCGCCGATGTAAAACTCGTCGCTCCCGTCGCGCCGAGCAAGATCGTCTGCGTCGGCCGCAACTACGCCGCACACGCTGCCGAACTCGGCAACGAAATCCCCAAAGAGCCGATGATCTTCCTCAAGCCGCCGTCATCCATGGTCGGCCCCGGCGACGCCATCGTGCTCCCAAGATATTCCCAGCGCGTCGAGCACGAAGGTGAGCTCGCCATTGTCATTGGCAAGACCTGCTCACACCTCGGCGAGAGCGAAAATCCGCTCTCCTACGTTCTCGGCTACACCTGCGCCAACGACGTCACTGCACGCGACCTCCAGAAAGCCGACGTGCAATTCACTCGCGCCAAAGGTTTCGACACGTTCTGCCCCATCGGCCCGCACATCGAAACCGAACTTGACCCCGCCAACGTCATCGTCGAAACGCGCGTAAATCACGACCTGCGCCAGTCCGGCAGCACCTCGCTCATGATCTATCCCTGTGCATTTCTCGTCCGCTGGATCTCCCGCATGATGACGCTGCTCCCCGGCGATGTGATCTCCACCGGTACGCCCTCGGGTGTCGGTCCGCTGGCGGGAGGTGACACCGTCGAGGTCTCCGTCACCGGAATTGGCGTGTTGCGTAATCCGGTGCATGCCGCGCAAGCGTAACTCCCGCAGGTCCCGCCTTTCGGTAAAATATCCAGATGTGAAGGGATTCTGACGGTGGAATCTCTCTGGCTCGCGAATCCGCAATATTCGGATCGCCAAAGCCGTTTGCAGAGTTCGGCTCGATTCAGTCAGCCGCAGGAGTTCGTCGTTGCTTCTCTTATTCGCCGATTTGAAAGTTGCGCTGGGTATGGGAGTGGCCGCCATCGCCGCCATTGCGATGGTCGCCTATGCGTTCTTTCGCCCCTCTGAACCACCCGAAGACATCGAGCGGAAGCGCCGCCTTCAGCTCAATCAGATCGGCCGCATCGCCGAAGGCCAGGTCGTCGACGTCGTCGAGAACCCGCCCGACGAGCCCCCAAAGCAAAAAGGTTTGTTCGGTTCCAAACCGGCTCCAATTGTCGACAATCGCCCGCGCCATCTCGTTTCATACAGCTACGCAATTTCCGGCGTGACCTATCACACTGCCCAAGACATCACCGGCCTCGAAAGCCAGGTTAAATTCGAACGCCTCGTCACCGGCCAGCCCGCCAGCATCAAGTACGACCCTGCCAACCCCACCGACTCCATCATCGTCGCCGATGACTGGTCCGGCCTCCGCTAATCACCTTTTACGGAATTCGCTTCCGCTCGATCGCTACCGTGGTCGTGTAGGGGCGCAGCACTGCTCGCCCCAGCTTGCCCAGGCAAATGCACCGCCAGAAGTCTTTTTTTCTTTCCTTCCAGAGCACCTCCGATAGCCCCGCCATTCAATCTTGCCCCAGCCTGCGCTATCCTCTAAATGCGCCTCAAGCCCCACAGCGCATCTCTTCGCCATGAAAAAAATCATCGCCTCTATCATCACTGTTGCGCTAATCATCGCGATGACCCTCGCCGCCATGTTTACCCTCGTCAGCGCGACCGTATACGTCACAGCCATTCCATCTCCCGCCCAACGCGCCGTGGCCGTCGGCGCAGAACTCGTTCTCGGCGTCGTCCTCCTCCTCGGCACAACCTGGCTCGCCACCCATCTCGCCGTGCGCATCTTCCACCACGACGAACCCATCGATCCCGGAGCGCCTCTTGTCTAACGAAAATTCCTCCGCTTCCGCCGCCGCCAAACACAAAGATCGAATGGACGACCTCCGCCGCCTCAGCGCCGAAGCCGAAGCTGGCGGTGGCCCCGAACGCCGCGAGCGCGAACACAAAGCAGGCAAACTGACCGCCCGCGAGCGCATCGATCTTCTCCTCGACGAGAATACCTTCGAAGAGCTCGACAAATTCGTCCGCCATCGCTGCGTCGATTTCGGCATGCAAGATCAGCGCCCCGCAGGCGATGGCTTCGTCACCGGCTTCGGCCGCATCGACGGCCGTCTCGTCTACGTCTTCGCGCAAGATTTCACCGTCTTCGGCGGCTCGCTCTCCGAATCCAACGCACTCAAAATCTGCAAAATCATGGACCTGGCTATGCGCGCGGGCGCCCCGGTTATCGGCCTCAACGATTCCGGTGGCGCGCGCATTCAGGAAGGCGTCGCATCGCTCGCCGGCTACGCCGACATTTTCTTGCGCAACACGCTCGCCAGCGGCGTCATCCCGCAAATCAGCGCCATTATGGGCCCCTGCGCCGGCGGCGCCGTCTATTCGCCCGCAATCACCGATTTCATTTTCATGACGCGCGACACCTCTTACATGTTTGTGACCGGCCCCGACGTCATCAAAACCGTCACCCACGAAGAAGTCACCAAGCAGGAACTCGGCGGCGCCATGACGCACAACGCCACCAGTGGCGTCGCACATTTCGTCTCCAACGACGATGCCGACTGCCTCGCGATGATTCGCGAACTGATGAGCTTCCTCCCGTCCAACAATCTCGAAGACCCGCCTCGCCGTGCATTAAGCGATGCTGCCGACCGACGCGACGAAGCCCTCAACACACTCGTCCCTGAAAATGCCCAGCAACCCTACGACATCAAAGACGCCATCCACTCCGTCATCGACGATGGCTACTTCTTCGAAGTTCATGAACACTTCGCCAAAAATATCGTCGTCGGTTTCGCACGGCTCGACGGCCGGCCTGTAGGAATTGTCGCCAACCAACCCGCGTTTCTCGCCGGTGTTCTCGACATCAACGCCAGCATCAAAGGCGCGCGCTTCGTGCGTTTCTGCGATGCCTTCAACATTCCGCTGATCACGTTCGAAGATGTCCCCGGCTTCCTGCCCGGCACGCAACAGGAATTCGGCGGCATCATCAAGCACGGCGCCAAGTTGCTCTTCGCCTTCGCCGAAGCCACCGTTCCCAAAATCACTGTCATCACGCGAAAGGCCTATGGCGGCGCCTACTGCGTCATGGCCTCCAAGCACATCCGCACCGACGCCAACTTCGCCTGGCCCAATGCCGAAATCGCCGTCATGGGCCCTGAAGGCGCTGTCAACATCGTCTATAAGCGTGAATTGGAAAAAGCGCCCGAATCCGAGCGCGAATCTTTACGCCAGGAAAAAATCGCCGAATTCCGCGACCGCTTCGCAAATCCTTTTGTCGCGGCCGAGCGTGGTTACATCGACGCCGTCATCGAACCCGCCGAAACCCGCGCCAAAATCATCACCGCCCTCCGCTCCCTCGAAAACAAGCGCGACACCAACCCCAAGAAAAAGCACGGCAACATCCCGCTCTAGTCGTATGGGTGCGGCATTGCCATGCCCGTCGGCCCCTAGCCATCGTCACGATCGATTAAGCGACTGCAATTTCTGCTAAACTTAATCCATGAAGCATCAATTTACTTCCGTGATCGAAAAGCGGGGCAAGTGGTTTGTCGCCTACATCGAGGAAATTCCTGGCGTCAACACTCAGGGTAAAACCCTTGCCGAGGCTCGGCGCAATTTAAAAGAAGCCCTCACGATGGTCATCGAAGCGAACCGCGAATTAGCAGCGCGCGATCGGTCGCAGGACGCCCTCCGGGAACCAATTACCGTCAGCATCTGAGATATCGCGAATGAAGCGTCGCGACCTCACGCGTCACTTGCTCTCGTGTGGATGCGAATTGTTGCGCGAAGGCGGCCGACACTCGATCTATTTCAATCCGAAGACCGGAGCTACCACCAGCGTTCCGCGTCACACCGAAATTAGCGATTTCCTCGCCAGAAAGATTTGTCGCGACCTCGGGATTTCAGTACCTCGATAGGCGCTCCCCTTTACTTCACCAAATACTCCTTCAAAAACTCCACCGTCGCATAAAACTGAAAATCCTGATTCACCTTCTTCCGATACCCATGCCCCTCATCCTTCGCAATTAGCAGCCACACCGGCGTCCCCTGTCCCTTCAGCGCATCCGCAATCTGTTGCGACTCGCTCACCGGCACTCGCGGATCGTTCTTCCCCGCGATCACAAACATCGGCTTCTTGATCTGCGCGATATTGTTCATCGGCGCGATCTTCTCCAGAAATTCCCGCATCTTCGGGTCGCGCTCATCCCCGTACTCCACGCGCCGCAAATCGCGCCGGTAAGCCTCCGTATGCTCCAAGAACGTCACGAGGTTCGACATCCCCACGATGTCCACCGAGCACTTGATCCGGTCGCTATAAAACGTCGCCACCGCCAGCGTCATGTGCCCGCCATAACTCCCGCCGGTCACCCCAATTCGAGCCGCATCGAGATCCGCTCGCGTCTGAATCCAGTCGAACAACGCATCGATATCCTTATACGTGTCCTCTCGCTTGAATCCGTTATCGAGCTGCGAGAACGTCTTCCCATATCCCGTAGACCCGCGTACGTTCGGCACAATCAGCGCGATTCCCATCTCATTCAGGTAGTAGTTGAATCGCCCCAGAAACGCCGGCTGCGACTGCCCCTCTGGCCCGCCATGAATCAGCACCAGCACCGGCCTCTTGCCTGTAAACTTCGTCGCCGACGGCTTATACAAAAATCCCGAAATCATCTTCCCGTCGAAACTCTTCCACCGCACCAACTCCGCTTCCGGAAAGTCATCCGTCTTCACCGCCGTCTCGCTTGCTGTCCACCGCTCCACCTTTCCGCTCGCCACATCCACCGAATAGCAATCCCCGGGACTCCGCGCCTTGTTCATCGAAAACGCAAACTCCCGCCCGTTCTTGTGCCACCGCAGCGCCCCAATCACTCCCGCCGGCAAATTCTTGGGCAGCGCCACTTCTTTCCCCGACGCAGCCTCGATCACATGCAACACGCTGACGCCTTCCTCATCGCTTACAAACACGATCCGTTTCCCGTCGTGCGTCAAATCAAACATCTCGACGTCCCAGGAAATCTTACTCGTCAGGTACTTCGGCTCTTTCGTCGCCAAATCCATGTACGCCAGCCGCTGAAATTCCGAATCGCGATCCGTCACCACATAAATGCCCTTGCCATCCTTGCTGAATCGCGAATCCCCATAAAAAATCTTCTCTTTCGCATCCCGCGGAGTCAGCGCCGTCTTCTCTCCACTCGTCGTATCCACCAGCCACAAATACGACTCGTTGATCGACAACTCCTCGACCAGCAAGATCTTCTTATCGTCCGGCGACCAATCCACCGGTTCCCATCCGCCGCCTTCCAGCTTCGTCAGCAGCTTGTCGCTCTTCGGCTCCGCCGGATTCATCACCCACAAATCCGTATCCTTCCCCGTCCTCCGCGTCGACATGTACGCGATCTGATCCCCTCCCGACGACCACGGCCCGCGCAAATTCCGCGACTTCCCATCCGTCAGCAACGTGACGTCGCCCGTCTTGACGTCATACCGGTACAACTGAAACCATTCCCCTCCGCCGATATCCTTCGAAAAAACGATGTAATCCCCACCGTTCGGATGAAAAGTCCCATTGCCCACCGTATCCGCAAAAAACGTCAGCTGATGCCGCTCGCCCATCGGCGTCGTCACCAAATGCAGCTGCGGAGTATCTCCAAACCGCGTCGCAATCAGCATCTCCCGCCGCGTCGGATGCCAGTCCGCCAAAATCGCGCTGCGATACGAACCGTACCGCCCCGCCGTCTCCGCCAGCGATGCCGGAATCGCCGGCACCCCGTCCACCACCAAATTCTCCGCCGGCGCAATGGTCCCTTCCTGCGCCACCACCGGCTGCGCAACAAACGTCGCCAAAGCGAACGCCATCACCGACGCCGCAAAAATCGTCTTCACTTTGCTCTTCATATCGACCCTCACCGCCTCGCATCTCAAAATCGCCGTACAGTTATACCCCAATCGACTGAGCAGACAGTACTCTCCCCGCCAAGACCGCCGCATCACCTCTTCTCTGCGAATCTCAGCGTCTCTGCGTTAGCTTTTTCTTTGTCTTATTTGGAACTCACGCCTTCACAAGCCCGCGCGCCACCGCATATAACGCCAACTGCACCGCCTTATGCACTCCCATCGCCTGCATCATATTCGCCCGATGCGCCCGCACCGTATTCACCTGAATCTTCAGCTCGTCCGCGATCTCCCGGTGCGATTTCCCCTGCACAATCATCCGCAAAATCTCCAGCTCTCGCGAACTCAGCGGCCGCGCCATCTCCCCCAGCACACCGCTCTCTACCAGCCGCCGATCAAACACCAGCCGCCCCGCCGCCACCTGCCGGATCGCCTCCGCCAGATCAAGATCCGCCGCGCTCTTCAGCAAATATCCACGCGCCCCCGAATCCAGCGCCGCCCGCACATAGCTAGCCTCCGAGTGCATGCTGAGAATCAGCACCGCCGTATCCACCGTCTTCAGAATCTCCTGCGTCGCCTCGGCACCCGTTTTCCCCGGCAGCGCAAAATCCATCACCACAACATCCGGCTTCAGTTTCCGCGCCGCCCGAATCGCGCTCTCCGCATCCGCGCTCTTCCCAACCACACGAATATCATCCGCATCCTCCAGCGTGCGCCGCAGCGCCAGCCCTACCAGCGTGTGATCCTCAACAATCAGTATCGAAAGCGCGCGCCGTTCCACTGAACTTTTCGAGGGATTCTGAGATGACATGCGAAAACTGAGGTTAAAACGAGAAAATCGTGCAGCCTGTAAACGGGGTCTAGTCTAGGAAGGGAACTGCGCTGTCACCATACTCCAAAAGCACTATCACGCCCGGCGTTGAGAAGGCAGCGAACGCCGTTTAAAACAAAAATCCCGCAACCTGCTCCGCCACTCGCAGCGTCGTCTCGCGCAGTGTAGCCTGATCGGTCCCGGCCCCGGATGATATCGAAACCACGAATGCCCGCTCACGCACGCGTCCGATAACTTGCTCCGCAATTCCTCCTCGCGCCGTCGCCGTCATCCCGCATACAACCGCCTCATTCCCGATCGCGCGTACCGGCAGGCTATCCGTACCGCAACGGCCGCAAAACCCAGGAAACGCCGCCGCAACATTGCTCATCGTAACCACCTCAATTCGAAGCGTCGTAACCCCCGACGCGTCGTGCCGCACGAATTCACATGTCGCGTCTCCGACCGTGACCGAAGTCCCGGTCGCCGTCGCCTTCGCCGCCGCCGCTTTATCCGCACCGTTCGACGTATGCGTAACCGTCATCGTCACATCGCCATGCAAAAACCCCGACGCAGTCGCCTCATTAATCCACGGACACGTCTCTTTCGCGTGTGAACCAACTCCAGCCGCGCCAAACAACACGACGAACAGCGCTCCGCATCTCCCCAGAAATACCAGCCTCATCGATTCGCTCCACCTGTCCCGCTAGTCGACGTCGGAGTACCTGTCTGCGCCGGTGCAGCCGCAGGAGCCGGTGCCGCCGCCGGATTCCCCTTCGGCGCGCTCGCATTAAACTCCGGCGAAAGGTCCGTATGCATATGCCAGGGCACGCTCTCCGTCGAAATCTCCGGATGCTTCAAAAGGAAATCAAATGAATACGTCGGCGCCCCAGGATCAACCTTCTTCGTCCTGAACATCGCCTGTTGCTCCGCCGACTCCTTATCTTTCCCCATACGTCCATACAGAATCGCCAGGTTATAGTGTGCCGTCACATCGTCCGGATCAAGCACCTGCAGCGCCTCGAACTGCTCCGCCGCTCCATCTGTATTGCCCTGCCGGTAGTACGACTTGCCCAGTTCCCGTCGCGCGTCGCGAGACATTGGATACTGCGCCACAACCTTCTTCAAGGCCGCGATTTCCGCCTCCGAATTTCCCGCTCGCCGCTCGACCAACGCCATGTAGTACAGCGCCCGCGCATTGTCATTCGCCAACGCCAGCGCCATCTTCAAATTCTTCCGCGCTGAATCGTATTTCTCCCATTCAATCTCTGTCAGCGCGATGTTCGTATACGCATCCGCGTAATCCGGTCGCAGCTTCGCCACTTCCGTGAACGCCGCCACCGCATCCGCGTATTGCAACTGATCCAGCGATGCGATCCCGTAGTTATTCCATCGCATCCAGTCTGGATTGTCCTGCGGATCCGGCGTAGCATCCGGCGCGTTTTCGCCCAGATTAATCGTCCGCGTCTTCCGCGAAAGCTCGATCACCGGATACGCCGGATGATCGGTGCCGAAAATGTTGTTCAGATAGCTTTGTCGCAGGTGTCGGTAATTCACCCGCGCGCTGATCGTCAGCGGCCCCTTCGCCGTCGCCGGAATCTTGAATTCATATCGCACCAGCGACGAGCGCCCCGACTGAACCGTGTTGTCATACGCCACCGAGTGAATCTCGAACACCCGATGGTTATCGACAAAGATTCCGTGCTCATCCACTGGCCGATTCGTAAAGCTATGTGCCCGCGTGTCCAGCGATCCATCTGGATTCAGGAAGCCGCTGTGATAAATCTCCGTCCCATCCTGTTCATTGACTGTGAACTCCGTCCATGCCTCATACAGATCGCGCACTTCCGGAATGAGCGAATGTCCGATGTTCTTGTTTTGGATCACCACCATCGCTTGCACCGTATCGCCCGGCTTCAGCGAATAAGCCAGTGTGCCGATCGGTCCGACGAAGCCCTTACCCTCCGTCGTCTTGAAAGCGAACAGATCGACATTGAGATAGTTGCCCGCCTGCAAAAATTCCGTCGTCTTCTTCAGTTGCTCATCAAACCCGTAGTAGAAGGGAACCGCCGTGTTCCCCGCCGTCCAGCGATGCGAAGCAAACGTCCCGTTCTTCGCCCCGTATTCCGACGGCGTCGTTGCCGACCGCTTCATGTGGCAGTTCTGACACGTCGTGTAATCGCCCGAATAAAACGTCAGCGGATTCCGCTTCGAAAACTTCGAATTCTGCCACTCGTCAAAAACCGTAAACGCGCGCACAAACTTGTAATCGTTCAGCGGCTCCGGCAAATTCGCCTTGTGGCACGCCGAGCAGAATTCCGGCGAGCGATAGAAATCCTTCATCACCGCCTCCGAATGCCGATCCGGATGCTTCATGATCTCTTCGTACGGCACTTCGCCCGGAATGCGATTCCCGTTTTCATCCACCATCACCGCCGGAACGCCGAGAACGAATCCACCGTTCCCAACGGTCGGCTGCAACTTCTGCACCGAATGGCACGTCAAGCACGTCAGCCCGTCCCGATCGAACCCGCGATCCACCATCGATTCCTGTGTCAATCCGCCCGTCAGCACGCCCACCGGGTTGTGGCAGCTATCACAATGCCGCGTAAACTCGATCCCCTTTGAACGCAGCAAAATATTGACGCTCGCCCGATAGAACGGCGTCCGGAACGAATTCGAGTGCAGCGCCTGCCGCCAGTTGTTGTAAGCCTGCGCATGACACACCGCGCAGTAAGTCGCCTTCGGGAACGAGCCCGCCTCGACGAAGTCATTTCCTTCGATCGCCGCATTACCCGGAATGGAGATAACGCCCGCGCCGAATCGGAAGTTGTAGCTCTTGCGAACCTCGTCCGCATACGCTCTCCGCTGCTCGGCTTGCTTCGCCTGCTCGGGAGTTTGCTCCGTGCTCTGTTGTGCCTGATTCTGCTGCGGCTGGCTCTGCTGCCCTTGTGGCTTCGCCGGCGAAGCCCCCAATGCGCAAAGACACAGCAGACTTACTCCAGCGAACGACAAACTTCGTCGGTTCAATGCGGTCATACGCGTCTCCTGATCTAGGGTCGCGATTTATAAATTAATGAGAGGGCCCGTTTCCTGCCGTCTTATGTGCCGACGCGTTCTGCGCGATCGCATCGTAAACACTCGGCACAATCCCTTTGCCTTCTTCGATGGCAAAAATCCGATCCACCGAAGGCAGCGTAACCTCTTCGTGAGCCCCGTCCGACCATCGCACTTCAACTTTCGTCACCGTCGTCGCCGCGCCAATCCCAAAGTGCAGCCGCATATCGTTCGATGACTCATAGCTCCCGCCGCTCATCACATCGCCGCGCTGCCGCACTCCGCCCGCCGTCAGATAAACCACCGCGCCCACAGCGTCTCGCGGACTATTCGGCCCGCCCGTCAGCGCCAATCCCACCCAGTGATTTTTGTCGGGGCTCACATTGCGCAGCAAAACCGGCTTGTGATCCAGGCAGTTGATGACCACATCGATCTTCCCGTCGTTAAAAAGATCGCCAAATCCGGCACCGCGCCCCGGAATCACTTCCGCCAGCCCAGTCCCTTCCACCGCGGGCACCACCTCAAACTTCTGTCCGTGCCGGACGTTGTGGAAAACAAAGGGCCGCTGCGCGAAAGAGGTCCCGAAATTATGCTGATCCACCTGCGGATAAACGTGCCCGTTCACCGCAAAAATATCCTTCCACCCGTCGTTGTCGTAATCGATGAACTCCGTGCTCCACGTTAAAAACGGATACGTGAACTGCGCCATGCTCATCTCCGGCGCGATTTCCGTGTAATAAGCCTTCCCACCATTCCGAAACAGCGGCTTGTAGTCGTCCGAAAATGTCCCCGTATAAAGATCGAGCAGCCCGTTGTTGCGATAGTCGCCAATCGCCATCCCCATGTTCGCGACTTCCTGCCCGTCCTGATTCAGCGCAAACCCCGATGTAAAACTCGCATCCTTGAACGTCCCATCCCCGTTGTTCAGATATAAATAATTCGGCGTCGAATCGTTCGCGACCAGCAGATCCACTTTCCCGTCGTCATTCACATCCACGAAAACCGCGGTAAATCCGTAGTAGTGCTTCTTGTCCGAAACGCCGGCCTTCTCGCTGACATCCGTAAACGTCCCGTCGCCGTTGTTGTGAAACAGGTGATCGCTTTCGCCCTGTAGTCCCCGTGGTCCGCACATCACGCCCACCCCGCGAAACTGGCAGAAGTTCATCGCGTGCGCCGCCGAATCAGGTTTCGGTGGCAGCTTATCCATGTCCCAATGAATGTAGCCGGGCACAAACAAATCCAGTTTTCCGTCGCCGTCGTAGTCTCCAAACGTCGCGCCCGTCGACCAATTCCCCAGCTGCACCCCCGCTTTTTCCGCCACATCCGTAAACGTCCCGTCGTGATTGTTGTGAAACAGCCGGTTCTTCCCGTAGTTCGACACATAAATATCCGGCCAGCCGTCGTTGTCGTAATCCCCGATCGCCACTCCGTATCCCCAGCGATCGTTCGTCACGCCTGCTTTGTCCGCGACGTCCGTGAACGTTCCATCGTGATTGTTGTGAAACAGCGCCGCATGCGGCGGCGTGGTTTTCCCGGTCAGCGCATCCACCGTCGAGCCATTTACCAGATAAATATCCAGCCACCCGTCATTGTCATAATCGAGCAGCGCCACGCCCGATCCGGTCGTCTCGATGATGTAATTCTTCTCGGGCGTCCCCATCGTGTGCTTCCATCCGCCCAGCCCCGCTTTGTCCGCGACATCCACAAACAAAATCGGTCCCGTCTTCACGAATCCGCCCGCCGTGATCGGCCGCTTCTCTGAATCCAGCACCGGCGCGAACACTCCCGCCGTCGCTGCGCCACCCTGCACGCCTCCTTGCGGCGTCGCTGTCGCGCCGTAAGTCGCCTGTCCCGCCGGATCGGGCGATTGCGACTGGCCGCCCGCATGAACTTCTCGTTTCGCGCCAACGCCAAATGCCGCGACAAAACAGGCGGCTGCCACAAAAATCGAGACTCTCTGCATAGGTTTTTTTCGTCGACCGTACTTCGGGATTCGAGGACGTTATCGCCTATGTTTGTACAGTTCCTATGCGAGCGGAAACAATATGTCGAATCAACTAGTGCGCCGAATCCTCCATATTCGCGTTCGTCAACAACTGCTCTCACATTCACTCGTTACAGCAATCACTTTTGTCCGTCCCAAATTAAAAAGCGTTGTCATCCTGAGCGAAGTGAGCCGACGCCTTTTCTTTCGCGTTCGCTTCTGAGCGAACGCGTCGGCTCACGCAGCGAAGGATCTCAGCATTCAGTCCTACTAAAAGCCCGTCCGCTCGAGCCTGCGCTCCACCGCCCTCTCCCGCTATGCAGCCTTTCGACACGTCCCGCGTCGTACCATCC
>Ga0206939_10093_pt1 | contig 26977 bp, 18 predicted proteins | sample Alteio_BWOrgHeat_10_FD_152921 | JGI IMG/M metagenome (GOLD analysis project Ga0206939, IMG submission 152921) | Enriched cells from forest soil in Barre Woods Harvard Forest LTER site, Petersham, Massachusetts, United States -... | ecosystem: Environmental > Terrestrial > Soil > Temperate forest >... | reverse complement strand
TTTGCGGGCGCGGGGATTGGGCGCGGAGGGTCGCGGTTGCGGTTAGCGCGAGGATGGCGATAAAGATGGAGCGACAGCGCATGCAGCGGCCTCCAGGGGCGCGGGGAGAGAATTTTACCGGGGCACCGAGGACGGTGCGAGGACGTTCTATTTTATGGCAGGGAAGGGGGATTCGAGAAGGGGAGCGTTAACGGTTGGTTAAGGTTTGGTGGCGGTGGAAAAAGTGTGGAAGGAGACGGCGGATACGGCGTGGTCGTGTTGACGGCTGAGATCCTTCGCTGCGCTCAGGATGACGACGGGTTTGTGGGGCGGAGGACGTTTATGATCCGGATTACAACTTGCGGACATGGGGCGCAGCGTGCTGCGCCCCTACACGTGAACGTTTGCATGGCTGCCGTGGTGGCAGGTTAGTCGAGTTTTTTGCGGGCGAAGTAGAAGAGGCTCGCGGCCAGGAGCAGGAACATGATGAGGCCGAAGGCGTTGTTGGTGGCCCAGGAGCCGAAGAGTTTGGGGCCGAAGGCGATGGTGTCGGGGTTCCAGGGGAGGCGCAGGAGTGACGCGACCCAGGCGGGGACGCGGGTGCCGACTTCCGGGTCCTGGAAAAGATTGATGACGATGCCCAAGAGGCCGAAGACGCCTCCGGCGGCGATGAGTCCGCTGGAATAGAGGGCGCCGGGGCTGGCTTCGCTTTCGTCTTTCTTTTTTGTGGTGGCGTCGACGAGGGTGCGGACGAGTCCGCCGGCGAACATGGCGGCGGTGGTGCCGAGCGGAAGATAGGAGCCGGTGGCGAAGGCGAGAGAGCGGACCCCGAGAATTTCAACGGCGATGACGAGTGCGACTCCCATCAAGACGAGACGCCACGGAAGGCGCTGATTGAGGATGCCGCTGATGACGGTGGCCATCAGGCGCGCTTGTGGAGCGGGGGCTTTGGCGCTGCCAATGCCTTGAGCCCACTGATACTCAATTTTTTGTGTGCTGCCGTCGTAGAGATATTCGCCGTCGGGAATTTCGTGGGAGCCGAGCGAGTTGATGAGCTCGTAGTTTTTGCCGTGGTAGGAGAAAGTGTCGCGCTCGACTTTTACACCGGTCGGAAGCGAAGCGATGCTCACGGGGATTTCGGTCGGAATGTATTTTTCGAGGCCCTTGTTCATGAGGTTGAGGGTGGTGCCGATGGCGAGCGTCGAAACGGTGACGCCGATGAGCAGACCCATTTGTTGCCAGAACGGAGTGGCGCCCACGAGATAGCCGGTTTTTAGATCTTGTGATGTGGCGCCCGCGATTGCGGCGGCGATGCAGACGACTCCGCCGATCATGAGAGCGAGGACCTGGTAGTTGGGAGCGGTCCATCCGGCGACGAAGAAGATCGCGCACGTGGCCATCAGCGTGGCGATGCTCATTCCGCTGATCGGATTCGAAGAGTTGCCGAGGAGGCCGCTGATGCGGGCGGCGACGGTGACGAAGAGGAAGCCAAAGACGGTGACGAAAACTCCAGCGAAGAGGTTGTGATACCAGCGCGTCTCGGCGCCTGGAATCGGATGGAAGGTGAGGAGGATCCACATCATCGCGATGATGACGAGCGAGCCGACGACGACCCAGCGGAGCGGCATGTCGCGATCGATGCGGCTGATCGCGGTGGATTCACCGGCGCCTTCGGCGCGGACGTCTTTGAGCCCAGCACGGAGAGCGGTGAAAATTGTTGGGAGCGTGCGGCAAAGAGTGATCAGACCGGCTGCGGCGACAGCGCCTGCGCCCATCGGGCGAATGTATGTGCCCCAAATTTGGTCGGGCGTCATCATCGGGATGGGAATCGTTGACGGATAGATCGGAACGTTGTTGGCGAGCTGACCGTAGAAGCGGATGGCGGGCATGATGACGAGCCACGAGACGATGCCGCCTGCAAAGAGAATACCGGAGACGCGCGAACCGATGATGTAGCCGACGCCGAGATATTCGGAAGTGATGGTGACGCGGAAGGAAGCGCCTTCGAACCACTTTGGTCGCGCTTCGGGCTGTGCGGTCCATGCGCCGACGCTGTTCATTAAGAAGGTGTAGATGCCGCCGAGGCCGAGTCCCCAGAAGACGCGGCCAGCGAAGGAACCGCCACGTTCGCCGGCGACCAGAACGTCGGCGCACGCTGTGCCTTCGGGGAAGCTGAGGTTGCCGTGTTCTTTGACGATGAGCTGGCGGCGCAGCGGAACCATGAAGAGTACGCCGAGCCAGCCGCCGAGTAGCGCGAGCGGGAAAATTCTCCAAAAGGTGAATTCGGCGCCGAAGCCGAGGAAGATCAGCGCGGGAATCGTGAACATGACTCCGGCGGCGAGTGATTCGCCTGCGGAGCCAGTGGTCTGCACGATGTTGTTTTCGAGAATGGTGGAGCGACCGAAGGCGCGGAGGATGGAGATCGAGAGAACGGAGATGGGGATCGAGGCGGAGACGGTGAGTCCCGCGCGGAGACCGACGTAGACGGTGATGGCGCCGAAGAGCAGGCCGAAGAGCGCGCCGAGGATGACGGCGCGGATGGTGAACTCTTTTATGTTTTCGTCGGCGGAAATGTATGTGCGGAATTCACCCGGAGGTGCGGTGGAACTCCATGGTCTGTCGGACACTCGGAACTCCCGAAAAAGCGGAAATTGGAAAATCGAAATTGGAAATCGAACAAAACCCGCCGCTCGGTGGAGCTTTGCGGCGAACAGCCCTGTGTGCGCGAGGGATTATGCCGCAAAGTCGGGGCGAGCGTTACAGGGAAACGGGAATTGTTGGAGAGGCGAAAAAACTGCGGGGGGACGGCGCCTCCGCGATTCAGCAGGCCTGCCATTCGCCTGACTTTCGCCATTCAGAGCTGGGCGTGCTTGCCCGGCCGGGGTTGGTCGACCGGGTTATGTAACTGATAGGAAGGTCGTTCTCTTGACAGGGACGGCACGCCGCGATAGTTTCTCGCACAATACAGGTAACAGGTCGTTAACAGCACAAATCGGCTGACAGGGCAGATCAGTCCGACGTGTCTGCGGCCGCGGTCGTTTGTCCCAACGTGGTTCATGGAGATCGTCGATGCGTTTCGTGTCCAAGCCCCGAAACATCGGGCGCGCGTGTCTCAATTCCATTTCCCTATTGAAATTTGGCATAGCCTGCGCGGTCGCGATCTTCGCGCTCGCGACGCGAAGCGTTGAAGCCGACGATTGGCTGCCGATTTCCCAGGACGAACTGAAGATGACGAGCGTTCCGGAAGCGCCGGGCGCGCCTGCGGTGATTCTGTACCGCCAGGTGGATCGAGACGACAGCGCGAAGACGGGGAATGAGCAGGATTACGTTCGGATCAAGATTTTGACCGAAGAAGGGCGGAAGTACGCCGACGTGGAGATTCCGTATTTTCGCGAGCAGGGGAATATTGTTTCGTTGCGCGCGCGGACGATTCGGCCGGATGGGTCGATCGCGATGTTCGAAGGCAAAGCTTATGACAAAACGATCGTAAAGGCGCGGAACGTGAAGTATCTAGCGAAGACGTTCACGCTGCCCGACGTGCAGGTGGGAAGCATCATCGAGTATCGGTATACGGAGGACATGGTCGAGAACTACGTGTACAACTCGCACTGGATCCTGAGCGACGAGCTGTTTACGAAGCAGGCGAAATTTTCGCTGCGACCCAACAAAGATTTTGCGTTGCGGTGGAGCTGGCCGATCGGCTTGCCTCCGGGAGTTCAACCACCAAAACAAGAGCCGGCGACGAGGTTCGTGAAAATGGAGGCCAACAACATTCCGGCGTTCCAGATTGAAGATTACATGCCGCCGGCGAACGAGCTGAAGTATCGCGTCACGTTCGAATACAGCGAGAACAGCGCGGAAAGCGATCCCGCCAAATTCTGGAAACAACAAGGGAAGACGCTGAATTCTCAGGTCGAGAGTTTTCTGGGCAAAAAGAAGGATCTGGAACAAGCGGCGTCGCAAATGGTGTTGCCGAGCGATGCTCCGGAAGTGAAAGCGCAGAAAATTTACGCGCGGGTGCAACAGCTTCGCAACACATCGTTTGCACTCGAGAAGACGGATCAGGAGCAGAAGCGGGAACAAGCGAAGGCGATCAAGACGGCGGCCGACCTTTTGCGGGCCGGCGGCGGCGACGGACGGGATATCACGTGGACGTATCTCGGATTGGTGCGCGCGGCCGGGGTCGAGGCGTATCCGGTGTGGGTGTCGAGCCGGGATCAATATTTTTTCAATGCGAAGGCGATGAGCATCAACGAGTTGAACGCCAACGTCGTGTTGGTGAAGCTGAATGGGAAAGAAGTGTACTGCGATCCGGGAACCGCGTTCGCGCCGTTTGGATTGTTGCCGTGGAACGAGACGGGGACGATTGGATTGAGGCTGGACAAGGATGGCGGAGCTTTCGTGCAGACGGGGTTGCCGCAAAGCTCGGACTCGGTCGTGGAGCGCAAGGCTGACCTGAAGATGTCGGAGGACGGAACACTGTCTGGGAAAGTGACGATGACGTTTTCCGGTTTGGAGGCATTGCGTCGACGAATCGAAGAACGAAATGAGGATGAGGCGGAGCGAAAGCAGTACATGGAGGATCAGCTCAGGGAATTCGTACCCGTTGGCATCGATGTGGAGTTGACGAACAAGCCGGACTGGAACAGTTCTTCACCAACGCTGGTGGCGGAATACAACTTGAAGGTGCCGGGCTGGGCGACGGCGGCGGGACACCGAGCGCTGGTGCCAGTGGGACTTTTCGGCGCTACGGAGAAGCAGCTCTTCACACATAGGGATCGCGTACACCCGATTTATTTCCAGTTTCCGTGCCAGAGGAAAGACGACGTGTCGATCGAGTTGCCTCTGAGTTGGAAGGTGACGACGATTCCGCCGAGCAAGCTGCAGGATTCAAAGGCGGTCGTGTACGACCTGAAGATTACGAATGAAAACGGCGTGCTGCATATGACGCGGCTGCTGCGAAACGATTTGCTGGTGATCGAGCAGAAGCAGTATCCGTCGCTGCAAGGATTTTTTCAGATCGTGAGGACAGGCGATGAGCAGGCCATCGTGGTGCAACCTGGAATGGCGTCGGCTTCGTCGAAGTAAGCTTCGCGTCGGGCTGAGCTTCCTGGTGGCGGTGGCGTGCGTCGCGATTTTGGCGGGGCGCCGCGCGGCGGCGAGCAACAATCCGGAAGCTCCGGCGTGGCTGCATGCGTTAGTGAGCGCGCCTTTGCCCGAGCATGATGAGAAGACCGACGCGGTGTTGCTGTATTCGGAAGAAAACGTCAACGTTCAGTCGGTCGATCGAATCCACAAACAAATTCGTGTTGCGTACAAGATTTTACGGCCGGGCGGTCGCGACCTGGGAAATCTTGCGATTCCTTATCGAGCGGATTCCAAAGTTTCGTCGATGCGCGCGTGGAGTATTCCGGCGCAGGGGAAAGATTTTGAGGTTAGGGATAAGGATGCGGCGGATGTGGCGATTCCGGCGGTGCCTGGCAGCGAACTCATCAGCGACGTGCGCGCGAAATTTGTGCGCATTCCGGCGGCGGATGTTGGAAATGTGATTGGGTGGGAATACGAACTGGAAGAAAAGCCGCTTGTGTTGCAAGAGGGCTGGTATTTCCAGAAGGAATATCCGACGCGCGAGGCGCGTTATTCGCTGCAGTTACCTCCCGGCTGGGAATACAAGACGTCCTGGCTAAATCACGACGAGGCTAAGCCGACGCCGTCGGGAAGCAATCAGTGGAATTGGGTTGTGAATTCGGTGCCGGCGATCAAGGCGGAGCAGGAGATGCCGCCGTACAGCGGAATCGAAGGGCAGATGATCGTGTCGTTTCTGGCACCGGGCGGCGGACGAACGTTCACGAGCTGGCGCGACATGGGCGTCTGGTACAACGATTTGACGCGCGGGCGGCGCGACGCCTCGAACGACATCACGCAGAAAGCTGCGGCGCTGACGAGTTCGTCGAAGACGACGCTGGCGAAGATGCAGGCGATTACGGATTTCATGCAGCGCGACATCCGGTACGTCGGGATCGAGCTCGGCATTGGCGGGTTTCAGCCGCATGCGGCCACCGACGTTTTTGCGCACCGATATGGAGATTGCAAAGACAAAGTGACGCTGATGAGCGCGATGCTGAAGAGCGTCGGCGTCGATTCGTACTATGTGCTGATCAATACGGAGCGCGGGTCGGTGACACCGGAGATGCCGCCGCACGTGGGCGGGTTCGATCACGCGATACTGGCGATCAAGCTGCCGGAGGAAATCCACGATGCATCGGTGGTCGCGGTAACGAAGCATCCGAAGCTTGGCACGTTGCTATTTTTTGATCCGACGGATGAGCTGACGCCGCTGGGTAGCTTGCGCGGCGCGTTGCAGGCGAACTATGGATTGCTGGTCACTGAGGGTGGCGGGGAGCTGATGGAGTTGCCACAACTCTCGGGCGCGACGACGGGCATTCGACGATCCGCGAAGCTGAAATTGTCGCCGGACGGGACGTTGAGCGGGGACTTCGTGGAGATTCGCGTGGGAGACTCGGCGGCGAACGAGCGCTACCTGCTGAAGACGGTGACGAAGGATGTGGATCGCATCAAGCCGGTCGAGGCTATGCTGGCGAGATCGTTGCCCACATATCACATCACGCACGCCAGCCTCACGAATCTCAGTCAGATCGATCAGCCGTTCCAATGGAATTACTCGTTGGTGGCGGACAATTACGCCCAGGCCACGGGGGGATTGCTGATCGTGAGGATGCGGGTGATCGGCAATGAGTCGAGCGGGCTGCTTGAAACCAAGGAAGCTCGGAAGTATCCGGTTGTTTTTGACGGGCCGCGACGCGACAGCGATTCCGTGGAGATCACGATGCCGGCGGGATTTGAGGTTGAGGACTTGCCGGAGCCTGTGAGTGTGGACTACGGATTTGCGAGCTACCACAGCAAGACGGAAGTCAGCGGCAATGTGTTGACCTATAACCGCACGCTGGAGATTCGGGAGCCAAACGTCCCGCTGAATAAGGTGAACGACTTGAAGACGCTCTACCGGATTATCGCGTCGGATGAGAAGAACACTGCGGTGTTGCGGCCGGGCGCTACGACTGCAAAACAATAACGATTTGGCGGCGGTGGCGGGTGGACGGGACGCTTACGGAGCTACGGACGTACAGCAAATACATTATGGGAATGAGGGCAGGTAGCTGGTAGCGTGCGGCCACGGTTGGGTCTGGGCTTCCTCACAGACCGAAAGCGTTAGCTTGTTCGAAAATTCGACGGGGTTGGGGTGTAGTCCAGATATGGTCCGAAGGCTTGATGGTCTGACCACGCTTTTGCTGGCGACAGTGTTCGCGGCATTCTTGCTGTATTCGTGCGCAGCCAAGCAGGCTCCGCGAGAGATTAAGGTGACGGTGCCTCCGGATTTTTCCGGGCAGATAACGCTCGATCCGTGCACGGCGGGGCTGGCAGCAGAGGTTAGGTTGAGCGACCGCGGGACGGCGCCGACGGCTGCGTGCCCAAAGCCGGGAGAAACTGTGACGTTGACGGTGGTCAAGGGCAGTCAGAACTATCGAATTCCTTCGAATGACGTGACGATCGAACGTGCCGGAGACGGGCTGCCCGTCGCGATCAAGGCACACATTCACTAGCTCCGCTTGCCGTTGGCAGGCCAACTCTCAGTTCAAAAAATATTCTTCCTGCCGCGGTCAGTGAGTGACGTGAGTCAACCCTACTGTGTTGTCGAGGATTTGCGTCTTCTCGTTGCCCCATCTTTTGGAGCGCGCATGACGGCGAATTCGCGAACCGAGTACATCATTCAAATTCTTCAATTTGTCGTCGAGCTTGGACAGGCGCTTTTGAAGATACGAGAGTTGATCGAAGGCGAGGCGAACCATGAAAGGTTCGTCGTGAGCCGAGCTCTCTTCGACCTGGTCGGCGTAGCCTGAAGCCATTTCCACCATTTCTCCGAGCAATACGAGACTGTCTGCCGAGTTTGCAACCTGGCGCATGGGCGCTCTCCGTGGAACAGGATTGATTACTCAGGCTAAGTAGCGGCAAACGGATGGGCAATCGGGGCTGTGCTGTAGGGTACCTCAGCGCAACTCTAGCGCGGTCGCGTTAACCGTAAGCGTCTGATTGAGAAAGGGATGCGCGGGCCGGCGACGAGGAAAGCAACGAAACAGAGGGCGAAAACGGAGTGGCCCAGGCTCGCGCCGAAGTGTTGCCAGAGGGGTGCGCCGGGACCTGGGTAGTCGGATGAAAAGAGCAGGGTCAGCATAAAGATTAAACCGCCGGCGCTGGCGGCACGGACGAGGATGCCTAGCGTTAGCGCGAGGCCGATTGAGAATTCTCCGTAGGCGACCATGAACGCGATTGGGGTGGCGTGCGGCAGGACGAAGTTTTTGAGGATGGGCGCCATGAATGGATAGGCGCCGCCTTCTTGCAGCCACTTGTTGATCCAGAACTGAAAACCGCCGTGGAGAGTGAACTGGGTGCCGAAGACTTTGTATTCGCCGAAGATGAGGAAGAAGATGCCGACGGAGATGCGAAGAAAAGCAAGCGCGCGGGCGTTTGCGTCGAGCGCGTTCGGACCTCCATGGGATTGGGTCATGCGGTTGCCACAGACCAGTACGGCTGACGTCAGGATAGACGCGAGCGGACTCGGTCGCTCAACGCTTTGCCATCGACGTTCTTGCCCTCCAAGGCTGCTTTCGCGGCTTTCACGACGGCGCCCATTTGCTTCATCGAAGTGGCGGAAGTTTCGGCGATGGCTTTTGTGATCGCGGCGTCCATTTCGGCGTCGGTGGCGGCCGCCGGAAGATAGGTTTCGATGATGGCGAGTTCTTTTGTTTCTTTGTCGGAGAGGTCGGGGCGATTGCCCTTGGTGAATTGATCGATCGACTCTTTGCGCTGCTTGACGAGAGTCTGGAGGAGCTGGATCGATTCATTTTCGTCGAGCGCGCGAATTTTTTCGGTCTCTTTGTATTGGATGGCCGACTTGATGCCGCGAAGGACGCTGAGGCGGAGTTCGTCCTTGGCCTTCATTGCGTCGACGAGGTCTTTCTGGATTTTTTCGGAGAGAGTCATCGGATCCTCTGATTGTGAATATAGCAGAGGAGGCGAGTAGACCGGCACTCGATGCGAAACGAATGCATGATGGGCACGTCTTTGCGAGAAAAACGCGGCGTGGAAATTTTCGCGGGCTATTTGACTTGAAGCAGTGAGGCCGCTACCGTTTATGTTTTAGTTTCGGCGAATTTTTGCCGCCATGGCGGCGCAGCACACACCAAAAACGAATGAGGAATGATGAAAGTCATTGTTGCGGACAAGATCAGTGAGCGCGGCGTAAAGCTGCTGAAGGAACAGGCGGGCTGGAACGTGGTGCTGACCACGAAAGAGACAATCGGCAAGGAGCTGGCGGATGCGGATGCGTTGATCGTTCGAAGCGCGACGAAGGCTACGGCGGATCTGCTGGAGAAGGCGCCGAGGCTGCGCGTGATCGGGCGCGCCGGAGTTGGCGTCGACAATATTGATCTGAACGAGGCGACGCGGCGCGGAGTGCTGGTAATGAGCACGCCGGGCGGGAATGCGGTGAGCGTGGCGGAGCATACGTTCGCGCTGCTGCTGTCGATGGCGAGGCAGGTTTCGCGGCTGGATAAGTCGATGCATGAAGGGAAGTGGGAGAAGGGAAGCGCGGCGGGGACCGAGGTGCGCGGGAAGACGCTCGGACTGATCGGGCTTGGACGCATTGGCAGCGAAGTGGCGGTTCGCGCGGAAGCTTTTGATATGCGCGTGATTGGGTACGACCCGTATATCAGCGAAGCGGCTGCGCGCGAGATGCAGGTGGAATTGGTGCCGCTGGAAAAATTGCTGGCGGAGAGCGATTTCATTTCGCTGCACACGGCGGTTAGCCCTGCGACGCAGAATTTGATCAATGCGAAGACGCTGGCGCAGATGAAGAAGGGCGCGTGGCTGATCAATGCGGCGCGCGGGGAGTTGATCAACGAAGGCGATTTGGCGGAAGCGCTGAAGAGCGGGCAACTTGCGGGAGCGGCGCTGGACGTGTTCGTGGAAGAGCCGACGAAGAATACAGCGCTCGTCGGGCTGCCAAATGTTTTGGCGACGCCGCATATCGCGGGGTCAACAACGGAGGCGCAGGAAGAGGTCGGAACGCAAGTTGCGGTGCAGGTGCGGGATTACCTGGCGGACGGCGTGATTCGAAACGCGGTCAACCTGCCGGCCCTCTCACCGGATCAGTATCGCCGTGGGCGTCCTTATCTTGCGCTCGCCGAACGACTTGGGTCGATGGTGGCGCAGGCAGCGGCTTCGCGGCCGGCGCGGATTCGAATTCGATATGCGGGCGAAGTTGCGGAGGTCGGGACAAACTTGCTGCGCAGCGCAGTGCTGGCGGGCCTGCTCAATGCCGTGCTCGATGAAAAAGTGAACGTGGTGAATGCGCCGCAGGTTGCGACGGCACGCGGGTTGACTGTGCACGAGGAGACACGAAAGCGCGAACACGGATTTCCGAACACGCTGGAGGTTGCGGCGCTGACGGACAAGGGTGAGGACGCATTCACCGTCGAAGGAACGGTGTTGCACGACGGTACCCCACGCGTACTACAGATCGGCGGAATTCCGGTCGAGGCTCAGCTCGAGGGGACGATTCTTTATCTGCGCAACCGTGATGAACCCGGCGTGATTGGCCAGGTGGGATCGACATTAGGCAAGTTGGGCGTAAATATTGCCACGTTTGCGCTTGGGCGACGAGATCAGACTCGGGGCGCCGAGGCGATTTCGCTGGTGCGACTGGACGGCGACGTGTCGGAGTCGATCCTCGAGCCGATTAAAGGCATTCCGGCCGTGACCGCGGCGAAGCTGCTGCAACTGGGCAAGGCTTAGGCTCTCGGCTTGCGCCAAGACTCATAGATTCCAAAACTATATTGCTCAGGTAGTGGGCTGAAGTCCGACTAGAAATCGATGGATTCGGCCTGTCTCGCGTTGTGTCCAGAAGTCTGGCCCAGAGGTCTACTCTTGAGTGCGACCTATAATTTTACATTTGCTTGACGACCGAACTCTGAACCCGTATGCCGGGTTTCGGGATTATTTCCGCTCCTCAAAACTCGTAACTCCAACAAAGCACAGCAGTCTGGCCTCAGGCAGGTTGCCGCTACATACCGTTTATTCGATTCGGCGCATTAAAATACATGTCTTGACATAACCTCCCGAAAAGCCGTAGAAGTATCTCAAATCGCGTGTGTTGTGTGGTGGTGGGATAAAGGTTGCTCGGAGTCCAGTTTAGACAACTCTGGCGTCGTGGAGTATTCGTTTTCCACGACATGCAGGTGCCCCGTACTGAGCCCTCTCCCCGTGTGTCCGTTCAATCCGTTGAAGGTGCGCGAAAGGAGCAGTTCATGAAGTGGTCTATTTCGAAGCTCATTCATTTTCGAAATGTTTTGGCAGTTTTTGTGATGTCATTTGTATTCCTCTGCAGTGCAAACGCGCAGACAGGCACAACCTCGGTACACGGAGTGGTCAGCGATAAGAGCGGTGCAGTCATCGCGGCCGCGAACGTGACTCTGGCCAACCCGGCTCAGGGTTTCCAACGCTCGGTCAGTTCGAATGAATCCGGTGAATACGAATTCCTGGCGCTGCAGCCGGGGACGTATTCGGTCGTTGTCGAAGCATCGGGCTTTCGAAAATTTGAACAGAAGACTGTACAGCTACTCGTCAACCTGCCAACGACGTTAAACGTGACTCTGGAAATTGGTTCGTCGACGCAGACGGTCGAGGTATCGGGTACAGCACAGACGATCAACACGATCGATGCATCGCTTGGTAACGCGTTCAACGAAAACCAAGTGAAACAGCTTCCGCTCGAGGGGCGCAACGTTCCTGACTTGTTGAGTTTGCAGCCTGGCGTCGCATACACCGGCAACCGCAGCGACGTGCCTACCTTTGACACTCGCAGCGGCGCCGTGAACGGTGCGCGCAGCGATCAGAGCAACGTGACCGTCGATGGCATCGGAGCGAACGACGAAGGCGGGAAAGCGTTCACGTCGGTTCTGCCCGTTACGTTGGACTCCGTGCAGGAATTCCGCGTCACGACGACGAACTACAACGCCGATCAGGGAAGCTCTTCAGGCGCCCAGGTTGCGCTTGTGACGAAGAGCGGAACGAACAATTTTCACGGGTCGCTTTACGAATATCATCGCAATACATACACGAGTGCGAACGACTATTTCGTGAAGGCAGCGCAGCTGGATGCCGGTGAACCGAATACTCCTCCCAAGCTGATCCGTAACATTTTTGGCGGATCGTTGGGCGGGCCAATTATCAAGGATCGTCTGTATTTCTTTACGAACTATGAAGGGACGCGCCGAGCGGAAGCGGTGAGCCAAACGGTTCAAGTCCCAACCAATACGATGCGCGACGGTATCATCCAGTATTTGTGCGCGGACCCGACGGCGTGTGCCGGTGGCACGGTGACCGGACTGAGCGGGAAGAGTTATCCCGTAGCGGCGGGTTATCAGGCGCTGTCGCCTGCTCAATTGACTGCCATCGACCCGCTCCACCTAGGCCCCAACGCCCCTGTTGTGTCCTATCTAAACTCGGCATGGCCCGCACCGAACTGCAACAACACGGGTGACGGGGTGAACTATGGATGCTTCAACTTCGCCGCACCGATTTCCGACACATCCAACATTTACATCGCGAAGATGGACTACAACATCACGCGGGACGGCAAGCATCGCCTCTCGGTAAGTGGTTCGTTGATCAACGACAACTATGCCCAAGCGCCATTCTTGCCCGGCCAAGCGCCCTCCCAAGACAACGTCAATTACAGCAAGGGCATCATCGCGAGCTACAACGCGGTGTTGACCAGTACCCTCGACAACAATTTCCGTTATGGATTTGTCCGCCAGAGCAACGGCTTCATCGGAAACTCAAATCAGGACTGGATCTTCTTCCGCGGATTGAACGATCAGAACGGAGCCGTAACCCGAAGCACCGCGTTCCAACGTCCGACACATAATTTTGTGGACGATGTTTCCTGGACGCACGGCAAGCATACGTTCCAGTTCGGAACCCAGATCCAGATCGCGCGCGAGCCTCGCATCAGCACCGCCGCTTCCTTTAGCGATGGTAGCGCGAACGCTTCGTGGGTGAACACATCCGGCTACGCGGGAAAAGGGTCGCCTCTCAACCCAGCGAACAATGGCTTTCCCGACGTTGATCCAAGCTTCTCTAACTCGTACGACTATCCAATTCAAGCGTTGCTCGGCATCGTGACGGAAGTCGATGCGAAATATAACTTTCAGAAGGATGGCACAGCGCTCCCCGATGGAACCGCATTGCAGCGTCGCTTCGGACTCGACAGCTATGAGTTCTATTTGCAGGACACCTGGAAGATCAAGCCGACGCTGACATTGACGGCCGGCTTGCGTTATTCCTTGTTCTCTCCGCCGTGGGAAACAAACGGACTGGAAGTCATTCCGAATGTGAACATGACGGATTTCTTCGAAAATCGTGGCAACGAAGGCTTTGCGGGATTGCCGTCGTCTAACGACACTCCCATCTCGTTTAATTTCGGCGGCAAAGCCAACAATGCAGCGCCCTACTACAACTGGGATTATAAGAATCTCGGTCCGCACGTGGCGTTTGCGTGGGCTCCTCATGCGAGCAGCGGCTTGCTGGGTGACTTGTTCGGAACGGGCAAGACATCGATCCGTGGCGGATTCGGCATGGTTTACGACCGATTCGGCCAAGGAATCGTGGACGATTTCGACCAATTCGGCTCATTCGGATTGTCTTCGACGTTGACGAACCCGGCCGGTGTTCAGACGGTAGCTTCGGCCCCACGCGTGACGGGTATCCACACGATACCGACGACCGACAATAACGGGAACACGATTTTTCTGCCTCCACCGGTGTCAACGTTCCCGCAGACGTACCCAGACGGAACATTCGCGATCACGTCGAGCCTCGATCGGGGCTTGAAGACGCCATACTCGTATACAATCGACTTCGCGATCGCGCGTGAGTTGAAGAGCGGATTTTCGCTGGAAGTTGCCTACGTGGGACGCTTGTCGCACCGGTTGCTGACTCAGCAGGATTCCGCGACCCCTCTCAATTTGAGAGACCCTGCCAGCAATACGACTTACTTCCAAGCGGTGGACGCGCTTGCAAAACTCTACCGTCAAGGCTCTCAGGGCGGGAAGGGCGTTACCGACGCAACATTCACCAACTCCATGCTGCCGGCCAATGTCGTCAAGTATTGGCAGGACATGATTCAAGGCCTGGGCACGGGCGGTTCGTATGGCCTCGGTAGCTCCGGCGGTTGCGGGAACGGTCCGGCCACAACCACGAATCCCGTACTCGCCGCGTTCGACCTGTTCTGCGGTTCGAACCTGAACGAGACGACCGGCCTCTTCGATCTCGACCTTTTCGGCATTCCCGATGGGTCGAATCCGAATGTTTCTTACCTGCCGACCGGCGGCCAGTTCTCCTTCTACAACCCGCAGTATGCGACGTTGTATAGCTGGCGCTCGATGGGCACCGCAAATTACAACGCGATGCAAGTCACGCTGAAACACGCCATGACCCATGGCGTGCAGTTTGACTTCAACTACACATTCTCCAAGTCAATCGACTTGTCATCCGACGCGGAGCGGGTTGGCACGATCGCCGGTCTTGGTGGGCAAATCATCAATGCCTGGCAGCCGTATCAATTCCGCGCGCCCTCGGACTTCGACGCGACGCACCAGTTCACGGCGGATTTCGTAGCTGATTTGCCGTTCGGCCGCAACCGGCGGTTTGGGGCAAACATAAACAAGGGACTGAACGCTGTCGTCGGAGGATGGCAGTTGTCCGGACTCATGCGACTCACCAGCGGATTCCCATTCAGCGTCGGCAATGGCGCTCAGTGGCCGACGGACTGGGACCTCAGCGGCGATGCCTACCTGACCGGAAGCGTAAAGACCGGCGTGTTCCACGATCCGTCGGACCCCGGAACGGTAAGCGCGTTCAGCACACAATCGGCTGCGCAGAGCCAGTTCGTCGAGCCGCTACCTGGCCAAGCCGGCGAGCGCAACATCCTGCGTGGCGACGGCTACTTCAGCACGGACCTAAGTTTGTCTAAGCGTTGGCTGATCACGGAGAAACACAGCTTGCAGCTCCGCTGGGAAGTCTTCAACGTGTCGAACTCGGTGCGATTCGATGTACAGAGCCTCAACAGCTCGATCGATTCGTTTGGCTCGACGTTCGGTCAATACACGCGGCTCTCCACCAACCCGCGCGTAATGCAGTTCGCATTGCGCTACGAGTTCTAGGCTGAAACTCAACCTCGTCTTGTAAGACTGGCCGCCGGGGGGAGTCATCCTTCCGGCGGTTTTGTTTTGGGAAAGTCGCGCTCGGAAGTCTTTGAATGGGCGGATGTCTTTGAATGGGCGGACGGCCGCCCGCAATTTCCTGGGTCTCGACTGATGACGATACGAACGTGTGCAGTCGACGATCCCATCAAAGCTGTGCTCTGGATGTGTTGTATTCGCTGTGTTAAGCTAGCCTGCACGTTCCGTGAAGGGTTTAGCGGCGGAGCGTGTCTGTCGGGGCGTAGCGCAGCCTGGCTAGCGCGCCTGGTTCGGGACCAGGAGGTCGAAGGTTCAAATCCTTTCGCCCCGACCACTTTTCCCACATCTACTTGAATAGCTTTCCGATTGCCAGCAACGCAAACGCTGGCCTCATTCCGTATACAGCATCAACATCACGCCTAGTGCAATGATTGGGATGGGCCAGAGTTTCGCGAGCAGTTGCTGCCAGCGGCTCGGGACCTCCGACAAACCCTTCAGAAGTCCGACCCCAAAGCCAGCAACGGCAAAATTCAGGTGCTCCGCCTGAACGCGCGCCATCACAGCCATGTGATCAGCGGCGTGCATTCCGGGATGATGTTCGTGAAAGAGAAGCATGACGGAGCCACAGAAAGCGGCCACCGGGAACACCCAGCGCGCCCACTGTGATTTCAGAGCGCCACGGGCCCGCTGAATCTCGACCACTCCTAGAGCAAGCAGGATCACGGCAAATGCCTTGTGCTGTAAGTCTTCCGCGTTGTGCGTCAATCCGTACCACCAGCTCTGAGGGCCGAAGGGCCAGAGCTCCGTGTCGCTGAAAACCAAGAGGAATAAGCCGGCGAGCAGGAAACAAAGAGGCCATGCGTAACGAGGGAAGCGCCAGCGCTGCGGCAACGAGCCTTCCGCAAAGACAAAAAGACCAGCAAGAATTACGAAGATTCCCGCGAGATGATGATTGAATTCGCTTTCTTTCTTGCTCGCTAGAGCTTCGGCGCGATCATGGTCGTTAGCCTGACCTGCATCTGCGCTGATGTCCGTGTGCTGGTGATCGTGCGGGGCGGGCTCTGTGGCCGGGCTTTGTGCCCAAACCGAAATAGAAAGAAACACCATCGCGCAAAGACAAAGGAGCTGCCCTATGGACACAAACCGGCGCTCTCTGTCGGAGATCATGTTCATGATTCCGCTTCCTTGCCTTAGTTTCGACTGCTTATGGTTTTACAACGCGCTGGATTGTTGACCTGGTCCAGCTCAAGTTTATATCGGCTCGTTTGATGCCCGAGGATGGGCAAAAGACATATGAAAGATCGGTACGACTCGCCAAGCGAGCTCGTGCGGCGGCCCACAAGAATGCACGGTCGCCGGCGATCAGTTTACTGTCAAAGTCACGCTCGTGGAGTTGTTCATCGTTCCCGATGTGCCGGTCAACGTAAGCGTGCTCGTCCCTTTGGGAGTTCCTCCGCTGGGCGGCGGGGGAGGCGCGGAGTGACTGCCGCCGCAGCCGAGCGCAAGTAGCGCAGAAAGAGATAAGGCCAGCAGCGCAAACTTGGCCGAAGATCTGCTTCTCCGACTCATCAATGAGAGAAATACGATCGCGAGCGCCGCAAAGATCGCTTGCCATGACGGCGGTGGCGATCTCAATTCCGAGGCCGGAGCCCTAACAAGCGAGGCGCTTTGCGTCGTGATCGTCACCGTCGCCACAACCGGCGTTACGCCATCCGTTGGCGTGATCGACGCCGGCGACACCGCGCAAGTCGACATGGAAGGCGCGCCGCTGCAACTGAGAGCGACTGCTTGGTTGAAGCCGCCAGCGGGTGTCACCGTCAGCTTGAGTGTGCCGGTCGCGCCCTGAGCAACGGTCAGACTTGTTGGCGAAGCGGACAGCGCGAAGTTCGCTGTGTTTGCTCCGTTAGCGCTGAGGGGTATCGTTTGCGGGATGGCAGAAGCACCGTCCGTGATGACGAGGTCGGCGGTTTCGGGGCCGTTGACCGACGGCGTAAATACAACCGTGATGGTGCAGGACGAGTTCGCCGCGATGCTCTGGCCGCATGTTGTGCTGGCTACGAAGTCGGAGTTTGCCGCGGCCGGCGCTCCGTTCGAGATGACGGCACCGCTGAACGCGATCGGGAGAATCGAATTGCTTGTCAGCGTCACGGTTTGGGGCGCGGAGGGTTTGCCGACGAGGGAGCTTCCAAATGTGAGACTCGACGGCGAAACAGTAAGGCTGGCCTCAAACGTCAATTCCGCGACGAAGGCATCCGAAGAACCATTGAGTGTTGACTGGAATGCGTTCGGAGTTACCGGAAAACCGGTGGCGGACGCCGTGTCTCCGGCGACGACGGCATGGTTCGCCGAATTCAACGCGACGCCGTTTATTTCGTCGGAATTTCCATTTGCTCCGCTTCCGCCAAAATACGTCGAGTAGATCAGGTCTGCCGCGCCTTGTCCGGCGGGACTCAGCTTTGTGACGAAACCCGCTCCCGATGCACCTGACTCCGGGCTAATTTGAAAGGCGAAGGGTGTTGTTGGAAAGTCGGCGCCTTGCGCGCTGCCGACAACGTACGCGTTGCCTGTAGAGTCGGCTGCGATGCCGGTGGCGGTGCTCGTTTGCGAGCCGCCAAGAAATGACGAGTATTTCAGCGACGCCGATCCGCTTGCGGTAGTGTCAATCAAACTGATAAATGCGATGCTGGCAGCGTTGCCGGTGGTTTGAAATGCGCCCGGTGTCGTCGGAAATGAAAGCGAGCTTGTCGAGCCTGTCAAATACGCGACATTCGATGGCCCAAGGGCAATCGCGTCGCCGAAATCCGCGGCTTCGCCCCCTAGATAACTCGAATACAGCAGCGATGCCGCTCCAGCCAGTGTTGTATCAAATTTCGAGATGAAAATGGTGCCTTGCGCGATCGCCGCCGGAGCGGATTGTTGAAATGCGCCAAGAGCCGTCGGGAAGTCAGTTGATGTTGTTGCCCCGGTCAGATACGTCTTTCCGGTCGAGTCTTCGGCGACTGCAAACGCCGAGTCTCCAAATCCAGGTCCGGAAGCGTTGGCTCCATTCCCGCCGAGGTACGTGGAATATATAAGGGATGCGGCCCCTGATTGTGTGGTGTCGAGTTTGGTAAGGAACGACGTTCCGTTCGCGAGGCCGGCGCCGGGTGCAGCTTGAAATGCGGTCGTCGCTGTGACAGGAAAATTTGCCAAAAGAGCGCCGGGTTGCGAGGCCGTGAGTCCGACTATGTACACCATGCCGTTCGAATCGGTCGCGATTCCATTGCCGAATTCCGTAATTGTTGATGATTGGGTTCCGCCGAGATACGAAGAATACAAAAGTGACGCCGGTCCGGCGAGTGTCGGATCGATTTTGAAAACGAAACTGGTTCCATTGGTGTTCCCGGAATTGGGACCGGGCTTCAGGGCATTTGGCGTTGTTGGAAAATCCGTCGAATCGGTTTCTCCGGTCACATGGATTTTGCCGGTGGCGTCGAGAGCTACGGCAAAACCGAAGTCGCCGCCGGTTCCGCCGACGTAGGACGAATACAGCGCCTCGGTACCCGTGGGATCAAACTTGGTGACGAACACGAGGCCGTTCGCATTGGTCGCTAACGGACTCTGACTGAAGGCGCCGGAAGTCGTTGGGAATTGAAGGGAGAGAGTGGAACCCACAACGACAAAATTTCCCGCTGCGTCGACCGCGATTGCCTGTCCACTGTCGTCGCTTTCGCCGCCAAGATATGTCGAGTAAGCCAGCACTGGATCGATGATGAGGGGTTTGCTGGAATCGTAGCTTGCAACCTCAAAACTCACACGATGATCCGCGGACAGCGCGAAGCTCGAACTGACTTCGTGACGTTCGCCACGGGATTCCTGATACGCAAATGGTTTCCGAAACTCGACATCGCCGTCAGACATGTGGACAAGCAAGTCGCCGCGCGCGTTCACACGCAGATTTCGAGCGCCTTCCAGATTTAAGTCGATCGCTTTCGGATCGGCGCCCGGCGCAACGATGAAGTCGTACTCGATTTGCCGTTGATTGCCGTAGAAGACGAGATCGATGCCCGGGTAGACATTGGCATATTTGACGCGCGCGAATGCAGGGACATTTGTTCGCCATTTGGCGGGATCGCCACCGAGAAAATAGTCGACGCGACCAGGTGCCGAGTCCATTCCCGCGATTTTGCTGCCGGGATTCGAGTTCACGAGATGAACTCGTAGGTACGACGGATTCGATTTTCTGCGGGAAGCGTGCCTTTCACGAAAAAATGCGCTCCTGCGCGTTGGTGACAAGTCGAGACGGCGCGCCGGACTCAGAGCAAGCACTGCGTCTTGCTGCATGAGAAGCAGTTCGTAGCCACTTCCGTGCGAAACAAAGCGCACCGAGTCCGCTGTCTGGCCATCGTTCTCCACGAATTTTAAAGAGGGTGACCGGGCCAGAACCGGGCGACTGCCAACAGTAGGCGTACCTGTTCCTGGAACGCCCCCATCAGTCTTTCGCTCAGTCCTGTAGCTCACAGTCGGGACCGCCGCAAAGAAAAAAAATGTGAAAAAGAGGGCCGTCCGGAAGGAGTTACGAGATTTTGAGAAAGTGTATGTCGTTCGCGTCATCAGTTAGGAAATTGGGTCAGGCCTTCTGAGCGTTCGCACAAAATTATTCTTCACAGAAGTACGGCCAGGCATCGAATTCGCGCATGCGATCGTCTCGCACAGAACAATAACGGTACGGACCACGATCGCGCCAATTTGTGGTGATCAAGAGACGAGCAAAAGGTTAGCACAAATACAAATATTCGATTCGCGAAAGCGTCTTCAAATTGTAATTTGCGCTCGAACTATCCTTGTGCGTCGGCAAGCGGTGGTCGGGCCACGAACGACTGAAACGCACGCACGTGCGTCCTTGCACGCGCCAATGGAAATAGGGGCAGCGACGAAAAATGTGCCGCTTTGAGGTTTTGAAAATTTCAGGCCGACTTTAGCCCACTTAAGGCAATACCCCAAACACGGCAACGCTATTCGGGGTGCCGACGAATACCTTACTATTCGCAACCATTGCAGTTATAAATTTGTTTCCTGCAAATACATCGCGATTGCTCGCCGCGGAATTCGAATTGTACAGTTCCGTCGCGAGATTGGTGGCATCGTACGCGTGAAGAACGCCGTTCGTGTTGTTCTCGACGGCCCAAACGATGCCATTGGTCGTGTTATGCGCGGAAATGACCATCGCCGCTCCGGGATACCGAAACTGGCTCGGGCTTTGTGATGAAGGCGTAGCTGCCAACGTTCCGTTAGCGAAGGGGAATGCTTTAATCGCGTCGCCAACCGCACCATAATATACGGTGTTATTGAAATAGCTTGGCTTGGCCCACACTCCCCCGGCTAGCTGTCCGCTGATCAGCTGATAGATATTGTTGCTGGTGCCGTCAAACCTGCCCATGTTGTCGCGGTCAACCACATAGATGAGCCCGTCCTTACCCGATCCCACTGCCAAGTGACGCGTTTTCCCGCTAGCATCCACAACATCGGGCAAGAGCACAGGGCCGCCGGAACCGAAATCCGTATCCGCGGCGGATTCAGTGGCCGTGTTGAAAGGCGTGAAGTAATCGAGAAGTTTAAGCGGAGTTGTTGACGATATTTTGACAAAACAATTTCCGCAGTTCCCTCTAACCGGGAAGCCGGTCGAATCCATGGTCGTGTCAAAATCTCCATTACCTATGATGAAGTAGACGTTTCCCGCGGCGTCCGCGCCGGGCCCGGCGCCCGACATCCAGATGCCTCCGTCATTGCCGTTGGGCGTCAAATTCAGTACTCCAGTCTGTTTGAGCGTGTCCGCGTTATAAGCAATCAACCAAGACGTGTACGGCCAGCCGTCACAATGCGACGACCATGTCGTGTAAATCATGCCGTTGGCCTCAAGCAACGCTGCTCGATCCTTGTATTGCTTGGGATCAAATACTACCGTTCCGTTAGAGCTATTCGCACCCGATCCGGGGTATGTGGCTGTAATGGTCGTTGGACCACCAAAGAGTTCTTTGCCGGAGCCCAAGTCCAGGGCGTGAATCCTATGAAATTGGTTCCCGCTGCTATCCTTGGTCATGGCGACGACGTAGATCGCTCCTCGCTTCCGATCGATTACCGGAGTTGAGGTGATGCCAATTTCCGGGAAAACTTGCGGGCAGGCGTTATATCCGGGGGTTTCAGTTGCTGATACCGTCGAAGTCTTCCACAAATAAGACTTACTATCGCCGGAAACGGTGTCTGTATCAAAAGCATAAACACTGCCGTGCTCGGTCACCACATACAGAACGTTTTTAATTCCATTGCCTGGAATTGTGACCTCCGACAGATACAAGGGCTGCGCATCGACGTAACCATCGACCACGAACGAGCCGAGTTTTCCGAATTTCGACGGATTTACATTGGCGGGAGTGAGCACTGCTTCATGAAGATTCTGACCAGTACGCAGATTGTCGTAGTGGTAGGTCGTCACGTCGGTGTTAGAGGCACTTGGAACCGGATTCACAATGAGGGTCGCGGGGTTGCTGGTTACGGATTCACTCGAGTGGCTAACAGTGACCATAAACTGGCCGCCGCTGTCCCCAGTAGTCGTTGTGGGTGTGGTGTATGTAGCAGCCGTAGCATTTGGAATATCGCTGCCATTTTTCTGCCATTGAAAGCCTAAATCCGAGATCCCACTCGACACAACGCTGTTTGCGATGATGCTGAATGTCGCCGTTTGTCCAGCGCTTACGGCCTGGCTGACGGGCTGAGCTGTAATGATAATGGACGACGTTTTTATCTCAGTATTGTTAGAAGCGCCGCCGCAACCCGACAGGACTACAATCAAGACAAGCAAATAGACAGACAAATGGGAACGTCTGTAGGACAGATCCAAGGATTGACCCTCGCTATTTTCTCGGCATGCCTCCTCCCCCAAGACGGAAACAGCCATGTAGGATTAAAAATCTATTTGGATGAACTTTTGTTTCCGTGCATTACGGCAGGTTTTGCGACGCATCTGCCAGACAAGGTTTCAAACAACCGGCTGAAGAACCGCGTTCGTCGACTGACACGAAAAATGCAGACTCAAGTGCCTCACGGAAAAATGTGACGCAAGGTCGGGGATTTTATGCATGTCGTGTGAATTTGTCTAGGCAGGTTGAAATCCTGACACATGCGTGAAGATTGATGTGAGGGCGCGGTTAAGTGCTTTAATTGTGCCCTGTTACGTTTTTAGGAATGCGGACTGCCGCGATGTTGTCGGTTGTTTTGGTGGGTGTCTCGACGATGCAAATTCAGTGCGTTTCAGGCATCCACGGATCCTGGGCCGCGAGAAGACGGCGAAGATCGGCAGCGACCAACTACCAAGTATTGACATGCGAGCCGGCAACTGGTCAGCAATACAGAAATAGTGTTGTACGATAAATTGAAGAGAGCATCACACTGCAGAGGTAGCTGCAATCGTTCATAAGAAATCGTTGAGGCGCGACTCTTGCACTGCAGCGTCGAAGAGGGGCGCAAACGAATCGCATTTGCTAAAGGTCATGGCGCTGCTCATGCCCAACGCGTTGCGCGGATGCGTAAAACAAATCACGAGCGAGGTAATCACACCCGATTATGGAAATAAAGGTTGAGTCCCGGTTCTTTCGAGATGTAACCGTGTTGGTTCCGGATATTTTTCAAGATAGCCGGGGATTTTTTATGGAAGCGTACCGCGAGGATCAGTTCAAAGCGCTGGGCTTGCCGTATCATTTCGTTCAAGACAACCACTCGCGCTCGGCGCGTGGCGTTGTTCGTGGGCTACACTTTCAGTGGGATCCTCCGATGGGCAAATTGATGCGAGTTACATTGGGAAGCGCTTTCCTGGTGGCTGTGGACATTCGCAAAGGTTCGCCGACAATCGGAAAATGGGTCGGAATCGAAGCTTCCGCGGAGAATAGACGCCAGGTGTGGGCGCCGGCGGGTTTCGCTAGAGGTTTTTGCGTTCTGTCGGAATTTGCCGAGATTCAGTACAAAGTGACCGGTCTTTACAACAGCAAAGCCGAATCCGGGATTCTCTGGAACGATCCCGCAATCGGAATTGAATGGCCGCTTCCTGCCGCCGAGGTTCAACTGTCCGACAAAGACAAGAAGGCGCAGACTTTGGCTCAATGGTTAGCATCACCGGATTCGGCAAATTTCCCCTATTGATTGATACTGGTAATCTGAACGTGGAGTGAAACGATGAAGATTCTTATTGCCGGCGGTGCTGGTTACGTAGGCAGTGTTTTGATCCCGCGATTACTCGATCGCGGATACAAAGTCGATGTGGTCGACCTATTTTGGTTCGGCAATAATCTGCCGCCAGACGTCGGAATCCTGCGCAAGGACATCTTCCATTTATCGGTCGCAGACTTGGAGTCTTACGACCAGGTAATTTTTCTAGCCGGGCTTTCCAATGATCCAATGGCAGAATTTTCGCCCAGCAAGAATTTCATTTTTAACGCCGCGGCGCCCGCCTACCTTGCTTACACAGCGAAAAAGGCGAAAATTAAACGATACATCTACGCATCCTCGTGTTCGGTGTACGGATATACCGAAGACGAACTGTTCGATGAAACTCGTCCAGTTAGCTCGAGCTACCCGTATGGCATATCGAAGCTGCAAGGCGAGCAGGCGGCGATGCAACTTGCCGACGAGAATTTTTCAGTCATAGCACTGCGCAAGGGCACAGTCTCGGGCTACAGTCCGCGTATGCGTTTCGATTTGATCATCAACACGATGTTCAAAAACGCCGTGCGAGAGCACTCGATCACCGTAAATAATCCCTCGATTTGGAGACCGATCCTCGCCATTGAAGATGCCGCGACCGCATACACGCGGGCGATTGAGGCAAACTACAAATTATCCGGAATCTTCAACATCGCTTCGGGCAATTACACCGTCGGCGAGGTTGCTGATCTCGTAAGAAGCGCCGTTGAGGAACGCCTGAATATCAAAGTGAATCTCCACATCAAGCATATTCAGGATTTTCGGAACTACAAAGTCAGCACGGCAAAAGCCAGCAACGTCCTGAGCTTCCACTCGACCGGTGACGTCAAATCCATCGTCGGAAGTCTGGTCGACAATATGGATCGCTTCAAAGATTGGGACAATCCGCTCTACTCGAACATCCAGTCGTTGAAAAAGCTCGAAAGCGCTATTGATATCCACTCTCTCACTGCGGCGACTGACTGATGAAAGTCGCTGTTATCGGTGCGGACGGACAGCTCGGCGTCGATGTGGTGAACCGGTTCACCGGCGAGGGTGACGAAGTCAGCTCCCTGACCCACACGGATATCGAAATATCCGATATCGATTCGGTGTCGACTCGCCTCAAAGAAATACGTCCCGACGTGGTCGTGAACACGGCGGCGATGCATCACGTCGAGAAGTGCGAACAAGACCCGCAGAAAGCTTTCGCAGTGAACGGGCTAGGCGCTCGAAACCTGGCCTCGGTTTCGCGTGATCTCGGCGCGACGCTGCTTCACGTCAGCACGGACTATGTTTTCGACGGAGCCAAGCGAAAACCCTACGAAGAAACAGACGCTCCCCAACCGCTGAATGTGTATGGCAATACGAAATTGTCCGGCGAACACTTTGTTCGCGGTACATGTGAGAAACACTTTGTCTTGCGCACTTCGGCCATCTACGGGAAGAACCCGTGCCGTGCTAAAGGCGGACTCAATTTTGTCGAGTTGATGCTAAAGCTTGCGAGAGAACGCGGCAAAGTGCGAGTGGTTGACAGTGAGTTTGTAACGCCGACCAGAACAACCGAAATAGCCCAACAGATTGTGGCGCTCAGCCGTTCTGGCTCGTATGGTCTTTATCACGCAACCGCTGAGGGAGCATGTTCCTGGTACGAATTTGCGGCAGAGATTTTTCGCCTCACGAATACGAAGGCGATCCTTGAAGTAGCCGGTCCGAATGAATTTCCGATGAAAGTGCCGCGGCCTCTGTTTTCCGTGCTCGAAAATCGCGCACTGAAGAGCCGAGGTTTAAATCTCTTCCAACCATGGCAAGTTGGCCTTCGCGAATACCTCGCCTAGAAGACTCAAGCAGCGCCGCCACTCCTGGCTCTTACGACCGGACAGACAAGCTTTGCCACTGATCCTCGGTTGATTCACCGATGCGGATCAGGTGACAGGCCTCTTGGCGGGTGTCCGCATCGACTTGCTTCATCACACGATAGATGTGGTTCTTGACCGTGAATTCGGAGAGATTGAGGTTTGCGGCGATTTCCTTGTTGCTCATGCCCATCGCAACCAGCGACATGAGTTGCCGCTGGCGTTGCGTCAATTCGAAGCGCATTCCGGCGCGCTGTTCCGCCAACGCCGCCTGTTGGTTCGTCTCGTTTGCCAGGGCCCGGAACAGCACCTTGCAGAATTTCGTTGGACATGCGGCTTCGCCCTGCGCGACCGTGCGAACTGCGTCTACCAGCTCAGCCGCTGACGCGTCCTTCAGTAAATATCCATTTACACCCAGGCGCACCGCTTGAAGGAAAATATCGGCGTCGTCATCCATTCCAAAAAGGACCACTCGAATCTGTGGCATCGATTCACGCAGATCGCAGATCAGCTCGGGTTTATCGGCCGGGCCGACGCAATCCAGCAAGATCAAGTCTGTTTCGACGGAATGGATTCGTTCGGTCGTCGAATCCGGGTAAGAGCCTTCACCGACAACACTCAGATCGCTTCGCTTGCGGAACAGTCTCGCCAAGGATTCCCGTAGAAGACGGTTTTCGGCGACGATGTATACGTTCGTAGATGGACACAACTTTTCGCTGGTTTGCGTCATTCAGAGCCCTCAGAGCTCTCGTACTTCAGGCAAGCCTCACTCACCAACCGCGAGTTTCCACTCAACCCTTTGAATATAACCTAGTTACCCTCTCGTGAACGATAACTAGTATACCTGCAAATTCAAACCTCGTACGTCTCAAATCGTTGCAGGCAACAAAGGAGCGGTGGCGATTGGACGTAATGGCAGGGCGGGGCTTCCCAAGGACACGTAGTGCGCACCCATCCAATTTTTTGAGACTTCCTTGATGCTCGTTGTTAATTTGTGTTCCCCCGTTTTGATGCTCTCCTCTGGCGCTGGGTTGGTCCGTCCAGGGGAGTCACCTTTAAGTCTTCTCTTTTCTATCTTTTCCCAAAATACTTTAGATCTACGAGGAGATTCACATGCGCAGCGCCGTTCGCATCCTGGTGGCCAACCGACCCAAGCTGATGCGGGAACTGATTCTGGCAACCCTGTCGGATGAACCGGGCATCGAGATTGTGGGGGAAGTGTCCGATGAAGCGGATATTCGCCATCAGGTACGGCAGACCAAGCCGGACCTTTTGGTGATCGCATTGGACGAACCGGCCAAGAGACCTGAAATCTGCGACACATTGCTGCGAGACCAGCCCGGCCTTCGCATCATCGCGGTCGCCTCGCAAGAGAATTGCAGCGTATTTTATTGGGCGTCGTTCGATATTCACTCCAGCCAGATTGAAGCGTCCGAACAAGGAATTCTGAACGCGGTGCGAAATATTGTCCCAGGTGCGGCGCAGCGCGTTTAAACGTTGCCGTCAAGTGATGAACGGAATCACCTTGGCTCCTGGAACTGAAATATGAGTGAGGCAGCGGACGAGATGAGAATGGATGCGATTCGAAATCGAGCGTGGAGCGGTGCGCGG
>Ga0206939_10092_pt1 | contig 26982 bp, 21 predicted proteins | sample Alteio_BWOrgHeat_10_FD_152921 | JGI IMG/M metagenome (GOLD analysis project Ga0206939, IMG submission 152921) | Enriched cells from forest soil in Barre Woods Harvard Forest LTER site, Petersham, Massachusetts, United States -... | ecosystem: Environmental > Terrestrial > Soil > Temperate forest >... | reverse complement strand
GTACTATTCCGCCGACGGTAATGTGGGGCGCATGTCCCACCATATTCGACCCGAGCCAAGCACCGCCGGGTTTTCATACGGCATTCATGTGGGAAAAGCTTCCTTATCGTCTTAAGGGCGATCCCAAAAACTGGGATCGGGAGAAGGAGAAACATGGGTGCGATATGCTCAAATTCTGGGGAAGATACGCGCCCAATCTTGAGACCGCGGTAATCGATTCGTTCACGCGTTCCCCTCTGGATGTGGAACGCTGCTTCCCGAATATGCGAGAAGGCGATTTGCTCGTTGGCGCCTTTACGAATGGCCAAATCGGTTACAATCGTCCCTTTCCGGGTGCGGGGCATTACCGCACACATGTGCCAGGACTCTATCTTTGTGGTTCCAGCAGCCATCCCGGAGGCAACATCACGGGACTGCCAGGTTATAACGCTGCCCAGGTTGTTTTAACCGACCTTGAAATGAAACCCAGTTGGATTCCCTTGCCGTTATCAGAAAGACTGCCTTAGTTACGAGTGGGTGGGCCTTCCGCGACGAAACTATCTTATGACTCTGATCAGCTACCTAACTGAGGCGCAATCAGATTGTATTGAAAGCCTTCGATGCGGGCTCGGATGGAATTCGGTAAATGTGAGTCGTCGAGTAATTCCAGGAAGGTTTGATGCGGATTAAGAGAGGAAACGATAAACTGCCCCGCTGAGATCACCTCGCCATCGTCCAGCTCAATTGCAGTCGCCCGTTCGTTTTCAACCAATATCCTCGATGGGTTAACCATCGTGCGTATTTCACCGCCCGATTCGCGAACTGCCGATTCCAGAGCGCGAGACAGCGTGGCCGAGCCGCCCCGCGCCATCTGGGCTTTGGCCGGCGTAGCCAGCAAGGCGGCAATGTGATGGCCGAATCCACGTGCTCGCAGATCTACTTCCCTCAATCCATTGAAGAATAAGAGACCGGCTTTGATTGTGGGGTGCTCAAACTCACGCTGGACGAATTCCAGGGGAGACAGTTCGCTCACTTCAAGAAGCCGCCGGCCAGCGGCGCTTCGCTGCAGGAAAGTCTTCCGGATTTCTGGAGGAAGAGGCGGCGAGAAAGATTCCGGAATTAGAATATTCTTAACAATTGGCACGAATTCATCGTGCCAGCGGCGGACAGTTTCCGCATCACGGCGGCTGAAGCCGGCGAAGGATTCGACTGTTTTTTCAAGGTCCGTCCACCATTCCAAAACACGCCCATCGCTGGTTAAAAGCGCCACATTTAATTCGGGTTCAATATATTTGGCGCCATGTCGATCGAGAGCCAGGTCGGCGTACCATGGCATCGTCGTGATCGCTCGATGGAAAAATGAATGTGTGTTGTGAAAGAACCCGGGATGGCGCGGGTCCTCCATTGTGCTGAGACCGCCTCCGGCAATCGGTTTGCGTTCCAGGCACAGAACCTTCAAGCCTGCCTTGCCGAGATAAGCCTGTAGGACAAGGGAGTTGTGTCCAGCTCCGAGGATGATGCCGTCGTAGATTTTAGACATAACAAATAAACTTCCCCGCTAAGTTGGCGTGTTTTACGTTCACCGAGCCGGAAAAGCCGCCGACAACGACGGAAATGGCAAGGACAGCCCAACATCGGGTTGTGTAGAGGCCAATACGGCGCATGAAGATCCGCAACTCTTCTCAGCACCGGTGAGAGCAAGCACTATTCAACTCCGAAGAGCTGAATAGCCCGCGGGAGAGCCGTCCAGTTTAGAACAACAAACGCAAGGCAACCTGGACCGTTCTGGAATTTCCATTTTGACCTGACACCTCCCCGAATGAGCCGCTGGTCGGACTCGTGTTGGGATCTGTAAGGTTTACATGATTGAGCGCGTTATAGGCCTCGCCCCGCAGTTCCAGCTTCAGATTCTCGTGAATCGGAATGTCTTTCAGCACGGCAACATTCCACAAGTCCTGCCCGTCGCCACGCACATTGGACAGCCGCAGCGGGAACGTTCGTATATTGTCGGCCAACTGATCGGCTGAACTGGTATTAAAACCGGCCGTATTGAACCAGTGATTTAAGTTGCGTTGACTGGCGCTCAATCGTACCTTCGATGGGTTGCCATTGAATAAAACGTCGCCCCATGTCAATGCATCCCCGCTCTGGTAGCTGACAATTGTGTTCACCTGCCAGCCACCAGCCACATAGTCGATCGCTTTCGGCATGGTAGAGCCTATCATTTTCCCTCGCCCGACAGGCACAGTAAATAGGTTGCTGACAGAGATAACGTTTGGACGGTCGTACGCGCTGACTCCGTACCACGGGAGCGGATCGGTGTTGTTCAGGTAGTTGATGGCGTCCATGAGCCGGGAAAATGTGTACGCAATCCCAATGCTGTAACCATGGGTGAATCGCTTCTGCAATTGGACTTGCAGAGAGTTATAGTTCGACCGCCCAATGTCTGTGGTTTCGGTGATCTGGCCAAATTCTGGATACGGCGTCACCAGTTGGGCCACAGTGGTTGTTTGCGTGTACGAAGGGGCCAGGCCGTTGAACGGATTCGGATAGACTGTGCCCAAAGCATTGATGACAGCCTGATCGCGGGTTGGGGAAGTGCTGAGATAGGAGGCAGGCGTATTGTTGATTAGTGTGGATACAGGAAGTTTCCCTCCTATATTGCCAACGTAACTTACATCGAGGACGAAATCGGATGTAATTTCCCGTTCGACATTCAATGAGTAGCGCTGCGCGTAAGGGATAGACCGGCTCCTCGCATAAACAGACAACGGCTGCCCAAGCGCCGTGGACAATCCACCCGCCGCGCCTAGCGGCGGGATGACGCCGTTGGGAACAGGATCGGCCATGCTTGCGACATACCCAACGCCGTTGTTCAAGCTGGAATTCACGGGCGTGACCGAACTAAAACCATTTTGGATGGCCGGAGAGCGATAAATGCCGATCGTGTCGTAGAAAATACCGTACCCGCCCCGAATTACAGTTTTGGGGGTGACTTGATAGGCGAACCCAATGCGAGGCATCGCTTCAACCGCCTGGCCGCTCCAAAAGGAACGGCCATTTTGACCGCCTGCAAAGAGAAGGCCGCCATTTACGTGGAAATCCGTAACCGGAAGGCCGGGTATAGGGTTCACCGCATAGTTCGCGGTGGCCGCGGCGCCGATCGGGTTGGGCGCGGTGTTGTCGAAACCTACGACAGCGCGGTTATAGCGCTCGACTTCGGGAGTTTCGTGGTCAAGCCTGAAACCGAAGTTCAGCGTCAGCCTTGGGGTCGCCCGCCAGTCATCCTGCAGGTAGAAGCCAAAATAGTGGTCCGAGTCGGCATAACTGCTGTTGGTTTGTACTACTCCCCCGGTCCCCGGGATGCCCAATTCGAAGGAGGCAAGATCCTGGCCGATCGCCGATGCTGGAGAAGTTGAAAATGGGCCGTTTGTATAGGTTGAATCGAAGTTCATACTCGCTGTATTGGGGCTGAATGGACGCTGGTTCGCGCGTTCCAGGCGAAAATCCACCCCGTAATGAAGACCATGGCTGTGGAGTTGTTGCGTTACGCTTGCCAGAAAGCTGTGAATCAAGCTGGATTGGTCGACCAGGGTCAGGCCATTGAAATCGCCAAACTGAGTGTAAGTGGCGCCGTCGCTAAAAGTCATAAAAGGAAATGGCGCCTTTGATGGAAAAAGGGCGTTGAACCCCGGAGAAAAACCCAACGAAGGCAAACTGGTCGGACTGAGCGGCTCATTGGGAAATTCTTGAGCAGTGAGGCCGTAACGAAAATCGAAGATCGTCGAAGGATTGAGAACATAGACTTCGTCAAGCGCGACGCCAATGTCGGTGCGCCCATCCTTATTGCCGCTGGTTGGATTGCCATAGCCGAACCAGGAAAGTTCCTCTTCAACCCATTTGTCGTAATCTATCCTCAAAAACATACGGCTGCGGTCGCTAAAGGTATGATCGACCCTCCCAAAGTGGGCGTAAACGTCTTCAGTATCGTTAAGATTAAGGGGCTCAAGATAGTTGTTGAATCCATCCGTGGTGCCGGGCGCATTCGGCAATGGAATTAGTTTCATGATATTGAGGGCCGTGCTGCTCAAGAGGCCTGTCGGGATGACGTTGTTTGCGAACGCAGTCCGCTGGTAGACACCATCGCCGGCCGCTGTGGTAGAAAATGGATTGTAGATTTGATAGCTCGGGTCAATCGATAGAAGCGCCGAAAAATCGCCAGTACGCTCGGCGGCGGTGGGAACTGTCAGGTAGCCAACGGCGTCTGGACTAGTAAATTTGTGCCGTTCATACACGTAGTAGAAGAATGTCTTTTTGGTCCCTTTGTTTCCGTTGTAGAGGTGAGGCAGAAATACTGGCCCACCAATCGCGCCACCGTAACGATTGTCATTGAAGTGCGCTAGCGGCTGACCCCCGTTGAAGGCGTAATTCGCATTCAAAATGTTGTTGGCGACATATTCATGGAGCTCTCCATGATACTGGTTTGTCCCGCTTCGGGTGTCCATGTTGAAGATGGCCCCGGACGTGTGCCCCAGAGAGGCATCGTAGTACACGGTCATCGATTTAAACTCGCTGATCATCATTGGCGGCGGATTGAAACCAATGCGTGGCTGCGTGCCGCTGGCGAACATGTTTGGTATGCCATCGAAGTACCATTCATTCGCATAGAGGGAACCGCCGTTTGAGACGAGCCTGGACGTTCCATTGGTAAATGGCGCATAGTGGATCGCGATTCCTCCGCCTTGCGCAACGCCGGGGGCAAGTGCCGCCATTTCCGCAACGCCTCCTCCCGCATTCGCCAAATCTAGAATGTGCTTAGTTTCAAGAACGGTGCCCAGCGATGGGGTCACTGTGTTAAGAAGAGGCGGGGCCGCGGTGACTTCGACCTGCTGCGAAACTTCGCCTACTGTGAGCGAAACGTCGAGTTGCACGTTGCTGTCGATTAAGACCAGCACGTTTCCGCGAACCAGCCTTTTGAACCCGGAATGTTCAACCGTCACACTGTATACGGATGGAATAAGAAACGGCACGGTGAACAAGCCCTGATCGTTTGTCTGAGTAGGGATTGTCACCCCTGTCTGCGTGTTCATGACTTGTATCTGGGCGCCGCCAACCACCGCGCCTGAAGTATCGGTCACGCGACCAGCAAGATTTCCGCGCGACTCCTGCGCCCCGGATACGGAAGTCGCAAGCAGTCCGATAAGCAAATACCTGATAATTCGTTTAACCATGACGAAGCCTCCCTCCAATATCCGAATGAAAATCCGTGAAAATGTGCTCTGCTGGTGCAGTAGCTTGTTGCGCGCTTCTAGACGGGTAAAGCCAACGGATCTGAACATGCCGCTCCGCTCCACACGCTAGCGATGGCCCATTCTGCTTACGACAGCCAAAGATCCAGATTTTCCTGAACGAACTGGTCGTCGATCAAGTGTGGATAAGCCGCCACGACGCGATCGAGATCTTCCGCCTGGCCGGGCGACAAATCTTCCGCCGGATCAAGGCACCAACGGCCCGCCAGTAACCCCTGTCTACGGAGAATCTCGTTGATGCCTGCGATGCATCCGTGGAACTGATGGGCGACGTCGAACAGCGCCGCATTCATGTCGGTCACCTCTGCGCTTCGCACGAACCACTTCGGATCAATCAGGTCCTGCGACTGTGAAGTCTGACGCAGCTCCCGCTGTAACTCCACTGCGCGCGCCGTCCACACCGCCCAATGTCCGAGCAGACCCCCCACCAACCGAAGCGTCTGTCCGCCAAATTCGAACTTGGAGATCAGGTCCAGGACGATGTGGTCGTCATTGCCCGTGTAGAGAGCGATCTCGCTCGCCCGGCCGGACGCCGCTACACCGCGGAGCACGTCTTGGGTCGCATAGCGATTGAAAGGCGCTATCTTGATTCCGATCACACTCTCGATTTCGACGAAGGCTTGCCAAAACTCAGCTGGAAAAAACTGGCCACCAATGGCCGGCTGAAGGTAAAAGCCAACGACAGGAATGATTTCTCCAACCGCGCGTACATGAGCGATGAGCTCGTCAAACGAAGCTTCAGCCAGGGCAACGAGGCTGAGTAGCGCCGCATGATAGCCAAGATTACGCGCAATTTCGGCCTCCCGCGTTGCCTGCGCTGTCTTCCCGCAGACGCCTGCGATACGAACTACATCCTTGGTAGCAAGCTCTTCCGCCGCCAACGCCAACACGGGCTCGTATAAGCCGAACCTGGGATCGCGGATCTGGAACTGAGTGGTATGCACACCCACCGCGATGCCTCCGGCGCCGGCGGCGAGATAGTACCTTGTAAGTGCGCGCTGGCGTCGTTCGTCGAGCTTGCGCTTCTCGGTGAGTGCCAGTGGGTGGGCTGGAATGACCACGCCCGCCTTGAACGAATCACGCCAATTAAAACTGGGAGTTGGCATCTCGCCTTTCACTTCATAGTTTAAAAATGGCCAGGCGTAGCCTCATCTTTGCGCCTCCGTCTCGAACGCAACAGCAGTTCCCCGCGGATACTCATGTGCATTGCCCCGCTGTGGAGAAGTGGAATCGCGCTTGGCCGGGGACAAAGTAGAATACGTTCTACTAACGTTTCAACGGAAGCTAGCAGGTCGGCACGATTCTGTCAATAATTTTTTTTCGCACCCTTTGAATTGTGGTTGACAACCTTCCGCTGAATGACATAAGTTCCAGGAATGCAAAACGGAACGGATTCTACTGGAAAGAACGATATACCCCATGATTGACGCGATCCTCACCGATAACGCGCTGGAAGAACGTTTGACCGCCCCCTCGGAACAGGATGTTGCCTTTGCGTCTCGCCTCGAAGGCGATCTAATAATCCTGGGCGCGGGCGGAAAAATGGGGCCGAGCTTGGCCCAACGGATAAGTCGGGCAATTCAGCGCGCTGGGCTCAAGCACCGAGTTATTGCCGTGGTGCGTAAAGATACAAATGGCGTTTTCCTGAGACTTTCCGATCGCGTCGAAGTTGTTGAGGCAGACCTGCTCGATCCGAAGGGTTTTGACAACTTACCGGACGCGCCAAACGTGGTGTTTATGGTCGGCCGGAAATTTGGATCTGTGGCGGATCTGCCTCTCACCTGGGCCACCAATAGTTGGATAGCGGGATTGGCAGCCCAGCGGTTTCGACATTCTAGAATCGTTATGTTTTCAACCGGGAACGTATACCCATTTGTTTCCATCGATGGCCCGGGCGCAAACGAACGTACCCCGGTCGCCCCGACCGGTGAGTACGCTCAATCAGTGCTTGCCAGGGAACGTATCTTTGAGTATTTCTCAACCACCAACCGAACCCCGATTCTGCTGTTTCGACTCAATTACGCCATTGATCTCCGCTACGGGGTCCTGCTCGACATTTGCGAAAAGGTTTCTTCCGGAGAGCCGATCGACCTGACAACTGGTTTCGTAAACATCATTTGGCAAGGCGACGCCAACTCCTATTGTCTGCGCTCGTTTGCTCTCTGCGATTCGCCTGCCGGGATTTTGAATGTTACGGGCCCGAAGAAGCTTTCCGTTCGCGATGTCGCCGAAAGATTCGGTCATCGCCTCGGCAAGAGGCCAAACTTTGTGGGGACGGAAGCAGAAACCGCTCTCCTCAGCGATGCATCTCGATGCACACAACTGCTGGGGCCCCCCGGCACCAGCGAGGAACAACTGATCGAGATGACGATTGATTGGTACAGCGCTGGAGGCACGACACTTGGGAAACCAACAAGGTTTGAGAGGCGCGACGGAAACTTCTAGCTTTCATTGCCGGGTTCGAGGGGGTGCGGGTATTCCAGCTTATTCGTTGCCACTCGCGAGGGAGCGCAAACAGGAAGGCTGGCGTCACCGTGTCTTGACGAAGTACGATCGCGCTGAATGTAGCATAGGGTTTGGAACGCTTTCTCCCCTCAACCGTTTTGGGATCGATCTGACCTTTCCGGAACTATTGCTATGAGGATTAGCTATCTGGAGCGCAACGTGTGCCCTTGGCCAAAGCGAGCCCGCAATTCCCTGATAACCGTGCTTTGCCTCTGTCTCGGATTTTGTCTCTCAGAAACAGTCGGGGCCGATGCGAAACCGAACCCCATGGCGAAACCGGACGTGCAGCGGGGAACGGCCCGATTCCAGCAATCCTGCTCCCTATGTCATGGGGCCGAAGCTGCGGGGGGCTCCGGTCCGAATCTGATTGAATCGTCTCTCGTGCGCCACGATGAGAATGGCAATCTGATCACTCCAGTGGTCCAGGATGGCCGCCCGGACAAAGGAATGCCTGCTTTTCCTTTGATAAGTTCCGCAGACATCTCGGATATCGTAGCGTTTCTGCACGCCCGCATAGAAGTCGCCGATAGCCTTGAACTCTCGGGTCCTGTGGGAGGCTATTCCATCAAGAATCTCCTGGTCGGAAACGCAGAGGCCGGCAAGCAATACTTCTATGGAGAAGGCAAATGTTCGACCTGCCACTCGCCTGCGGGAGACCTGGCCGGGATCGCGAAGAAATACCAGCCTGCGGAACTCGAGGCCAGATTGCTCTATCCGCCAAACAATACCGCCATGGCGACCGTTCGCTTACCTTCCGGCAGAATGGAGAAAGGTAAACTGCTTCATCTGGATGCGTTTTACGTGGCGATTCAGAATGAGGACGGAGGGTATCGATCGTGGCCGCTTCGGGAAGTAAACGTCAAGCTGGACGATCCGTTAGCTGGACATCTGGAATTGCTCAACGAATACACCGACAAGGACATCCATAATGTTTTTTCCTATCTGGAGACCCTTGAGTAGCGCAAGGACAGCGGCAATCCTGCTGTTGGCGAGTGCAGGCTGTCTGCTTGCGCAAACCACCGGCGTTAAGAATTCCATTCCATACGTGAGCGACTCATGGCCCACGTTCAATGGGGATACTTCGGGCAGGAGATACAGCAGCCTGACGCAGATCAATAAGACAAACGTCAAGTCGTTGAAGTTGGCCTGGGCCTTCCAGACTCACGCGGTGACGCTGAAGTCGACACCGCTGGAAATAAACGGGATCCTGTATTTCTCTGTGCCAGATCAAGTCTGGGCCGTGGACGCAAAAACAGGAGAAAGTATCTGGAAATTTCGGCGGCCTTCGGAAGGTGACCACCTCGCACAACGAGGCGTGGCCTTTTATAACGGGCGGATTTATTTCGGAACACCCGATGCCCATCTCTTTTGTCTCGATGCCCGGAACGGAAAGATAATCTGGGACGTTGAGGTTGCCGACGTTAAATTTGGCTACTATATTAGCGTCGCTCCGTTGATCATCAAGGGGCTTGTTGTCCTGGGCACATCAGGCGATTCAGCAAATGTATCCCACTCGATCATAGCGCTCGATTGGAAAACGGGAGCGATCGTCTGGCAAACTTCGACACTGCCGAAGCCTGGAACACCGGACGCCTTAACCTGGCCGAACAATAAGGCCATGAGTCACGGTGGCGGCCCAGCCTGGATAACGGGCACCTATGATCCGGAGCTCAACTTAATTTATTGGGGGACGGGCAATCCGCATCCGGTGCTGGCAGGCGGCGTTCGAGCTGGAGACAACCTCTATACCTGTTCCATCCTGGCGCTGAATGCCGATACCGGCGCGATCGTGTGGTTCTACCAGGCATCTCCTCATGACACCCACGATTGGGATGCAGTTGAAACGCCGGTTCTGTTTACTGCAGAGTTCAAAGGTAGATCCCGCAAATTGCTCGCCCAGGCAAGCCGTAATGGCTACTTTTTTGTGCTTGATCGCACGACCGGAGAGAATCTGCTGACGGCTCCGTTCGTCCCTACCAACTGGGCCAAGGGTATCGACGCCCAGGGACGCCCCATCCCGAATCCGGCAAAGGAACCTCAACCGGGTGGTGCGCTTGTGACTGGCGCGGCTGATGGTGGTACAAACTGGACGTCGCCCAGCTTCGATCCGGAAACCGGCTTGTTCTATGTAAATGGCTACACAGGTTATAGTTTCTGGTACGTGGCCTTAGGTACAGACAATATCCCGAAAGACCATCAAGGGGGAGGTTCCGACGCATTGGTCGCCAAGTCCGTCCTGTTGGCTTTGGATTATCGAACAGGAAAAGTTGCATGGAAACGTGAAAGCGGCGACGGCTACGGTAACGCAGGCATTTTGACAACTGCCGGACATCTTCTCTTCACCGGGGATAATTCCGGAAATCTTCTGGCGCTCGATCCGTCGGACGGCCATGTGCTATGGCACACTCGGCCCGGCGGAAACATGAATCCCGCTCCTATCACTTACCAACTAGATGGCACCCAATACATCGTGACCGGTGTTGATGGTGTGATGTACGCCTGGAACTTGTCCGGAAGCTTGTAACTCGAGAGTTGCGCGGAGTGGCTGTTGACGACATCGAACATCAATCCACCTCCGTTGCTAAGTTGGAGAAACGTGAACCAATGCTGAAAGGAAAGCAATCCAATGCATAAACCAGGAGGCATATACATCCAGGCTGCATCACTTGCTGCCGTCTGTCTGATTGCATGCTATTCTGCCTCGGTATGGGCTGCAACAATGTGCGCCGATACACAGTTAGCGAACATATCCATTCAAGACAACTTCAGCACGGGCAGCCTTAAAGCCTGGGAGATGCCTTTCCCTGAAGACTGGAAAACTCTAAAGGAGGGCAACCTTCATTATCTCCATATGGAGCGCTCCCGACCGCCCGGCGTTCCTCGCCGTCCGGTACAATTTGCTCTATTGAAAGGCGTCAAGGTTGGCAGCTTTACTCTCGACGTGAAGTTACGCCGCGCCGAAAGTTCCATGATCTTAGTTTTCGACTATGTAGACCCGCTTCACTTTTACTATGTTCACCTTTCGGATAATCCTGGCACCAAGATATCCGTCCACAATGGGATTTTCATCGTGGATGATGGACCCCGCCGGCGGATCTCCGTGTTGGAGGGTTCTCCAGCGCTGCCGGACCTTTCCTGGCATGACGTTCGCATTGTGCGCAATGTCCGCACAGGCTCTATCGAAGTGTTCTTGGACAAACAAACGACCCCGCGATTTTCTGTGATCGACCACACTTTCGCGTGCGGGCAAGTTGGACTCGGTTCCTTCGATGAGACGGGTGACTTTGTTCAATTCCGGTTGCGGTCCAATTAATCCGATCAAGTGGTTCGCTGACCGATAAAAGTCTTTCATCATGGATGAAAGCGGCAAGAGCGCTGAGTGTGGAACAAGAAGGCGGCTTCGAGGTTGGCAATTGTGATAACCGACACGCTCCACCCGATACCATTGCACGCAGCTCGCGTCCAGCATGCTCTGCTGCTTTCAAGGGAGGCGGGCTGGAATCAGAATGCGGCGGACTGGTCGGTATTTTTTAGGCACGGAACGGTGCTCGGATTCACGATCGGCGATCGGTTGGCAGCAACGGCGGCGGCTCTTCCTTACGGCGACCACTTTGGCTGGATCTCGATGGTGTTGGTCACCGCCGAATGGCGCCGGCAGGGCTTGGCTCATCGGCTCGTTGCAGCCTGCACGTCGATCTTAGGCGATCGTGGCCGGGCGGCGCTTCTGGACGCAACACCCGCAGGATCGGGCATCTACGCATCACTCGGCTTCGTCCCGCTCTGTAGGATGGAACGCTGGGAAGGCGATGGGGGCGGGGGCGCGACTGCGTCCGCTTCAGCAAACCTTGCTTTGGACCGATTCGCGTTTGGCGCAGACCGACGCTTCTTGCTCGAAGATTTCCTGTCGCGGCCGGGTAGTCTCGTGTTTCAATCCGCCCATGGCTTCGCGATCCTGCGCCAAGGCTCCGCAGCCTCTCATCTTGGGCCTATCGTCGCCGAACCAGAGGAGGCGCCCACGCTGGTGGCCCAGGCAATCCATGCCGCCACTGGACGGATTTTGGTGGACGTGCTGGATGCGGGAAGTGGGATCATTCCGAAGCTCATCGCGCACGGGTTTCAGCGACGCCGCTGTTTCACGCGCATGGCCTTGGGCCTTACCGCGCTGCCCGGCAATCCTGGACAACTGTTGGCTGCCGCTGGGCCGGAATTTGGCTGAGCAGACCCAATACACAAACTGAGAATATGTGCCCTCTTGCCGGAGTTATGCGTTCCATTAGGAGATGTTTCGGATGATCAAAAGCGGGCAAAATCGTGATTCCAATGCGGCTCCTCGCATTTTCTATGGCTGGTGGATCGTCGCAGCGGCGTTCCTGAATCTTTTCTTTACTACCGGGGTCATCTATTACGGTTTTCCGGTCTTCTATCCGGCCTTCGTCACCTATCTGGGGTTTACACGCGCCCAGGTAACAGAAGGATTTCTAGTTGGATTCCTGGTAGTTGGTCTTCCCTTTGGCTTGCTCGCTGGCGCGCTGATTGACCGGGTAGGTGCCCGTTCTGTGATCCTGTCTGGCGTGGCCTTCATCGGCTTGCCGCTCGTATTCATGGGATCGATGACCAAATTTTGGCAGTACGAATTGCTCTGCATTGTTGAGGTGCTGGGCTACACGCTGGCGGGTCCAATCGCCAATCAGGTCCTCATAACCCAGTGGTTTCGAATTAAGCGCGGTCGGGCGATGGGTTTCGCCTATTTGGGGCTGGGGTTGGGCGGAGTGGTTTCTCCGCCGACGGTCAATTTGTTTATCAAACACTTCGGATGGCGGCACGCGTTGGAAATTACCGGTTCGCTCATCCTGCTCGTGCTCGTTCCAGTAGGGCTCTGGATTACGCGCTCCACGCCGGCTGAGATGGGCCTTGCACCGGATGGGGCTTCGCCGATTCCTTGCGAAAATAACGCTGTTGATGAACAGGCATCCAATGGAGTCTTGTCCTCAATCCGCACCGCAAATTTTTGGCTCATCTTAACCGGAGCCGCACTTGTTGTGGGCGCGATCAACGCCGTAACTCAGCAGTTTATTCTCTTCTTGAAAGATCAGGGTTATTCGAGCACCACCGCCGCACACTTCTTGTCGATTCTGCTCGCCTCAAGTCTTGGCGGCCGGGTGCTGGTGGGCTATCTCGCAGACCGTTTTAAAAAGAAGAACACGATGGCGCTGTTCTATCTCTTGCTCGGCGGAGCGATTCCGTTGCTGTGCATCGCGCAGCGACCGGTTGCAGCCCTGGCTTTCGCGGTGGTGTTCGGGTTTGCCATGGGGGCCGATTATATGTTGATTCCATTGGTAACGGCCGAATGCTTTGGAATCGAGTCGCTCGGAAAGCTGCTGGCCCTGATCATCATGGGATATTCCATCGGGCAATGGATAGGACCGTGGATGGCGGGAAGGATTTTCGATACATCTCACAGTTATCAATTGGCATGGATCATCCTGACCGTTGCCAGCTTGCTGGGCGCGGCCGCAATCTATGCGATTTCGATTCCGCCCAGACGGGTTTTTGGCGCTGATTCGTAGTACTCACACCGGATTCAGCGCGCCAGTGTATGAGGTGCTAGATTGAACCGTCGTTGACCCCGTGAATTGGGAGGCGCACTATGTGCCCGGAGAAGGCCTGGGCGTCAACCAGCAGGCACATGGGCCCTAGAACAGTTTCAATGGCATCGTGTGCTATGGAAAAGGCGGGACCGCGACGCTGACGCTTGCCGAACAGCCGTCCACGGCGGGCTGGATTCGTGTGGACGCAATCGTCGAATCAGGCTGGACCCCAGGAACTGACGACGTGCGGCATGGAGTGGGCGATGCGATCCACCAGGTGTAGCCCGGTATGCTCCTCGACGACGGCACCTTCGTCGATCTTGAGCAAACGCGGTGTTCGGACGGGTCTCAACCTTTTCTTCACCAGCGGCATCACGAACCGTTGCCGACGCGAATCTCCAGATTCACCAGTTCACCGCGCAATATCACACCGGCCGCGTGATCAACCACGAAGCTCTACAGGCCGTGACTAGCAATCAGTCACAAACGATGGCCATGAGAATTGCGTGCGGGCCCATGCGATTTGCCCACCACCCCGCTGGTGATCAGGCGGCGTCGCCTGCCGATGCCGGCCTTTTCAAGGCTACGCTCAAAGCGGTTTCGCACTTACTGTGACCTGATAAAGATCGCGAGGCGTGGTTTTCCTTAGGGAGAAAACCACGAAGAGGTTCTTAGCTTCGATCTGAACCGACGGCGAAACCGCTCAATCGCTTTCGCGCAGAATATTCCAACGGTAGATCCCGAGAAAGTTTGCGTTGTCCTTAAGCGGCCGCCAGCGCGCATCCGGGTGATGTAACAGATCGCTGACCAGCAGGCGCCGCATCTCGCCTTTGCCGTGATGAATTGGCCCGGTGTGATAGACGACCCAGCTTGCCGTTTCCCCGCAAACAATCATCGAGTGAAAGGGGGAGTGGTAACGGAGAGTGCCATACGATGAGTCCTGATCCAATTGGCGATAAAAAATCAGATCGCCGGGCCGGGCCCGGCGAATGTCGCGACCGATGAGGTAAGTGTTGCGTTTCATGAGCGTTCGCGCATCCGCGAACTGGGCAAAGCTGCCGTCGTTGGTATCTTCGGGAAGGAACGGGCCCGGACGCACCCGGAAAAGATTCGCGCCCAGGGGCGTCTCGGGATACACGTACTGCCGGATCGAGGGGACGGCCGAGAGGGCCTCGGCGGGATGGCCGGCCAGCCAGCTTTCGTCGTGCGCGTGCAGCGCCTCGCGATAGGCAAAGCGGAGCAGGGCGGCGCAATCGTCGATCTCGGCGGGGATTTTGGCTTGGTCCACTTGAACCTCGGCGATGGACGTAAACCAGTTGCGGAAGGCCTGCCGGTCCTCGCCAGTATGGAGGCGGAGAAAATCGGGAGTTCCGTCGGAATAGCTGTCGCTGGGATCGAAGACAAAAGTGACGGGAACCCGCAGGAGGCGACGGCGCCAGAGCAGATGGAGTTGAGCATGACCCGGATTTACCGGGGATTGTAGAAGGCCGTCCATGCTGGTGCGGCCGGATGGGTCCTCAACTAGGCGGAGCCGGGGACTCGCCGTGTCTTCGGTAATGGTACCGCCGGGCTCTAGCCACGATGGAAGCCACGTCGCAAGCGATGACGCGGGCAGACGGATGCGGAGTGCATCGTGTTCCGCACCGTCGGCCGGTAGCGTGATCTGGCTGGGCTCGATCCCGAGGCGCTGGATTCGATCAACGAAGGCGATGCAACCCGCGATCAAGCCAAGAACCAGAACCGCACCCGCTAGCCGCTTGGCACGCCGCGTTGGTTCAAAAACTTTCACCCTGGTTGCATCCTACGGCCGAAAACTGCAGATCCCTCGACTCGGCTTACGATCCTGCGAAAAACTCAAACCGGAAATTCTCCAGTGGCAACGGAGTTTCTTTTCACAGCCTCGTGGCGAGCGATAGGGATCTGCGGTTCGCTCTATTACCTCGCTGCTGGCGCCACCTTCATCAAGTCTACGAACATTTTGTTAAACCTGGCTAGATCCAAATCGACCTGTGCGTGCACCTGCTGCAAATCCGTATCGGGCTTGAACGGCGCAGTCCAGGTAAGCGTATCGCCATAGCTGGGGCCGTGGCTAAGATCGACATCCATGTAAAGCAAGCGCTCCCCGCTTACGATGGCGGGATTCAGCCACGCACAGGCAGCAAACTCGTCCCACAAGTAGTAGCGGTCCTGCGAGTACTTTGCGATGTAACGCGCCGCCGGGCTGGGCGATTGCGCAATCTCGTCGAGCATCTGCTGCGTGAACGGCGCTTTGAGGGATACATCGACGGTGGTCACGTCGATCCGCGGCCAATGGGCGCGCAGCACAATATGCGCCGCCTCTGGATCGAACCAGAAATTGAACTCATGGCGCGGGCTGGTCGAGAATTCCGGATCGGCGGTCTGCGGATTGAGACTGCCGCCCATGAGTGCGATGCCACGCGTCAACTCGGCGAAGTGAGGATCGATTGCCAGCGCAAGAGCGATGTTGGTAAGCGGGCCTAACGCGCAGATGGTCACCTGGTGAGGATGAGCATGTACCTGCCCGATCAAGAAGTGGGCGGCATCCTGATCGAGCAAAAGCTTGTGCGGCACACCTTCAGGCAGCGGGGGCACGAAATATGGATCGTGGCTGCGGGAAAAATCGGCGGTTTGCCCGGCCTGTTGGTTAAGGTCGGTAGGCCCCTCTCCCCACGCCCCCAGCCACGCTACCTTGCCCACCAGCGGAGTGGCCAGGCGAGTCCCCTGCTGCGTGCGCACCAATGGGAAAACCGCACCCGGCACCACCGGCACATCGGTTCTGCCGATCAGCTCCAGCATGCGCAGCGTGTGCTGCACTTCCTCGTCGCGCCACGCATTGCCGGTCACCACCGTGATGCCCAACACCTCCGCATCAGGCGATTGCAGCAACACCATCATGGCCATCTGATTCGATCCGCCAGGACCGGAGCCGTCCTGGTCGATGAGGACCAGACGCTTCTCCGCCGGCGCGAAAGGACAAAGCGCCAGCAGAAGCAGCACGGTCAAAACAGGTTTCATGGGTTCCTATTGTTGCACGCGTGCGCTTACTCTTTGACCGATTGATGTACCGGTTTAGCTGGGAAGAACGGAATGTGCGACCAGCTCAACTGTCAACCATGTCCCCGGTCTAAAGTGTCACCTATCTCCCCGGCCGCATCGATTGGATGATGATCACGCCTGCCCGGGCATGCCGTGGGGGCGCCGTAGGTGCGGCACTCTCCCGCTCTGCTATCCCAACCTGACTTCGCCATACTCGGTCGCGGCAGCTTGTCCAATGAAATCAACGTAACAGAATCGACCAATCAGTTAATTTGGGCAGCTGCCTGAACGTAGCCCAGGACACAGTCCTGGGTAGGCCGAGTAAGGGACCCCAGTCCCGCCAGGGACGGCTGAACTCGCTCGGCGGAGCGAAGAAACCTGAACGAGGCGGGCTTTTCACAGGCTGCTACGGTTCCCGACCAAGGTTTATCTGGAGCGTCATGCCGCGGGAGTGGCTTCCGCAAACGGCATTACCGTGCCTTGTTGCTTCTTGAGGAGTGAGCACGCCGCCTGCGGCTTGAGTGGCCGGGCGAGAAAAAAGCCTTGTACCAGTTCGCATCCGATCTCGCGCAATTGCGATAGGCCCTGCTCGGTCTCTACCCCTTCAGCCACGGTTTTCAGTCCCAGCTGTTGCGCCAGCCCGACGATCGCACGCACCGTCGAAAGGTTTGCCGCAGAACCGTCGAGACGATGAATGAACGAGCGATCGATCTTAAGTGTGTCCAGTGGAAGCTCCTGAAGGTAGTTGAACGTCGAGTAGCCGGTGCCGAAGTCGTCGATCGCAATGCCGATGCCCAAATCGCGCAGCGTCTGCAGTTTGCCGGCTGCTGCCCTGAGGTCCGAGATGATCCAGCTTTCCGTAATCTCGAGTTCCAGCCGCTGCGGGGCGAGACCACTGCGTTCCAGGGCTTTGGCAATCTTCAAGGCAAAGTCAGGACGCGCCAACTGGACGCCTGAGATATTGGCGAACAGTTTGACCGGGGGTAAGGCGGTTGCATTCCATTCCATCGCCTGGCGGCACACCTCCTCGATGACCCAGTCACCGATTGGAACGATCAGGCCGCTTTTTTCCGCGATGGGAATAAATTCCAGAGGACTGATCTGGCCCCACTTGGGATGCTTCCAGCGCAGCAATGCTTCAAAGCCCATAATTTCTCGGTTCATGGTGTAGATGGGCTGGTAAGCCATGCGGAACTGGGCCTGCGCGACGGCGCGGACCAGCGCCTCAACCATCTCAGCCGCCCGCCGGGACTCCCGTCCCAAACCCGGGGAATAGACTTGACCCTGGCCTCGGCCACCGTGTTTTGCCGCCTGGAGCGCCAGATCCGCATTGCCCAGCAATAGGTCTGCCGTATCACCGTGGTCGGGAAAAATACTGATGCCGACGCTGGCGGCTATGGTCAGCGACTGGCCCTCCAGCAGAAAGGGCGCGCTCAAGTCCTTAAGCAGCCGGTTGCAAATGTGAGCGGCATCCGATATCTCCGTCAGATCGCGCAGTACGAGAATGAACTCATCGCCGCCATGACGGGCAAGCGTATCGATCTCCCGAATCGAACCGAGCAGCCTCTCGCTGACCTGCTTGAAAAAAACATCGCCGGCTTCATGCCCCAGGCTGTCGCTGATTGGCTTGAAGTGATCCAGGTCGATGCAACAAACGCCGACCAGCGTGCCCTGCCGCTGGCCAATTACGATCGCTTGCCGCAACCGGTCTTCCAGCAAGAGCCGATTAGGCAACCCGGTCAGGCGGTCATATTGCGAACGATGGACGACCTCCTCATAAAGATCTCGATGCTCGAGCGCCAGGCGGCCAAGATCGCACAGGCTCCGCACCGTTTCCCGAGCCGCGTCGTCCGCCAGGCCCTGGTGAAGGTCGAACACCGCGATCGTGCCTCTCGCTTCTCCGGACGCGGAGGTCAATGGCGACGCTAGGCAGAGCTTGACCCCGGATTCCAATATCTCCCGGAACGCAGGGCAACTAAGCATCGGGTCGTCCTTCAACTCGGAAACCGCCGTCCGGCCCAAATTCCTCGCTGCGCCCCGGGCCCTGGTGGTTCGAGCGCCGGGCATCTGGTAGACAGGCCGACGGAGACCCGGCAAGCCCGCCTCGGCTTCAAGGTGGAACACAGGTCCCAAAAAGATCGCAATCCCCTTCGTGGGATACAGCGCCACGAAGGCATCGGCGATCCTTTGCATTGTCAGGGAGAGAGACTCGTGGCCGATAATGGCCGAGAGTATCTCGGCAAGCGGAAGGGATCTCTTTTCGCTGGGCGCGTCAGGATTCGCCTGCTGTACGGAACTCGCGATTATGGGCAAAGCACGCGCGTTGTCCATAATTGCATCATCGTCACCTGAGATTGTGACTTTAGCGATGCGCTTCCTCAAAACAACGTGCGATCTTGCGGGTACAATTCGCGTCGTTCGCGGGCAACACGGCCTGGTAGAAAAACCTTCGGGAGAGGCCCCGCAGGGGAAGCCCGAATGGAGCCCAGGACGCAGTCCTGAGTAGGCGAAGGAAAAGCATCCAGTACCCTTAGGGACGAGTGAGCCCATCAGCCCTTGTCAGTCAGGCAAGCCGAGGTGGGAGGGACGCGAAGGACCGCCGGTTACCGGTGCTTTTTGGCGGGCACGGATTTCTTCGCCGGCTGTGACTTCTTCGCCGGCTCGGCTTTCTGGTGAACCTTGGTAGCTGCTTTGGGCGCCACCTTCTTCGCAGGGGCGCTGGTTTTTGCAGCAGGCTTCGGGACGGGCTTTACGGCAGCCCGCTTGACCATCTTGGACGGGGCCGCCTTGGGTAATACCGCCTTGGCGGCGGCTTTGGCGGGAGCCGCTTTGACGGTAGCCGCTTTCATGGGCAACGCCTTCTTGCCCACAGGGCTCAATCCGGGAGAAGCACTGGCGGGACGGACGGGGGCCGGAGCCGCAGGGGCTGCCGGTTTAGCTGGCTTGCCCATCACATGAACCTTGGCCGGCTTGCCGGGCGCTACCACATGAAGCTCGGGCCCCGTCTTCCCTGCGGCCGGGCTAATCTTTGCAGGCGAGCCCTCCGCTTGCGCGGCCTTCGGTTCTCCGTTGGCCGCTTCGCTCTCCGGAATGGCTTTCTTCGGCGAGGTCTTCTTCGGGGCGGGCGGAAGGCTTACCGCGGCCTCGCTGTCTTCCTCCTCCTCCTCTACCTCCTCCAATGGCTCCTCGTCGTCCAGTTCCAGGGGGTCACCCTCAAATGCGGCTTCCACCGGAATTCTGCTCTTTGCTTCCCCGCCCTTCTTCGAACCACGGCTCCGCCGTACCGTTACCGGTGGTGGAGGCGCCGGGGGAGAATAGGGCTCCAGGAAGGCGCGCAGCTGCTCTTCGGTCTCAAGCTTGCCGTCGATGACGCCCAGGAACAGGCTGGAAATCATCTCGTCGTACCCAGGTACCTCGCTGGTAATGCGCAACTCCTGCAGCAGGGCATGGGGAATCTTCTGCCGCGCCTCCGGCCATACAGTAAAGAAATTCTTATACTTCGCCTGGATTGCCGGGGACTTGGAGGTCAGGCCCAGCCAAAGAACCGCCTGTGGGTCAGCCGAAGTAAACAGCTTCCAGGTGGCCGAGGGTGTTGCCGCTTCCTTGCCGCTGAGCTGCTTGTTGAATTCTTTAGCCGCGTTATCAAGATCGTTCCAATCCTCCACAAAACCTGGCCGAACAAACATGGCTTTCAGGGCAGTAATATCCTTCGGGGAAAGCTTTGCGGTAAGAAAGTGCATCGAGACCGCGGAAATATCCGGGCTTACACCCTGCATCTGCAACTGGGTCACAAGCTTGCGCATTTCCTCGAGGCCCGTTGCATCCGCCGACGCGGTGCTCCATGGGGGAAACAGGGAGTGCATCCACCCTTCGGCCTCCATGGCCGCGAGCACCCGCAGCCCGTCGTCCTCATGGCCGATCTCTTCCAGTTCGTAGCCTCTGTTGTAGGGGGAGAGAGCCTCAATGGCCTTTTCCTCCTTGGCGTTTTGGAACCGGGCGCGGGTGCGCTCATCAAGCTCCCATCCCAGGCGCGCCACCAGGCGTGTGGCCCGCAGCAACCGGGACGGGTCCTCGATAAAACCATAGTTACTTACCAGGCGCAGCTGCCGGGCTTCAATATCCGCCACCCCGTTGAGCGGGTCCATTAGCAAACCGTAGGAATGCTCGTTCAGCGACAAGGCCATGGCGTTGGCCGTAAAGTCCCGTCGACGTAGGTCCTCTAATATGGTGTCCCAGTGGTACACGGGCTTGCCCGGCTTGGGATACTCCTCGCGGCGCGCGCTCGAGATCTCAACTGTGACGCCCACCGGAAAACGGAAAAACAAGGTCCGCGAGGGTTCGTGTTCACCCCACAGCTTTCCTCCCGCTTTCTCCAGCGTTTTCTTTAGTTTAAGAGCATTTCCTTGAACGGTTACATCCAGATCGAAGACAGGCGAACCGCTGGTCAGGTCGCGTACCGCTCCGCCTACCAGGAAAACAGTCATCCCGGCCTCGCGCGCGGCCGCGCGAATGTGTTCGAGAGCATTCTGCTGGTGAATTGAGAGCCGGTTCTTGAGGAGATAGATATAGTCGGACATGCCTTACAATCAGCTCCGGCAGCCGCTGAGATAGCGGCTAACATTCACCATAAGAACACCTTAGCGGCATACCTACGCTACGAACAAGTACCTAAGTTAGCATACTGTGGACAAGCTTGGCTACAGGCTTGCACAGTTTCCGCTGCTCATCATTGCACGATTCCCGGTGCGTCCACGGGCGGGCGCATGCGACAATCCAGCCGGTGGCGATTTCCGCCGTCCGGCCGCCGGAGGCCCGACCGATGCCAGTCAGCCGCAAAAAGGTAATATTACGAAAGTTGAGCCGGGACTGGCTTGCCGGTTATCTTCCTCCGTCTGCCTTTGTGGTGAATGAACAGGTAGAGTTGCTCGACTTGGCTGGCAAGCTCATTTCCGTGCCCATGCCGCAGGTAAAATGGATCTGTTTCGTCCGCGACTTCCAGTCCGGCGATGTCAACCAACCTGAGCGTTTGCTGCGCAAATCCTTTATCACCCGCCCCCGCACCCAAGGCTTGTGGGTCCGGGCACGGCTCAGGGATAACGACTTGATCGAGGGGTTGGCGGCCAACGATCTCACCCTGATTGAGGGAGATGGGCTGTTCCTCATTCCTCCGGACACGCGGTCCAATACCCAGCGGATTTTTCTCCCCCGCCAGGTGGTCACCGAGCTGGACGTGCTGGCAGTCATCAAGACCGGGGCTCGGCGGGGCCCTTCCGAGGAAGTGCAACAGAGCCTGTTCAAACAGCAGAATCCGTCCTCATGACTCCGGTACAATCCCCTGCATGAAGCTTGCCGAGCTCGCCAGCCTTCTTGACGCCACCTGCCATGGAGACGCGGACCAGGAGATTACCGGGGTCGAGGGGATTGAAAAGGCTGGTCCCGGCCAGTTGACGTTTGTGGCCAACCCGAAATATACGCCTTTTGCCCGTACCACCAGGGCGGCGGCGGTTCTGGTGACCGAGGACTTTCCGCAGATAGCCGCCACCACCTTGCGAACCCCGAACCCCTATCTGGCCTTCGCTCGCGCCATCGACGTCTTCCACCCTGCCCCGCAGTATGCTCCTGGCATTCACCCCACCGCGGTGATCGACCCCAGTGCCACGATTGGCGAGGATGTGCATATTGGAGCCTATGTCGTGATCGGAGCCGGGGCGGTGATCGGCCAAGGCACGGCCTTGTTGCCCCACGTGGTGATCTACCCCAAGGCCCGGCTGGGAAAGCATTGCTTCGCCCATGCTCATGCCGTGGTTCGTGAGAGCTGCCTCCTGGGCGACGGGGTCATCCTGCAAAACGGAGCCGTGGTCGGCCCGGACGGATACGGATTCGCCAAGGAAGATGGTGGCACCTGGCATAAGATCACACAAAGCGGCGCGGTGGTTCTGGGTGACCGGGTGGAGGTTCAGGCTAATTCCTGCATCGACCGGGCCAGTGTCGGCAACACCGAGATTGGCAGTGGCACGAAAATCGATAATCTGGTCCAGGTTGGCCATGGTTCGACAGTGGGAGAAAATACCCTGCTTTGTGCTCAGGTGGGGCTGGCAGGTTCATCCCATGTAGGGAACAATGTTGTGCTCGCCGGGCAGGTCGGGGTGGTCGGTCATAGTTTTATCGGCGATGGGGTCGTCGTGACCGCGCAATCTGGGGTTCCTGGCGATGTCGCCCCGGGTAGCGTGATTAGCGGATCTCCGGCCTTCGAACACCGCCGCTGGATGCGCAGCGTGGCTGCCTTCAGCCGTCTGCCGGAGCTCGTGAAACAGATACACAAGAAGCCGTAAAATAATGTAAAACAGAGCTTTAGTAAAAGCGTACGGGAGCGATGTCCGGCTTGACGCCCGGGCCGCTGTTACGATCCGGCAGCGGTTTTCACCATATGGGCATCCTATTTCAGTCTCATTGCCGGCACGGAAGAACCCTATCGGCGAAACGGAAGGCAGATTTTGCATCTGGTAGAAGATCCTATCCGCGTATTGCTACTTGACGATGATCCAGAAAATCTCCTCCTTCGCGCCGCCATCCTGCGCAAATACGGTTACGTAACCGACACTGCGGGCACCATCGGCGAAGCGGAGAAGCTGATCAACAAGATTGATATCGCCGTGCTCGACTACCATCTGGGCGCGGGCCAATTCGGTACCGACGTGGCCAGTATATTGCGCCGGCGCCGGCCGGAAGTGCCCATCATTATCCTTTCCGCCACGCTGGAGCGGCGCTTTGGCGGGGTGGAAGACATGCACCTGCTCAAAGGTTACAGCTCCGTCGACGATCTGATCACCGCGCTGCGATCGTTTGAGGCCAAGCATCGCGGAAAGCCGGTGGTCGTCGATGCGCGAGACTTCTTCTACTCCCGCATCTCGATGGCGATCGGCGAGGATGTAGTGCTCGAAATCCTTGATGCCGATGGGCAGTGGATGTATGTGAACGAGTCCTGCGCCCGTCTGCTGGAGCGGCCGCGGGACTGGTTCCCTGGCAAGAATATGTTCGAGGAGATGCCCGACCTGGCGACCGACTGGAAAGAGATTCTGCGCACCGTAGCGGAGAAGCGCGAAACCTACATCGACCGCACCTATCGCGGCTTGTTGAACCTGCCCCGCAAGGGCGAAGCGTGGGTATGGAACGTGCTGGCCTTTCCCCTCACGTTGCATAACAACGAAACCGGCGTGGTGTTGACGGCACGCATCCTGGAACGAAAGACGTTGCTGTGAAGGTTGCGGTTAGTTGCGGGTCGAGAGAACTGCAGATCCCTCGACTGCGCTCGGGATGACAAAGGGTAGGATGGCGCTTCCAATTGCATCGAATTCTGAATCGAGACACGACAAGCCCCGTTCAAGCACGAAGTCGGCCTTAGCTTCTGCCTACCCTTTGTCATCCTGAGAGCCTGTGACTTTTTCGATCTTTTCGCGTTTTTGCGCCCGGCCAGTTGTTCTTCAGCCCCTCCAAAAAGGCGTCATCCTGAGCGAAGCGCCTCGCAGATCTATCGCATAACAGAGGGTTTTATGGCGCGGATTGGCAGATGCTCTTCCAAGCTTTCCAGCCACAGACTTACAAGGAAACCAAGAAAGTCACAGCCTCTGAGCGAAGTCGAATGCGTATCTGCAGTTCTCTCAAACGCTCGTCAACAGTTTATGGTTGAGATGGGGAAGGCCCGATTGCGAATTCAGTTTCTTCTGAAGGTCAGCGTATTGTTGCTGTCGCTCGTATGCGTAGGATGCCGCTCGCGCCTAGTCGAAGTCACGATTGTGAACCAGGGCCCCACCATGCGCGTGATGGAGTTCGACTATCCCAGCGCCAGCTTTGGCGCAAACCTTCTGGCTACTGGCGCTAAGTTCAACTACCGCTTCAAAATTCAGGGTTCCGGTCCCCTATCCCTGCAATGGGAGGACGGATCGGGTCACACCCACACCGCCGAAGGTCCCAAGGTGAAACAGGGTGATCAGGGTTCGCTGCTGGTGAATATCGATGCGCGGGGCTCCGTGACCTGGACCCCCGTCCTCACCAATCCAAAATAACGGCTACCTGACCACCGACTGAAAGAGACTCGATTGCAGCAGGCTGGAAAACTGGCTGTCGGAAGACGCGAAGCGCACATCCAGGGTCCCGCCGGAGGAGTTGATGGTGGTGTTGTCGATGGCCTGCTTCTCCGCCGGAGTTCCGCTCACCTTCTTGTACAAGGCCGCTGCATTGAGCAGCGAAGCCATGGTGGCGGCAGAAATTGTATCCGGCGTAATTACATCCAGATTGAACTTGACCCCGTTGTCGAAGCTCATCGAGTAGCGGGAACTCACCAGCCGCTTCTTCACCGTGTCAAAGTCGGTCAACTGCGACGCGTCTCCCAACACCGAACGCATCATAGTCTGCGTGCCTTCCTGGTCGAGAACACTCCACACAGCGTCGCTATCGACGGACTGCATCTGGTCCAGCATGCTGCGGTTGGTAAGAAAGTTAGGCGCCAAACCATCGCGCGCATCGAGCGCCGCCTTGAGCGCATCGGTTTGCCCAAACACCATGGTCGTCGGGTTCAGAAAAACCACCTGCATGCCGGAGTTGCCCATGGGATAGACGCGATTATCACGGTAAACAATGGGCTTCACCTTCCGCTTCTTGAAGTTGGCCATAATGTCGACCAGCGAGAATTGGCCTTGCGCCAGGCCGGCGATATGCGTGTTACCTCCGCTCCGGAAGGAAGCGAAGGCCAACTCTTCAATGTCGTGGTTCTCATCCAGGCCGGAAGTTCGGAGCGCCTCCTCTAGTTGCTTCAGCTCAGGAGGAAGCACACGTGCCTTGAGATCCATCGCGGCGGGCGAGTTCTGCATGGCGTGGTAGTCGACCACAATCAACTGCTGTACATCCTTAGGAATCGCGGCGCGCGCGTCTTGTCCGAGTTGGGCCGCTGTGGCAGGTAGCGCTAGCGCAAGAGCGAGCCCGGCAATCGCGCTGGTTTGCATCTGTTTCGTAAATTGGATCAATGGGTTATTCCTTCCCTGGGAGGACAACTTGCGAAAGGCGTGTTCCTAGCCCCAGCCTATCTCTATCTTATGCCTACTATGCTTGGCGGGCGCTGGCCAACGGCCAATCCATGGGCTGCTTCAGTCGCCGCTCGAGGATCCGCTCCTCCGGCTTGAACTCTCTTATTAGACGCACCCACTCACTATCTCGCTCAAAGGCCTCTTCTGGAAGTAGACCGATGAGTTCACCGTCTACAACCTTGGTGGAATGTGCCGCCGCCAGGCGATTCACGGCCGCGAACGCCTGCCCCATCGGGGTGAGCCGAAAATCCGTGATGTTGAGAGAGACCTGAGCCCGCCCCTGAACCAGCACGCCCATGGCCTTGACACCTTCGAGGCCGCCATTTGAGGCTCGCAGCGCTTTGGCGATGGCGCGGGCCGCGGTCACATCGGGGCGGTCCAGATAGAGGTTATAAGCGATCAGGAACTTGCGCGCTCCCACGGCGCTGGCCCCCGCGGTTGGGTGCAGTTCAGGGCCGCCCAAATCGGGACGCCGCGCGGCATCCCGCAAGACTAGCTCGCGCAGCCCTTCGAACTGTCCCTGGCGCACCTGTTCGAGCAGGGCCCGGTCCGGCCGCGAAGCCGCGGCTTCATAAAAATAGACGGGGATGTTGTGGCGGCTCCAGATCTCCAATCCCGCCTGGCGGGCAAGAATAGCGCATTGCGCCAGCGAAATGCCGGAGACGGGCACGAAGGGAATCACGTCGGTCGCTCCGATCCGGGGATGAACTCCTTGCTGCGCGGTCAGATCGATGAGCTCTGCCGCCCGGCCGGTGGCCCGCACGGCCGCCTCCACAACCGCCAAGGGAGGACCGGCGATCGTCACCACCGAACGATTATGGTCCCGGTCCATCGACCAATCGAGCAGTGAGACGCCGTCCACCCGCATGGCGTCCACAATCGCACGCACCTTGTTGCGATCGCTCCCCTCGGAGAAGTTGGGCACACACTCGATAACGGTCTCAGCCATAGGAATTCACAGCGATGTTATTTCCACCACGTATAGCCAATGGAGAACTGTACGCTCGCATTTACGCCGGGGTTGGAATCTCCCATGCTGGCATTCGAAATATGCACCGCATTGGCCGCGAACGATATCGATTGCCGCGGCTTGACGAAATAATGCACGCCTAGCCCGAACTGCGGGGTGTAGTTAAAGACGCTGGTGCCGAGATGGTTGGGCACCGGATAGGGACCTACCGGAGGGAACTTGTGATTGGTCCAGATGAGGCCGCCTGCACCCTGAACCCAGGGTAAGAACCGATCCCCGCTGCGCAGGTTCCAGCGCAGAATGACGGGCGTGATGCTTAACCCGGTATAGGTTCCGCCGGTAGGAAACAGGTTGCTGCAAGTCAGCGGGCCGCCGGGTTGCGCATAACAATTGGCGCGCAGATATTTGGGCGTGTATACCTGCCACAGCGGGATGAACTCCGCTGCGATTTCAAACTGGCCGCGCAGAATGCCTTTGCCCACAGGATCGGTCAG
>Ga0206939_10091_pt1 | contig 27077 bp, 21 predicted proteins | sample Alteio_BWOrgHeat_10_FD_152921 | JGI IMG/M metagenome (GOLD analysis project Ga0206939, IMG submission 152921) | Enriched cells from forest soil in Barre Woods Harvard Forest LTER site, Petersham, Massachusetts, United States -... | ecosystem: Environmental > Terrestrial > Soil > Temperate forest >... | reverse complement strand
CTACAGGCCATCTAGCTCCCGAGCTCGAACTCCACTATCCGGATGCGCCCGCGAAAAGCCCACTCCTGCTTTTTCGCAACTTGGGCCACGGCCGTTTCGAGGAGTTGTTCGATGAGGCAGGCACGGCGATCCAGGTTCCGCATTCAAGCAGGGGCATCGCATTCGGCGATTTCGATAACGATGGCGACATCGACATGCTGGTCGTGAACTTAGGGGAGCCGCCCTCGCTGCTCCGCAACGATGTCTCGGGGAAGAATCACTGGATAAAGATCCGCTTAGAGGGCACAGTCTCCAATCGTACGGCCATCGGCGCACGAGTTGAGGTGACGGCAAACGGGGAGAAGCAGATGAAGGAACTGCAGAGTCAGTCCAGCTTTCTCTCCTGCAGCGATTTCCGGCTTCACTTCGGATTGGGCAGCGCACTTCTAGCCGATGTAAGCGTGCGCTGGCCCAATGCTCAGCGACTGTCCCTCGCCGGACTCAAGGCGGATCGGTTATACACCATTAAGGAAGGCACTGGCGTGGTGCCCAACCGCGGCTGGAAGTGACTCCAGCCAAGGTTGGGAAAGCCACAATGTTGACACCGACGGGCTCACACGAACCATGAAGCTGGCGTGTATCTCAGATGCGGAGATATGTAGGATGATCCGGGTGGCCTTGCTTTCGATATTCTCCGCTGGTTCGCCGGCGCCGCTGTTCGGCTGCCGAGGAATGTGGCCCGCTCTTGCGCTTGCGCTCATCGCATGGTCGGCCCAGGCTCAGCAGCTTTCGTTGCTCGACGCTGCGCGGGATGCGATCAACAACAAGCAATACATTGTTGCCGAGCAGTTATGCCGCAAGGCTCTCGCTCAAGGTCCCCCCCTCCGTTAAGGTACTCACCACCCTTGGCCTCAGTCTTCACATGCAAGGGCGTTCGGCGGATGCGGCTTACTATTACTCAACAGCTCTTAAGCATGGATATGTGCCCGAGACTTACGCGCTGCTGGCCGCGGAGAAATGCAAGATGGGAGACCTGGATGCCCTCCGGCCGATGCTGGGGAAACTATATCGCGAAGAACGAAAGAATCCGCGCATCATCTCCATCGTCGCTCCATGCTATCTGGACATAGACGAGCCGGTCGAAGCCGCGATGGTTTACCAGGACGTTTTGAGCAACAAGGAATACCCTGCCGATCTCGCTATGGTTACACTGGCTAAATCCTATATAAGGAGCGAGATATTCTTTAATGGGAAGTTAAGTAAGGCGCCGGGATCCGAACCCTTTCGCGCGGCGTTAAGACAGGCCGCCAGCGCTGGCTCTTCGGCGGCGCGAAGTGCATTCCCTGAAGCGGCGCGACTCTCTCCATACTTCAGTCCGGACCTGAGTTGGTCCGAGGCCGTCGAACGGTGGCAGCAGCATCCTCAGGACGCAGCCCTGCTCTATCTGCTATTTGTTTTGAGCGCCGAGGGGGGAATTCGCCAGATCGAGGTATGCAGCGAACGCTTTCCCGATTCGCCTTATTTGCAACAATACATGGCCGATGTTATGGCCGAACAAGGACACCAAGATGAGGCGGTCGCGCAATACGACCAACTTATTCGCGAGCATCCCGATTTGCCCGACCTCCAATTCGGCCTTGGAATGCTGCACGAGCGACGCGGAGAATGGAAGGAAGCATCGGAAGCATTCCGCCAACAACTCGCTAAGTATCCGACCGACGAGCAGGCAGCGGAGAGTCTGAGTAAGTGTTTGCTGCAAACCGAGCAGTATGCCGAATTGCGGATGTTTCTTCAGCCTAAAATGATATCGGAGCATCCACCGCATTGGGCGACCTTGGATCTGGCCGAAGCGGAACAGAAGCTGGGGGATGTAGGGGCCGCAATCAAGATACTGGCCGCAGCGGAACGTCGGGGGGGCGCTGATAAACTCCTGCACTACCGCCTGATGCACCTCTATTCGCTAGCTGGCCAGCCTGACGATGCGAAGCGAGAACAGTCGCTCTTTCAAGCTGCGTCCAAAGAGTAGAATGCCCCTGTTGGTACTGGTTTCGACCGAGAATATAGAGTTAAGGCAGTCATCCTAACTAGAACTACACGTCGGCTGCCTGAAGCATCGTGTTCAGCCTGTCACAGACACAGGGAGCCGCCAAACACAGCCCGGATTAAGCCCATCTCTCTAGGCAAGACGCCAAGCAGTTTTTCTATCGCGCTTGATGGAAAGCTCATTGCATCTTCGCTAACCGGGTCCACCTGTGAGCTTGACCTCTCAACCCTGAAGTCAGGAACGCATCATGTGCAGTTGACTGCGGCTAGCGTGCGAACGCGTTTCTCTCTCGATGATTCACGACCCGGAGTGCCATCGGACAAACCACTGCGTAACATTCGGAGCTTACTTTTGGATATAGAGTACCCGCAACAGCGAGATGACCTACGCGCGAATGAATCGTTCAAGATCGCGCTTGAGCAGGATAGTTTCCGAGAGATTGTCGGTGCGATTGCAGCCATGCCAGTCAACCCATACATATTCAAGCGCCAGGAAACCGGGGTAATTCAGTTCGATCAACCGGGCGATCATGCCCTCAAGATCGATCTCGTTTTCCGTAACAGGGGTTTGCAGGCGATCCCTTGCGCCTCCACGCACATGTATATGGCTGGCTAAACAGAGCAGCGGATGAACCTCCTCCGAGGTCTGCCCGGCCGCGATGAAGTGACCGTAATCGAGAGTCAGCGTTAGGCCCGGAACACCAGCCAGGAGTGCATAGGTCGTTTCGACATCGGCACAAAGAGACCCAATGTGTGGTTCTATTGAATACCGTACCTTCGCGCTGGACGAAAGTGCGAGCCTCCAGGCGGCTTCTTCAATCGCGAACCTGTCGTCCTGCGCTTTAGCCACCTCTTCATGTCTGACCCCTGGGAGTCCTGTCAGGTGAGAGCAGCCCAGGGAGGCACAAAGCTCGAGCGTTTGCTCGAAAGCATCGCGCGCTCGTCCGCGAACCAGCGCGCTGGGGTCGTTGACCGCATACTCGGCGGGACCCGCGCCGACTTGCAAGAAAACATCCGAGACCAGAAGACCGGCGCTATCCAGGTCATGCTTCAGCTGCCGGGTAAACTCTGCAGGCGAGGCAATAAGTTCCATCGGAGAAAAGCGAGGGTTTCGAGCGAAGAGGCCAAGATCCACATACCTGAAGCCAAGCAGCTTGATAAGATGCAGGCATTGCTGACGCGAGAGAAGGGGAAAGGCATAGTCTGCACAGGCGAATTCAAGAGCCATTTTTCCTCCGCGACGATCCTTACCGCGAACCCGCCGATACTGTTACTATGCGTGAGTCTGGTTCAACCAGCAAGCCCTTCCAACTTGATCTTCCGCTGTAGGAATAGGGGCTGCTCGACCGGTCACCATCCAGGTGGCGGTTGATTTAACGATGTAGTATCTGAGGTTCTTTCAACTTCAGTTTCGGAGATATCCCTGCCCATGAACCGACGAGAGTTTCTGCAAGCCAGCGTCCTGAGCGTTGCAGCCGCCGCGGCATCTGAGAACGAGATACTTGGCAGCACTTCAACATCCACGCCTGCTGAGCACGCACGCCACAATGAGGAAGTAAATTTCGGGTACGCATTTGCACCACCACACCGAATGACGGTGGCTCGACCTGAGGCAAGCGAGAAAACACTGTTGGACCTTGAGCCCGGTGTGCTCACGATTTCGTGGTCTTACGACGATTTACGGAACACTCCTCTTGCCATCTTTAAGACGCCACTGACGGGGTGGCACATAAAAATACATCCACTCCTCGACGGCAAGCCGTTCCTCCATAACACTTGGAATCGAGGCGAAGAGTTCCTGCCAATTCTCAATAGCAAGTATTCTGACCCGGCTGGAAGCGTGCAATTGGAAGTTATTGGTGGCGTGACTGCAGCTTTAATTCGAGTGAACACAAAAAATTCCGATTCTGTCGCGCACCGGTTCTCCGTAGCATGCGAAGCCATTGATAGGTGGGTAATGCACAATCCAGCGTGGATAGACTCGAGTAAAGATTCGGATGCGCTCGTAGCCGGCCAGGGAGATCGACCGGATCGAGTGTTGCTGCTCGGAATAGGAGCCACCAAGTTCCCCATCGACAGAACTACCATGACGCTCGAATGGGCCCTGCAGCCGGGCGAAATGCGAAACGGCTGGATTGTTCGCCCCTACGTTGCCTATGAGCAAGACCTCGAGCAGTTGCGAGCGAGGGATTGGACCGAAGAGTTTGAATCATCCAAGAAGGAATGGCAGCTGCTGCTTGGCAAGGCCATAGCGATTCAGATTCCGGATAGCGCCGTGCGCAATGCTTTTTACGCGTGCCTCGGGGATCTATTCATCATGCGTGAACCACTTGCCTCAGGATATATGGGGACACTTTGCGGGACTGAGGGCTATCGCTCAACCAATCCTTTTGAACCCTGCCTGGCCGCGATTGCATTGGACCAAACGGGCTTTCACAGTGAAGCGGCCAACGGTCTGCGCGTGCATCTCGACATGCAGGAGACGGACGGCGAGTGGGCTGATCCCAAAGGGTGGGCGCACCACATGTGGGGATCCTCAGGTATGAAGGCCTGGGCGAGTACAGAGCACTTCAAGTTAACCGGAGATCGATCCTATCTGGAATCAGCCTTTCCGCGGCTGGCTGCAAGCTCTCGCTGGCAGGAGCTTCAACGCCAAAAAACACGGGCTCCGGGAGGCGAGAGCACTCCAGCCACCTATGGACTCATGCCGCGCGGAATGGGAGATGGCGGCCTGATGAACGGCTCTGACTACTTCGGCGTTTTCTATACCCACAATGTCTTAGCGGTATTTGCGGACCAACTTTCGGTCCAGGCTGCTGAAACGTTGGGTCAGGCCGGGCAATTGGGCGAACTTCGCGGGATTCACGATTCCGGATTGCGGGATCTGCGTGCTTCCCTCCGAAAAGGTGCAATTCACCAGGATGATTTTCAGTGGATCCCGGGTTCGCCGGCAAATCCAACCGGCAGCAGGTGGGGAGATTTGTACACTCTCTTCCCCACTGGCATTTTAGAGCCGGGCGACCCGTTAGTCGTTGGCACATTGAAGAAAATAGAGCAATCGATCAGCCCCGGAGGGCAGCCCGTGCATACCGGGTGGATGGAGGATGGCGCATGGGTGGCTATAACCCTGGACAATGTTGCCGAAGCCCACTTGGCACTCGGTAACGGCGACATCGCGATTGCATATCTGTACTCAACGCTCAATCACGGTACACCTCTCTACACATGGTGCGAGGAGCGGGGACAGGAGCCGCAGACGAAAAAAACCAGTGGCGATCGACAGCACTTATGGACGCCACTCGCTGTCGTGCGTTTTTTGCGGGACTCCATGGTAATGGAACAGTCTGACCGTCTGCATCTTGGGCTGGCCACCGCGCGGAGCTGGCTGCATCAAGGCGCAACTGTCGGGGTCCGCGAAGCGCCCACTCACTTTGGAAATGTCAGCTACAAGATTCAGTCGGATGTCGATAAAGGAGTCATACGGGCAGAGATCACTCCGCCTGCTCGTGAACCTTCGAAGGAAATCGTTTTGCACTTGCGGCATCCACAATACAAGAAGATACGGCACGTAACGGTGAATGGCGCCTCTCATAACTTCGAACCTCAAAATGAACTCGTCCGACTTGCTCCCGCAAGAGAAACACTTAACGTGGAAGCAACTTATTGACCAGTTCTGGTTGAGAGCGCCAGGAGCCGACCTGCTGTGCTCGTCTCTCTCCTGCTCCAGAAAATCCTAGTCTTCGAGTTGCCGTTCAGGAGAGACACGAAAAGGTGCAAGCGCCATAACAATGATTGCGCTGAAGAGGAAAACAGACATCAGCGACAAGCTGCGCCCGATGCCCCAGAAATCCTTCAACGCCCCGACAAAGAGGATGCCGAGGCTACCGGCGATCGTCCCCGCTAAGTTATAGAGGCCATAGGCTGTTGCCCATTTGCCGGAGGACATCACGCTGCTGAAGATTGGCATAGAGTTCACTTCCAACGGACCTCGCGCCAACGAATAAATGAACAGGTTCAAGGTCATCAGTTCAACGGAAGGTATGAAGCCGACGGCCAGCATCGTGGGGGCCATAAAACTGAGCGCTATTACCTGAACCCAGATCCGCCCTTTTAAAGTAGTCTTTGCCCAACGATCGGCCCATAGTCCTCCGGCGATCGAGCCAACCATTGCAGGTATGTATGTAAAGAGCCCGAGGATGAACCCCGATCGGGTCAGGCTCATACCGAATCTCTCATAGAAGTAAGTTGGCATCCATGATCCGGTCGGCCAACTTGTCACCGACAACGCAGCTCCCAGAAATATCAAACAGACGCTGGTTCGATTGCGGAGAACGCCAACTATTTTGCCGGAGACCGAGTCACCGGGGCCAACACTGACCCTGCTTGCCCGGCTCTGTCTGGCAACAGACTCTTCGTTCGGAAGCAACACCAACAGAACCAGGAACAGCATCAAGCCAAATACACCCAAGAGGTAAAAGCCGGACCTCCATGAATAATGCTCCGCCATAAAGCCGCCATAGAAGCCGCCCAGGCCGGCTCCTGCGGGCAAGGCAGTGAGGGCAACAGCGTTCGCCAGGGATCGCGTTGCGTTCGAGTGAAAGGCGGCGATGTGGGCCAGTGCGGTAGGAAGGAAAAGAGCTTCAGAGATTCCGAGAAAGATGCGCAAAGTTACTAGCTGCGACTGGTTCTGGGCCCAGCCCGTCGCGAAGGTGACAATACTGAAGATCACCAGGCTGGTTAGAGCAACCGTTTTACGGTTAAAGCGATCACCCAGATATCCTCCGATTGGAGAACAGACTCCATACGCCCACAGAAATACAGAGCCAAGCATAGCCAGCTCGATGTTCGATAAGTGCATTTCTCGCTTAAGTACGGGGAAGGTGGCAAAGAGCGTCATGCGATCCATATAGTTCAGGCACGCCACGATCCAAAGGAGTCCGACGACAACCCATTTTTTATGATCCCGGAACGTCATCGCCGTCTCGCCTTATTCATGTCGCAGTTGGAGGCCTCATCCCATGACGCATATATGCGGCCGGGACTGACCCCCGGCGAGATGTTGCAGACGATTGATTACCACTGGATCGGTGACGAAAAGGAGCGAGCCGGCGTCACGCTTGACCACTGCTTGTTCGACCGCGTCCGGAGCGCCGAAAACGAAAAGCTGGCTTAGTTGTCCGATCTTTTCCTCGGTTGTCATGGGTTGCAGCAGGGAATCCAAAAAACGTTGAACTCAACGTCGCTCCGTTTTGGTGGCTGAGCGAAGTTCCTGCCTGTTGCTCCAATCGCAAGGAGAATAGAGAACACCAAAGGACACCCAGATCGTCCGCGAAAACCCTTGAGATCCTGCTCGTGGTGCGTTCCGGTCGGGGTTCGAATGCGCGTGAAATCCACAGGTGCCGAATATACGACACAATCGCATATTTTGCACAACGGGATCGTTTCACCCCAGTATGGGGCGCAGGGGGACTCCTTCTCACCCCTTTACGCGAAAGCGAGAGAAGTGCGTCATCTGCTGGGGTTTGTAGTAGGGGTGGTGTGCTCGATAGACGACCCCCTGCCCGGCGAGTAAAAGATCCAGACGCCGATTGCCGTCACCAGCGTCACCGCAATCAGTACGCCGAGCAGCATTCGGGCGATATTTGAAGGACAGAATTCTCCGATGCGTGGCATGCTACCTCAATTATATCCGGCAAAATTTTTGAACCGTAGCCTCCCATAATGTGGCTATCAAGCAAACGGCACATGAAGCACAGAGCCAGATTACACCTTGCGACGTGACGAGTATTCATTCAGACGAGTCGGCGAGACTCAGGACCAGAGTCCGCCCTTTCGTGATCGCGGATCGGGCTTTCGGCGCGCGTATCACCAACGACGGTTCCGCCTTTCATAACCTCCTCGTAATGAAGCTCCTGGCCGGTCTGAGAAGGCAATAGCAGACGCTTTGTTCGCTCTTGAGGTGGTCGCCCAGCAGCTTATTGCCCCGTTTTTGAAGCATGGTGCTTGTTTCCTAGTCGATGATCCACAAAAAAACCAAGCCTTTCGGATCACTTCGTGAGCGGCCGGAATCTAAGCCCCGGGTACAGAATGACCTCGTCCGGGGTTTTCTTTAGCAACGTGGTGCGAGGAGACTGCATAGAAGACGTGGCCGTTGCAGTGAAGCAATTTCTTGTGTCAGCAACCTACGTGGATCTCAAGCAGCGATAGAGTCCAAACGGTTGAAGGAGGAATCCGAATATGCCTCAAGCACCCATCCAGTCCGGCGTAAGAACCGCTCCTGAAAGAGCACCGCATCTTCCCGCGCTGGAGGAGTACGATCTGGTGGTCCTCGGCAGCGGGGAAGGTTCGAAATACATTGCCTGGACTCTGGCGAAGCAGGGGAAGCGCGTCGCCGTGATCGAGCGTAAGTATATTGGGGGATCTTGTCCCAACATCGCATGTCTTCCAAGCAAGAACATCATCCACAGTGCAAAGGTCGCTTCTTACTTTCAAAGAAGTGAGGAGTTCGGCATCGAGAAGCCTAGCTTCACGATCGATATGCCGGCTGTCCGTGACCGCAAACGCAAGATGGTAACAGGCCTGATCGAAATGCATCTTGAGAACTTCAAGAAGAGCGGAGCAGAACTGATCATGGGTTCTGGGCGTTTCGTTGGCAGCAGGACCTTGGAGGTCACGCTGAACGATGGAACAACTCGTCTGCTCCGGGGAACAAATGTGATCATCGGCACGGGCACACGCGCTACGCTGGAACCGATTCCGGGCCTTGCTGAAGCGCAGCCGCTGACACATATAGAGGCGCTTGAGCTAGATCAGATTCCTGGACATCTCCTGGTGATGGGCGGAGGGTATATCGGATTGGAGCTGGCTCAGGCCATGAGGCGTTTCGGCAGTCGAGTAACGATCATTGAGCGAAATAAACGGCTGGCCCATCGGGAAGACGAAGACGTGGCTCAAGGTCTTCGCGCCCTCTTCGAGGACGAGGGCGTTGAGCTGGTCTTGAATGCTCAAACCAAAAATGTATCCGGAAAATCGGGGCGCTCGGTCGAGTTGGTTTTCACCCAGGACGGAGCTGAAAGAACTGTCGAAGGCACGCACCTCCTGATCGCCACCGGCCGCACTCCCAATACTGAGGGAATCGGTCTGGAACTGGCGGGTGTAGAGCTCACAGATCGAGGCTACGTGAAGGTCAACGACAGGCTTGAGACGACGGCGCCCGGTGTCTGGGCAATCGGTGAATCAGCCGGTAGTCCGCAGTTCACGCACATCGCCTTCGATGACTTTCGCGTGATCCGCGACAATCTCGCCGGAGGCAACCACGTGACCACTGGCAGACAGCTTCCATTCTGCATGTTCACAGACCCGGAGTTTGCCCGCGTTGGGCTCAGCGAGACCGAAGCACGAGCGCAGCGGCTCGGCTACCGTCTCTTCAAAGTTCCCATGGTCGCGGTGTTGCGGACGCGAACACTGTCGGAGACGCGAGGGTTCATGAAAGCGCTTGTCGACCTCGGCAGCGATCGCATTCTTGGCTTCACGGCCTTCGGTGTCGATGCCGGCGACATCATTGCCTCGGTGCAGATCGCAATGATTGCGGGTCTGCCCTATACCGCCCTGCGCGACGCCATCCTTACCCACCCCACTCTGCTGGAAGGCCTCATCCCGCTCTTCTCCTCCGTTCCTTCGATTGCAAAGGCGGACCATGCTCAGGCCGAACCCTCTTCAATCAGGCCTCGCATCGATACGACAACGGCAGTCGCTCGATGAAACAGGTCGTGATTATATCCGCGGTTTCGACTATGGAAATGGATGAGCATAGCTATTTCACAAAGCCAGGATCGATCACCGATGTCAGAGTATGTTGGAAGGCTTTCCAACTACAGGGGAAATTGGCTTCCCCTGTGCTGCAACCCGGAATGAAGATATTCGCCCTGGCCGGAGGCTTCTCCAACGTAAGCGGAGTGGCTTGGCGCATCTGTTCCAGGGTCTGGGCCGTGTAATAGGTGTTCACTTCGTAGCCGGAACCATTCGGAGCTTGCCTCAACTCGAAGACGAACGCGCCCCCGGGCGGCGTATCGTCGCGGCGGCCGTCGACGACCCAGTTGAGGTTCAGCATTCCGGCAATGTTGGCGAGATTGGTGTCATGGCCCACCAGCACGACGGCGCGGTCTCCCAACTTACCCAGCGCCCCTGGGATCGGCTTCTGGGTTGCTGCCTGCTGGATTGTCTCGAGAATGTGGGCCAACATATTCGATGCCTGTACGGTCGCAAGATAGGACGTACGGCGAGTCAGGTCCGACGCGGCGGTATGTAGATCCATCAATTGTTTCAAGGTCGCCAGATTCATCCGGCCCCAACCCACTTGGTCCATCGGCAGGCCGGTGGTGTATTCGAGCAGCAGGGTTTCCGTAATGGTGGATGCGGTGCTGAGTGGGCCCTTCAATTCGGCTAGATGATCTCCTTTGCCACCATCCAGGCGGACTGGCACATCGAGCAGCAACTTAGTTGCTGCATGGCCCGGCTCAGCGCACCGCGATGCCGGTCGACATTCGAGGAGCAACCGCTGCAGCGCTTCAAGTTGTGGACGATAGGCTTCCGTGACGCCCTCCGGATTATTGCCAATGCGGCCGGCGATGGATGCAACCGCACGCTGATAATCCGGCTCGCCAATGCCAGCTGACAGCGAATGGAAGAGAGGATCAGCCTGACCGTCCTGCAGGGCGTGCTGCTCGGGTTGTTCGTTGGCTGGGCAGCCGGGAAACATTCCCGCTGCAAGTGAGCTTCCGGTTTCTACGGTCCGGCGGTCAGAGTCGGAATAGACGGAGACGCGGGCCGCGTCAGCACATCCAGCTGGGTTCCAAAGCCCTTGTTGTGCGAAATATGAGCGGTAATATGCGCCGAAGAGTCTCATGAGTGTGGCGCCTTGAGGAGTCAGATTGCCGGGTGGCACATCCCATCTCGGCCACGGGCTAGCGGAATACTGGTTCAGCTGCTCGACGCTGACGGTCGGGGAGCGAACACCGTGCCGGCTTAGGATAACGACGAATTTCAGCTTGCCCGCAGCGTCGTCCACCTTCTGGGCAAAGATCGGCGAAACTGCGGCGACGGCGCAGAGAGCGATCAGCAAAAAACCTACTCCCTGGTGTCGTTGCAAATTGTTTTTCATCATTCTGATGATGCGCCGAATCGGAAACAGTCAATTATCTGGTTGAGTAGAGAAGTATCTCAGCCTGCTTTGCACCCGTGGCAGGGACCCCGACATATAGGGCGTGCTGCGAGGGCACGAACAGGCCCGTCTTTGCGCCGGCCGAGGTGGGGACCGCTCCCAGGGAGCGAACTATCCTGTTTGTGTCGATCTCATAGACGTCGATAGCTCCGGCGCCGGCAATCAAATAGATGCGATGGAGCTCTGCGTCGTAGAAGATGTCATCGGCGACCAAGTCAGACGGCAGATCGGCCAGCTCTTTACCCGAGCTTCCATCGAGAACCAGGAGACGGGCGGGTGTACGGCAGGCGACAAAGAGAATCTGATGTTCCTGGTCGTAGGCGAGCGGTACGTTGTCTTTGGCGCGCGTCAGCTTCCAGCCATCGGTCTGACGATGGGTCGCTCCATCGATGACTGCGATCTCGGCGGCGCCGGCGATGTTCACGAAGACACGGTCTTTTGCATCATCGATCTCCAGCCCCTCAGGATGGTTCGCAACGGGAAGGTTTGTCAGTACCGTGTGGCTCGTCGATTCTATAATCGCGACCCCCGCTGGGTTTGCCGCGCCACTGCCGCCGTGGCCGACATACAGCAGCTTGGACTTTGCGTCATAGACCATATCGTCGGCGTCGTCGGAGAGCTTGATGGATTTGACGAGCTGCAAGGGCGTGCCCTGGTAGATTTTCAAATCACCCTGCGAGCCATCGGCTGCATATAGACGACCGGCTTCGGAGATCCAGGCGAGACCATGGGGCCTGCCCAGATCCGTGAGCATCTCGTTCACCTTACCGGAGTTGAGGTCGAGGACCTCGATGGAGTGGTTGCCGGTGGCGGCGATGAAGAGGCGATTCGCATTCATGTCAAAGGCAAAGTGATCGAACTTGCCGGTGCCGTCGGGCAAGGCGATCGCTTTTTGCAACACGGGCAGCGAAGTCACCTGGGTGTGAGCAGAAACGGAGCCCAGCGACAAAAGGAGAACAACACCAGCGGTATGCATGTTCATGAATAACTCTCTCGGGCTCCTGTCAATTCCGGCCGAGCGCTTTCAGAAATTGATTGAATGGCTTGCGTCTATCGGATTCAGCCCTACTGGTTGAGGCTATGGGAGGTCAGCTTTCGCACAGCCTTATCCTTACTACTCATGGTGCAGACTCCACCGGATGCCGAAAGAATAGGTAGGTTTATAGTATTCGCGCTGTGTCATGTATTGAGGGCTTCCGTTGTAGAAGCCGAAGACCTCGTTGTTCATGTTTTCTCCAGAGGCCAGCACGGAGAAGCCCTTGGTGATGTAATAGGTTGCCTGAGCGTCGATTTGGGTGTGCGAGTAAAAGTAGTTGTCGCCGAAGGGCCCTGCGGTTCCGTAGGGGACAGCCGCCGGCCCCGTGCTCTGATATTGATAGGCATAAATATTTGCGCTGTTGTGCGATATCCCTACGGAAACGAGCCCCCGCTTGGTTGCATAAGACGGCCCGATATTCCAGGAAAAGGGCGCCTGGCCCACCAGCTGCGGGTCATCGGTGCGATTGGAAAGGTTATAGTTTTTCGAGTTCGTATAGGCAAAGTTGGCGTTGATCCGTGCTCCCCCCAGTACACCCGGCAAGTTGCTCAAGTGCTGCTGATATGCTAGTTCGAAGCCTTGCACATACGCGTGGTCGCCATTGACCTCCTGCTGCACATAGTCCCCGGCATATAACTGGGATAAGGGTGAACCCGTGGCAGGTATGATCGACTGCTGGAGATAGATTGGCCTGGTTATCTGCTTGTAGAAGTAGCCTCCCTGCAACATACCGACAGAGGGCAGAAACCGCTCGTATAGCAGGTCAAAGTCATTTGCGTGCTCAGCCACGATACCGGTATTGCCGATTTGTACCAGGTTTATTCCAGAAGGGCCGCCGGCGGTAGTGAAAACGATATAGGGAACCAGCTGGTAGGGATCGGGACGCGAAATGCCGCGTCCATAGACGGCGCGGATGTCTGAGTCGTTATCCAGCGTATAGCGCAACTGAACACTGGGCAGCGGATTTACATAAGAGCCGCTCCCGTATTGAGGGGTCGTCCCGCCGTAGCTGCCGTCCGCATTTGTCAAGACCAGATATCCGGTGTTGGAAGTTTGCGTGCCCTCGAGGCGCAATCCGGTTTGCAGATGGATTCGCGCGCCAAATTCGATCGTGTTCATCACGTAGCCGGCCGACACACGCTCCTGAAGATTGTAGTTGGCCGCGTCAGAGCTCTGATGGGTTGTTGCTTCATCCAGCGGAAGCTGCGACATGTTTGCGGCCAGATAGGAGGTGATGAGAGTAAAGCTGGTCACCGGCGGCAGATAATAGCTTCCGCCGTAGTAGTGCGGATTGGTAAAGCTGCTCAGGAATTGGCTCATGGGTGGGGTCGCGCCATTGTCGTAGGTAGGCGAGTACGCATCCTGTCCCTTGTGTTCGTTACGGAACTGTCCTCCGAACTCGAGGGTCGACGCGTGGGCACCCCAATGGTAGTTGACCCCCATGGCAGCGCCCGCCTGCAAATTGAGCTGAGTCGCCTGGCCGGTAGTAAGGTTGATATCCGAGAGTTGGTACTGTGAGGGATCAGCAATGGAATCGCTCGGGTTGTCGCAGGTGTATTGTGGCCGATACTTGCTGACCGTGGTCGAGGGGCTGTAGCCGCAGTCGCTTCCTGCGGAACTACTGAAGTCCGCGCCCGGATTTCCCGCAGCCCCACCGAAGCGCGAGTGGGCGATGGCGATCTGGTAATGCAGGAAAGAATGCGTCAAAACGTGATTTCCTCCTAAAGCCAGGTCGGCAATCTGCAGGTTGGGTCGACGGACGCTGGTGTGGTAGGAGGCCCCCCCGGAGCCGATCGGTCCAGCCAATTTGTATTGAAACTTCTGGCCATAATCTCTGAAGTTCGAGAAAAGTCCATGTACATAGAGATCGGAGTCTTCAGCGAGTTTGTAATCGAGGGCACCGGCGAAGCCATATCGGGTCCGGTCGTATAGATATTCCTGAACGTTCAAGCCGTCATCGAAGGTCGTCTGTCCATTCGGATAGAGGTCGGGAGTGGGTTCAATATCGTCGATAGCTCGTCCATTGTAGTCATAGCTGTAGCCGAGCATGAGCCCGAAGCGTTTGCCATGGTTGCTGTTCTGGCCGAAGCGCATCCCCGCGGCTGAGTTGATGCTGAACACTCTTCGAGTCCCCGCAATGGGTGTGTAGCCGCCTATTCCTTCAACCTTAAACGTTGGCTGGTCGGAGGTCGCCTGTTTGATGCGCACGTCGACCGACCCGCCGATAGCGTCGCCGTCCTGATTCGCGGAAAGCGTCTTATTTATGGCTAAAGAGCCAACAATATCCGCCGGGATGGTGTCGAGATCGACCTGGCGAACCTCCGGATCGGGTCCGGGAACGACCACTCCATCGATGGTTGTGTTGCTGAGGCGCGGTTCCGTTCCGCGAATCTGTACGTACTGGCCTTCGCCCTCGTTGCGCTGCAGAGTGACTCCCGGCATTCGCCCGATGGCGTCGGCCACATTAGCGTTGGGTAGGCTTTGAATCTGCGTATCGGTCTGCACATTCAAAATGTTCGCCGAGGTGCGTTGCTCGTTAATGGCCGCAGCATCACCCACCAGGCCGGCATTCACGATGACTTGCTGGTTGGCGGAAGCGATACTCATGGATGCATTAAGCGTCGCCGTCTGGCCGGGTTGCACAACAATTGTTGTTACCGAATTGTCGAAGCCGACGTAGGAAACAGTCACGGTATACGTGCCCGGCGGGATATTGGGAATCACGAAGCTACCCTGCGCGTCGGAGGCCACTGTGGTCGCGGTTGGCTGCATAATAATCTGGGCGCCCTGGAGCACCGCGCCGGCCCCATCCTTGACGGTGCCGCTCACAGTGCCATTACCGGCAGGAGTGCCTTTGTCGGTTGCGGCGCCGGCGAGAAGCGGCAGCAGGGTCATCGTGAGAAGGAGCGGTATACACGTGGCCTTCGCGAACATAACTCTCCTTGAGAGGCGATGTTGGGGTTTACGAGAAAAATCCAACATCGCCCTGAGTGGACTGGGAGCCGACCATAGCTTCCGCGCTCAAAGTGAAGCGTCGTTTACGGAAAAGAATAATTCGTGAGCTCGGTTTCGGTGGAGCTCGACGAATTCTCGATGAATCGAGGACTGCTTGACTGATCCAGAGGTTAGGCGGTCTTATTGAAGAAGTGTTAACAGCTCGGTAAAACTTTTCTAAGATTAGGTGGGTGCTTTCCACATTCGCAAGTAACTGTGTTGCAATGGGTCCTGGTGGGTGGTTCGAGGTAGGAACCTGAAGATGCGGATTCTAGTGATAGAGGACGAACCCCGTATGTCGGCTTTGCTGCGCAAAGGTCTCACCGAACACGGTCACAACGTCACCATAGCCCTGGATGGTGCTGAGGGGCTCAAGTTGACGCTGGATCACGAATTCGATGTCATCCTGCTCGATGTCGGGCTTCCCGATCTCAGCGGATATGACGTTGCGCAAGTACTCCGGGAAAGACAATGCCCGGCTTCCATTCTTATGTTGACCGCCTATAACAAAGAAGATCAGATCGTTCGCGGACTTAACCTGGGCGCCGACGATTATTTGACCAAGCCATTCTCGTTCCCGGAACTTCTGGCACGGCTACGCGCAATCACTCGTCCGGCCACCGAGCCGGCGCCGACAACCTTCGCCGTTGCTGATATGGCTGTGGATCTGGTGCAGCACAAAGTGACGCGGCAGGGACAAGTAATCGACCTGACCCGGACCGAGTTCCTGCTGCTCGAATTGCTTGCGCAGAATTCTCCCCGAGTCGTTTCCAGAACCTCTCTTACCGAGCGAATCTGGGGTGGGAGCAACGAGGTGAGCCCAGGCGCGCTGGACGTGCTGGTGAACTCTCTCCGCAACAAGATCGATTCGCCCTTCACAACCAAGCTGGTGCAAACCAGTCGGGGAACCGGCTATCTGCTCAAGGCTGATCTAAGGCAGCCGCATGTCAATCTACGGGAAAATCGAATTCAATGAGACCGCTGCCCATTCGCCTTCGCTTGACCTTGTGGTATTGCGCGATGTTCGCGACCGCAGCCGTGTTGTTAAGCATGTCGAGCTGGTGGATGCTGCGGCGGAGCCTGCTGGCAACCGAATATCACGAACTTCAAGAGCGGGCCGAAGACGTTCAACTGCTGCTGACCCAGCTTGGCCCCGATGCCGGCGCTGAGTTTCTCCAGCAGAAGTTCAATGAGATCTACCAGGTCAAAGACGATGGCAAGTATTTACAGGTTCTCGGTGACGATGGGAATTGGATCTACCGCTCCAAACGCATGATCGAAGAGGGTCTGCGGCCCGCCGCTCCCCAAGATCTGCCGGCGCAGGGCGCAATGGTTGAATTTCATCAGGGCTCCAGGTACGTTCTGGCACTGGCATACCCAGTCCATGCCAACGGACGCGTTTATTCTGTCCAAACGGGTATCGCACTCAACAAGTCGAAAGTGTTGCTGTCAGCGTTTAGTACACGATTAATGCTGCTGACGCCTGCAGTTCTCATCTTAGCGGCCATCGGTGGGCACTTCATGAGCCGCAAGGCACTTGCCCCGGTGGCCGCAATTGCAACCGAAGCACGCTGCATCAATGACAGGAACCTTGACATCCGCCTGCCTATCCCCGCGACCAAGGACGAGATTTCCCATCTTTCGGAGACACTCAATCAGATGTTGGAGCGAGTGGAGTCTGGCGTCCGCAGCATTCGGGATTTTACCGCCAATGCCGCGCATGAACTGCGCACGCCGCTCGCCTTGATTCGCGCCGAGGTTGAGGTTGCTCTTTCCAGGCCGCGCTCGGCAGAGGAATATCGCGAGGCCTGCGAACAGGTGCAAGTGGAAACCGTCCGCATGACCGGCCTGATCGACAGCTTGCTCATGCTTGCGCGCGTAGACGCGGGGACCGAAAATCTTCGCTTTGAGCCTATTGAAGCCAACCAGCTTATCCGTCATGTTGGGGAAAAATGGAAGACCGCCATGCGGCTTGCGCACCTCGATTTCGGTGTGGAGACGGAGCCATGGCCGGTGTTTATCTCGGGAGATGCAAACAGCCTGCAGCGGCTGCTCACAATTCTGCTCGACAATGCGCTCCGCTACACGCGCCCCGGCGGCACTGTAAATTTGCGAGTTGCTCGCGCGGACAGCTGGGTGGTTTTTAGTGTCTACGATACCGGGATCGGCATCGCTCCCGAACATCAGCCTCGGGTCTTCGACCGGTTTTATCGCGTGGATCGAACGCGGGGCGGAGCTTCCGGAGGCTCGGGTTTAGGGCTGGCGTTGGCAAAATGGATCGCGGAGAGACACGGCACGAACGTTTCGCTGCAGAGCACGGTGGGGAAGGGAACGTGTTTCCAATTTGGAATCCGCGAGGTCGTCGCTCCGTCGCCGCTGAGTTCTGACGCATCTCAATACGCTTCCGCAAAAACCTGATCAACTTGAAAGATAGCAGCCGTGCCAACTTCGCCATCCATGTGCGCGCCCTACATTCAACATTATTCCAATCGTTCCTATTGAGCCCTCGCTCAAACATGTACTGCACGGGCGTCAGGACAGGGATGTTGTTACTGTTCTCAGGAACTGCCGCGCGGTCATTCCGCAGAACGGCAGTTTGTTGATTATTGAATTCATCCTTCTTCCGCTCGTCTCGCACGCAGACCCACAACTGGATGTCACCGGCCGGTAATGAGCGCGGCGAGCGCGAATGGAGAACACTCCTTGAGGCAGTTGGCTTAATCCTGACCGGGGTATTCCCGGTGGAGGCGACAATCTGTTGGTTCGAAACGTCGGGATACTCGAAGCAAAACCGGCTTAAAGTATCTGCCCATAGCGAATCAGTGTCGTTCTTCGAGCAGGTGCGCCACCCGTTCTGTGCTTGCCCGCGCCCAGGCCGTGTTCGACGCCGACCCCAGCACCAGCACCGCCGCACCGCACGCCGTCATCACCCACCAGATTGCGTGTGTCGCCGTGGTGAAATCCGTACCACGCGCATGGCCCGCTGCCACTACCGTTCCGGACACGGCGACTCCCATCGCGGCACCCACCTGTCGGCTGGTCGACGCGATCGCCGCCGCCACGCCCGCTTGCGACAGCGGCATTCCGGCCACGGCGCTGTTCGTGATTGCCGGGTTCACCATCCCCAGCCCCACACCGAACAACGCGTATGCCACCAGCAGCCAGGCCACCGATGTCTGCCGGCCAAGTCCGGTCAGTATCAGCGTGCTCAGGAGTAACCCCACACCCGCGGTCAACAGAGAAGGCCGCGTTCCGTAGCTGCCGACCAGTCGCCCCGACCAGGGCGCACAAACGATCATCGTCACCGCTAGCGGGAGCGTGAATAACCCGGTGTGAAAGGCGGAAAACCCGCGCACCTGCTGGAGATATAGGGCGTTCAGAAAAAGAAAACCGGCAAAGCACGAGAAAGCGCTCAGCGCCAGAGCCGTTGCGCTTGCGAATGGCACACTGTGAAAGAAACGCAGGTCCAGCAGCGGATCGCGCCGCCGAGGCTCATAGAGAACGAACGCCACAAATGCCATCCCTGCGGTGACAAATAGACCCAGGATCAACCCCGATCCCCAGCCCTCGTGTGGCCCTTCGATGACCCCCCACGTCAGCGTCGCCAGCCCGGCGAGCACCAGCGCCTGTCCCACCGGATCGAAGGCCCGGGCCCTCCCCGCCTTCGACTCTGGGACGAAGCGCGCCGCCAGCAGCGCTGCCATGATCCCGATCGGCACGTTGATCCAGAAGATCGAACGCCATCCAATCGTCTCCGTCAGCGCCCCGCCGATCAGTGGTCCAATCCCCAGCGAGAGTCCGGCCACCGCGCCCCAGATGCCCACCGCCCGCGCCCGCGCCTTCGGCTCCGGAAACGCATTCGCGATAATCGACAGCGCCACCGGGTTCAGCATGGACGCCCCGAATCCCTGCAGCGCGCGAAACCAGATCAGCTGTTCGATCGTCCTCGCGCCGCTGCACAGTAGCGATGCGAGCGTGAACACGCCCAGCCCGATTTGGAACACCCTCCGACGCCCGAAGCGGTCTGAGATGGATCCCGCCAGCATCAGAAAGCTCGCCACCACGAGCGTGTAGGCGTCCAGGATCCACTGCAGTCCAGCCAGCCGTGTATGTAGGTCTTTCTGGATCGCCGGCAGCGCAACGTTGACAATCGTCACGTCCATCCCCACGATCAGCAGGCTCATGCAACAGATACCAAGGATCAAGTTCGGATGGGCAGAATATTTTGCAGAGTCAACGGCAGCACAGCCCGCCGTGCCTGCAGCAGGAGGGGATTGGTTCTCAGTCTTGGGCAAAGTGTCTCCACTCATGAGATGCAACTAGCGCCGCGAAGATGAAAAAACCGCGGCGTCCTGCTTCCTACGCCTTAAAGCGGTTTCGCAATTACCGTGCCCTCATAAATATCGCGAGGAAGGGCTTTCCTTGGGAGACCACAGGAAGGATGGAAACCCCGATGACCCTAGCGCGTTTCTCAGGACTGACTCGACAGGTCTGATTTCAAGGCATTTCCGTGACGAGAAGCTACGGGGCAACCTCAATGATGATGGAGCCCGTTCCGCTGCCGCTGGCGTACTCGCGGTGCGCGCTCTGGATCTCATCAAGCTTGAAAGTGGCCTTGATCGGTACGGAGATCTTCCCGTCTCTGAGCCATGCGAAGAGCTGTTTCAGATCAGGCGCAAAGTTCTTCGATCCGCGGCGGACGCCGAAGAAGGTGGTTCGCTTCCCGGTCCAGAAAAGCAGGTTTTTCGAGAACAGTTTCAAGACCGAAGGAATCACTGGCCGCGCGGGCGTTTTGGTCCATGCCGGCAAGTTCATGCCGTATCCCACCAGGACTCCTCCTTTCCTGAGGATCGAATACGACTGGTCGAAGCTCTCGAAGCCGAGCGGATCGAAGACCGCGTCGACGCCGCCCAGTTCCTGGATCGCCGCTATCCACTTCTGGTTCGTGTAGTCGAAGGTAATGGCTCCAAGCTGTCGCAGTTCATCATGTTTCTTCGACGAAGCTGTGCCGAAAACCTGAACTCCCTGTAGTTGTCCAAGCCGAAGAAGCGCACCTCCGACAGCGCCACTCAGCGCGTGAACGAAAATCTTGTCACTGGCTTTGACATGAGCCGCGTGGTGCAGCATTTCGTAGGCCGTGACCCAATCGAGAATCAGGGCGACTGCGGCCTTTGCGTCCACTCCTTCAGGCACAGATATGAGATATTTTTCGGGAAGGTTAATCAGCTCTGCCTGTCCCTCGTACTTCGAAAGACATGCGACGCGATCGCCGATCCTGAATCTGGAGCATCCTTTGCCGTTGATACGCACCTTGCCGATGACACTGTAACCGGGGGTCAGGGGCGGCTTTTTCTGGAAAGGATAGGTGCCACGGCGCATGTTAACGTCCGAGCCACAGACGATCGTGTACTCGACCGAAAGTTGAACTTCACCGGCAGCGGGATCGGTGAGATTGCTTTCTTCGATCGCAACGTTGCTCTCGTCACCGAACGCCGTAATGACAACTTTCTTCATTTTGGCCACGGGCTCACCTCGATGCATTCTCTCATTATTGGAACAAATCCATTCGAGATGAATGATCCTGAAGAAGCTATTACTATATCCGCTCGCTCATCGGCACCTTCGAGTATGGTGCCTGTTTCCGAATGGATGACCCGCAAGATTCAGAAGTTTTTCGGATCACTTTAGTGTGCGGGCGCCACACTCCACGATTCACAGGGTTGAAGCGGATGGTTTTGGGCCCGTTTCGCGCTTCATCGCAGACGGATCCCCACCTGAAACGCCAGAAGAGCGCAGCTCTGCTCGCGATGCCACCTAAGGCTTGCCCTTTTCGTAACGAGGGACGGTCGGCGTGAGCCTGCGCAGGAAGAACTCCCGCACCAGATTCTCCGCAGCCCTGCCTGCGGTACCAAGCAGCGCATTGCCGAGAACGAGACCCACGCCGCGATCCCCAGCCGGATAGTAAAAATTGGCGATGCTGCCCGCGGCCAGGCTTCCAAGAACATGCGAGTAGTTGGGCTCGACATGGCCATTGTCTCCTCTTGTCATCACTGCTTGCGAGACGGCATAGAACACCCGCGAGTGGAAGCTGCCAGATCCTTTGTAGAAATATCTTGGATCCTGGTGAAACAAAGATGGCAGAAGCGCGCTACCGATCATTTTTCCCAGTACATCGTCGGCATACGCGGCGCCATAGCGCTTTGCGTAGCCTCCCGCACCCTGTCCGAACCCAGGAAAGCTGTTGGTCGCTTGCTCGGCGCCCGCGATGATGGCGGTCCCCACAAACTCCATCGGATCCGTTATCGAATGGAAAGCCAGATTGAATTTTTGGGCAGCATTAAGCGGCGCCGAGTCCCATAGGTAGTTGCTGTAGAAATTAGGAAAGACGCCGAATACGCGCTGTTGCTCCGCAGCTTTAAGCTGCTCCTGAGCCAACTCAGCTTGCGTCACGCTGACTTCCACTTGTGTGGTGGCGCCCATGACGGCCAGAACGATTGCCGGGATCTCGCGGTTTTCTCCGGCACCAAGCAAGATGCCGGAAGAGACAAACCGTGCCATACCCGGCGAAGTGATCGTAATCCTGAAAGTTGTCGCGGGGAGTTCGCTGAATTTAAATTCTCCGTGGGCGCCCGACAGAAGCACCCTCTTCAACGTGCCGTCCGTTGCGGCAAGCGTTACAGTCGCACCTGAAACCATGGCCCCGTCTGCGTCCAGCACTGCGCCGGAGACGCTGGCGGGCGCCAGATTAGTCAACCCGGAGAACATAGCAGGTCCGGATGCCTCCTGTAAGTTTTTGCCGGCAACAGAAATACCATCGACCTGTTGGGCGTGTCCCGCGTTGGTAAAAACCCAAACGGTAAGCATGAGAGCAAGATACCCAATTGCAAGGCTCCGGTAAGAACATGCGCGTTGCGCGCGATGTTTCGGCTCTGTTGACCCGGTCGCGACGGCGACAGAGCTGGCACCTAAGGCCACACACCGTCGCGCGCGGGCCAGATAGTGCTCGGAAATCTCAAAACGGTCGCCCATGCTCCAGGTGTACATGAATGGAGTCTTTAACGATTAAGACTAAATCGTCAAGTGGAATTGCGTAACGGCAAATCGTCCGCTTGACAATAACTCTTAACTGGTTAAGACTAGTCTGAAGTTCCGATAGGCGTCCAGCCTTCCTAGCTCGGTGGAATGATACGCAGAGGGAGTTTCACCTGTTGAGCCTTCGCCAACCGAACATCATGTCCGGGCATCTGATCGCGCCTTATACGCAGTCAACGTGAAGAAGGCCTTTAGTCCTAATCAGCCGGGTCGAGGATCGGACCGCCGTCGCGAAGCGATGAGACGGAAGTGCTTTTTGGCCTGTGCTCTCGCCATAGCGATCTTGATGGAGTTCGCGGGGTCTCTGCGTGCCCAGGAGAACTCCTCTTCTGCCGAGCTTCCTGATGCTCCAGATGTTGCATCCCAGCAGAATGGGCAGGGCAGCCCTGGTCCGACGGGCGCTTCGAGCAATCCTGCCGCGGCCGATCTCCCGGGGCAGGGGAAGCAGACAAAGCGAATTCTCTATATCGTTCCTAACTTCCGGGCTGTCAGCGCCGACCAGAAGCTACCGCCGCAAACCGTTAAAGATAAGTTCACAACAGCGACGCTCGACAGCGTCGACTATTCTTCGTTCTTATTTGTAGCGATACAAGCTGGCATCGCGGAGGCACGCAACGGAACCCCGGAATTTCGCCAGGGCGCAGCGGGATACGGACGGTATTACTGGCACACTTATGCAGATTACCTGGACGAAAATCTGTGGGTGGAGTTTATTATCCCTGCACCTCTGCACCAGGATTCCCGTTATTACACATTGAGTCGTGGTGGCTTTGCCAAGCGGCTCGCGTACTCCTTCTCACGCGTTGCCATCACACGGAACGATAGCGGCCATAATACGTTCAACGCCTCTGAGATATTCGGCGCTGGGGCAGCCGCGGGCATTTCAAGTCTCTACTATCCCAGCCCGGAGCGCACCTTTACCAAGACTTATCAGCTTTGGCTTACAAACATCACCATCGATGGCGGAACATTCATTTTCAAAGAGTTCTGGCCAAACATCAACGGCAAATTCTTCCACCAAAAAGGGTGAGCCGGCCAGGAATAGGAATTAAGGCAAAACAAAATGAGCCCGCATATGGCTTCCAGCATTGACGCGCACTCGATCGACCTCTTGGACGAATTCCATGGGCACAGCCCCGAACATTACTTAGGTAACAGAGAGCAATTACTGCAGTGGAAAATGCTTTCCCCGTAAAGCAGTTCATTGAGTGCATGACGTATAAGATTGGGGCGCCTGATGCTGGGAGGAAATCTATGGCAACGCAAAAGCTGCTGAAAGATGTTCCGCAAGAGAAGATCGACGTACGGAATAAGGGCTGGCTCCGAAAGATCCCAGCAAAGGGAAAAATCCTACTGGCCATCCTCCTTGCGGTTTTTCCATTCTCCTATGCGCATTCCCAGTCCAACGAACAGATGGTCTTTCTAATCGTAGTGGAGAATCGTAACTGGATCGGTTCCGGCGGCATTTCCGGAAGCTCAGAAGCTCCCTACATCAACAAGACGCTGGTTCCTATGGCAGCCGTCGCAAATAACTATTTCAACCCGCCGGGCAATCATCCAAGTTTGCCGAATTACCTTTGGATAGAGGCCGGCCGAAACTTCGGAATACACGCCGATGGGCTACCTAGCCAGTATCACCAAGGCACGCATGCCCATCTGAGCGAACTTCTGCAAAACGCGGGGATTCCTTGGCGGGCCTACGAGGAATCCATCTCGGAAACCGACTGCCCCTTAGAGCCTCAAGGGCCAAAAGACTCAAGCGGCAGCAACCTCTATCAGCCACGCCACTATGCTCAGGTTTACTTCGAAGACATGACGGGGGGAGAGAAATCCAACTCCTCGTATTGCATCCAGCATACAAGGCCCCTGACAGCGCTCGCCGGCGACCTCAAAGAGGACAAGATAGGACGCTACAACTTCATCACGCCTAACCTGTGCCATGACGGCCATGACACCTGTGGGGGGAATGAAATAGCCCACATCGACGAGTGGTTAAAGGCTACGCTGCCCATTATCCTCGACTCCGCGGAGTACAAGGCGGGTCACGTTGTCATCTTCATCACCGCGGATGAAGCTGCGAATGGTGATGGACCCATTCCTTTTCTGGCTCTCGGGAATGGCGTGAAAAAGGATTACAAGAACGAGATTCGTTATACGCATAGCTCCCTGCTGCGAACCCTGGAAGAAATCTTCAAGGTGAGTCCGATGCTTGGCGATGCAGCCCATGCAACAGACTTGAAGGATCTGTTCTCAGTCTTTCCGTAACCAACGCGTTCCGCGCCACGAACGCGACAAGGTTGCCTGTCGTCAGGTCCCATGGAATCATTGCAGCCATGGATGGTCGCGTCCCCTTGTCCACCCTGCTGTCGCACGCCCTAGTCGCCTTTACCATCGAGTTCGACAATGAGTTCGAGCACCAGATGCCGCATCGGACGACGAACCATGGCTCGACTGCCGGTACGCGTCACGCTCCCTGGCTAGTCTCGATGGTGATGTGGTCGAACTTCATGCAGTTCGTTGGCGAAGAGGGAACTACGATCCGTGAACTGCAGCGTCGATTAAAAATGTCCGATAAAAACCTGCGTTCCTGGTTGGCGCGCATGGGCGAGTGGTGGGGCTATATCGTCGTCGAAACGAAGGTAGCAGGCAATCGATCCAAGCGGACGCATCCCGACGCGATGGTCCTTCCCACTCCCGGAGGCCGGAAGGCTATCGAGATCTGGCGAACGCTAGAGGGCCTTATCGAGAACCGATGGCGGGAACGGTTCGGCGAGGACCTGATCGACCATCTTCGGGAGACTCTGACCGCAATAGTCAGCCAGATTGACGTCGAGTTACCCCACGGTCTTCCGATCCTGGGTTACGGGCTGTTCAGCAGCGCGCCGGAACACACGCAGCGTTCGGTTGGGACGGCTGTGCCGGCAATCGCCACGCTCCCTCTGGCGCCACTCCTCTCCCAGGCGTTGCTGTGGTTCGCCATTGAATTCGAGCGAGATTCGGAGATGTCCCTCGCTATCTGCAGCAATGTTCTCCGGGTGCTAACCGAGCAAGGGGTCCAGGTTCGTGATCTCCCTCGCTTGACCGCAGTGTCCAAAGAGGCCATTGCGATGTCGCTGAGCTTTCTCATCAAGCGCGGATTTGCAGCGATGAAATCGGAAACGACCGGCAGCCGAATCCGGATGCTTGTGCTTACTGCAAAAGGTCGGTCCGCACAAGGCAGGTACCGCCAGTTGATGTGGGCGATTGAGGAGCGCTGGAAGTCGCGCTTTGGCGAGGAGGCAGTCTTTCGTCTGCGTGAGTTGCTTGAGCGCTTGGAACCTGCCGCGCTGCGCTCGCCGCTGCTTCGCGGTTTGGAGCCTTATTCGGACGGGTGGCGGGCATCGATTCCCAAGTTCGAAGGGCTTCCGCACTACCCGATGGTCTTGCACCGTGGCGGGTTCCCGGACGGTGCTTGACTTACACGAAAGCCGGGGGACGACGCGAACTTTGTACGCAGTTCGCATCTGATGTATGATGTTTGATACAGAGGATTGGGCAATGCGTACCACCCTAACAATTGATGATGACGTTCTAAGCGCGGCCAAGGAAATGGCGTTGTCGCAAAACAGGACGGTGGGTGAGGTCATCTCCTCCCTTGCTCGGCAGGGATTGAATCCTGCCGCATCCAGGCGCAAGACTCGGAATGGAGTACCCCTCTTGCCGGTGCGTGCAGGTAGCTCAAGGGTGACATCAGAGTTGGTCCATCAGTTGCGCGAGGAATTAAGTTGACGCGGTTCCTTCTCGATATCAATGTCCTCATCGCGTTGATCGATCCAGCACATATCCAACATGACCGCGCACATGAGTGGTTTGCGGCGCAGGGGCGGCGGGCCTGGGCTACCTGCCCACTCACGGAAAACGGCGTCTTGCGAATTGTCGGGCACGCCCGCTATCCAACATCTCCTGGCACGCCTGCAGCCGTTGCAGAATTACTGACCGAGTTGTGTGCACTGCCCGGCCACGATTTCTGGCCCGACGACATCACCCTGCTGGATGCGGGACGCGTCGAGGTCACACGCCTTCTGGATTCCGCGCAGGTGACAGACAGCTATCTGCTGGCACTCGCGAGCGCGCATAGAGGACAACTTGCCACCTTCGACCAGCGTCTGGTTACTGACGCCGTGGTTAACGGAGCGCCGGCGCTTCATCTGATTCGCTGAAACACGAGCTATCTTGAGACTAAAGAGATCGTATGAAATAGCCCACGGAACTGCTGCTACTTCTCAGCGCAAAGCAGCGACACGCTGACTTACCTCTCCTCTCACCTTGACGATATCCTGCTTCAGGAACGCTCCATTCTGCACCTGCAAGTCCCCGCCCACGTACACGCGTTCCAAGTCGCGCTCCCCAGCAACGAACACCAGGGAAGCATAAGGATCGAAAATCGTCCGAAAGCGCGTCGGATCGATCACCAGGAAGTCGGCGAATTTGCCTGCCTCCAGGCTACCCAGGCGGTCAGCTGCGCCAAGCACATCCGCGCTCCCGAAGGTGTGCAGCCGCAGCACGTCGTACGGGCTCATGATGGTCGCATCCTCGTATTTGTCGCGGATCGCGTAAAGTCCGGTGCGCATATTTTCAAATGGGTCCGCCAGGTCGGCGCTGGCCTCGCCATCGACGCCCATGCCCACCCTGATCCCGGCCTTCAGGTAGGCGGGAATGTCCGCCACCCCCGAC